>JAABUQ010004044.1_pt1 | contig 25730 bp, 29 predicted proteins | sample 5560001 | NCBI WGS metagenome assembly JAABUQ01 (sample SAMN10711888, study PRJNA513371) | rock metagenome | isolation source: Antarctica rocks | place: Antarctica: Victoria Land, Finger Mt nord | collected 2015-12-18
GTGATGCATGTACTGCAACGCCAACGACAAACGGCAATAAATGTTACGCGAATAACTAGGAGGAACGATATCTATACTCTATGAGCTATAAAAGGTCCATTTGTAGTTCAGTAGCCAACAAGTACACAAAGTAGGTGTACTTGTTGGCACCTCTTTCTCCACTGTCTCGTCTACTCAGGACGTGTAGCTTCTCACTCTATCTTGCACTACCCGCACGCATGCGCGGTGTCCTGCCGTTGCACTACCTGGTAAATCAACTGAAGGGTGGAACGATTTTGCACTGAAGGGTGGAATTTTGATCTGAATGTTGAGCAGCTCAACCATTGATCGTTTGAGAAACAGCCTCTGGAGCGGCTCACGGCTCTCGACATGTGTAAATTCACAGCAAAATGGTCCGTCTCATTCACGCTTCTTTGAGTTGAAAAGCGGCAAAAAGTGCAAATGAACTGGTAGATCGAGAGCCTCTGTTGAACCTTCAGTCCGTTTCTTCGTGGAGACTGGTGATGTTTTTGCGCGTGATGCACTCTGCATTGACCTTCCGAATTTACAAAAACGGTGCGCAACAATCCGCCTCTGGGGCGCTTTTCCCAGGCATCGAAGCGTCAATTTCCATCCTTCAGTGCAAAATTCCACCTTTCAGTGCAAAATCGTTCCACCCTTCATTTAATTTACCACCAATCCGTGAGTAGAGTTGTGGCGCACGCATCAGGCGCTTATCCAGGCCGGGCATCCCCAACAACACGAGGCCAAACTTTCCCCGATCGGCGATGTCACGAATCACCTCTAAGCCCGCGTCCTTGAGTCGGTTAGCTTCATCGACAATTAATAATTCAATGTGACGAGAAAAGCGGCGCGTCACCAAAAACTCTTCATTGCCCTGGTGGAGCTGATTAGCAGCCTCAACGAGATAGGAAAACGCCGCAAACACCATCAGTACCTCTTTTTCGATACGTGCGGCAGAGGCAGAGACCGGTGGGGTATAAAAGACCGTGCGACATTCCTGAATAGGCACATCTAGTTGAGCGGAAGCGAAGGCCAGAGGCCGGTAGGGATAGAGCCCATCCACGGCACTGCGTCCGGTGAAGGTGATCAAGGGTTCCGGCAAGAAGGGTTTAAACAGGCTCCATTGCGCGTACTGTTCGGCAGACTCGGTTTTGCCTGTGCCTGGAGGTCCATAGCCTAGACCGACCACGCGCGTGCGCCGACAGCCATCGCACATCTCGGCAAAACGTCGATACGCTTTGGTCGCCACAAAGCCTGGAGGCTCTCCTTCTTGTTGATTAGTCATTGACATACCTCTTGAGTCGTGGCCGCGCTTCGACGGGCGCGGGTTCTGCCACCACCGTTTTTGGAGCGGGTGGCGGGGTGTGGTGCATCTCCACATATCGATCGACGAGAGCCGTTCGCGTATTAAGTCCCGCTCGAACCTGCCTGCGACGCTCAGACCTCGCCTTTTCGATCTCTTTCAAACTCACTTTTCGGTCACTAAGCTCGGCACAAATCGCCCGACAGAGGAAGCGATCTTGATAGAACACATGGACCTCCCCAAGGTCAGCAGGGTCGTATCGTATCAGAACTTCTTCCTTGACAAAGGCTGCCAGGTTGATATCCATGTAGCGATGGCTCTGAAAATGAATGCCATCTTGCTGGACCCGGCGCGTCTTTGCAACCGTTAACAGTAACAAGTCGAGTTGCTCTAGAGAGGCAGGCATCCGAGGCACAAAGCCGCCTTTTTCCCAGCGATCCTTGGGCTGGCACTCCGTTTCGCTATGGACCCGGTGATGATAGTCTTCCAGCAACCAGGTCCGAAAGCGTTGCTCAAAGGCTGGTAATGTCAACGTTGCCTCGGTCTCTGCTTAGCCCTTTGGGGCATAGCCAGGCACATCTTGGAGAAAGAGCTGATCGACGCTGCGGAAGAAGCGTTCGATTTTGCCGCGCCCGCGAGGCACGCCTTTTTCGGAAAAGACCAACTCCATGCCGATATCTGCCGCCACTTGTTCCATGTGCTTGCTGGTGAAATCAGAACCATGATCAGTGTAGAAGACGCTGGGAATGCCACAGGCTGACCATCGGGGATCGTCTTTGCGCCAGATCGCTTGTCGGAGGGTTAATGCCGTCGTAAGCGCGGTCGCTACCTGGAAGTTGAGCCGATATCCGACGATCAAACGGCTGTAATCGTCTTCAATCGCCGTCAGGTAGGGCTTGGCCGGTTTGCCTGCTTCGTCCAAAAGCCACACGTCCAGTGGTGTATGATCGGTTGTGTTGCAAGAAGTTAGCTGATCTGGTAGAGTAAACGGAAACAAGACAAAAAGGATTTCCAGTATGAGTAACCAGCGTCAGCATCCCTTCAAATGGTGTCACTTCCAGTCCGATCTCATTCTGCTATGCGTTCGATGGTACCTGCGCTACGCTTTGAGCTATCGAGATCTCGAAGAGATCATGCTCGAACGAGGGCTGCATGTCGATCATACAACAATCTACCGCTGGGTTCAAAAGTATGCTCCAGAACTGGAAAAGCGCTGTCGACCTCACCTGAAAGCTTGCAATGACTCTTGGAGAGTCGATGAGACGTACATGAAAGTGAAGAAAGTCTGGGTCTATCTCTATCGAGCCATTGATTCCCAAGGGAACACAATTGAGTTCTTCTTGAGTCCGATGCGCGATGCCGAGGCCGCCAAATGCATTTTCCTCAAAGCGCTGCATGTCACAGCTGATTCAGCTCCTCAAGGATATCTGGTCGATGTGCAGGTAGCCCAGCCCGCAGCCCAGGCTGCTCCACGTGTTATCAACGTGGACAAGAACGCAGCCTACCCCAAGGCAATCGCCGACCTGAAAGTCGCTGGAATCCTTCCAGAAACTGTCGAACTGAGACAAGTGAAATACCTCAACAATCGTATTGAACAGGACCATCGTTTCGTCAAGCGCTTGACGAAGCCTGGGATGGGTTTCTTCTCCTTTGAGACAGCTTGGCGAACCTTACAAGGTTTTGAAGTCATGAACATGATACGAAAAGGACAAGTGCAAGGCGTGGCAAAAGGTGATGTGAAAGGGCAGGTTGCATTGATCGCCAAGCTCTTTGGAGCAGTCACCTAAACTGAAGATAAAGGGACACTCCATGCTCAACTTTGTCTCTTCCTACTTCTTGCAACACAACCCTCGCTAAAGCGGCGGGCTCTCTTGAGAATTACCCGACGATACTTTATACTGACCTCACAGAAGGGTGCTACCTCTGAGGACTATTCCATGCTGCTCATCAGAGAGGAAAGTATGAAGAATAGCCCCCAGAATCTTATCCTAATGGAGGAACAAAGTCGAGTTGTTGCATCAAATACAGGTGCCTGCGCTGAATCTATCTTTGGGTTGAAGTTTCCGCTGTTCGCTTCAGGTTCTCTAGCCAGGCTTTGAGTGACTGATCAAGAGCATGCTGCATCGTGGCGAGTTGGCTTCGTACGGGTTCACCATCCCAGGATTCTTCTGTGTGAACTCGCACTCCATTCTCAACCGGCGTCAGTGTCCAGAGGTGGACTGCTTCGATTCCTTGTGCGGGACCGGCCCAGACAATACGCCGTTGAGGTTCGATTTCCTGGATCGTCGAGGTAATGGAGAGGCCGCTCGTTTGCCAGTGGAAGACCGTTCCCACTGCAAGCGGTCCATCGATGCTTGCCGTACCAACGTCTGGCTGCCAGGTAGGCCAGGAAGGAATGTCAGTTTGTACATTCCAGACGGTTTCGAGTGGTGCAGCGATGAAGATCTCACCGCGTGTAATCACTGGTGCATTTCTATCAATATCCATGAAGATGTTCTCCTTGGACGTACTCGAGCAGGTTGGGAGGACGTCCATTACTCCTGTTGACTAGCTATAGAATAAATGTTCTGGCGAACCGATGCAGGGTATCCAGTTGAGGCGCGTCAGAGAAGACGATTACAAGTTCCTGGACGCCAGCCGCCTCATAAGCAGCGAGACGCTGACGGATGGTCTCAGGACCACCAATGAGGCCATAGGAGCGGATATCGCCAGGAAAAACAAACTCAACTCCCTCGGGGACCAGAGCCTGGGCCTGCTCATCGCTATCCTGCATGATACAGAGTGTGAACGCTGTCCGACGAATGCTCTGGTAGTCTCGTCCCACCGTCTCGCAATGCTCTTTGAGCACCGCGAACTTGTGCTCGATAGTCGCAAGATCCCCGCTTATGTTACAGACATCACCATACTGCGCAACCAGCTTGAGCGTGACCTGCTCGCCTCCTCCGGCGATCAGCAGAGGGATATGCGGTTGCTGCACCCCTTTGGGCTGATTGATCGCCCCGCGAATCTGATAATAGTTCCCTTCAAAGGTGGCTTCTTCTTGAGTCCACAGCACCAGAATCACCTGGAGCGCTTCGCGCAACTGGCGCAGGCGTTGGGGTCCATCAAGATACGCGTAGCCATAGGCTCGATAATCAGGCTCGTACCAGCCCGCTCCGATGCCAAAAATGAAGCGCCCATGTGAGATCACATCGAGGGTCGAAGCCATTTTGGCCTGTAAGGCGGGGTTGCGGTAACTATTGCCCGTCACCATCTGGCCGATACGCACCCGCTTCGTATCGCGCGCCAGGGCTGCCGCTGTGGTCCAGGACTCAAAGAGCATTTCCTGCGATGAAGGAAAAACTGTCTGAAAATGATCGGGCAGCCAGATTGCCTCATAGCCAGACTCATCAGCCGCCTGTGCCACGCACGTCAGCGCTTCATACGCTTCTACGGGGTCCTTGATGCCTGCGAATTCCCTCCCAAAACCCAGGGGAAGGTTGACGCCATACTTGAGAGACATAGCTTATCACCTCTTTCTCAGTGGACAAAGTTGTCCCGCTGTGCTATGGGAGAGAAATCGTTCCGCTCTGCTGGCCGTTTCTGCCTTTCTGAGCACTCGCCCATTTCCTTCCAAATGTACAGATTAATGACGCTCTCTATACCACGAAATCGTAGCACGTAATGCCTCATCTAGTGGGGTTGCGTCCATACCAAACGTATGCTCGAACGCGCTGGAGTCAACGATTTGAGGCTCCGCGTATTGATACAGCATCTCGACATATTCGCGCATTTGTGTGTCAAAAATCCCTAGTAGACGTACGAGAAACGCTGGTATCGCCTGAATACGTAGAGGATATCCAAGGTGTTTGCCTATCATATTACTCATCTCACGCTGAGTGACAGCGGGAGCAACGGGTAAAAGCCAGTCTCGCCCAAGTGACTCATCTCGTTCTCCCAGGATGATGAGACCGCGCGCTACGTCTTTCATGTAACTATAGCTGTGAGGCAAGTTGACGTTCCCGAGCAATTGTACAGGCTTATGCGCTAGTGCTGCCGGGAAGACTCTTTCACCGAGTACCGAATTGAGGACACGCGGTCCAAAGAAGTCGGCGGCCCGTCCAATCGCAACGCGAACCTTGCCATCCTTGTGTGCTTGTAAGTACGCTCTAGCAAGCTTCGCGCGCAACTGTCCCTTTCGTGTGGTCGCGGCATAGGGTGTTGCCTCGTTCATGACCTTGCCATGCGTCTCTCCATACATGTACAGAGTATCCGTGACAACGAGCTTCGCGTTGGCTGCACCTGCACCTGCGACGAGATTTTCTTGGAGGTGAAACAGAGTTTTGGCCCACTCGGCATAAAGAACGTTCATGCAATTATAGACAACGCTCGCATCTTTACTGAGGTCGCGTACTACGGTCGCATTCATCGCATCACCCGCTACTACTGCAATATCCGCAGAAACATTTGCCTTCCCACTCCGATTAATGAGGCGTACCTGCTTCCCTCTTGCATGAAGTTCCTCGGCAATCGTGCTGCCAACGGGACCACTTCCGAAAATGACGTGTAGCTCTTGTGTGTTATTCACGATATATTTCCTTTCTCAAATCGCGTAAGGTTCCTATCGTATCAATCGATCAATCTACTCATAGATTATCTAACGGGATCATAAAATCTAACAAAGTTCGACGATGGACAAAAAAAAGAGCAATCAATCACTCCTTCTTTTTTGCGCTCCACGCCGCCAGTAGATCGTGCAGAGTTTGCAGCAGCAAGCTTTTGGCCCGTGCTTCATCACCCGCGATACGTCCGACCATTGTCAGACTGACCACGCCGTGCAGCAGGCTCCAGACCATCTCTATCGACCCGAATGGATCTTCCAGGACGATCCCGTTGTCCTGCGCCCATGCCTCCAGAACCTGGAGTGGAAGCTGACTGGATTCTCGCCCCGCCTGCACAGTTGCCTGACTATCCAGCGCAACGCCGCCCATTCCATTCATCACCTGATAAAGTTCCATGTTGTTCCTGGCGAAGGACCAGTAGGCGTCCACAATCGCGAAGAGGCGCTGTTCGCTGTCATGAGCCGTTGCCGCCGCCTGTTGCATCGCCGCCATCAACTGCCGAAATCCTTCGCGCATCAACTCCAGCAGAATCTCATCCTTACTCGCAAAGTACTCATAGACCATCGGTGGGCTATACTCAATCGACTCCGCCACCTTGCGAATCGTCAAAGCAGGCCAGCCCTCCTCCCGCGCAATCCGCCGCGCCACCAGCAGAATATTCTCCCGCGTCACCTGCTTCTCGCGCTCCCGTCTCTCCTTAATCCCCATTTTTTATACTCTCGTTAGTAAATCTAACAACGTTCGATATAAATAGTATAAGAGGTGGAGAGTGAAATGTCAAGCCTATTTCAGGGAGTCAGGACACTCGTGTTGAAATTAGCGCTGAACCAGTTCTTGTAACTGAAGAACGGTGTTCCAATTTCTGGCAGTTCCGGCCGTTTTCAGCTTTTTCTCAAGCAGACTATTAGTAAGTTTTGAGCGTCCAATACCATCTGGATAATAGATATACGCTTCCTGGCCGATTATAAATATCTCCTCCAGGCCGGTATATGCCTTGAGGAGGTCCTCTTGTGCTGCGTCACTGGGATGAGCGGCCAGGAAGAGCACGACGATCCATTTTGACTCTTTGTCTTGCTGACCATCGAACGGGTTTCTCGCAATGATCTCGCTTAACTCATCTGAAGTACGAACCATAACTTTGATGGATAAGCCAAATGTTTTTTCGACGCTCTCCTCAATCCGCCTGCGGATTCGTGCTGTATCTGCATCGTCGCTCTCAAAGACAACGTTCCCGCTCTGTATATAAGGTACGACATCCTGTAATCCTAGAGCCTCGTGCACTTTTTTGAGATCATTCATGCGTATTTTGTTGTGACCACCAACATTAATGCCGCGAAATAGTGATACACACGTAGTCATTTTCGCCTCTCTCATTTACCTTCTTTCCTCTGGCCTCTTTCAATCTATAGACTGGCAAGAAAATCCAGAACGAGTGTATTGAATACACGCGGTTTTTCTATATTGAGCATATGAGCTGTATCGCCAACAACTGCTTTTCGCGCGCCAGGAACATGCGTTGCTCTCATTTTCGCTCCCTTCAAAACATCCTCATCATCCTGATCTCCAACAATGACAAGCGTAGGGTTATGAGTTTCATATAGCCTTGTAATAGCTGGAGATTCTAGTCTGACATACCAGTTGGCTCTTACGCAAGTCTGCTGATGCGAAACGTGGTACAATAGGAGATTACGATATTTTTGACACCATGTGGCGTAGAGAGAAGAGATGTTTTGCTCGTTTTTGCATTCAAAGCACACAATGTGAAGAGAGATCGCTGCTCTTGAATCAGTGCTGTTCCCGCTGAAGGGATGCTCCCTCACGATCTTGCTCAAAGAGACCAAGAACCCTTGTTTATGGAACAGCCTGCTGAGGAGCAGGAGCGTGAGGGATGGAGTCTCTGCGTCTCTTGCTATCCTGGGAGCCTAAGCAACGAGTATGCCAAGAGACGGAGGAAGGGATATCGTGTGAGGTGAGGCAAGGGGTAGGTGTGCTGATCTGGTGCGAAGAGTGTGGAGGAGATGGGAGGAAGAGGGAGTGTGTTGTGGAGTAATTCTACTCCTATAGAGAAGAGTAATGATATATAAGTCAGGAAGGCAGGGAAGCTCTGATGGACCTGGAGGAGCAGTGTGCTGCATCCTCCAGCATGAGGAAAGCATGACGCTGCATGGCACAACATGGGGAAGCAGGGCAAAGCACGACCTCGATCCGCACTGCACAGCCAGGCGTGGTGGCTGTGGGAGGGAAGCGGTTGCCTGAATAGGAGTTGTGAGGATGCTCTCTATAGGATACACAATGAGGCGAGGGCCTGAGGGAGTGAGCTGAAGAACAGGCAGGGCAGCGGCCTGGTCAGGAGTTTTCGCATGCTCAACAGGTCGGGAAATGTCAGGGTGGAAGCGATCGCACGTTGGGCAGCCGGTGCTGTCCGAAGCAAAAGACGACGCTGCGAGGAGTTGCGGCTCCTGATCGAGAGGAGGATGTCTCATTCGCTCTAAGGTATCATGAGGGTGAATGAGAAGGGGTTGGATGCCTGGAGAGGGAAAAAAGGGCTTGATCGTTCTTCCAGTAGATCTGCTCCCGCCTGCTTTCTTTCTAGGCCTTTCATCATCAAGGCGTTAAGAGGGGTTCGCTATCCGTCTCAAAAGTGAGACAGAACCGTGATATTCGACAGACAACACAGGTACTTGTGCCTTGAAGGGAAACACGGTATAGTAGTGCTGCAAGACTCTATTCTACGCCGAGAGAGGAGCAGAGAGCGGAATGAGTACAAACTTTCCACCAGTAGAGGTGTTCTATTCCTACGCAGATGTGGATGCGCCGTTGCTCGACAAACTGGAGAAGCATCTCCGCCTCTTACAGCGCGAGGAGCTCATTACGCCCTGGCACAAACGCCACATTGGTGCCGGTAGGGACTGGAAGAAGGCGCTCGACGAGCACCTCAACACGGCGTCCGTGATCCTGCTGCTCATCAGCGCGGACTTTGTGGCGTCGGACTATTGCTATGGGGTGGAAATGCAGCGAGCGATGGAGCGCCACGAAGCAGGAGAAGCACGAGTTATCCCCATTGTGCTGCGGCCAACGGAGGGTATTGTCAACTTGTTCATGGGGACAAGGTCTATTGATGGGCTGAAAAGAGAAAAGGGATGAAGAGCAATGAGAGGTGGGGAGATTGGTGTGGTTATGCAACCTACACGACTCCAGTGACCTCATTCCAGGTCTGGAATCGGGTCTGTAAAATGGCATGGTATTCCCCTGCACTCAGACGGTGTCTTCGTGGTTGGAAATGTCCTGAGATCGGACCAAAGGCAGAAAGAAAGCGTTGTGCGTGCTTTACTGATTTGAAGTGACGCATTTTCTTCTCTCGCAATCGCGTGGATTGATGGGAGTTTTCTGCCCGGTTATTCAACCCTTTGTGCTGCCGATGCTCCACGCCAGGCAAGATTTCGCGCTTCGCTGCCCCATAACTTTTCAGCTTATCGGTAATGATTACTCGCGGGACGTACAATAGCCCTTTGAGAAGCTTGCGAAAAAATTTCTTGGCTGCCTTTTTATTGCGGTGGCTCTGGACCAGGATATCGAGCACATTGCCATCTTGATCCACCGCTCGCCACAGATAGTGCCTCTCGCCACGGATCGTGAGGACGACCTCGTCCATGTGCCACGTATCCCCACAGCGAGGGCGACGACGTCGTCGTTCATTGGCGTCGGTCTGCCCAAACTTCAAACACCATTGACGCACCGTTTCATAGCTCACCACGATCCCACGTTGTGCAAGAAGCTCTTCCACATCGCGAAAACTGAGCGAGAAACGAAAATACAACCACACGGCATGGCTGATAATTTCCGGTGGGAAGCGAAAACCTTTGGAATTGGGAGCAGTGGCGTTTGTTTTCATGAAGCTATTCTAGCACACTGTTCAGTTCCATTCTCAAGTTGACAATACCAGAAGAAAAGGTGGGTCAGCAGCACCTTTGTCATCAGGCAAAACCCTGTGTATAATAGCTCCATATATGCTCTATTCATTCTGAGTATTCCTATAGCCATTAATATATAATAGAGCGATTTAAAGAGAGGTCTTTTTATTATGCATCAGCTTCCCCTACGTCCTCGTCATTTCTGTCAGCTATCTTTTCTGTTGTCCTCTCTACTTCTTATAGCAGTTTTAGGGGCCTGTAGTAGCAATAGCGGTGGTAATGTTGCGAAAAGCAATACAGCTTTGCCCGCCTCTCAGCAGATTTTGAAGCTTCCACTTGTTGAGACGATGAATATTGCGACGTTGGACCCGGTGCGCGAGCATGGGTATAATGAGACGCTTGTGATGAATATGCTGTATAGCGGTCTGGTGCGAACCGACAAGAACTTGAATGTGATACCTGATCAGGCGACATGGCGGCTCTCCCCCGATCATAAAATGTATACGTTTACGTTCCGACCGCATATCACATTTTCGGACGCGACTCCGGTTACCGCGCAGTCGTATGTGTATACGTGGACACGTGCTCTGCTACCGAGTATCACCTCTCCTACTGCGTTTGCTCTCTTGTCTCCTATTCTGGGTGCGGATGATGTGCATAGTGGCAGGGCGCAGACGTTGGCGGGCGTTAAAGCACTAAACGATTCTACTTTGCAGGTGACGCTGACAAAGCCCGCGCCATATTTCCTGGTTTCGCTGACAAATCCGCTCTTTTTCCCCCTGAATCAGAAGTTGGTTGCTCGCTATGGACACGATAACTGGCCGCAGTCTGAGGTTGAGTCTGGGCTTGGAACTGGTCCATTTATCTTAAAGACATGGCAGCCTGCCGTGCAGCTCATCTTTGTGCCCAATCCTCACTATTATGGTCAGAGGACTACCTTGACAATGGTTGTCGCGAGCTTTGTAAATGATCCTCGCGTGGCCTTTAAGCTGAATGGGGTGGGGCAGACTGATCTAGTGTGGAATATTACGCCGGAGGATCAGCTCGCGGCACGCTCATCAGCGGGCTTTATCAGCACTTCGCTTTTACAAACTGATATGCTTTTCGTGGATACAACGAAACCGCCATTTGATTTGCTAGCCGTACGCCAGGCGTTTACTCGTGCTATCGATAGGCGGGCGTTGATGGCTACTGCTTTCAATGACGCTCTTGTTCCTGCCACAACCTTGCTTCCTCCAACTTTGCCAGGATATCGGGCAGCTAGCTATGATGCGGCCCAGGCTCACTCTTTGCTCCGTTCAGCTTATCCTGATCCTGCGCATTTTCCTGCTGTGACCTTTTCTTATCCTGCTGGTCAGGTAAGCGATCAGGAGGTGACGACGCTACAGTCTCAGTGGCAGAGTACGCTTGGTGTTCAAGTAAATTTGCGCGGTATCGAGCCAAATGCCTATCAGCAGGAGATGCAAGACCATATGATCCAACTTGGCTTCTACCCCCTGCACGCAGATTTTCCTGATCCTTATGCTTTTTTCTCTCCTTTTGTATCAAGCTCAGGACACTCTAACGGCTTGTGGCATGATGCAAATTTTGAGCAGATTCTTGCTCAGGCTGAAGGGGAAACGGGTGAGCAGCGATTTGCTTCCTATCATCAGGCAGAGTTACGGATGCTTGACCAGGCTGTAGTCATGCCACTTGATCATCAGACTTTTGCCGCTATTCTTCCGACCTGGATTCATGGCGTAACACTCAATGGGGATGGATTGTATTTTGGCGATTGGTCGGATGTGACCATTCTGCGCCACTAATTCGATCTAGTGCTACTCGACGCAGCACTATTCTGGTGCTAGAATGCGAAGGTGTTTCCTCATCGGAGACAGTAGTGCTCTGGCATAGCTCGTCTTACGGGGACCGCGTAGCGACAATCCTTTGCGGTTGTCGTCCTCTCACCGCTTGAGAGGCTCACGTAGCGATAGCCAACCACGACAACCGCAAAGGATTGTCGCTACGCGGTCGGGGCCGGATGAAGTAGGTCGGACCAGTACTTACACAAACTAGGAATGAGAAGAAATAAAGTAGTATGTATTTGAATAAACCATTACAAGAATATCTCACTGATCTCGCTTCGGGACAGCCGACGCCAGGTGGTGGCTCCGCCGCCGCTCTTAGTGGGGCGATGGGCTCTGCCCTTGCCTGTATGGTTGCTCATTTCACCTTAAATAAAGCTGATTATGCCTCCGTCCATCCAGAGATGGAGACTCTATTGCAACGTGTGGAGCAAGCGCGAGAACGCTTTCAGCAGCTTATGCAAGCAGATATAGATGCTTATGGTCGGCTCTCGGCCTGCTTTAAGATGCCACGTACCACTGATCAGGAGCGCACAGCACGTACGCAAGCTATTCAGGATGCGCTGAGTAGTGCAGCCCAGGTGCCACTTGAAGTGGTTGAGCTCGCAGCACAGTTGGTTCAGTATTGCCAGCGTATTGCTGAGATCAGCAACAAAAATGTGCTAAGCGATATTGCTACGGCTACATCGCTGGCTTCCGGTGCTGGTAATGGAGCTTCGTGGATGGTGCGCACAAACCTTCATTCGATGAAAGACGAGCAACAGGTAGAGATGCTTAGCGGGCGGTTAAGTGTCGCCTTGAATACTATCACGACGGGCAGCGAGCAAGTTGTGCGGATTGTAGGGGAGCGGGGATGACAGCAACTACTTTGAATGGTCGTGCTATGAGTGCTGAGCTGAAGGTCGAGCTGCGCGAGGATGTGCAGCGCTATCTACAGCACTATAGCTCGGCTCCGAGTCTGGTAATTGTGCGCGTGGAAGGCGATGCGGCGTCGGGCGTGTATAGCAAGTCTATCCTGCGTATCGCCAATGAGATTGGTGTGCAGGCAAGGCTGGAGTTGTTGCCAGCTACGACAACGCCCGCTGAACTGCGTTCGATGTTACTTGCTTTGAATAGTGATACAGGCGTACATGGCATTATTGTACAGATGCCTCTGCCCGCACATCTTCCACAGGAGATCGTAGTGAACACGATTGCGGTAGAAAAAGATATCGATGGCATCAGTCCATTGAGTGCTGGAAGGCTCTCTCTTGGCGTTCCTGGCTTTCTCCCTTCGACAGCGGCGGCGGTACTGGAGATGTTCGCGCGCAGCCACCTTCCTCTTGAGGGAAAACATGTTGTTATTCTTGGACGCAGCAATGTCGTCGGCAAGCCTCTCGCCCTGCTCTGCCTACAGAAGAATGCCACCGTCACGATCTGTCACTCGCGGACACCAGATCTAGCATCGTTTACGCGTCAGGCAGATATTCTGATCGCTGCCGTCGGCCATCCTGGGATGGTGAACGCTGAGATGGTGCGCGCCGGCGCGGTCGTGATTGATGTAGGGATTAATGCTTTACCCGCAGGTGGTATTGTGGGTGACGTCGATTTCGCAGCTCTGCAACACGTAGCCAGTGCAATTACTCCTACGCCCGGCGGCGTTGGCCCATTGACCAATGTTCTACTTCTGAGGCAATGCATACAAGCGGCGTGGTCTCAATCAGGTCACGACGGATAAACAAGAAGGGTCAGCGTCGGCAAATAACTACGCACGTCCTGATTGCCGACGCCGGGCTGCTGCTGCCTTCCGGCGACGTTCTCTTCGTCTCTGAATAGATTCTGCCTTTTGCGCAGTGGATATCTCTTTGTCCTCTTGCTCTCCGACCTGATTGTCAATCGTGGCTACCGGTGCTGATGCTAACGGGCGTGGATGTTGCCGAACTCCGCGCAGTCCTTGCAGCAGCATGGCTACCAGTACAATTGCTGCAAGGACCAGGACGATTGTGTAGAGAGGAACGATCAGACCTGCTAATGAACCTGGGAAGAAACCGCTGCTGATGCCTAGATTCAAAAGCAGGACCACGCCTAGCAAGGCATATTCGATGCCGGTCAATATGCCCATCTGTCGATACCAGGGGAGCGCCTGTCCACTTGCCCTCATCTGCAGCATACGATTGCGCCCCAATACCAGATTAAAAATCCCTAAAGCGACGAAAAGTGTACCAAAGACTGCTATTAGACGCGGATCGAAGTGCAACATAAGCTATTCCCCCTGCTGGAATCCCGGCAGAGCCGGAATTTGACTTCCTGATGTGTCAATAAATATGGAAAAAGACATTCTGTATAGCGTTGTGCTTTCTGATAATTTCAGTGTTATCATACAACGCCTTGTCTATGCTTTGAAGGAGAGTCGTCAGGCACAGCAGGAATGAGACGGGAGCGACAAAAAGACATAGGATGCAAGCAAGAGGCCATCAGCCCGAGCGCGTCACAGGAGGCATGCTCATTTTTCCTCTTTCTCATCCTATGTATCTTACTCGATGTTCTCGCTATCGAAAACGGGTAACATCCTCGATGATGATAGCCGCTGTCAAATTTAATACTATAGAAACGTATAGGTAACAAGAGTGCTAATTTGGAGAGATATTGAGTCAGAAAGCCTTGACTAATCGTAAAAAAACGCTAAAATCTCTATAGAACTAAAAACTACCTAGAGGTTTGTGAGGTTTGCATGCATATCGTCGTTGTTGGCATTGACCATACCACTGCATCAATTGCTCTGCGTGAGCGCCTCGCGTGTTCTGCGCGTCAAATATCACAGGTGCTTCATGTCTCCAAGCAGATAAGCAAGGAGAGTGTGTTGCTGTCTACATGTAACCGCGTGGAACTCTACGCCGTTTGTGATGAGATAACTCAGGGTCGCCTGGATCTCCTTCATGTGTTGAGTGAAACGCGCCAGGTTGCCTACGATGAGCTGGAAGCGCACAGTTATTATTTTACTGATGCGCCTGCGGTCTCTCACCTCTTCGGTGTGACCTGTGGTCTCTACTCGCTCGTGCCGGGCGAGCCGCAGATACAGGGGCAGGTGGTTGAGGCCCTGGAGGTTGCTCAGGGAGGTGGCTATGCTGGACCGATTACTTCAGCCCTGTTCCGGGCGGCGGCAGTCGCGGGTAAGCGCGCGCGCAGTGAGACTGGTATCAGCCGTAATGCTGTATCCCTAAGCCATGTCGCTGTACAGTTGGCAAAGCATCTGCTCCCGAACTTCGCGAAAGCCGGTGTTTTACTCATTGGATCGGGGAAGATGAGCGAGCTTGCCGCCCGTAATCTGCGCGATAATGGAGCAGAGCGCCTGGTGATTGTCAATCGGACGCAGACGCATGCAATGGAACTGGCTCAATCACTACAAGCCGCTCATCGCTCTTTCGCCGAACTGACAGAGGCGCTGGTGGAAGCCGACGTTGTCATCAGTTCAACCACGGCACCGCACACGATTATTACGCGTGAGCTGGCACAACGTGTGATGGCGGCTCGCAATGGTCGCTCGCTGTTGCTCATCGATATTGCCCTTCCGCGCGATGTCGATTCCTCGGTGGGGGCGCTGTCCGGCGTGCATCTTTACAATCTGGATGATCTGCAAGCAGAGGTTGATCGAGGTATTCAGCTTCGACTGCAAGAGACGGAGCATGTACAGGCCATTATCGCTGAAGAGGTGGGGGCATTTGAGGGCTGGCTGGCCTCTCTAAGCGTTGTAGACACGATTAGCGATCTACGCCGGCATGCAGACCTGCTGCGACAACAAGAGCTGGCACGTACCATGCGCCAGTTGTCTCCCACTCTCTCGGAGCGCGAGGTCGCGGCCGTCCAGGAACTCACAAATCGACTGATGAATAAATTATTGCATATGCCTATGTTGAGATTAAAGGATGCGGCAGCGGCTGGTCAGGGACATGTATATGCTGAGGCTATGCGCTTTTTGTTTGATTTAGAAGAGAATGTAGATGAAAATAACGATAGGAACGCGAGCAAGCAAGCTCGCAATGTTTCAAACCAACTGGATAACACAACGCCTGCATCAGCTCTGGCCCAATCTTGATGTCGCGATCGAACAGATACGCACAGTAGGAGATCGCATCACAAACGTGCCGCTGGCTCAGATCGGTGGCGACGGTGTCTTTGTCACGGAGATTGAGCATGCCTTGCAGGAACGTCGTATTGATCTGGCCGTTCATAGCTTGAAAGACTTGCCAACGATCCAACCAGACAATTTGCGTATCGTCGTTGTAGGTCCGCGCGAGGACGTGCGCGATGTCTTTGTGTCGCGTGAACCGTTTCTTATAGACGAAGGTCGGCTAGTTCCCGCTGCTGCGGATAAATATGTACACAGTCCCCTTCGTATTGGAACGGGGAGTCTGCGTCGTACTGCACAGATTCGCGAATTTTCTCCTGATGTGGAGATTTTGCCTCTACGAGGCAACGTCGATACTCGCATTCGCAAACTTGATGTAGGCGACTATGACGGTATTGTCCTCGCCTCTGCCGGTTTACACCGCTTAGATCTATCCGATCGCCTTGCTGGACGACTCACCTATTTTCCGATTGAGATGATGTTGCCAGCTCCAGGTCAGGGCGCACTTGCCCTGGAATGCCGCGATGAGGCGATGGTGCGTGAGATCCTGGCACCACTTCAAGATCTGGAAGTACAGGCTGCAACAAGTGCTGAGCGTATGTTTATGCGTCGGCTGGGTGCTGGATGTTATCTGCCAGTGGCCGCCTATGGTTCTATCGCCAGGAATACGTTCACATTACAGGGGCTGGTGGCGAGTCTGGACGGGCGGCGTCGCATAGATGTGATGCAGCAGATGTCGTGGACGCCCACATCTACAATTGCGGATGCCGAGCAACTGGGCGTGCTTGCTGCTGAACAGGCATTAACTCAAGGCGCGCAGGAGATCATAGAGTCTTTGACCCTATTAAGGGAGCAGGAGAGTTTGCATGTCTAAGTCGGTGGCCGCTCCTCTTGCAGGCAAGCAGGTCCTGGTGACGCGTACGCGTGAGCAGGCAAGCGTACTAAGCGAGAAACTGCATGCTCTAGGAGCTCTTCCCGTAGAGTTCCCGACGATTCGTATCGTGCCTCCAACGGACTGGCATGTCCTGGATACAGCTCTAAAGCGTTTGTATGTGTCGGATGAAACCGGCTATGACTGGCTTGTGCTGACCAGCGCGAATGGAGTCCATATCTGCATGCAGCGTCTACAAGAGTTGGGATATGATCCACGTGTGATGCGGGATGTGCGTGTGGCTACTATCGGCCCGGCTACGGCAGCTGCCCTTGCAGAGTATGGTGTGATCGCTGATCTGGTACCTGATGAGTATATTGCAGAAGGGGTGACGCGGGCCTTGCTAGAGGATGCTCGTCAGCGCCAGCTTCCCTTGACTGGACAACGTATCCTTCTAGCTCGCGCCGCTGAGGCGCGAAAGATTCTTTTTACCGAACTGCAACAGGCTGGTGCGCTGGTTGATGAAGTGCCTGCGTACTATACGCTGCCGGTTGCCCGGAATGATGAGCGCGGACGTGAAGTCTTTCGTCTCTTACAGAATGGGCAGCTTGATATCCTAACCTTTACCAGCTCTTCTACCGTGCGCAATTTTGTGGCATGGCTGAAGAGCTACGCTTCTGAACAATCTGACCAGATATTGGAACAGATGACTTCCAATACTCAGCTTGCGAGTATTGGTCCAATCACATCTCAGACTGCGCGTCAGCTTGGTCTGCGTATTGATATTGAAGCAAAAGAGTTCACTATTGATGGTCTTGTGGATGCAATAGTCCTATATGAGGAACTCCTTGCCGCTCGCCTGAGTGGGGCTAGCCCGGAAGGCGTTGGTGGGGGGAATACGGAGGAAAGTTATGATAGATCAAACAATTCCGTTCCAAACAAATAACGTACAACCTGAGACGAAGCCGGCGGAGGAGCAGCCAAAGCCGAAGCAGCCGCGTCAGTTCGTCCGCTTTACGTTCTATAAGCTTGATCAACAGTGGCAGTTGCTCCCGGCCGATGTGCGCGCACGGGGCAGGCAAGAGCTAAAGCAGATCTTTGATAATTACGCTAAAGATGAGCTTATCCGTAGCTTTGCCTTGTATGGTGTGCGCTCTGACTGTGATTTTATGCTCTGGCAGGCGACCTATGATGTCGATAATCTGCGCCTGTTGAGCAGTCAGATTCGCCGCAGCGCTATGGGTCCATACTTGCGCGAGAGCCAATCGATGCTCTCGATGACCAAGCGTTCGGTCTACGTTGGAAAGAATGCTCGTGGTGCTCACGATCCGCGCCTGGTGATCACGCCTGATGATAAGAAGTATCTCTTTGTCTATCCCTTTGTAAAGACGCGTCCGTGGTATATGCTGTCTCTAGAAGATCGCAGGCGGATGATGGCCGAGCATATTCGGGTCGGCTTAAAGTATCCTAGCGTCTCGTTGAACACGACATATTCGTTTGGTCTGGATGATCAGGAGTTTGTGGTAGCCTTCGAGACCGATAACATTTCAGACTTCCTTGATTTGGTTCAGGAGCTGCGCGAGACCGAGGCCAGCCAGTACACCTTGCGTGATACACCTATGTATACCTGCGTTGCTCAGCCGGTTGATGAGATTCTGGATTCAATTGGTGCATAGTTTGTGGAGAAGGTGGTTGGAAAATTGGAACAGACACATATCTCTGGCGAACTGATATTAACGCGTTCGCATGCACTTTTTCAGGAGGCGCAGAATCTCCTGCCGGGCGGTGTCAATAGCCCTGTACGCGCCTTTCGCGGAGTGGGTGGCGATCCGGTCTTTATCGAGCGTGCAGAGGGTCCTTATCTCTATGATGTTGATGGCAACCGCTACCTCGACTATGTTCAATCCTGGGGACCGATGATTCTTGGTCACGCGTACCCTCCAGTGCTGAATGCTGTGATAGAGGCGAGCAAACATGGTTTTAGTTTCGGAGCGCCAACCCAGGCCGAAAGCGAGCTAGCAAAGCTGGTCATTGAGAGCGTGCCTTCAGTTGAAATGATCCGCTTCGTCAACTCGGGTACTGAGGCGACAATGAGTGCTTTACGCCTGGCTCGGGCCTATACTGGACGCAATAAAATTATCAAGTTCAGTGGCTGTTATCATGGTCATGCCGATATGCTGCTTGTGCAAGCGGGCTCCGGCGTGGCAACGATGGGCTTGCCCGATAGCCCTGGTGTACCTACAGAAACGACTCAGAATACGCTCTCTATTGCTTATAACGATACTGCGGCGGTTGAGCAGTTGTTTCTGACCTATCCCGATGAGATTGCCGCGATTATTGTGGAGCCGGTGGCGGCGAATATGGGGCTCGTTTTACCTTTCCCCGGTTTTCTGGAAAGCTTGCGTGAGCTCTCGCAAAAGTACGGGGCGCTGTTGATCTTTGATGAAGTGATGACTGGTTTCCGTGTCGCCCTGGGAGGTATGCAGGAGCGTGTGGGCATTTCTCCTGATCTGACCTGCTTTGGGAAGATTATTGGCGGTGGCCTGCCCGTGGGAGCTTATGGAGGGAGACGCGATATTATGCAACTGGTCGCTCCTCTCGGTCCGATGTATCAGGCGGGAACGCTTTCGGGCAATCCGTTGGCGATGGCAGCAGGTATTGCAACGCTGAAAGAGCTGCGAAAACCTGGGCAGTATGCAGCCCTGGAGCGGAAGAGTCAGCTTCTAACTGATGGCGTTCATAAAGTGCTGCAAGATACAGGTATGGATGCTCAATTCCAGCGTATTGGAGCTATGTTCTGTCTCTACTTCTCACAGGACCCGGTAACAGATTATGCTAGCGCGAAGAGGTCGGATACCGCGCGTTTTGCGAACTACTTCTGGGCGATGCTAGCTCGTGGTATCTATCTGCCGCCTTCTCAGTTTGAGTCGTGTTTCATCTCGCTTGCTCTCGAGGACACGCTGATTGAGGAGACCGTAGGCGTTATGGCTGATGTATTAAATAAGCAAGCGGAGGTATAACTGTATGAGTAATTTTCCTACCGTTCGTTTGCGCCGGTTGCGCCAGAACGACAAATTGCGTGCCCTGGTACGCGAGACTCGTCTAAGCATAGATCAGCTTGTTTACCCAATGTTTGTCGCCGAAGGAATCACAGAGCCACGCGAGATTTCTGCGATGCCGGGCATTATGCAGTGGCCGTTAGAGCATCTGGGGCGTGAGGTCGAGCGCATCGCAAATCTAGGTATCCCATCTGTCTTGCTTTTTGGCATTCCCAATGAGAAGGATGAGGTTGGCTCACAAGCGTATGCAGACGAGGGGATCATCCAGCAAGCCATTCGCCACGTCAAAGCTCAGGCACCCGAAACTCTGGTCATCACCGATGTATGTCTGTGCGAGTATACCAGCCATGGTCACTGTGGCGTTATTCACAATGGGAATGTGCAGAACGACGAGTCGCTTGAGTTGCTAGCGCGTATGGCGCTTTCGCATACGGAAGCGGGTGCGGATATCGTAGCTCCTTCAGATATGATGGATGGCCGTGTGGGAGCGATTCGTTCTACATTAGATGAGCATGGCTTCAACCAGACACCTATCATGGCCTACTCGGCGAAATTCGCCTCAGGCTTCTATGGCCCATTTCGCGAGGCTGCTGGCTCTACTCCGCAGTTTGGCGACCGCCGCTCTTATCAGATGGACCATGCTAATGTACGTGAGGCACTACGCGAGGTGGATCTGGATATCGAAGAGGGGGCCGACGTTATTATGGTGAAGCCAGCGCTGGCCTATATGGATGTCATTCGCCAGGTACGCGACCACTGTAATCTGCCCATCGCCGCCTACAATGTGAGCGGAGAGTATTCAATGGTTAAAGCTGCTGCTCAGCATGGCTGGATTGATGAGCAGCGCATCGTAATGGAGATGCTGACTGGCATCAAGCGTGCGGGCGCGGATATCATCATCACCTACTTCGCGCCTCAAGTAGCAGAATGGCTACGAGCATAGAATTATCTAGCTTACTTACCTACTAATTATAATAAAAGGGTCGTTATGGGACCGGGAGAGAGCAACCATCCAAGTTTTAGGGATGTAGTTGCTCTCTTTTGGAATAATCGTCGAGCGTTTCTGGTTTGTCTAAAAGTAGACCCGACGAGGGTAAACTCTATGTATCTGACTGCTCTCAAGCTGAAACACGAAAGATGAAGGAGACCGGAAAAAATATCTACGAGCGCGTCATCCGCCCCGCAAGAAAACGGCAGAGTCCTGCGAAAAATATCGCTTTACTTGCTTCCCCCATCGTTGCCGCTACAAGACCAATGAGCAATCCTATCATAATTCCAATTCGACCAGCCGGGTGGCGCATCATTTGTTTGAGTGTCTGCATAATTGCTTGCCCTCTCCAATGATAAATAGCTTGAATGTTGGCTAAGTAGGAACTCTTCTCATACAAACAGGATTCAATAAGTTACGGTAGCACATGTGGGCTATTGCTGTCCAGTGACAGGCACATACCGAATGCCAGAGAGGTGAAGATGTTGAAACATATTTTTATGTCTATGAGAGAGGAACATCTGACTATTCAGAATCAAAAAAGAGAAAAAGAAAGTTCTCTTTAATTCTGTTACTATTGCCAAAGCTATTGCGTCTATCTCTGTTATAAGCTCCTGAAAGTCTTAAGGATTTTCTAAGGGAGCTATTAGTTTTTCTAAGGATATGTTAAAAACGTTTTGGCTGTTTTAAAAAGTATTAAAAAAGAGAGAAGTGTTGTGTAATGGTTGGGATGAACGAACTCAATCGAACCTATCTGCCGATCAATGAGTATGGGGTCATAGGCGATTGTCACTCAGCAGTACTTGTCGCGCCGGATGGATCGGTGGACTGGGGCTGTCTACCGGACTTTGATAGCCCGGCTATCTTTTGTCGTTTATTAGATGTAGAGCGAGGTGGATACTTTCAAATCGCACCCACCGAGGGAAACATACCAGGCTCACAACGGTATTTACGTGGGAGCAACGTGCTGCAAACACGTTTCACGAGTATCGCTGGTGAGATAGTGCTTACTGATTTTATGCCTGTTGAGACATTGAGTGCCTGGCCATATAGAGGGATGAATAATAATACCTGGACGCGCGATGATGGCTCATGTCACTGCCTGGTGCGCATTGTAGAATGCAGCCACGGAGAGATGCCAGTAACAATGAGCTTGAAGGTAAGTCCAAACTACGCGGGCTCACTCATCGATGAGGTTTCGCTGGCACCAGAGAATATGGGAGTTTTAATCTCTGGAGGCCAACAGCATGTTGCCCTGGCCATTGTTGGAGCCAATCTGTTGCCCTCGTTCTCGATGCAAGTGACACAAGATCCAGATGAGATGCATGCAACCGTTTCGGCACAGGTCACCTTGCGCGAGGGTGAGCGTCTCCTCTTCGCCGTAGGAATGGGGCGCACGGTTTCCGCAGCGCGTCGGCTAGTGCAAAAAGAACTGCATGAGCGCAACTTTGATGCGGAGCTAGCACTCACACTCCATGCCTGGCGCAAGTGGATTGCAGGCTGTAATTACCGTGGACCCTATGAGGATTGGGTGGAGCGTAGTGCCCTGACCTTGAAGCTTATGACCTATGCACCAACAGGTGCCATTGTCGCCGCTCCAACGGCATCACTACCAGAACACCTGGGCGGTGTGCGCAACTGGGATTATCGTTTTACCTGGTTGCGAGATGCGACCTTTACGCTCTATGCCTTTAATGTGCTGGGCTTTACAGAAGAGGCGCGGGCCTTTACGCACTGGCTGCGCCGCCTTTCGTATGCCAATGGAGAAGACCTACAGATTATGTATGGCATTCGCGGCGAGCGTGAGCTAACGGAGATGGAACTGGCACATTTGAGCGGCTATGAAGGTTCACGCCCGGTACGTGTTGGGAATGGAGCGGCAGATCAGAAACAGATGGATGTGTTTGGTGAGGTATTAGATTGTATTCATATCTACCGCCGTCAGGGAGGCTTTGAGCGCTACGGCGAGACGCTGGACGGGCCATTGTGGTCAATGATGCGTATGCTCGTTGAGCATGTATGTGCTCACTGGCATGAGCCTGACAGCGGAATCTGGGAGGTGCGCGGCGATCTGCGGCACTTCGTCTATTCTAAAGCTATGTGCTGGGTGGCCCTGGATCGTGGTATTCGCGCGGCCCAACAGCTTGGTCTAGAGGCCGATCTGCCACGCTGGATTCTTGTGCGCGACCAGATCCGAACCGACATTCTATCTCGTGGATACAATACGAGCATTGGAGCATTCACACAGTCCTATGAGAGTACCGCATTAGATGCCTCAAATCTGTTGCTGCCTTTGATTGGCTTTATTGCTCCTGACGATCCACGTATGTGTTCAACAGTTGCTCGCACCATTGAGTATCTGACGGACAAGCACGGCTTTGTCTATCGCTATCTCTCGGATGATGGTCTGGAAGGTCATGAGGGCACGTTCGCCATTTGTACATTCTGGCTGGTTGACAATCTTGCTATGCAGGGCCGTGTGACGGAAGCGCGTTCACTGTTCGAGCGTCTGCTCTCTTACGCTGGCCGCCTGGGTCTCTTCTCCGAAGAGATTGATGCACAGACCAGTAGAGCACTGGGCAACTATCCGCAGGCCTTCACGCATATCGCCTTGATTAATAGCGCAAATAACCTGAAAAAAGCTGAGCTTCGTATGGCCGAGCATCATGTAGAGCCGCTTGTTGCAGCAATAAGCTTGCAGCAGCACTAAGTATACTCTTTGATTATTCAGCAATTCTTCTTTTTTTTATTCCGCTCGGACCGTGAATTAGTTCATCACGGTCCGAGCTTTTAATAGCAGATGTGATTTAATATTATGAGGTTGTCTTCCGTCGTTTAATATGATAGCAAACATAGAAAGAGTTCATCTTCTCATGATTACGCGTATACTTCTCGCACTGACAATAGTTGGTACAGTGATGATTGGCGTAATCGCATGCTCATCAGCGACGAATTCAAACACTCTTGTTCCCACTGTTGTGCCCTCTCCGACGCTTTCTCCTATTCAAGCGCCGCATGTTGGTAAGCCTGCTCCTGACTTTGCTCTTGATACTCTGGATGGATCTCGTAAAGTTCATTTAAGTGACTTTCATGGCAAGGCTGTGCTACTTATCTTCTGGGCAAGCACTTGCTCTATTTGTGTCAAGGAATTGCCTCTCGTCCAAAAATTTTCTGTGCAACAAAAGGTGGCAGGCAAGCAAATAGTCGTTCTAGCGGTAGATATGGATAGGGTAGGCGACTTCGTGAACGTCGCTGCGTTACAGGAACACCTCGGTCTAACCTATCCGATCCTGGTTGACGATCATTTTCAGGCACGATCTAGTTACAAGATCACCGATGTACCTGTCGCATATTTTATTGATAGCCAACACATTATCCGTGCGATAGTAGCAAGGTCTCTTAACAATACTTCGTTGTCTCATGAAGCTGAGAGTGTGGAAGGGAAGTAAATCAAGCTAGCTGCTTGATTCTTTGAGAAAGACAGTGGTTGTATAAAATAAATTTATAGTCAGAAAGTAGGGAGAAGGGGATGGAATCTTCTTTAATTCATTATCCGACTGCGAGCCTTAAGCCACACCGTGACGAGAGTTTGCAAGGTGGGCATTTGTGGATCTTTTCTGGAGCTTTACAACAGCCGCCTCGTTGGATAGAGGCAGGTGGGCTTGTCGATGTAAAATCTGCCACCGGTCACTTTGTGGCTCGTGGTTATTATAATTCTCAGACGGATATTGCGATTCGGATCTTAACCCATGATGCAGAAGAGGTGATCGATACCGACTTTTTGCGCCGCCGTATTCGTAGTGCAATAGAGTTGCGCAAGGTCTTTGATCCAGAGCAAACGAATGCGTATCGCCTTATCAACTCAGAGGGTGATGGTTTGCCTGGGCTCGTTGTGGATCGTTACGCGGATATTCTTGTTGTTCAGATTCACACGGCGGGCATGGAACAGCTACGTCCTCAACTTCTTGAGGCTCTGATGCAAGAAACTGGGGCCTATGGCATCCTGCTACGTAACGATGGGCAGTCGCGTCGGCGTGAAGGGCTGGAGACTGAAGAACCTACTGTTGTTGCAGGCGAGGTTCCTCTTCAGATAACGATTCGCGAAAATGGCGTGCTGTTTGGAGTTGATCCCTGGCAGGGACAGAAAACGGGTCTGTTTCTAGATCAGCGTGATAAACGTGCTGCTCTGAGTAAATATGTCTCTAACGGCAAGCGCATTCTCAACTGTTTCAGTTATACAGGTGGCTTCTCTATCTATGCTACACTGACAAGCCCTGAAGTGTCCGCAACAAGTGTAGATGTCTCGGCTCCGGCGATAGAGATTGCACGTCAGAATTTTGTGCTGAATGGTCTCAATCCAGAGCATCATCAGTTTATCGCCGCCGACGTGTTTGATTATCTGGAAGAGATGCAGAGCACAGGTGAGCTCTTTGATGTTGTCGTGCTTGACCCTCCTGCTTTTGCGAAATCACAGAGTGCACGCACGCACGCGCTAAAAGCCTACCGTCGCCTCAATACACTAGGGATGCAGGTGTTGCGGCCGGGTGGCGTTCTGCTGACCTGCTCTTGCTCAGGTGTTGTTGGTATGGATGATCTACTGGGCGCGCTCTCATCAAGCGCACAACGACTGCATCATACTGTTCAACTGCTGGAATCCTATACGCATGGCGTTGATCATCCCATCAATCTAGCAATGCCCGAAACGTCTTACTTAAAGGCCGTCTTTTGCCGCATTAGTTGATCCTCTTTGAAGGGATCAACTAATGCTGTAAAGTTATTCTTCAACTTCGACCGGTTGAGACAGAAGAGTTCGTGAAACGAGATCAGCGGCTTCTCCATAGAGATGCGAATAGGATGCCCACTGCTTGAGGTTTCCTACGACGGTGGTGCCTGTGGTTGCAAGTTCAATCTCGGTAATGAGGGGTGCAACTAACGTATTTGTAGAAGTCCTCTATTGATCGATTTGGCACGACTGAGAGCGCGTACGTTTATAATGAGATAAATCAAGGTATTGAGGTTCTTAACAGAACGACCGTTGTGCACTC
>JAABUQ010004045.1_pt1 | contig 25729 bp, 23 predicted proteins | sample 5560001 | NCBI WGS metagenome assembly JAABUQ01 (sample SAMN10711888, study PRJNA513371) | rock metagenome | isolation source: Antarctica rocks | place: Antarctica: Victoria Land, Finger Mt nord | collected 2015-12-18
ACCTCGGAGCTTGCTCCGTACCCTTGTTTGTCTAACTCCAGTGGCCGTCTAAGCGGCCACTTCCCTGCGGCGGCTTACCGCCGCAATCGTTCTGATACCTCGCAGCTTGCTGCGACGTAGTTCATTATAGCACTTTGGGGGAGGAATACCCCCCTCCTTGCTTCGGAGAACCTCCCTCCTTGTTCCTCGTTCCTCGTCACAGGTTCCCCCCTAAAGGGAGGATTTGGAGTGTGGCGGGAGTGGGAGTGGAGTGGTTACGGCGGCGTTTGCTTTTCCTTCCCCTCTTTAGGGGGGAACCTGTTTAAACTCTGGGTGGATAGGGGAAGGAATGGGCGCGGGGCATGGCGAACGAGGCATTGGCGGGCAGGCTTGCGCGGGTGATATGCGTCGTGAGTGTATGGTATTTGCCGCGCCTGTTCGCCTCTTTTGCCGCGCTCGTGCGGCATAGCAACAAGTTGCGCTGCTTAATTTCCCTCGTCGTGGACCGTTGGTGCAAAGTATAAAGGAGAACCAGTCATGCCGAACACAACATTTGCTTCTGACGTGCCGGTTTGGTTTATCACGGGTGTGTCTAGTGGGTTCGGCAGTGCTCTCGCCGATGCCGCTTTGTCACGCGGGTATCGGGTGGTGGGCACCGTGAGGCAAGACGCTCAGATTCAGCAGTTTGAGAGCCGCGCACAAGAACGCGCTCGCGCAGTGCGGATTGATGTCGCCAAGCCGGAGGAGGTCAGCGCCGGGGTAAAGGCTGCGCTGTCCGCTTTTGGACAGGTGGATGTTCTTGTCAACAATGCGGGCTATGCTTTGCTGGGGGCCGTCGAGGAGTTGACGGACGCCGATATTCGCCGTCAGATGGAGACTAACTTCTTTGGCGCGACCGAAATCATCCGTGCTGTGCTGCCTCATATGCGCCAGCGAAGGAAGGGTCACATTGTCAACATCACTTCCGTAGGCGGTTTTGTCGGCGGTCCAGGGTGGGGCCTCTACTGCGCCAGCAAGTTCGCGATGGAAGGCTTGTCCGACTGCCTCGCAATGGAAGTCGCCCCATTGGGCATCGGCGTGACAATCGTCGAACCGGGCGCATTTCGCACGAACCTTGGCGTTAGCGGGACAACCACGCTTGAAGACACGATCTCCGACTATGTGCCGACCGTTGGGAAGACGCGCGAGTGGCGCGCGGGCAGCGGCGGACAGGAGCCAGGGGACCCTATCAAGGCCGCAGAAGCGATACTACAAGCCGTCGACTCTCCAAGCCCTCCACTGCGTCTTGTCTTAGGCGCAGATGCTTTGCAGGCGGTAAGGGACAAGCTGGCACAGATGACACAGGAACTGGAGAGATGGGAAGCCACGACGCTTGCCACATTATTCTAGACGAGAAGCGGCACAACATTGCGTTCTTGCGTTACTCCGCGTGCCGCAGGTGGGCCGTGAGGGCGCTGGGCGTAAGCCCTCGCTGTGTCCCGTTCTTTTGTTTGTCAGGCAGTTCGGGGACAACATGAAGGGGAGGAACCACATCATGACGCAATCGCTGATCACCCGCAATGAGAATATCTTGGGCGGCATTCCTGTTTTCACCGGCACGCGCGTTCCTATCAAGACGTTGTTTGATTACCTGAAGGCCAACCATCCCTTAGACGATTTTTTGGATGACTTTCCCACGGTGGCACGCGGACAAGCCCAGCGGCTGCTTGAGGTCGTTGTGGCACAAATACAGGAACCAAGCGGCGAGGCTGTTTATGAGACTGCTGCTTGACGAGTGCCTGCCGCGTAAACTAAAAGGGGCATTACCCGGCCACGAAGTCAAGACTGTCCCGGAGATGGGCTGGGCAGGCGTTGAAAATGGTGAGTTGCTGCCGCTGATTGAAGCCAAGTTTGATGCCTTTATCACGATTGACAGCAACATGCGTTATCAGCAGAACATGAGCGGGCGATCTTTTGCTCTTCTGGTGCTGGAAGCGCATGACAACACCATTGAAACCTTGCTGCCGTTGATGCCGCAAGTATTGACTGCGCTGCCTTTCCTGGTTGCAGGACAGATTGTTAAGATCACCCCGCAACCATCCACCTAAACCATCTACCTAACAAGCCGCTGCATCCGATACGAAGTCATGCCTTTTGTAGGCATACGCCACGCTGCGCTCTTGTGTTGCTGCGTTTGTCGCAGGTGAGCAGGGCCGTGAGGGTGCTCGTGCGGCATGGCGGCAGGGAGGTACATATGAGCGACCAAAACCAGAGCGACGGTAATAATAGGGTTCCACTTAACGAGGCATTGCGCCTGGAATTGCTCTCCCGGATGGCGCGCGACCAGAAGATGCGGCAGGCCGTGCTTATGAAGTATCCGCCTGGCACTCCGTACGGGCCGGAAGACCTAGCGTGGTGGAGCGAGGTAGACGCCGAGAACACGGCGCGGATGAAAGAGATTGTTGCCACGTGCGGCTGGCCCGGCTGGTCACTGGTCAGCGACGACGGCGCGCGGGCGGCATGGCTCCTGGTGCAGCACGCCGACGAGGATGTTCCGTTCCAGAAGCGGTGTTTAGGACTGCTGGAATCAGCGGTTACGGCTGGCGAGGCATCGGCACGGGACTTGGCGTTCTTGACTGACCGCGTGCGCTTGCATGAAGGCAAACCGCAGGTGTATGGCACACAAATGAGAGTGGTGGACGGCAAGCCGACCCTGGCGGAGATTGAAGACCCAGCACAGGTGAACGAGCGGCGGGCTGCCGTCGGGGTGGAGCCGCTACCACAGCGATTTTGGCCCGGCTGAGCAGTCCACCATGAAAACCATTGCTTATGCTGTCCTGGCCTTTTTCCTGCTCCTTGTCCACGCGCAGGCGGACAGCCCGATCCATGTGCAGGTCACCACTGTGGATATGCCGATACCGGATGCGGCGCGGCTGAAGAGCCTGCTTGTGTCTGGGGACATCGGCGGCGGCATGGGCGTTGCGCGCGTCGTCCAGGTGCAGGCCGAGGAACACGAGGCGGCGGCAGATGCGGCTTCGCATGTCGGGGGAGTGCTCGCCGATGCCGCCGGTGAGATTGACCGTTGGTTTCTCTTCAAGCATGAGAGTGATAGCCGCCGTAGTATTTTGCCCCAGCACGCCGCGCGCGGGCATCGGCGCAGAGGGCTTGCGAAGGCGGAGCATCGGTGTTTCTACGACGTAGCAAGCGCGTACCAACGAAGGAACAGTTTCTTCCGTCGTCGGTACGCCGTGGGAACGCTGGTGCAGAGCGTTTGCAATGCCCGCGCGAGATGGGAAAGAGGCCGAGCCGCAATGGACACTTTGGGGGTTTACGCGTATCGCAGGCGGCTCCGATTTGGAGCAGAGGGTCATTGCCAGGATGCAGTGCGCACAGAACTGCGGCAAGAAACTTGCTTCGGGCGCGGCTTGCCTCAGCCATGCCATCAGCGTCTCACAGGCGCGGCAAGGCGAGGTTCGGGCCTGGAGGAAGTCTGGGGCTGGGCTGTCTGTGCGGCCTGTGGGATGCGAGGGCGGCAGCAGGGAAAAACCCGGCCCAAAGCGGCGCTTCGCGGGGCAGTGGAATGGAGATGTGAGGCGGGAAAGTTCAGAAAGGCGGCATTCTGTTTGAGCGGCTTGGGTTGATCCGCCAAAGCATTGCTGTGCCAAAGCTGCATGGGCAATGGAAGACATTGCCGGGTATCTATGCTATGATTGTATTGCTTTATGCAAGCGGCTAATCGTGTACGGTTCGCTCTGAAAGGATAACAGTATGAGTAACGCTCCCAGTTTAGGCATCCCCCCCCTAGCCGGCGTTTGCACCTATGAGCAGGCATCGCAGGTCGGCTATGACGTGGATACGAACGTTGAGCTGATGCGCCGCTACAACTATGTGGAAACCCGGCTTGTGCAGCTGTACAGCCTGCGCCTGACCGCGACCCCGGAATGGGAAGTGAAGGGCGCGTTCAGCCTGCACATGTGGCTGGACGCCGAGCATTCTCGCGCCCTGCGCACCCGCGCCCACGAGCTGCGCCACCCTCCGCTTTTTCTGGACAATGTCCCGGACGCGCGGCTGAAGGCGCTCATGGACGAAGTGTTGTGCGCGGCGGACACATTGGAACTTCTTGTTGGCGTGTACCGCGTGGTGAAGCCGGCTCTTGTTTCCAGCTGCGAGCGGCACCTTGCCGAGACGAACCCTCTTGTGGATCAGCCGACCCGTCGCCTTCTCCGCTTCAATGTGATGGAGGAGGAGGAGGCAGCCGCGTGGGGGGAGCAGGCAATTGCGGCCCTGGCGACAAGCGCCGATGCCATTGAGCGTGCGAACCGCTGGCAGGAGCATCTGCATGCCTTTCTCGTGGCCGCAGGCGGCATCCACGGCTCCGCAGATGTCCCTGCCGATCACGCCCTGCCGCCGGCCCGTTTCCTAGACAAGCCATTCGTGCCGTCGTTTGTCCCGCAGCGCGACAGCCGTTTCCAGGAGAGTTTCAACTTCAACTTCCCGCCGTTTGAGGTTTCCGGGGACGCGGAGCGCGATCCGCGGGAGCGGACGCTTGCATTGATGTGCCGGCGGCTTCTGGAGATGGATGTGCCGGAAATGATGGCGTCAATCCTTGCCGAGACCGAAGGGAAGCCCTGGGACTACTACGCGGATATGGCCCGGCAGGTGTGGGATGAGGCGCGGCACTCTATGCTGGGCGAGGCCTACTTCGCCTCAAAAAGCGTGGACTGGACCCAAATCCCACTGCCGCTTCATTTCCCGCTTTCGCTCAACTTGATGCGCGAGCCGCAGGTGCGTCACGCCGTCCTGTTCGCGATTGAGCACGGCCTGATGCGCCCCGACACGGGGAAAAAGAGCGAACGAGAGGTCGCGCGATTGAGCGGAGATCAACTGGCGGCATTGTACCAGGACTACGACTGGGCGGATGAAGTGCTGCACAAGAACATTGGCCTGCGCTGGCTCAAGGGAGACCTTCAGGACGTTAAAAACATTCTTGCTCTGGCGGAAAGCGAGCACCGGCCCGAAGAAGTCGCGTCCATGCAGCAGCGTTACGCTGAGGAAACCGGAACGCCGCAGCGAGAGTGGTGGCAGGAGTTCGCCGACGAGGTGCTTGGCCCAGGCGTCGCCAAGCCGTTCCAGACACAACGGAGTGTCGCCGCCCCGATGTTCGTGAAAGCATAATCGTCCGGCAGGAGGCATGATTGCAGGGCTGACTCAATGCAGCCCTCTCTCACGCGTCAAACTGCGCCGCTCGTTCCTCATTTTGCAGGTTGTCGCGCCGCATCTTTGCCGCCCAACCAGAGTCAGCACGCAGGCTGGGTCAATCGTCGTTCAGATGGCGGCGCACAATGCTGATGATGAAGAGGAGCAGCAGGAGAAGAAGGGCCAGAAAGCCGTAGTGCAGCACGGCTAAAACAGTCGCCATCAGCCCAGGCTCCCTTGAAAGTGCAGGTCGGTCTCGCCCAGGCGCAGCGTGTCGCCGGGAGTGAGGCGCACGCGCTGATGCGGGGGAATAAGAGAGCCGTTCAGCCATGTCCCATGCGTGCTGCCCAGGTCTTCCAGGGAATAAGTGGCAATGTCGGGGGCGACAATGCGGGCATGGCGGCTGGAGACAGACGGGTCGGGCAGGACGATGTCTGAAGTCACGGCGCGGCCCAGCAGAGTTTCCGAGGCGAGGATGTGAGCCGTGCCATCGGGCGTCACGAGGCGGGCGCGGCGCAGGGGAGCTGTCTCGTCGGCATTGCCGGGCGCGTCATCGTCGGCGCTGTTCTCATGGAAGGACAGGGTCGTCGCGCCAATCGTGATGCTGTCGCCGTCACGCAGAACACGGTTGCCGCTGACGCGGGATGTACCGATGGCGATGCCGTTGGTGCTGCCCAGGTCGTAGAGGGTCCAGTGGCCGTCGGGTTCACGCTCCAGGCGGGCATGGGTCTTGGAGACTTTGCCGTCGCTGTCCAAAACAAGGTCGTTGCCCGCGTTGCGTCCGCGCCCGATCGTCACAGCGGGCTTGGTGAGGCTGAAATGCGACTTGCGGCCATCGGGAGCGGTGACGGCCAGGGACGCCCAGGCAACGGCGGGAACAGTGCCGGGTTCGTCGTCGTGGGCGAACGCTCCGGCAATGGTGGGCAGGTCGTCGGTGTCGGCGGGGGAAAGACGCCTTGCCCTCTCCCCCGCTATTTCGCGCGCGTTGGTTTGGCTGGGAGCAGCGGGAAAGACAGGAGGCTTGGCTTGCTCTTCCTGAGCGGGGGGCGGGGGCAGCTCGCCCTTCTCAAAGCGCACCTTCACGCGCAGCTTCTCGCGGCGCGCCCCGGCAGCAGCGTCGGGGGCGTCGGCGATGGTGAAGTCTAACGGCCCGCGCGCATGGTAGTGGTTCTGGGTCATAAAGCGCTGCAGAACGCTGACCAGTTCGTCCTCGTCCAGAAACGACAGCAGGTAATCGCGCTCTTCCGGGTCGTCCACCGCCAGCTCTAAGACGTATTTGTTGGGGACATACACCTTGCCGTCAAAGCCTTCTTTGCGGCTGTCTTCCATGGCCTGCGTGATCTTGCGCAGCACGTCTTTGGGCCGAAGCTCGGCCCCGGCCCCGCTGAACAAGCCTTCGTACCACTTGCCGAACTTGGTGTTGAACCGCTCAAACATATCCATCCGCTTACCCCTTGCGCCGCCGAACCAGACCGACCACCGACTGCAATTCGTTCATGCGCAGCCCGCGCGCGGCGACGGCGAACGCGGCCAGCCCGCCCCCGCCCGCCACGGCCAGCACAATGGCGGCGTGCAGCTTGGGCGTGCTCGCACCATTCGGCAGGAGATGCCCAAGAACGCCCCGCAGAACAACCACTGCCAGGCACAGCGCGGCGGTCGCCAGGCTTGTTTTGACCACGCTTGTCAGCAGGATCATGTCCTGCATACCCTTCAGCCGATGCCGCAGGACAATCAGCAGCACCCCCATGTGCAGAGTGGCCGCGATGGTTGTCACGAGGGCCAGCCCGCTGACGCCCCAGTCCGACGCATTCACCACCAGCCAGCTCATCGCAATAAACAACATAGTCATAATCGTGCCGGAAATCACGGGCGTGCGGGAGTCTTGCAGGGCGTAAAAGCCGCGCGTCAGAATCGCCTGTGCTGACCAGGCAAAGATGCCCAGGGAGTAAAAACGCAGGGCGGAGGCGGTCATCAGGGTCGCTTCGGGGGTAAAACGCCCGCTTTGCAGCAGAAACGCGACGGTGGGCTGAGCGAGCAGAAACAGCAAGGCGGACGAGGGAACCGTCAAAAACAGAATGGTGCGCAGGCCCTTGTTGAGGGTCGCCCGGAACGCCCGCCGCTGATTTGCCGCTGCCTGAGCCGCCATCGTCGGCAGGATCGCAATGCCCATCGCCTGCGCAAAGATGCCGATGGGGATCAGCATCATGCGGGTGGCGAACCCAATGGACGCCTGCGATCCCGTGGACAGCTCGGAGGCAAAGTTGCCCGTAATCAGCTGATCCACGTTGGGAAGCGAGACCCCCAGGACAATCGGCAGCATCATCTTCCAGACCTTCACCGCGCCAGGGTGCAAAACAGCCAGGCTTGGACGGTAACGCATCCCCAGCCGCGCCACAGGCACAATCTGCAAAGCGAAGTTGCCGATAAACGCCCCCAGCAATGCGCCCCACATCAGGCCCGGCAGCCCCAAGCCCAGCGGGTACAAGACAGCCGCCCCAAAGATAATGCCGAGGTTGTAGACACTTGGCCCCAAAGCGGGGATGAGGAACTGCCCGCGCGCGTTGAGCGTCCCCATGAGCAGGCCGCCCAGCATGAAGAAAATCTGCGCAGGCAGGATGATCCTGACCAGCGGCACGGCACGGGCGACCTGGTCGGCAGTGTAGCCACCATTAATGAGATGCACGAACGTGGGGGTAAAAACTTCGGCCAGCAGCACGAACAGAACGGCAACTATTGCCGTGACCGTAGCGACAACCGAGAACGCCTGCCAGGCCTGACGCAATTTGTTTTGGTGCAGGTATTCTTTGAAGACGGGGATAAACGTGGACGACAGCGCGCCGCCCGCCACCAGGTACATCAGCAGGTCGCACACCTTAAAGGCGCCAATGTAGATGTCCGAGTCGGCGGTCGCGCCAAGCTGATGGGCAATCACCACGTCGCGGATGAGGCCCAGAACGCGCGAAAGCAGCGTGGCCCCAACTACAATCGCCGCCGCCCCGGACACGCTCGGCCCCCGCCCTGCCCCATCGCCGGGCGGAGGGGCGGCAGAGGCAGGTGGAACAGGCGGCTTGATCGTCGTGGTAGCCATAATCAGCATCAGTATACGGCCCATCGGCCTGTTGTGTCAAGGGAACGGGTGCAAAGGGAGTGCCCTGTTTCGCTCGGCTCGCATTGCCTGTTCCACTCGGCTCGCATTGACGGCGTGGTTGGATCAAGGCCGTCTCACGAAGCTTCCAAAGTCGTCTTGTCAGCGTTTCCACGGCTTTTTTACCGCTTTGCCACGGCATCCCCAACTCTGATTAAGCGCGTACCGACGACGGAAGAAATTGTTCCGTCGTCGGTACGCCGTTGATACGCCGCAGCAACGCGTCAACAATGCCGCAGAGAAAGGAAAGAAAGGCCGTGGGGAAAGGAAAGAAAGACCGAGCCGAAATAGACACTTCCAAATGCAAGGCAGCAGGCGCGGAGCAGTTAAGAGGAAGCAGGAACGGAATGCCCCGCGCGCGTCAGGGCGGCAAACTCCGCCAGCGACAATGTCTCGCCCCGGCGCTGCGGGTCAATGCCCGCCTGCGCTAAAGCCTCGCCCGCCCGCTCCCGTGTCCACCCCAGCGCGGGGTCGCCGGACAGGGCATTGGGCAGGGCCTTGCGCCGCTGGCCGAACGCGGCGCGCACGACGGCAAAGAACTGGGCTTCATCGGCGACATCTACGGGCGGAGCGGCGTGGGGAGTCAGCCGCACAATGGCGCTGTCCACATCGGGCGGGGGCAGAAACACGCGCCGGGACACGATGCCCACGGTTTCCACTTTGGCATGGAACTGGGCAAACACGCTCAGCGCGCCGTAGTCGGGCGATGCGGGCGGGGCGGACAATCGCTGGGCGACTTCTTTTTGCACCAGCAGAACAACAACGCCAAACAATGCTTTCTCGTCCAGCAGGCCCGTGAGCAGCGGCGATGTGATGTTGTACGGGATATTGGCAACGGCTTTGATGCCGTGCGGCTGCGCGGCGTGCGCGAAATGCTGCGCGGCAAACAGGGGCCACTCCACTGCGAGGGCATCGGCAGTGACAATCTTCACCTGCGGCATATCCGCCACTGTCTCAGTCAGGGCGGGCAGCAAGTCACGGTCTACTTCAATGGTGACGACCTGCCCATCAGTGCCTGTCGCGTTCGCTAATGCCTGGGTCAGCACGCCCAGCCCCGCGCCGATTTCCAGCACCTGATCGCCCGGCCCGACTTTGGCGGCATCCACGATCTTTGCGAGCGTATTGGCGTCCACGAGGAAGTTCTGGCCGAACCGCTTGCGGGGCCGCAGTTCATGACGCCGGAGCAGCGCGGAGACAATGGCGGGGCTGGATAAGTTCATAACTGATGTTACGCGAAGTGCCGGGGGCAAACAACTCCCGGCAAGGGCTTATGCCGGGGGTATAAAACCATTGGCAGTGGCAAGCGCCGGGGGTATAAAACCCCCGGCAGAGAGTCAAGGCACGTCCTTCGGACGTAAGAAAGACCAGTGTCACGCAGTCTTATGCCCGTGAGGGCATGGCTTCGTCATTGCCGGGGGTTTTATACCCCCGGCACAAGCGAAGGCCAATGACTGCATACCCCCGGCTTGCTGCTCTTTTCAGATGAGTATACTTCCGCTGCGTAACATCAGTTCATAGCGTCAAGTGTACCCAAGACACAAAAAGACGCCCGGCGGGTGGCCGAGCGTCCAGGGGAATGCGTCCAATCAGCGGGCGGGGGACAGCACCCACACGCGGACGTGCTTGCGGCCCACATTGGCCGCCTCGCGGTACGTGCTATGCCCCAGATCAATGCGATTGCCTTTGATGGCCCCGCCGGTATCGCCCGCGACAGCGTAGCCGTAGCCTTCCACGTAAAGCTTGGTGCCGAGCCGCACAACGCGCGGGTCCACAGCGACCACGCCGTAGCCTGCCCGCATGCCGGTCGCGCATCGCCCTGCGCCGCTGCCTTCGTAGGGCGAGTAGCCCGTGGCGGTCATGCTGATGCAGCGCATCCGCTGGTAGGTGCCGGAACGCGACGGCAGGGCGCGTGCTTCGCGCACCCGGATACCCGCCAATGTTTCCTGGTTCTGCGGCTGACGCGTGACCGACTTCGCGACCAGTTTATGCGAGGTCATGTCGCCGTTTACATAGCCGACCAAGTAGGTGCGGGTCATTTCGCCCGCCGCGCCGCCGTGTCCCGGCTGAATGTGCCCGGCAGCGACACGCGGACTCATCTTAAACACGGTGCTGAAGGGGATTGGCAGGCGCTGGTTCTGCAAAGCCAGCCGGACGCGGGTAATCACAATCGGGGTTCCCGCCATCACCTGGGTGCTGGGGGCAGGACGCACGCGGTCGGCTTTGTCCAGCACAATCCCGGCTTCCGTAAGCGCATCGGCGACGGTCGGCCCGTGCGTGCACAAGGGGCGAGGGGCAAACTTGCCGTCTTTGATTGTGATGTTGACGATGGGCAGCGCGGCGACGGGGGTAATGGTGAGCGGCTGCGAGGCTGCGGGGGAAACAGCAGCGGCAGGAGCGGTGTTCTGGGCGGCGACTGAAAAGGGAAACGAAAGCGTGGCGGAAGCCAATGCGACAATGGCGGCGTTCCCCGCGGAGCAAGTCAGTTTTCGATTAGGCAAATGGTCTCTCCTGAGAGGGTGTGGGTTGCGCGCACGCTCACGTGGACTTTTAAGCGTGCGTCATGCCGGGACGCCTGGGGGCGAGCCGACCTTTGCGGTTTCTGGTATCAATGACAGGGGACTATAACACAGGTACTGTGTTTGTGTCAATGTTCACAATCACAGTGCGCGCAGTTGTTTGGAGATGTTGCTAGAAAAGCGCAGCAAAAGAGCCAATTTTTTATTGTGATTTGTTTGCGATGGCGGTATAATAGCAGTGTGAGCGAACGCCCGTTTGAATAGACGCCTTTGCTGTCGTTCTGCCCTTTGCTCGTTGATGCAGGAGGAAAAACAATCTCCGTGCATAACCTACCTTCGGCAGAAGATGGCGGCAAAAAGCAGAAGATGGCGGCAAAAACAGGGCGTTCCCCGTGACAACATGACCTGGTGTAAGGAGAACCGAGATGGCTTTTGACTTCAAGCGACATTTGATCAAAGTGCAGGGGGGGCGTCAGTACCTTCCCGTGTCCGCCCGATTGATCTGGTTCCGCAGCGAGCACCCTGACTGGGGCATCGAGACGGAAGCGGTGGAAATCAACCATGAAAAGCAGTATGCTGTGTTCCGCGCCCGCATTTACAACGAAGACGGCAAGCTGATGGCGATGGGCACCAAGAAGGAAGATGTGAAGGGCTTCGGCGACTACATAGAAAAGGCCGAATGTGTTCCCCTAGATACGCGCATTCTGACAGCAGAAGGCTGGAAAACTCACGACACACTGCGTTTAGGCGAACTTGTTCTTGCTTATGATGTTGATAAAGACCACTCGGAGTGGGTGCCTCTTCTTGCTGTGCGCCGTTACCGGAACGCTCCTATTGTTCAAGTAAGCAACGGCAAAGGATTTGATGTGTTATGCACCCCCGACCACAAATGGCCGATTTGCTATAGCACGGTGTGTAAAGGAAAACGCTATCAGTATCGCAGCCTGCGCGAAGCGTCACGTTTAACTAAATCTGCCGCAATCACGGTGGGTGCCGTTGCAGAAGGCGGCAGCCTCCCGGTGACTCCGCAGCAGGCGTTTCTTATGGGAATGCTGATTACTGATGGTTCTATACGCTATACTGGAAAACATATACGCGCTTATATCTGCCAATCAAAGCCGGACGTGATTGCCGAGATACGAATGCAGCTCGCGGATGTACCCCGTCGCGAGAGCGTTGTACCAGCCCACACGCGCACCTTTCCGACCGGAAGAACCTACGACTGCCGAATTGGGTACCGATGGGAAATTGCCGCTTCCTATCTGCATGATCTGCATGATGCGTTCGGCATTGTGCATGAGACGGAACTGCCCAACGTCGCTGCCCACTTGTCCTTAGAAGCCCGTTCTGCTTTTATGAAGGCCATGATGCTGGCAGAAGGCGACCGGAAAGGCACTTTTGCCCAGATGCCTGGGCGCAGCGATTGGGTTATTGACCTTTGGACTGCCTTATGCGCGATGGAAGGCAGCATGGTCTGTAAGTCGGCTGTTCGCGAAAATTGCGGCGGCATCTGGGCGGCGCGTCGTAAAAAAACCCGGCACGTTTGGGCAGGCAGTGTGACTGTGACAGATGCGGGAAATGCCGATGTTTGGTGTCCACAAACACCTTTGGGAACTTGGGTTGCACGGTTTAGCAATGATGTTGTCACAGTGACCGGCAACACAGGCGCGGTCGGACGCGCCCTGGCGATGTGCGGCTACGGCACGCAGTTCTCCCCGGAGCTGGATGAAGCCGGCGGCGGACGCTTCGCCGACAGCCCGCAGCCGATGGGCGGCGGTCGCTTTGGCGGGGGCAATGGCGGCGGCTCCCAGGGCGGCAGCAACCGCTTCGGCAATGGCGGAGCGTCTAGCGACGGCGGCGCGCGCTTTACGCCGCCCCGCGAATTCAGCGCCCCGCCCCGCGAAGATGCCCCGGCGCGTCCCAGCAATGGCCGCGAAGATGCCGCGGCTCGTCCCACCAACAACCGTGACGAAGCGCCCAATCGCCCTAGCAATGGCCGCGAAGATGCCCCCGCGCGTCCTGCCCCCGCCCGTGAGGATGCGCCGGCGCGTCCTGCCGCTGTGCGCGAAGACGCCTCGGCCCGGCCTGCTGCCGACAGCCCCACTCGCCGCCCATCCCCAGCCCCCCAAGCCGAAGACGACGACGAGTTTGAAGCCCTCATCGGCGGCGCGCAGCCCCGCGAGGTCACGGAAGACGACCCCTTCGGCGAGGATGATGCGCCTGCGGCTGCCGCCCCGCCCAAAGCGGCCGCAGCCGCATCCCCCAGCGGCATGCCCGCCTGCAACAACTGCGGCAAGGCATTAACGAAAGCCCAGCAGGGGCTGAGTATCCGCAACTTCGGCGAGGCGCTGTGCCCCAGCTGCCAGCGCGAGCGCCCCCGCACCGAACGGCCTGCCGCCGCCGCCCGCTGAGACCTTTCTTGGTTTGCTGTCAAGCCCCCACGCCTGTCCAGGCGGGGGGCTTTTGTTTTGCTGGCGAGGGGCTTTTGTTTTGCTGGCGTTGCAGGGGCGGACCGGGCGGCGATTATTCTTGAGGACAACTCCAAACGGCGGCGTGTTTGGCGGGTGGGTATACTGAGTCCATGACGATTCCGCTTGAACCCCCTCCCCCGCCCGCGCGCAAGCCGCAGGCTTCCCCGTTCTGGCGCGGGTTCATGCGGCTGTCCGGCACGCTCGGCATCGCCCTATTTCTTGCGCCGACCGTGTATGTGGTCAAGTATTACGCCGCTGACCTGCCCCGTGAGCGGCAGCGTGCGCGTTTGGTGTCCACCGGGCGGCTGTCCCCGGCGGTGCCGCTGAGCGCTGTCGCCCCGCCCTTGACGCCCCCCCTTCCAGACAATGGCGCCGAGTTTTACGTGGCCGCCGTTCAATCCTATGCCAACCGCGTCCACGGGCGCACGGACAGCCGCCTGCTCGTGTTCCCCAGCGCGCGCGAGGCCGCCCTGCTCCTGCAAGGCGCGCACTGCGCCCGCTGCCGCTTCTTTGTGCCGGGCAAAAGCGGACGCCCGCGCTTCGCGTTCCACGATCCCGATGACGGCGCATGGCACCCCTATCGCACCCCGCTGTCCGCCCGCGAAACGTACCGTTATCTTTCGTATGCCGGGGCATTGGCCGCAGCCACCAAAAACCTCGCCCTCGTGCCCGGCAGCCCCATTCCTCCGCGCATTCTGGCCGTGACCATTTTGCGCTTCGGCGGCGGCCTGGAAAGCGAACAGGCGACCCGCACGCACCTTGCTGTTTCCACATCGGTGCAGCGTCTGGGCCTGCGGCTGATGCGCGACAATCCCCCCGCCGCATTCCAGCGCTACATAGACGCCCGCGAAACCTACGATGAAGCCGTGCAGGCCAAATACGCCCTGCTGGAACCTGTCAATCCCGACAATATCGCCCTGCAAGAGCGCGTCGCCCGCACCGATGTCTCCCCCTTGTGGCGGCGCGAAGGCGTGTGGGCATTGGGCCAGACGCTGAGCGTCCCCCACATCAGCGTGCTCCGCCCCCTGGAAACCCTAACCGCGAAAGAAACGCTCGGCGCCATCGCCACCCACGACCCCGACCCCTCCGTCCGCGACGCCGCCTCAGTCACCCTCGGTGAAGTCGCCTCACAGGGCGCGATTATTCGTCGCTAGGGCTGCCGCTGTCGCCGGAAAGCCCCGCTCCGCTTGCTTGGGATTACCTCTCTCCTTGCTTGGGATTACCTCCCTCCCCGCTGCGCTGGGGTCCCCCCTAAAGGGAGGATACGGAATAGTTACGGAAGGCTGACGCAGTAGTTACGGAGCAATAACCGTCACTGCCTACGCTCCTAATCTCCCCTTGAGGGGGGACCCCAGCGCAGCGGGGAGGGAGGTAATCCCAAGCAAGGGGAGAGGTTCATTTGCTTCCTCCACTTCGCACCCACATCTCCCCGGCTGATCGTAGGCATTCCTACGGCGCACCGACGACGGAACAAATCTTTCCGTCGTCGGTACGCCGTGGAAACGCCGTGCCTCAGCCGTAACCAAGCCCTGGCAGCACTGGGGGCATTAGATGAGCGAGCGGGATTTCAGGTCTAGGTAGTGGTTGATGAGGTCGGCGCTCAGGTCTTCCGGGGGGCTGTCAATGGTCCAGACGCCCCTGCGCCGCAGAACCGTAATTGCCTGGCGGCGCTCCTGCAAGACCTGGGTGGCGACGGCTTTGGCATACACATCGGCGCTGGTTTCGGGGACAATCTTCGCGGAGCGCACGATGTTGGGGTCGCTGACGGTGACGCACACGACGCGGTGCAGATGCTCGATCATGGGGATGGCATCCAGGATTTGGGCCGAAGAGTCCGGGTCGACCAGGTCGGAGAACAGGACGACCAGCGACCGACGACGCCAGCGCGTGGCGAGGCTTTGAAAGGCCGCCTTGTAGTCGCTTTCTATGAGCTGGGCTTGAAGATTGTACAAGGTCTCTAAAATCTGATAAACCTGCGCCTTGGATTTGGCGGGGGGAAGCCAGGCGCGCACGTCGGCATCAAAGGTCATCAGCCCGACCTTGTCCCCGCCCGCGGCGGCGACATAGGCAAGCATCAGGGCGGTATCGGCGACAAAGTCCAGCTTGGCCTGCTTTTGCACGGGCTGGAGCATGGTGCGGCCCGTGTCCAGCAGCAGGACGATGTTCTGCGAACGCTCGGCTTCATACTGGCGGGTAATCAGCTTGCCGCGCCGGGCAGTGGCGCTCCAATCAATCTTTTTATACTCGTCGCCGGAGACATATTCGCGCAGAGATTCAAACTCCGACCCGCCGCCGCGCAGGCGGGCTGTGCGCAGGCCCATCTGCTGCAATCGTCCCCGGCGGGCCAGCAGCTCGTATTTTTCCATTTCACGCAGGTTGGGATAGACTTTGACAGGGTGCGAGGCGGCAATGCGCCCCAGCCGCATGACCAGGCCCAAGGGGCCGGGATACTGCACATAAATATCGTCAAACGCGAAGTCGCCTTTGGCGGGCGGCGTCACCTGGTACTGAAACGAGGCGGCACGGTTGCCAGGCGGCACGATGAGTAAGTGCTCGGCAGTGGGCGTGATCTCAAATTGATAAGGCGGGTAATCGCGGCAGGTCACGCGCAGCGGGAGGCCGCTTTTGTTGCGCAGCGTGAGCGAAACAGGGTTTGCCGTGCCCAGGGACAGTTTCTCGCCGACGATGCGTTCTGCGGTCAGCGCAGTTTCGGGGCGGGGAGAAGCCAGAAAATCGGCGGCGGCGGCGGCGGCGAGCAGCACATTAAAAACGAGAACGAGGGGGAGCAGCCAGGGCAGCCGTCCGGCAAAGAGCAGGGGGAGAATGGCGAGGGCGGCAAGGGCGGCGAGGCGGAATGTCAGGCGCATGGGGTTATTATACACTACGCTTGGGAGCGGGGAGCAGAGGAGGCCCGCCGCATATTGACAACGCACGCCCTGCCGTGTCATCATACACACGTTTCAAGGCGCAGACGCCTTTCCCCCGGCTTTCGGAAGCGAACAGATGGGCGGGAAAGGCGTCTGTTTTGGCGCAGCGGCAATGAGACTTAAGTTTTCCCGGTATTTTACCGAGTATAAGCACTGTGACACTCATACTCAAGGACACCAGCATGAAACAGGTAGATATGGTCGTGATCGGGAGCGGCCCGGCAGGCCAGAAGGCGGCGATCCAGGCGGCAAAGCTCGGCAAGCAGGTGACGCTGGTGGAGCGCAACCCGATCATCGGCGGGGTCTGCACGCATACGGGGACAATCCCCAGCAAGGCGCTGCGCGAGGCGGTTCTGCACCTGTCCGGGTATCAGCAGCAGACATTTTATGCGTCGGGCGATGCGGGACGACCTGAAGTGCGCATTGAAGATTTGATTTCGCGGGGGCGGCAGGTCATCCAGACGGAGATCAATGTCATCCGCGAGCACATGATGCGCAATGGCGTCGAGCTGTTGTGCGGAGACGCGAAGTTTGAGGGGCCTAACACAGTCAGCGTCACGCGCCAGTATGCATCGCAGACCCTCCAGGCCGACCACGTGGTCATCGCGACGGGCACAGTCCCCGCGCGCCCGCAGACGGTGCCTTTTGATAAAGAACGCGTTTTGGACAGTGACGGACTTTTGGAATTGCCCCGCCTGCCCAAGTCCATGATTGTGGTCGGCGGCGGCGTCATCGGCACCGAGTACGCCTGCATGATGGCGACACTGGGCGTACGCGTCATCCTCACCGAAGCGCGCAATCGCCTGATTGAGTTCGTGGACGATGAGATCAGCGAGGCGCTGCAATACCGCATGCGGTCGATGGGGGTGACGCTGCGCATGGGCGAGCGCGTGGACGAAATCCATGTTCTGCCCGACGGCCTGGTGCAGGCGACATTGCAATCGGGGAAACACCTGCGCGCGGATACGCTGCTGTATTGTATCGGACGGCAGGGCACGACGGACAGGCTGGGCCTGGACAAAGTGGGCCTGGTGCCGGACAACCGGGGCCGCCTCAAGGTGAATGAGCATTACCAAACTGCCGTGCCGCACATTTATGCCGTGGGAGACGTGATCGGCTTCCCCGCACTGGCAAGCACGAGCATGGAGCAAGGGCGTCAGGCATCGTGCCATGCGTATGGCGAACCGACCACATCGCTGCCGGAACTGTTTCCCCTGGGCATCTATTCCATCCCTGAAATCTCAATGGTCGGCAAGACCGAGGCGACCCTGACCGAAGAAGGCGTGCCCTACGAGGCAGGCGTGGCCCAGTACCGCGAGATTGCGCGCGGGCAGCTTTTAGGGGACGAAGTGGGGATGCTGAAGCTGTTGATTCACGAGGAAACGCGCCAAATCTTGGGGGTTCACGCCATCGGAACCGGCGCGACGGAGTTGATCCACATCGGGCAGGCGGTCATGGCGCTGGGAGGAACCGTAGACTTCTTTATCAACAACGTCTTTAACTACCCCACCCTCGCCGAGTGCTACAAAGTGGCCGCCTTGAACGGCTCCAACAAGCTGCGCCTGCTGGCCCAAAACGACTACAGCGACGGCGCGGAGCGTCTGGCCGCCTAAGCCGCCCCTGCCTGTCGTCCGCGCTGACAAGGAGATCAGACATCTCATGGAACACGAAAACGAGCCGCGCGCAGAACAAGAAGCCGCCGTCCAGCCGTACCCCTTTTGGGACACAGACGACATGCTCACGGACAGCGAGCTGTACAACCTGGAAGAAACCGCAGACTTTTTAGGAGTGGACATCTACCAGGTGCGGCAGATGGTGATTGACGAGGTCATCGTCGGCATTCGTGACCCGGATGCCGATGACTCGCTGACTTTGGAGGAAGAAGCCCACCTCTGGATGGTGCACGGCGGCTCCATCATGGACTACTTGGACGAACAGCAAGAGCAGTGGAAACGCGACTATATCGAGCGCGGTGAGGAAAACTAAGCTTCTCGCATCGGCTCGTCGTCCATCGTGGGCGCGCGGGACGGCTTGCGCGACTGCGGCGGGCGTCCATGCAGCTCATACGAAACGCGGAAGCGGGCCATCTGCCAGTACATGACGGCGCGGGAGGCCGCGCCTTTGATCAGGCCCAGCTTTTCTTCCTTCATGGGATGGGTCACGCCGGGCAGAGTGACATCTTTGCGCACCATGCCGTGGTGGCGCACGTAGTAGGTAATCGCCAGTTCAATGCCGTAGCCGACGCTGTCTAGGCCGGGAATAGACAAAAACACTTCGCGGCGAATTGCCCGCTGCCCGGTAATGCCGGGCGAGAAGCGCTGCGCAATATCCGTCGCCCAGCGCCCCCCCTTAAATATCCCCATCGCCATGTGCGCTTCGCCGGCGCAGACCGGCCCAATCAGCGCTCGCACTTTGTCCGGCGTCAGCCCAATCAAGTCGGCATCAAAGAACACAATCACATCGGCATCGGTGCGCTCGGCCCCGTAACGCATCGCCCCGCCTTTGCCTTTGTTGCGCGGCAATTGAAACGCACGCACGCCCTTGATTGCATCCGCCACGGCGAACGTGTCGTCTGTGGAGCCATCCGAGACCACCACAATATCGCTGATTTCAGGCGTGGCTGTCAAGGCGTGCAGGACGCGCTCGATCCGCCCCACTTCGTTGTAGGCAGGTATGACAGCGGCTACTTTCACGGCTTTGGGCCAGGCGTGAGCACGCGCCGCAGCGTGTTTTTGCGAAGGTCGTAGCAGAAGCGGCAAGCGATGTGTCCCTTTCCCCGGTTCAGCCTCATGCTCAGGAAGTCGGCGGCGCAGAAGCCTGCGGCTGCCGGGCCGCAGGGGGTGTCACCGGCACTGAGGCAGGCCGTGGAGCGGGCGCTACCGGTGCAGAAGCAGGCCGGGGAGCGGGCGCTACCGGTGCAGAAGCAGGCCGGGGAGCGGGCGCTGCCGGTGCAGAGGCAGGCCGTGGCGCGGGCGCTGCCGGCGGCATGGACGCGGGATTTGTCGGAGCCGATTGCGCGGCGGACTTGGCGGTGGCTTTGTCCTCGGCCCGGTCTTCCTTGGTCTGCTGGGGCAGCACGGGGGCCATGGTCGCGAGCACCAGGGCCGGGTACGAGATGTCATGCTGACGGGCGGCGATTTTGTCGCCGCCGACTTGGTAGGCTTCCGAAACATACTGGCCGCCGTTGGCTCGCAGCTCCCGGTACTGCTCTATCGCGCGCAGGGCGCGGTTGTGGCTGACCGGATGGTCTAGGGCATACGCGGGGGGCATCGCCTGCCCTTTGTCCAGCTTCTCAAACAGGGTCATGGTGCGCACCATGCCGCTTGGGTCAAAGCCCGCGTTGTAGGCAAACTTTTCTCCCCATCGGTCCGCTTCGTATTCGGCGCCACGGCTGTAATGCAGCTGATCCATCTGATAAAGGGTGCCGCCGATCTGCTGCACGGCGTAGCTGCGTGTCAGGATTGTTGCCAGGTCTACCAGCATGCCTTTGCCCTGCGCATCCGACATCTGCTTGACCACATGGCGACGGGTGACATGCGCGGACTCGTGGGCGATAATGCACGCTAGGGCGTCATCGTCGTCGGCAAACTTATCCACCAGCCCACGATACATGTAAATATACCCGCCCGGAATGGAAAATGCGTTGAGTTCCGGGCTGTCAATGACGCGAATGCGGAAAGACTCGCCGGGACGATCTTTGACTGCCTGCGCAAAAATCGGCTGTGCCAGCGACTGGATATGGCGCAGGTACGCACCATCCGTGACGAACTTCGCCTGTGTGTCAATCTGCTGAGCGTACTCATTGCCTAGGTCGTGCTCCTGAGTGGTGCTGATCTGGTTGCTGATGCGTCCGCTTTGGCAGCCGGCCAGACAGACGGCCAGCGCCGCCGCTCCCAGGCCAATGCCCAGCCTGCGCCCCAGGGTGCTGCGGGAAAAAGAAGGAAGGTATTGCATAGGTTTCTCTTTCACAGGGTCTCGGTGCTTGCAGTGAGAATGCTCAAGGCTGTTCTGCATGCCAGAGGGCATGCGCCTGCGCTTGAAGCTTAGCGGCCTGCGCGCGCAGCAGGCCGATTTGTGGGGCCGTTTTGGTTGACAAGTTCTGCATTAGCGCTTGCAGCGTCTTGAGCTGCTTGTTGAGATGCATGATCTGTTCGTGCGCCTGCACGATTGCCGTCTGCGTTTGCTCGGCGGGAGCGCGGGCCGCCCGCCGCAGGTCTTCCGCGCCTGCCGCCAGTTCGCGCTCTGCCCGGCCCACATCCGCGCGGGACAATGCTTCCCCGGCGCGCGCGATATGCGCATCGGCGCGGGCCGGCCACGAAGGAACTTCCGCGGTTTGCGCTTGCCCGCGCTCCAGGCGCTTGTTTTTGGCTTGGGCCGCCCGGTTCTCCAGTTGCAGCTGGTGCACCTGCGCCCTGAGTCCCTGCGCCTGCCACGCGCTGTGTCCCCAGGCAAGAAGCAGAACGACAATGATAAGGCTGGACAGGGCGCGGCGGATCATAACCTAATGTTACGCAGAGTGCCGGGGGCAAACAACCCACGGCAGAGATAAGTACCGGGGGTGTAAAACCCCCGGCAAGTGTGAAGCCACGTCCTTCGGACGAAAGAAAGGGTTTGCGGATGCCTATCTTCTGCCCGTGAGGGCATGGCTTCGTCTTTGCCGGGGGTTTCATACCCCCGGCCCTTACCAGGACCAATGATTACATATTCCCGGTTTGCCGCTCTTTCCAAATGGGCATGCTCCCGCTGCGTAACATCAGTCATGTGGCCTCGCTGCGCTTTCGCATCCAGCGTTTCGCGCCGACTTCTGCCGCCCATTCCCACGCCTGCACCCGGCGGGCGAGGGGGGACAACGGCAGGCCGCCCTGCTTCACCAAAAGGCGTCGGCGGTTGACACACACCGTCTGTGTCCATTTCGCTTTGTAAGGCTCATCGCCCCGCAGAAAGTCAAACGTCGTTCGTCCTTCGGCGATTGCGTCCTGCAGGACACGCGCCGTCAGCACGGTTCCCAGGCTCCACTTCGCCAGTGTCGGCTCAAACCCGCCTTGATAATAGCAAGTCCGGTCGCCGAATGCGAAACAATACAGCGACGCCCTTGTTTCGCCGTCCAGCTTCAGCGAATACAAACGCAGGGCGTTTTGCTCCAGCAAGGCCCGCGCCGCATCCCGGTGAAACCGACGCACCCGCCGTCCGCCGAACACGCCCGGCAGCCAGCGCTGGTTCCAGCGCCGCTGGTGCAGGTCAAACAGCCGCGTCATCTCATCGTCCAACTCGGCCTCGCGCGAAACCACCCCGACCTCCACCTGGTAGACTTTCTGCAAAGCGCGGTCGTAGTAGCCGATATTATTACGCGTTTTTTTGCCGAATTGTTGCCGCTGCGCCTCCCAATCAGGCAGTAATTTCAGGTAAGGACAGGCCTCTCCCGGCGCATCGTGCCAGGCAAGTTTCGTGTCCGGGTTTGGCGGGCGGCTGCCCAGCACCCCCCCTTCGCGCAGCTGCTGAAAGTCCGCCACATCCCACCCGCGCCGCGCGCCCAGGTGCGCATACAGCCCCTGCGCGACAGTGTCTTCCCAGCCCGGCGCGGCCAGCACATCCAGGTAATCGGAAGTGCCCGTCCCCAAAAACGACAAGCGCCGCAGCGGACTCCCATACCACGAGGACACGCACAAGGGAGCCAGCCCGACCAGCCTGCCGTCCTGCGCGCTGCGAAAGCACACAATGCGCAGTCGCCGCCGCAGCCTGCCGCCATGATGCCGCCACCAGACCGTGTTCCATTCCCATGTTTGAAAGACAGTCGCCAGAGGGCACAAGGCCGCGAGGCGCCGCCACTCGCCCTCCAAACGCCCCAGGCCGGCCCGGTCCGTCACCAGCGAAGGCGGCAGCAGCGTGCGCTCGTTCTCGTTTTCGCCCGCCGCGTGCGCCTCCAAATACCCTGTCTCACTGTTCATGCCGCCTCATCAAGACTGAAGTATTATAGCATGATACCTCCGCGCTGTAAAGCCGCGCTCGGCACGGCCTTGCCGACGATGCCCTAGTCCGCTCCCGCTGCCGGCCCGACGCCGAGGCTTTTGTTGGGCTTTCCCCAGGCGCTGCAACGGCATACCGAGCCATGAGCAACGACGGAACAAATCCGTCCGTCGTCGGTATGCCGTGGCAGCGCCGATACAAGCGCCTAGAAACGCGCAGGAGACGGTATACTGACCCTGTGACCCTTCCCCTTTTAATCAGCGGCGGCCTGGAACCGGTGACCGTGCCTGCCGGAATGCTGATCGTCGTTTCCGGGCCGAGCGCGGTCGGCAAAGACACCGTGCTGGATGCGCTTTTGTCCGCGTCCCATCTTCCCCACCCGACCCAAAAGTGCGTGACCACGACCACGCGCGCGCCGCGTCCTAAAGACGGCGGGCTGGAGATGGAGCAGGACGGCGTGGATTACAACTTTGTCAGCCCGGTGCAGTTTAATGAAATGGTCGCCCGTGATGAGCTGCTGGAATATGCGCCCGTGCATGATTACTTTTACGGAACGCCGCGCCAGTGGGTGCTGGACCGCCGGGCACAGGGGGTTGACGTCATCTTGAAGATTGATGTGCAGGGCGGCATGATCGTCAAGAACAAGATGCCGGACGCCGTGCTTATCTTTTTGCAGCCGCCGTCGCTGCCGGAATTGGAGCGTCGTCTGCGCGGACGCCGCACGGAAGACGATGACCAGATCGCGCTGCGCCTGCTGAATGCCCGCAAGGAGCTTGCCCAGCGGCCTTTTTATGACTACGCCGTGGTCAATGACGCGCTGGGCGAGGCCGTGGATGTGATTCGTTCTATTCTGCTGGCCGAGCATTGCCGTATTCCCCGGCAGGTGCGCCGCGAAAGCGACCGCGGGTAGGGGCAAAACACGGGATGAGTAGGGGCGAAGCGCGGGAAACGCGAAACGACACGCCATGACAAACACACAAGCGCCGCGCGTTGTTCTGGGCGTGTCGGCGTCCATCGCGGCTTACAAAGCGGCGGATTTGGCGAGCAGGCTCGTGAAGTCGGGCGTGGAAGTCTTTCCCATTATGACCGCCGATGCCGCGCGCTTTGTGCAGCCCGCCACATTTCGCGCCTTGACGCATCACCCCTGCCCCATTGACACGTTTGAGGAGCCGTATCCCGGCGAGATTGCGCACATCTGGCTGGCCCGCAACTGCGACGTGTTCGCCATTGTGCCCGCCTCCATGAACGTCATCGCCCGGCTGGCGCACGGGCTGGCCGAAGACATGCTGACATCGGCGGCGATGGCCTGCACGGCCCCGATTGTGCTGGCTCCAGGCATGAACACGGGCATGTGGAACAACCCGGCCACCCAGGCGAACCTGGCCGCCTTGCGCGACTGGGGCTATTACTTTGTGGAGCCGACCGTGGGGATGCTGGCCTGCCGCACGGAGGGCGTGGGGCGCATGGCCGATGTAGACACCATCTTCACGGCAATCCATCAAATGCTCAAAAGGCAGTCGTCGTGGGCGGGTGTCCGCGTGCTGGTGACGGCAGGGCCGACGCGCGAGGCCATAGACCCCGTGCGCTATCTCTCAAACCGCTCGTCCGGCAAGATGGGTTATGCCATTGCGGAAGCCGCCCGGCGGCGCGGCGCACAGGTGACTCTGGTTTCCGGCCCCACGGCTTTGCCCGCGCCGGGCGGCATGGAAGTGGTCAAAGTGACAACGGCAGCCGAGATGCGCGATGCGACCCTGGCGCGGGCCGAAGCACAGGATATTGTTGTGGCGGCGGCGGCGGTGTCCGATTACCGCCCGGCCCAGATGTCTGCGCAAAAGATCAAAAAAGGCGCAGGCCAATCGCCCGTGCTGTCTCTCACGCCGACAGACGACATACTCGCCATGCTGGGGGAGCGCAAGTCGCCGGGCCAAATCCTGGTCGGCTTTGCCGCCGAAACGGAAAGCCTTGCGGCCAATGCCCGTCAGAAGCTGACATCAAAGGGCCTAGACTGGATTGTCGCCAACGATGTCACCGCACCCGGCGCGGGTTTTGACGGCGACACCAACATTGTGTCCCTGCTCAGCGCGCAGGGGCAGGACATGACCCTGCCGCTGCTGACAAAGCGCGAAGTGGCGGAGAAGCTGCTGGACACGCTGCGCCCCCTCGCCTAGATCACGCCTGATACTCTACGGCGTCCACCACTTGGATGTGATGAAGCCCGCGTTTGCTGCGCCGGCCGCCTGCCATTTGGCATGGCCGTCCGCGCAGGCATAGTTCGCGCCTCCCCCGTGCACGTTTCCCGTTCCATTGTAGAAATCCTGGAATACTTTAACGCGTGGGGGGTTGACGATGTCGGCATCCGTCACCGGCCCGGTGTGCGGGCGCGGGGCTGTGCCGGGTGGAAGCGGAACAGCATCGGGGATGCTGTTGACAGCTAGATACGCATTGACCTGGTAACTTACGATGTCGGCGCGCGTATTCTCCTCGGCCTGCCCTGATGCATTGATGTAGGGCAGGGCGAGAGCGGGGCAGGCCCACAGCGCAGAAGTCTTGATATAAGGGTCTAAAATGGGGATGAGGGGCGATGGGTCCCAGCGGTTGGACTTGTCGGCAGCCGTATCGCGGGCCAGCTTGTCGTCACGCACAGACGGCGAATAGCGTGTATAATGTCCGGGGCTTCCCGGCGCGCCCGCGTTGTAAAAGAACGCGCCATCGTTGTCAGCCACGTACTGCTGGGCTGCCAGGCCCAATTGCCGCAGGTTGGACAGGCACGCGGCCTGCCGGGCTTTGTTCCGTGCGCGGGCAAAGACAGGAAACAAGACAGCGGCGAGCAGGGCGATAATCGCGAGGACGACCAGGAGTTCTATCAGCGTAAACGCGCGTGCTGCTGCCCATGTTCTACTCCGGCCCGCATGGGTCGCGCGGCGCCAGCATTGGTGTTTTATCATCCATGCCTTCCAACACCAAAGCAGGGCGGGATTGTTCCGGGCGGCCCAGCCGCTTCTGCCCCCAGGGGCACAAGTCCAGAACCGGGCAGCGGTCACAGGCGGGCTGGTGATGGAAACAGCAGCGCTGGCCGTGCAGCATCAGGGCTTCATGGTTGTCGTACACCTGCTGCGCGCTCCATCCCGTCGGCAGCTGCGCTTCCAGCAGGGCGTGAGAAGGGCCGACAGACACGCTGGCGGGGATGAGGCCCAGACGGATCGCCACCCGGTGATGGTGACTGTCTACGGGCAAGGCAGGCATGCGCAGGCGGGAAAACAGCAAGGTGGCCGCGCTGGTCTTGGGGCCGACCCCCGGCAGCTGTTCCAGCCACGCACGGGCAGCGGGCACAGTCATCGCGCCCAGAAAGTCCAGGCCCATCTCGCCGCCCTGCTGCTCGCTGATGCGGCGCAGGACAGCCTGCACGCGGGGCGCTTTTTGTTCAGGCCAGGTACACGCGTTGATGGCCTGTTCAATATCCGCTGTGGGCGCGTCGCGCACGCTGGCCCAGTCGGGGAACTGGGCGCGCAATGTCCGAAACGCACGCCCTGAGTCGGCGTTCTTGGTGCGATG
>JAABUQ010004047.1_pt1 | contig 25719 bp, 6 predicted proteins | sample 5560001 | NCBI WGS metagenome assembly JAABUQ01 (sample SAMN10711888, study PRJNA513371) | rock metagenome | isolation source: Antarctica rocks | place: Antarctica: Victoria Land, Finger Mt nord | collected 2015-12-18
TATTACTTAATTTTTTTATTAAAAGTTTAAAATAATTATAATTTAAATTTATTAATTATTTCGAAACTAGGTTAATATTATAATATTTTAGGAAATACGAAATTTATTCTTTTTTAATTTTTTTATTATAAATTTTATTAATAAAGTTCCGAATTATTTACTTATTAAATAATAAAATATATATATATAAACGATTTATATATTTAATTAATAATTTTTCTTATTAATTATTAAAATTTTATTAATTTTAATATTAAGTTTTTTAGCTTCTTATAAGACTTCAAAATTATTTAAATAAAAAAGAGCAATTATATTTAAATTCTTTAGTTATTTTTAATATATTAAATTATTCGCCTAATTATAAAGAAATTAATAAGGCTAAAACTATATCAATTAAGTCTATATTAAAATAAATATAAGTAATAGAAGGAGGGTTAGAAAATAGGGAAAACTATACTTTAAGTAAGGCTGTTCCGCAGCTGATATAAGCCGGTAATATTGAAGGGAATATAATGTTTACTTTCATCTTAATAATAATAATAATCCGGTTTATTGTCCTTATACAAACTAGAACAGCTTATAAAAGATATATAATTAAATATATTGAATACTATATAGGGCGATTTTCTCGAAACACGATTCCGTCTTAACAAATTCTCGAGAGTATAGGATTACTCCTTGTATCTCTACCTTTACTAATTCCTAAGGAAAAAGCCCAATAGCTTAAAACCCTTAGGGGTCCTGATACTTCTACAGCAATACAATTTCTCTAATAGGGAACCCTCTTCCTGATAATACTATTTAGCGCAGGTAAGATTCGAACCTGCAAGCTGAGCTTTTTCTGCAACAGAAGCCGCCCTCCCCAAGCAATCGTATTACGGCTATACTTACCAGGCAGCCGATCTACTACTCGGCTGCCTTACCCCTTAATCTTAGTAATTCAGTCAAGATACGTACCTGCGCCTATTTCAATCTCCTAGTAAACTATTGCTGTTTAATGATTGGCTCTGCTCGCTCCCAAGCTCTACTCCCGAAAGGCGTATTGCTAATAATAAATAAAAATCTTCGAGTATATTCAAATATCTTATATCAGATAGTAGTAGTAGCTATTATCGACAATAATTATAATAAAAGCTATAGGGTCGGAATAGTAGCGATTATCCTAGCTAGCAAACTCCTTAATACGAAAGCGCTATTCCAATCTCTTATATATAGTCTCTAGTTAATTATTATAATACTTATAAAGAGAATAAATGCAATTAGAATTAGGTAATAATTATTATCCTTGAACCCTTATTCTATATAAAGCGCTAATAACTTGAAGTCTTTAACGCGTAATTTGGGAAGATAATCAAGATTATAATCAATAAACCTTTGCTTTTTATTAAATAGCTTCCGGCGAAGGTTCCAGGACTCTCTAGTATAAAGAAATAATACTTACGAATATATATAAATATTAAACTCTTGAGCAAGTCCTTTTAATAAATATTAATCTTTAATATATTCAGAATAGTAAAAATATATAATTATTATTTAAGATAATTCAAGTCCTCGTAAATTATATTGAATCTGATCAAATTCTTCGAAAAGGTATTCGGAATATATATTTTTATTAACGAGGTAATAAGAGTTCTAATAATTATATATATAAACTTCGTATCAAAATAGTAGCTCTTTGGGAATTCTTTCCTTATAATATCGTTGAAGTTAGCTTGAACCTTTCTTTGCTTAATCTTAAGATCCCGTTAATATTATTATATCTTTTCCTTAATAAATTTAATAAGTATTACGAATTGTTCTTTATATTAATATACGAAATAGAACTATTAAAGCTTATTATAAGAAGTTATTTAGTATAATAAGAAAGTATTTACCTTTATTTCCTTTATTATAATAATATTATAAAAAGGAAGTAGTCTTCGCTACCTACCTCGATATTAAAACTAACTCTTCTAAATATTACCGAAAATTCTGACTTTATTATTTTTATTAAGTATTATAATATTAATAATTTTTTGCCTTCCGGGTTGGCCCCAATAGACGAATATATAATAGTCGGGCCAGTTATCTTAAGTTAAGCGATCAAAAAAGACTTGGTAAAAGCTTAAACTTAATTCGCTTTTGATAATATTAATAAGATATAATAGTATTTTATATCTAACCGGCTCTCGGGGTATAATTAACTATATTCCAAAGCTAATAAATTGCAGATAAATTTTAATATTAATCTGCAAGTTGGAAAATTTACGAAAATTATTGTTTATATTTAAACTTTCTTAGTAGTCCAGATTTAATAATAGAAGAAAGTCGTACTATTTAACGCGTTAAGTTTCAAATCCAAGTTGAGTTACTAACAATAAGCATTTCTTTTACGTAAATTATTTATACGAATATATAAGGATTCTGTAGCAGTTGAAGTACCAATTTAGTTAAATGGCCAATCAACGTACGTTAGATTGCTAATTCAACTGATAATTAATTATTCAATATATTAATATAAGTAATTACTTAATTACTTAATTAATAGCCTAATTACCTGTAATAGTATATTAAATAACTATTTAATAAAAGCCGTTTTTCCCTTAATATTAACTTATATATAATATAATATTAATAAAAATTTAATATAATATTTATAATACCTTCTTAAGTAATTATAATATTATTATTATAAAGTATTTAAAATAATATATATTAAAAAAATTTATAATAAAGAATTTTTCCCTTCCTTATAATCGTTTTATAATAACCGCTTTTTTTGTTAATTTTGTATTATATTATTATTAAAAATTGGCAGAATAGCCGGTTATTTTAAGATATTTTTAAGTCCAAAACCTCAATTTCTTTAGAGTAACTAGGTCAATATATTGAATACGCAAAATAAAAGTAATAAACTATTAATATATTTATTTAAGGTTTATAAAATAATATTTTATATTCTATTAAATAATTAGTTATATAAACTATTATTAATAATATTAATAATAATTTAAACTAATAATATTCAATTAATTATTATTATTAATTAAAATATAAAAAATTTATTTATAATAATAATTATATATTTTAAATATTTTATAATTAGTTTAATATTAATTAAATATATATAAATAAGAGGCGAATATTTATTAAAAACATATTATAATTATATTATTATTATTATTAATTAAAAATTGGAAAATTAAAAAAATATAAACTTTTTGAAATTTTCGAAAAATACCTTTAATATTAAAAGCTATTAATATTTTCTCTTATATTATCTCTTACTTTTATATTGTTTTGATCGATATTTATTATAATATAAATATTAAATTTTGGCCCTTTAATTTTAATTTTATATAGAATATTAATATTATAATAAAAGAAAATATATTATTTATTATAAGAGAACCTTTTAATTATTTAGGAAAGCAAAAATAAAATATATTATCTAAAATTAATATTTTATTATTTAATAAATTATTTAAATAATTACTCTTATTAATATTTTTAATATTAAGCTTCTAAATTATCTCTTTATTAGTTTATAATTAAGTTTAAGGCGTATTTATTATAAAGGCTATTAAAGTTAGTATATTATTAATTATAAATAATATTAATAACGTCGTAAACTAAAATAATTAGGAGGAAAAAGGTATTTACTTTTTAAATTATTTGCCTTTAGCTTTATTATTAAATACTTTTTTTATTTATAAATATAATAGTTTTTCGTTCTTTAAAATTAAGCTAAATCTCGTTATTAATAATAAGAGAATAGCCGAAATAAACTTAATAAAGAAGTATTTATATTAAAGTATATTTAATAAGATTATATATTATATAATTTTAATCAATTTAGAAACTTAACAAGATGTTTAATTAATCTTTTTTTAACTATTAATATAATCTTTTAATAACTTTTTATATTTAAGAATATTTTAGATTATTATTAATAATACGAATATTATAATAATATAAAAAATAAAATAAAGCTTCTTTAAATTTAATATTATTATTAAATTAATTAAAAGATTCTAATAAGGCTATAAGCTATAAAGAAGATAACGAAATTATTATAAATATTAAATAATTCTTTAATAACGAAAGGCTAAAAAATATATATATTCGGAAAAATAATCTTATATATATTTAATAATTAATTAGGAATAAAATATAGGAAAAGGGTTTTTAAGTAAATAAAAATAATATTAATTTGCTATCAAATTTTAGTATAAAATTAATATTATTTTTATTTATTTATAAATTATTTAAATCTAAAGTTATTCAAATTTAAAATTAATATATAAAAGATAATTTATAAATTATCTTATTATTATATTATTTTTTAATAATAAAATTAATAAAATTTAATATTATTATAAAATTTTCCTTAAAATATTAAAATAATATTAAATATTTTATAACAAGGAATATTTATAATTATTATTATAATTTATTTATATTTATTGCAAAGGTTATCTCATATATTAATAAAATTTATTTAACTTTATTAATTTAAATTAAATAATTAAATTATTGTTAATAATAACTTAATATATTGAAGATTATTAGCTTAATAATATTAATAAAGTTTTATAAAGAAATTAACCTTTTATTAAATAATATTATAAAAGAAATATTATATTTCTAATTAAATTTTATTATATTTTATATAATAAAGGCAAAAATATATTTATTTAGTAAAATTATAAATAATTAATAAAATAATAATATATTTAACTTAAAAAATAATATTATTATTTATTATTAACTTTCCAAAAACGTGTTTATTTTTATCAAATATAAACTTATTTAAAACTTTAAATTTATTATTATTTTCTTTCTTATTTAAAAATATATTATTAAAATATTATAATTAATATTTATAAATATAATATTATTTATATAAGAAATAAAAGAAGTTTTTATTTTCAATCTTATTCTTTAAGAAGTTTATAAATTATTTTTTTATTAAAGAAAAAGGGTCTTTGTTAAATATAAAAGTTTTAATTATAATATTATTAATAAAAAGCTCGATAAGAAATTAAATAAATAAAAATATAAAATAACCGGAAATATAAAATAATATTAATATTTTAAAAATAATAATATTAAAATAATAATATTAAGATTTTCAATATTAAATATTTTAAATATTTAAAAAAAAAATAAGAATTTTAAAAATATTATAAAAAATTATAAAATTTAATTAATAACGCTTTTAATTATTAAATATATATTATAATATATTATATTTGCTGCTTAATATTTTATATATATATTTATAATATAAATAATAAAATAAATATATTTTATTAATTAAAAAAGTTAAGAGAAAGTTTTAAAAATTATATTTTAATATTATAAAGCTAGAACCCAATATTTTTTAATTAAAATAATAATATATTATTATAAATATAATTAGCAATTAGAATATCAACTAGCTTTATTACTTATTTAAGATAATATAGTTAAATAACCAGTTTAATCAGTTGATTGATAGATCAGCAGGATTGGTATGTCAACTACTACAAGTCTTTGATACACATATGGGTCCTTGTATTTGATAAATAACAGGAAGACCGAATACATCTATCGTCCCCTTACCGAACATGCTATGTATGCCATATATACCTTGTTGATTCGCCAAGCTTATCGTACTTGTAGCGGGACGCTAAAAGCGGCTCAGCCTACTGGTAGGCCGAGCCTTTATAACTGTTGGAGAATGGCTAGGGTAGTTTCTCCAGCAGTACTAAGCCAAATTAGGTCTAGCGTATCGCAATCCTGGATTACTATTAGCCAGGCTGTATATTGAATAATAAGGGTTATATTCAGGATATATTAATTCTATTAAATATTTTATTATTTATAAAGCTTAAATTAATCAGTTATATATATAAATAAGTTTATATTCTTAAATAAATAAAATAATTGAAATTTCTTAAATTAATAAGTTATAAGCTTAATTAGTATTTATATATTTATATAAAAAGAAAATTTTTCAAATTTTCAATTTATAAATATTATTATTTTATTTACCTTTATATTAAGCTATAAAGATAATATATAAGAAGATAATTATTTTAGAAAGGATTTTTAATTATTATAATTAAGCTTTTAAAACGCAAGTTACCCTTATTAAAAAAAAATCTTAATCGGTTATTAATAAAAATAAAAATAATATTAATAACGATTTATCTTTAATAAACAAGAAGGCCTAAGCTATTATTATTTTTATATATAAATTATATATTAAAGACTTCTTTAATAACGAAAAAGATATTATAAAAATATAAAAACTTTTAAAGAATAATTTTAGAAAAAGAATAATTATATTATATATATAACTATTTAATACTTAATTAATATAAATTTTATTATTTTTAAGAATATTAGCAAATATATTAGTAATTTACGTTATTAAAATAATTATTTAATAATAACGACGCAAGTTATAAATAAAATAATATTAACTTATTTATTCCTAAAAGGTCTTTTAAATAAAATAAAATAATATTAAATTTAAATTATTTAAATTATAAATAATATTAATAAAAATATTACCTTTAAGGAGATTATTAAAGTAATATTTATTTATAATAAATAATAAAACTAGGAAAGCTCTTCGAAAACCTCAAATATAAAGAACTTTAGAAAGCAAGGGAAAATAAAAGGTAATAATAATAATAATAATAATAATAATAAAGAAAATATTAAAAATATTAAACCGAAATACTCTTATTACAAAAGAACTTATACAAAGAAAAAATATTATTATTTAAATAATAACTTCTATCTTAATTAATAAAAGTTAAAAGATAAGAAACTCCTCCTTAAAGATAATAAGGAGAAAATACGATAAGTCTTAAGGGTATATAGCTTTAAAATAATTATAAATTTAAAAAAAATATTAATAATATAATTAATATATAAAATATTTAGAAAATTATATATTTATTTAAACTCAGGAGCTAAAATCTATATTTATTTTAAATATTAACGTTTATTTCCTATTATATATATAATTACCTTATTAATAGGATTAATAATATTATTATAATAATAATAAAAAAAAGCTTTATTATTATAATAATTAATAATAATAAAAAAGTCGAACTAATAAATATATATTATATTTTAAATAATTAATATAATATTATTTTAATAGCAAAGCTAACTGAAAAAGGATATACGATAATATTTAAAGAAAAAAATTTTAATATTAAAAATAAAATTAAAAAAATATTATTTTTAAAATTAAAAAATAAATAATAATTATTTTATTCTTTAATCTCCTTTAAAATATTAAAAATATATTAAGAATATTAAAACAAAGAACTTTCTGGCTTTATAAAAGTTTTAATACGTACGCTTTAAGTATATTAGAATAACTTTAATAAAAAATATAATAAAAATAACTATTAAAATAAATATTAAATAAAGTAATAAGCTTAAAATACAATATTATTAAAATAATAATATAAAGTTTATATTATAAGAAAATAATCTTATATTTTTAATTATGAATTAATAAAGAATAAGCAAGTAATATTTCTAAATAAATAATAATTTATAAATATCGTTAAAAATAAATATATTAATATAATAACTATTTATCTTTTTTCCCTACGAGAAATAGGCCCTATTAATAATTATATTAAAAATTATATTAAAAAGAATAATATTAAAGGAAATATTATTAATTATTTATATAGAAATAGTATAAAAGAATTTATTAATTCGTAAATATAAATAACTTTTAATTAAGCTAATATTTAATAAAAGCTGATATTATTATATAGCCTTTATTAAAATAGTATTATTAAATAAAATAATAAAATTATATTTAAATAAATTAGAATAATATTATTTTATTTAAAATTAAATAAAGATTTTTAAGGGGAAAATTTATATTTTATAATATATATTAAAAAGAAATTCTTTATAATAATATTAAATAAAAAAATATTATATAAAAAATAAATTAAAAAGAAATCAAATATTAATTATATAAAGTTATTCGGATATATTTATTAAATATATAATAAAAATATTTATAAATAGAAACTTAAATTCTAAAATATTAAATATAAATTCTTAAGATTTAATAGTAGTTTTAATTAATATTATTTATAAAATAAGAAAATTAAAGGATTAAAACTTTTAGCTTATATTATCTTTGATAAAATAATATTAATAAAAATATATTTATTTAAAATAAGAAATAATAAAGAAATAATTTTTAATATTCCTAATAAAATAAATAATATATTAATAAAGAAGTAATTTATAAATACAGAGGTAAATATTCAAAATATTAAAATTAATAAAGAAATTAACCTTAATTTTAATATATAAATCGGATTTAAAGGAGCAAATATTCTAAATATTAAGTTTAATAAGATAATTAATTTTAACTTTAATATACAAAATATAAAGCAAATATTAAATATAAAACTAAATAAAGAAATTATAATTTATATTAATAATATATTATCTTTATATAATAAATAAAGAATATTAAAAATATAATAAATATCTTTTTAAATTTATTAAAAACTATTAATATTATTAGAATAATAACCAAGACGGTTTACGAAATTTTATTTATTAATAAATTATTATAATCTTTAAAGAAATAAAAAGGGGAGAATTTCCTTTTATATAGATTTCTTAACAGGTCGAAAATACTACGCTTCTTAAAAATTAATAAGAAATACTTTTAAAACTAAATAAAAAATAATAGAAAGTAATATTCCAGTTAGAACTTAATATTATAAAAGCTAAAAAAATATAAAAAGTTAAGAAATTATTATTAAAATATAAAATACTTTTAAGAAGATAAATATTATTAATTAAGTTAAATATTAAAAGTAAAATTGTTAAATATAAAGTTTAATAAGTTATTAAAGGCTTCGAGTAAATAAAGGGAATAAATTATAATATTATTTTTTTATTAATTATAAAAACTTTAAGTTAAAAAATACTCTTAATTTTAGGAATAAAATATAATATAGAAATTGAATATTCTAATATTAATATTATTTTCTTAAAAGTAACTTTTAAAGAAAAAATATAAATAAAATAATCTTATAAATATATTAATAATATAAATAATATATATTATTTAGAAAAGGCCTTATATAACCTCAAATAATTATTTAAGGAGTAAAGAGAAATATTAATAATAAAATTAAAATTAGAATTAAAATTAAAAATTTTAATTTTTAATTTTAAACAATTTTAAAAAAACAATTTTATTTTTATTAATAATAAAAGAACGATCGTAATTACTTATATAAATAATTTGCTAATATTCTTATATATAAAGAAAGCGATAAGCAAGCTAAAAGCTTAACTTAATAAAAAATTTAAATTAAAAAATTTAAAAGTTATTTTTTTTATTTAAGAATAGAAATCTTAAGAAACCGTAATAATTAAATAATTATTATTATTTAAAAAGGCTATATTACTTAGATATCTAAATAATTAGGAATAGAAGATTATTATATTATTAAAAGTATTATAAATAAGAATATAAAACTAAAATAATTATTTCTTAAATATATTATTAATAAGAAATTAAAAAATAACTTTATATTTATTATCGAAGCTTTAAATTAAATAATTAGGATAAACCGGTTCAATATTAATTTTACAATATATTATTTAAATAAATATCTTATATAATTAATAAATAATTATTATATAATAATAAAATAAATAATAAAATATTTAATTAATATAATTAAAATCGAAATAATATTTAAATTAAATTATATATATAATAAGACCCTTTAAGCCTACTCTGATTCTTCTTAATATAATAATATTAATAATAATAAATTTATAATAAAATATCTTTTTAAGTTAGTTAATAAATCGGTTAATTAAAGGTCTAAATAAGAGTTAATTATAATTATATTATTAATTAAAATTGAATATATTATTATATTAAAATTAAATATATTATTATATTAAAATTAAATATATTATTATATTAAAAATATATAAAGAAGTTATATATTTCAAAGATTTATTTTAAAAACTTAAATATAATAAAGGAATTATAAAAATTATAAAAATAAATTTAAATAATAAGTTAATAATCAATTTAATCGAAAACCTTATAATATACTTTAAAACGAAGTATATATAACTTTAATATTATAAAATAAGAAAGTTAATATAAAATAAAGATATAATTATAAATTTAATCTTTATTAAAAAAATAATAATAAATCTTTTAACGAAGTTAATAATAATAATAAACTTAAAATATATATTTTAATTATTAAAATTAGCTTAGGAAGGCAAAAAAAGAAATATAAAGCTTAATAAATTATTTATTAATAATATTTTAGAAATTATTATAAAGTTTAAAAAAGGATATTAAAAAATAATTAAGGTAATCTTTCTAATAATATTAAGTTAAATTATATTTAATATATTATAATTCTGAATTATTATTAATTAAATTATATATTAAATAATAAGGGTTATCCTTAAGGTATATCAGTTCTATTAAATATTTTATTATTTATAGGGCCTAGATTGATCAGCTGTATATATAGATAAGCTTGTATTCCTAGGTAGATAGGGCAATTGAAATCTCCTAAACCAAAAATAACAGAAAACATAACCAAGCAAAATTGGCACAGCCCTACCAGAACTACCAAACTGCCTATATTTCGAAAAATTATATACGTCTACTTATACATCTAAATCAAATATTTTCTTTTTAAATATAATTTTAACTTAGTAATTTAAGTTTTGAAAATGTTTGAAGGGAAACGAACAATACGGTAGAATAATATTTTGCTGCTCAAGATTTAGCCTAGCTATGTTTTTTGTTACCAACCCTCGGGTACGCCCTGGCACGGCAGGAGCACCAACTCCTAGCTATTATCGGATGAGAGGGATAGCCAAAATCAAGATATCCTATCGACCGTTCTGTCATATACGGCTATCTGCTAGACGTTATTATAGAGCGCAAGGGGTGGCCCGAGAGTGTATATTGGGCGAGCGAGAAATTGAAGGGTGAAGTAAGGATGCGAGAGTGAGCCTGACTTGCATACACGAAGATCCTGTTACTATAAGTAGAGTTATATCAAAGCTCGTAGATGAAAGCTGTATTGATAGCTCGCAGGCTTAAATACTCGTTTCTGTCAAACAAAATATGGAAACTAGACGAAAGATGCCCTATACCCGTTATCTGTCAACTTGCTGTCCAAAGCCCAAGCTTCCCTCCTTGAAGCGTAGTAGGCATAGTAATAGGAGAGGTATTTATAGCTATTAAGACAAAGGTCGCTATTCTATTATATAAGCTATTTGCGTATAAATGTAAATATATAATTATTCTAAAGGTATAATTCTCTGTATCGATTCTCTTCGAATCTTTATTAAGGTTCGGATTTATATTTTTGAATATATAATATATTATTTATTATAAAAGAAATAATACGAGCAGCCTAAGCTTTAAAAATTAAAATATTATATCGTATATTCTTTAGAAGAAAGCTTTACTTATTTTAGCTAATCTTATCGAACGATTAGCGTTTGATAATAACGTTAACTATCGTTATATAACGATTACGTCTATTTACCGCTAATAGTTTTGATATACTTGCTTCCCCGCTTTTTATATTACTAATATAAATTGAGTATATATAAATTATTTAATATATTTGTTTATAATTTAGTCTCCTTTTAATATTAATTTGTTCTGGCAAATTATATATATAAGGCCGTAAATCGATATATAGTTACCTAAGCCTTAGAAAGATTTAAAGTCTTTAAGGTAATATTTATTCGAGTTGCTGTATCGTAAAAGACTAAAAATTAATTAATATTTTAATTACTTCTAGTATTTTTTATATTTCTTTGAATACCCGCTAGCTTTAACGAATTTCTGATAAGTAAGCGGTTTTATGTTCCAAAACCTATTAAACAGCGTAGTAATATTATTTCTAAAAGCAAAATTATTATTTATATTATCTTTGATATTTTTTATATAAACAGAAACTTTGTTCTAGTAACGCTTTGAAAGACGCAAAGTTATATTTTCCTCTTATTTTAAATTTTCCCTTAATATTTAATTTCGATTCAGTTCCCTTTTTTGCTTAGTATATAAAGATTAATATTATTTTATTTTATTTAATCAGTCTTAACTAATTATTCTTAAAATAGGACCGAAAAATATAAAAGACTTAACGAATAATAATTTTAATTTAACTAGCAAAGGCAAGGAAAAGATAACGAATTCTAGTAATTTATTTAATACTAGCCTTGGAGTTCTAATACAAGACGACGTTAATACAAGTATATTTATTACGCGGTAAATATCCAAAAATTTTTATTTTATATAGGTTTATAATATAGAGATTAATAAAATTAACAAAGTTTATAATTTTGATATATATTAACAAGAGCAAATTGAAAGTTTCCAAAAAGAACTAAATAATATTATATTCCGAAAGGATTATAAAATAGTAAGACTTCAAGAAAAGAACGATAAGTATTATATTAATATTAACTAATTTAAGTAGGAAAGAATAGAGCTTAAATAAAAATAAGTAATTATAAATAATAAATATATAATAATAAAAATATAAATATAAAGACAAAAGGACAAAGAGATAAATAAAATAAAGCAATAGTTCTTAAATAAGCTTAAAGCGAAAGTTAAATAAGTAAGAAAAAAGCTTGAGAACAAAATACGATCCTTAAAAATAAACAAAACCGGACTAAAAGATATTATAAAGATTCTCGAAAAGAAGAAAAATAAATTTTAATATTATTTTAAATAGCAAAGGAAAGGGTTTAAATTAGATAAGAAAAGTTTTTAATTTATATTATATATTTAAAATTAGAAGTATAACAGATAAATATATTTTTTATAATATCGTTATAAATATTCGAATTTTAGTAATTATTACCTTTTCCCAAACTCTATAGAGCGATACTAATTAATTGTTTCAATATTAACGGATTTTACAAACTATAAAAGGGTATTTATAATATAATTATTTATAATTTTAAGTTCTTGCTAGAGGATAGAAAATCGGTATATTTAACAACTCGAGTAAGTTATTATTATAGGATAATTGATATCGATTATAATTAAATAATAATATAATACAAAATTAATTATTTACTGTTAATAAAATTCTCAAATACCCTTTGCTTTCTTCCGAAAGTATTATTGCGATTTCTTTATAAGCTTATACTATTCAGAAGTTCCTATCGGCGGAAACGGTCTCCTTTATAAAATGATAATATTTTGCAGAACCGAGTATAGCAAGGGAGCAAAAGTCTAGAAGAGAACTAATAGGTTCGATCCTTATTATTGCTTGCATTATGGTTGGTAGTTCGCGAAATAGGCCTTCCCCTACTACTAATTTTATACTAAAATCTAAAGTCGGCTTAATAGTTAGTATATTAATATATACAAATTGATATTTTATATATCAAACCTTTCTAACCTTATATATATATAAATTTTGTATATAAGTTTATAATAATTAATTTAATATATTTATTATCGTATTATATTTACTAACTCTTTTTATTATTATTAATATTAAATTATACTTCTTAAACGACTTCTTAAATAACCTCTTAAACGATCTTTTATATTATTTTTAAAGTAACTTCTAAAGTAAGCCCCTTAAGGAAACAGTTAATAAGCCCTTTATTAAAAAAAAAGTATTATTATAAAAGAATTATTAAATCCTTAAAAAAAGATAATTTAATATAATAAAAGAAATATAAGAAAAAGAAAATATATTACTTTTAATATAGCAATTTAATAAACGGCTTTATTTTTCAAATTCTAAACCTTTTAATTATTAGGAAATAGTTTATTTATTATTATGTAATTAAAATAAAATTTTTATATTTTTTATATTTTTTAATATTTTATTATTTAATATTTTAAATTAATTATTTAAAACTTTATTCTTTAAGTAAAACTTTAAGCCGAATATATTTATATTTTATTATTTTTAAAAAGGATTTTAACTTTATTATTAAAAATAATATAAAAAATATAAATATAAATATATAAATTATATTATTTATATCCCTTTTTAACAATATGATTAAATATATAAAACTATTATTAAGAATAATATTAAGAGCTTAGCAAATAAGAAACTTTTTTTAAACTCCTATATTAAAATATTTTATTAAAAGGGTTTTAATATATATAAAGGAAATAAATAATAATAACTATATAAATAAGATATTATATAAGAGTTAAATAAATCTTTTAAAGATTTAAGTTTTTGATTTATAATAATTAAATTATATAATCCTTTTTAAAAGGATGTTCTTGTTATTTTTAAAATATTATTAATTTCTTAATTAACTTTTTAATTGATTTTTTAATTTATATTAATTTTTTAATTTTTGTTTTTAGCAAATTTACCCCCCCTCCTTTATAATAATAATAGCGGAATATATAAAGAAGAGCCGGAGCCGATATTATATAAAATTTATATTAAAATCTTTTAAAAAGATAATAAAAGCTTTATTTATTAAAATAAGAAATTAGATTTTTTTTTATTAAAAATAATAATTTTATTATAATTTTAATTACCTTTTATAGTATATATAAATATAAAATTATATAATAAGTTTGAGAATATAATTATAAATATAATTAAATAAAAAATAATATTATTTTATTTTATAATAAATAAACTATTAAGGATAAAATAATATATAATATTTCTATATTATTGAATTATTAAATTATTAAAAACGAACTTAAATTATAAAAGGAAACCAAAAAGAAAAACTTAAAAACAAATATAATATATAAATTTAAATAATTAAGTTAAAAGTAAACGATTAAAATTAATAAAACGTAAAATAAAGTAATTAAAAAGAATAAATCTTTTATAATAAATATTATATTAATTAAATTATATTAAATAATATAAAATAACTTTTAAATATAATATTTAAAAGTACTTAATTTATATTTAATATATAAGAAAGTTAAATATAATAATAATAATCGATATTATTATAATAATAAAAGTTATTATTTATTTATATAAATAAGTAATATTAAACTATAAATAATTATAATATTTTAATTAAATTTTAATTTTATTAAGAATAAGTTTCCTTTAAATATCTTAAAAGGTATTAGGAAATATTATAAAAAGGCAAAATAATAAGAAGCTAGTAATTAGAAAATAATAAATAAACCCTTTTTAATAAATAATATATTTAAAATTATAATAATAATTTAAATCTTTATATAAAATATTTTTATGTAAAATATTATATACTTTATTCCCTTTCTTTTATTTAAATTAAATAATAATACTTTCTTTAATAATTTTATTCTTCTTAAACGAAATTTTTTAAAATATATTTAATAACTTATTACCAAAAGATTAAAATAATAAAAAGATAAATATAAAACAATATTTAATAAATTAAATAAAAAATATTTTATATTATAATATATTTAAAAATATAAAAACAAAAAGAATATTATATAATAAGAAAAAGATTATTAAATTAAACGGGGTATATAATATTAAATAATTAAAAATATTAATAAATAAATAAAAATAAAAGTTAAATATATAAATCTCGTATATCGATTTTCCTTTATTTATTATTATAACGCTCCCTTTAAAGGGGGGGGCGGCCCCAGCTGTAATAATAATAACGATAATAAAAGAGTTTCTATTTCTTTACCTAATTAATAAAATATATTTATTATATAAAATAAAATAAACGATAATAATATTAAGAATAAAAACGCATACTTAAATAATTTAAATATATAAGAGAAACAAGCTTAATTAAATATTTTCTTTATAATAAAATCTTATAAATATATTTCGTTATTATATATTTTAATATTTAATATAAATATTTTAAAATAAAGCTTTAAGATTCTTTAAATCTTTTTAATATTTTATTATAAATTTTAAAAAGTTTTTAAACCCTTTTTAAGGATTATTTTTAATATATTTAAAAACTCTTTCTTAATATTATTTAATTTATATTTTTAATAATAAGAATAAAGTTTTGATAGGATTAAAGTTAAACAAATATAATAATAAATATTTTAAATATATTTTATTATTATTATATATTTCTTTTAATTTTATATAATAATAGATTTTAATAACAATAAAACGAAGCTTTAAAAAAGGATTATATAATAAAAAGAATTAATTTCAAATAAAAATTAAAAAATTTATTATAATAAAAGAATTATAATAAATTTCGAAAGTAATATAACTTTTAATAATATATATAAATAATATATTTTATTTAAAGCAAAATAGGATTAAGGGGAAAATAGGGGCCATTACAGCTAACACTATCGGTCAGACGACCTTTGCCTCCAACCTTTAAGCTCCCCTCACTCCTCCGGCAGCTCTACACTGACCCAAGAACGGCTAGCACTAGTCTAAGGTAGGAAACTGAAAATCGATCGATTTTTCTCTTTTTTGCTTACTGATGTGACTTTGTGGCGGTGGTGGCGTTCACGACTCATTTATGTTTATTGATTAATGTTATGTTTTGATTAGATGTTCATGATTGGAAAGATCCATGCTCGTAATTGGAAAGTTCTTACCCTTAAAATCGCTCAGAATTCTCTTGTTGCGAGTGCCGTTGCAATTCCGAATTACTTGAATCCGTATAATTCCTCATGATGAGACTGAAGAAGTCTGCGCGCAGTATGATTGCCCATTTCCACAGCAAACGATATCGCTCTATCATATTGCGCTCTTCCAGGCCCCTCAATCAAGGCCCCATTGTCAAGCAAGAGCTGTAACACATCAATACGGCCGTGCTCCGCTGCCCCCTCAATGGCGGTCCTCCCGTTGATAACTGCACCTGCAGCATTCACATCCGCGCCAGCTTTGAGAAGTCTTGACACAGTTCCGCAATACCCACCGATTGCCGCAGCCTGAAGCGCGGTGGCTCCAGCGTCTCTACCTGGAGGAGCATTTGCATCTGCATTGGCTTCAAGCAGCATCTCTACAAGGTCAAAGCATCCATTCCCGGCTGCTGCTTGAAGTGCGGTGCGTCCCATCTTTCCTTGTGCAGGAGTGTTCGGATTCGTACCTACGTTAAGGAGCATCCTTACCATGTCGGCTCTCTTCAAGTATGTTGCGTGTTGAAGGATACTCATGCTCCAATTTGGCACAATACGATTTGGATCTGCTCCGGCATCCAGAAGTGTTTGAACCATTGCGGGGCTACCCTTTATCACCGCCGCATCTAGGACGTGCTTGGGCTCGAAGCGACTTCCACCTGGTGGGGCTGAATAGTTATAGTCCAATACGGGTTCGTTGACATCTATACCGGATGCCAGGAGCATTCTGACAAGATCGCAACGACCTTGACTTATCGCGGATTTCAGAGCGGTCGACCCATATCCTTCCATAGGCGGACTGAGGGAGCTTGCACGCAGCGACAGCAGTAATCCAACGAATTTATCATTGCTATTCTCTGTGGCCGCAAGAAGGGCGTTCGAATCATCAGCATTTGCGCCTGATGCCAACAAAAGGTAAGCTACTATTTCATTGTTATTCTCTAATGCGGCCGTAAGTGCGGTCTCGGCCCCTTTTTTTGGCGACCGGCCGTTGACGTCAGCCCCGTGTGCCAATAAGAGGGAGACCAGCTGTTGATTATCTTGCTGTGCTGCAGCAGAAAGTGCTGTCATTCCATCGTTGTAGGCAATCCGCGAATTGTGTGAGGGTAATGCCGCCGGGGCATTGATATCAGCGCCCCAATTGAGAAGATAATTGACTAGGTCGAAATCTCTTCTGCGCACCGCTGCTTGAAGAGCCGTAAGGCCTTTTCCAGGCGAAGCAGGCGCATTGATATCTGCACCAGCTTCCAGAAGAATTTTCACAATTGTAGGATTCTGGCTTTGCGACGCCGCTTGAAGCGCCGTGAAGCCCGTTGCTCCCGCAGCAGTATTAACATTCGCACCAGCGTTCAAGAGGAGTTTGCATTGGACCAGATGCCCTTTGAAGGCTGCAGTTTGAAGTGCCGTGCCCACGAAAACCGATTCGCTGTAATCTTTCTCTTCATGGGCAGGTCGATTCACGTCTGCACCAGAAAATAGTAGTGTCACGAGTATCTCCGTGCTGTCGTGTAGCGATGCTATTTGAAGAGGGGTTAATCCTACGACCAACATACTGTTCAGACTTGTTACGTGAGAGCCACCGTCGACATCTGCCTGTTCTTCCAAAAAGAGCGTTACTAGCTCAGCATTATTGTGAAAGGCTGCCGCTGTGAGCGCAGTAACACTCCAACATGGGCCCTCGCCAAATTTCAACAATGGTACAAGACTGTCGACATGTAACCCAGTCCTCAGGATTTCTCGTACGAGCTTCGCATCTCCCTCGGCCACAGCGAAAGCAAGTGCACTCTCCAGACTACTCGGACCAGCGTTCAATATGCAGTGAATCGATGCCCTGAAATTTTCCATATCGTCGTCTAGATCTTCGTTGTCATCGTAGTCATCGTCGTATTGAGACCGGGTGAGAAGGTATCCTTTGACCACTACGTCGAGTGGTGTCGTACCCTTTAAATCGGTAGCGTTAACGTCTGCACCGGCTTGCAGCAAGGTCTCAATGACTTTGGTATGACCCGTCTTGGCAGCATGATGCAATGGCTTTTCCTGGCATTCATCCGCGCCATTGACATCAGCTCCTGCAGAGATTAGAATTTGTAACGAGTCGAGGTGTTCATTGGAGATAGCAGCATTGAGGGCAGACCTCTCAAAGATACCTTGTGGATTGACCTTTGTATTAGCTGCAATCATTACCTTGAGAATCTCGGTATTCCCAGAATGTGCCGCATACGCGAGAGGGCTACCGAGAGGCGAGCGCCCTTGAGCGTCAACATTTGCACCTCCCGTTATCAAGAGACGTACTATCTCAAGGTTGCCACGCTGACAAACGCACTGTAAAGGAGTGATACGCCAACCTCCATATTCGACTCTTTGCTCGTCTGTATCGAGTCCAGATTCAAGCACGATTCTTACTATTTGAAAGTCTTCAGCTAGAATGGCAGCTCGGAAGACGCCCTCCTTGAGTGCTTGGATGGTTGGCTCCTGAACGGACAGCAAGGACGCAAGAAGCCGAGTATTTTCCTTATGGTGCAACCACTTGATTATCGTGCATCGAGTCTCGCGGGTTGGAGTAGCTAGGTCATTTGAGAGCAAGTAGATCGCGAATTTTGTAAGCTGCAATCTGGCGTTTTGATCAGTCGATCCAAGAATCATCGAAGCAGTTGAAGAGTGCTCTTCTACTCGTTTCTCTGGAATTATTGCGTCCAGTCTTGTCGTAAGCTCAAGCACTTCTCCCGTTCGACTCCCGACTGTTGTGTTTGAGACCAGTCGTGTCATACTCGTTTGCAGTCCTTCAGGCATTTGAGGAATTCGAAGACGACTGCTGACTTCGAACGTTATATCTAGCTCTGTAGAGAGTAAGTCTCTCCCAGGAAATACAGATCGAAGATCATGTTGGGTGGCTGATTCTAAGTCCTTAGTTTCTGCCCTCCGTCAGCTTTTGGGCGCTGAGATAGACTTGAGATTGAAAATACCGGTGCGTTCGAGGAAAGATGCAAATCTCAACCATGGCAGGTTGAGCGTCTTTGGCCAGGTCACCTCTGAGCCCGCAGGCGTGCACACAGCCAGCCCACTTGGCAATTCAGGGCTAGGAGCGCTACTGGGAATAACTCCCTTTGAGGTAGGGGGAAACCTGTTCCTCAAAGTTTCTTTGCGAACCTTCTCCGGTCGCATCAACTTTCCACCCCGATAGACTTCACTTTCTTTACCATCTCTCTTCCTTTTCGAAATTCTGTGATCCACCGCCACCCACACCTCTTTTGTCAGATTTTTGTGAAAACCCCATTTCTTGAGGCGACCTTCATATTGCGATTTACTATTTCGCATCTTGACTTAAGCATCCATGCGTTTCATGCAAAATATACCGAAGTCATTCTCACCTTGCATGGAAATTGTGCGTTTTGCCCATAGTATCTATAAGCGCTGAGAGGGATTTCTTTTCAACCATGTAGTGGCCGTGGATCGTATTCTTGTAAGACTCCCATTCGGCTTCCGTAAGCTTTGAATCGATCTGAGGAAACGTGCAGGTGAGAGGGGATGGGTCTCGCAGATCTGCAGAAACCCAACCGAGTTCCATCATACATGGTGGTGCATCTCCAGAGAGGGAGCCCTGCAGGTTGGTTTCGGGATACATGGCAGATTGTAAAACTTGACCTTTCAGCGGAGGAGGAACGTGCCTCCTGTACGATGCCAAGGCTTTGGCTCTCTGAGGGAACGACTTGACATGCGGAACGACTAGTCGAGAATATATACATTCACGTAGCAAGGCTTATCACAATGATCGACGGGGTTGCAGGACACTAGAGTAAACCCTGTAGAAATCCCAAAGACTTTTGAGCTTGGATCGCTCTTGTTCACTAGTGGGAGTGAATGAGCGGACTGGCGCCCGACGTCGGGGACCGCTTCTCTCGGTTTCATTGGATATGTCCAAAATCCGACAAGCCCCTGCTTTCAGCCGTGCCATGTCCAAAATCTCGGCACCTACTCAGCCCGCTTGGCACCCGCTAGCTCTTTCCGGTCTCGCTTCGTTCGCAGCTTCAGCGCAATGTCCAGAATCTGTTCTGCTTGCCTGAAAAGCGTGAAACTTGATATACAAATACTCGCCGTTTTCCAGAAGAATATGAAATCTTGTAAGAGCTGTTGTCTGCTTATGCATTCCAGATTGCACTGGGATAGAATTAGGGGAGCATTACATCATGCCTTTGTCTTCCGAAGCTGTTATAGCAATCGTCACTCTGTGTGTTACTTGCCCTCCTTCTCTCTATCTGTTGTGGAAGGTTGTTGAGTCGAGGAATCGACATTCGATTGAAGACGGTGAGATCACCTCCTTCATAGAAGTCACCCTTGCTGAGAATACCTTCACATCTCTCACACGCGTCATTAGGACCAAATGAACCATTCACAATTGAGACGGTAGCACCAGGGAAGTCGAATCGTTCAAGCTTACCCAGCGACAGTACCACTGGTCAGTGCTACCATAATTTTGAATCCCTCCATCAAAGTCCTGTACCAATCCACGCTCAGAAACTAACATGGAGGACAGGATGCGGCATTACCATCATCCATCTCAATACAAGGACAACCTCTCAACCTGTCGTATTTCATTTACCCAGCCACTAGCAATTCCCTACTACAGCCATGCAGATGACAGCCTCGTACGCCGCTCTACACGCCATGCGAAAAGCTATGAGGACATCACCATACACGGTCGTCACCCTTGATGCTAAACACGTGGAGCTGCTTGGTTGACGATAGTTGGTGGAAAGGATGTTTCGACGACAATTGAAGTTACTGTTACGTGACAGAGCACGGCACAGCACTCAGGCTGCGCGCTATATCATTTAGGGCTAGACCGAGTGACGGGTAGCATGCGGACCCCTGATTTGGCCTGATCCGTCAAAACACCAAGCAGTAGCATAGCAATTCCACAATCTTTTACCACCACACCAAACTGATTCCTAACAGTTACATTCCTTGGTGTCTCCTTTAGTGCAAAATGCGGTTTATGAGTACAGCTCTCCTCGCGCCTGGGACTCTACATATCCAAAGTGGATTAGTCCAATGTTCCAGCCGATTTAAGGAACCGTGTACAAATGATATCCCCAACTTGAGCTGTGTCCCAATATTGACAAGGCATTCTCCCAAGGTTAATATAGCGAAGCCCACTGCCAAGACAGTAATACTCCGCGCCTATCCATCCTCTCCAAGAAAACCCCCTGTTCTTCAACCCCCCATCCTAAATCTTCTCCTCATGACTAGCAAAGCCAGCTTCCTCGTCTACCTTATTCGCCTCAGCAACCCGTCGCCTCATATCCTCCATCGCTCTCGGGTTCGTAGAAATAGTGCTGCTGTTCCTCCGAACCTCCTGCTCTTCGCGCTCGATGTAGGCAAGCGGTCGTTTAGAGGAGATGGCGGCTTTATCGGTGAAGATGAAGATCTGTTCGCACTGTCATCAGTATACTGTGCATTAAGGTTCTCGAGGGGGGTGGTCCCGTACATTCTGGTTTTCGCGGAACATGCGGTCGATATCCTCGAGTTTGCGGTCCGAGGTCTCAGGGTAGAAGAGGTAGACGATGGGGACGAAGGAGGCGTTGAAGATGGTCCAGATGATGTAGAATTTCCACTGTAGGGATTGGATGCCTATTGGGGTGATTTCGACGACCATGAAGTTGAAGGCCCAATTGGAGGCTGTTCCTAGCGCTGCACCTTTAGTACGCATCGACAATGAATTCTATTTCGATCAAGTTAGTTGGCATATCTCTCATGAAGGTTAGGGTTCGGGTTACAATCTCCTGTCGTAAACATCCGAGTCAGCATTGCTGTTCCAGGACAGATACGCAATCGGTTGTAGAAAGAGGGAAGAAACGTGCCGTTGGATACAGCCAGGGAACACCTTGAAAGCCGATGCCAAAGAAGATATAGTAAAGGAAGAAAAAAGCCACAGAGGCTGAGGCTACTTGTTTGCTGGCAGGGTAGCCTGGGAGCTCATTGTAACGGATGAGGACAGTGATGATGAGATAGCAGAAGCACTGTCCAGCGGCAGCGTACATCATCATCTTGCGGCGGCCCCATCTCTTTTGTTAATCCGTTAGAAACGTTGGTCGAGAAGAGTAAGGGGGCGAAATACCTCGACATTGGGAATACCAATTGTGGAGAATAAGAGATAGGAAACGCTGTTGCAGGCGGCGAGCAATCGTGCCAGCTTCTCGTCCAAACCCACCGACTGGATCAACACAGTCGGCAGATAATATGACGTGACATTGATACCGGCCAATTGCTGCATTGCTTGAGCCCCAGCACCAAGCACTAGTCTTCTCACGGTCGAAGTGTTCCCGCTTCCAGTCTTGCCCCGCATGAGGTCCCACCAGCTAACGCCATGTTCACGCTCGTACTGGCAAGCCCATTGTATATCTTTGGATTCGGTAATAACCCAGGGGTCGTTGATATCTTTGGCTTCGAGATCAGCAATAATTTGATCCGCGGCGTCGATCTCGTCGTGGGCAATGAGCCACCTGGGGCTCTCCGGTAGCCACGGGACGGTGCCGAAGAGGACAAAGATGAAGATGAATTGGAATGCCAACGGTAGCCGCCAAGATACTGGACCGTCGACGAAAGAGAAACCATAAGTCACCCAATTGCTGAGAGAGAACCCAGCGATGTTCAAAATCAATTCGATGACAATGAGTTTTCCTCTCCACGCGGCTTTGGATGTTTCTGCTTGCCAGACTGGGGCGGTTGCAGTATTCATTCCATTACCTACGATACCGTTCAGCAACTTTCGTGCGAGGAACGCCTTTTCTTTGGCGTACCTAGCCCAGCTATTATCCTGCCCGCTATCATTTGCCCAGTGCCATAGGCAGTGATTTGCAAGATTGCCCCGATTGACATGACGGTGGTTCCCAAGAGGACTGATTTCTTTCGTCCGAGACGTTCTCCGATCGAGAATGCAGCCACGGCTCCAAAGAAGCATCCAACATCGTAAAGGGCGGTCACAGTACCTACGAGGCTCGTGTGCTCGGTTCCGTTGAGATCCAAGGTATTGAGAAAGTCCGGGGTAACAATGACACCACCTATTGGGCATTCAAATTTGTAATGCGAGCAAAGTCTGGGGAATCATTGAACGTACCAAAGACACCCTGATCATAACCAAACAACGTCATATCGGTCGAACATGCGACAGATACCCAAAAAGTAAGCCATCCTCCTGTCAAGCCAAAGTATGGCCGCCTGCCTCCAGAACGATTGGAGTTGAGCATGCCCATGATCAAAAATCTTAGTACAATGGGATGTCCTCACAATTAGTTGCCGGAGAATGGCTTTCAGAAGCAAGGAATGTTTTCTGAGAAAAGGTACGTCCCTCTGAGATATGATATAATGTGAGAAGGTGGGGAAACAGCTAACTAGGTAGAAGGGAACGCGGGGAAGACTTTGGGGGCGGGCAAATTGCGACGGCCCCGCAAAAGTTAGTCTAGGGGGCCCTGTGAAGAGACCTACCTTATGGGAACGATACCTTATAGACGGGCATCTAAAGGGACATTTACCATAACTGTCACACGAGACATGGAAAACATGGTGTTCCTAGAAATCTAGATTGGGAATGAATACAATTTGCCAGAAATAGACTGTGGTTCTGACCGAGCGAAATCTTCCCGGGCGTATAATGTTTTGCTTGTGATCTTCAGAAGAGCGGCTCCTCGGCCACCAAGAATGGCAAGGTGGACACAGATGCTCGAGAAAAGGCTCTTGCAGTATGGACGTAAGCACTGCATAGAGGCTGACTCTCTGTATGAAATCCGGCCCTAACTCTTTATCGTGGCCTATTAGACGCCCCAATTGGTGAAGTCTGCGCTGCACGCTCCTTCCACATGTCCAAATCGATCACGCTTTCATGTGGGGCTGGTCGGATCTCCGCCGAGCTTACCGATTGGGAAAGCGATCAAACTGTGGGAGGGTTCTTCACTCCCGTCCTCTCAACGAGGTGCTGTGTAGATACAACGACGGGTTAAGAAGTGGAAGAGCGCAGATAATAACTCCAGATATCGAGCATGCAATAGTTTCGACAATTGCAGATAGAATGCACAGGAGGTGTGACCAAGAGAAAGTCTTCATCATGGTGGTTTTGAGACCATGGGCGAGCAATTTGAGCTGATGATCGAGACAGGGGAGAATCTTTCGATGAGTTGACGTTCTCAACTGCCACTTTGGTAATAACATTTTCATCCCAACTCGCAAGCTCATCAATGATCGGCGCAGGTACCACATCTCGAAAGGCGCCAAAACATAGCCGACCTGTTGAAGAAAGCCTGGGGGGTAAAATGCAGCGGCTGTTTGGGCTTTTTCCCAGAACGTCATAGTTGACTGGTTATCTTATCCTTCTGTGCGTATCATAGCAGGGCGTTTGTAGGTATGCTCCGAGGGATTGCCGAATGACTAGTTTTAGGAATAGGGATCTCTTAAACGAGGATGAGACGTTGGACTCGAGTCTTTCCTCATACTAGTATCTGAATGGAAAAATTGGGGAGATTGGCATCATGGGCGCTCAGGATTGGGATCTGGGTATGTTCTTGAGTTGTCCTGGGAGAAAACTGCGCGCTGGTTCTCCGCAGAATGAAGATGACCTAGGTAATTTATCTTTGCTTGAAGTCTGCTGGCTTTCCTGGGTACGGCCGTCCACATGGAGGTGCTATCAGGATGATATCGATTCACGCTGCAGCCACCTCTATAATGTGTGGCTGCGTTGAAGTAATAGGATTTCCAAAGATGGAGGGATAAAACTTAGCGCGGCTCCTCGGGCACAACTTTTGTGCAATTTTATGCAACATTAAACATGAACCTTGACTTGCGAACTCCATTTCATCTCCATCGCTTTCACTCTTCCCCACCCACGAAATCACGTCTACACCTATCCTCCCCTCCAAGATGAGGCTCTCCTCCCCCCTACACTCCCTAGCAGCTGCTCTGCGCATCCCCCTCCAACTCCCCCTGGCCCACCCCCTCAGACCCACCCTCCTCCACTCTCAAACCCAAAAAGCATTCTCCACGACCCCCTCCCCCTTGGCCCGCCAAGACAAACGCCCACCCCTGGACCGCCGCATACGTTCGCACCCCCTTCC
>JAABUQ010004048.1_pt1 | contig 25713 bp, 20 predicted proteins | sample 5560001 | NCBI WGS metagenome assembly JAABUQ01 (sample SAMN10711888, study PRJNA513371) | rock metagenome | isolation source: Antarctica rocks | place: Antarctica: Victoria Land, Finger Mt nord | collected 2015-12-18
CTGGGAGGGGGATGGGGGTGGGGTGTTTGGCGGTGGGGAAGGTGTTGGGTTTTGGGAGAGGTGGTGGAGGGGAGGAGGAGGGGGTGGATGGGAAAGAAGGTGGTGGGAAAGAGGAAGGGAAGAGGGCAGGGGAGAGGGGGGTTGGGGTTAAGGGGTTGAAGAGGGAGGATAGGATTTGTGTGGTGAGGGATGCGGGCCAGAGTGTGGGGAGGTTGGCGAGGTGGGAGTTTGTTTGACTTGTCTCTGGAGGACGGACATAGGCGGCGCGTTTGCTTCGCTGGCTTCAGAGGCGGTCGTAGGCAGTCGCTCAGTTTATGAACCTGAAGCGTATACTCAAGACTCGAGATATATTTCGTGAAAGAACCCGCATTGCTATGCTCCATCATTTGAGACCATGTTTAGCTCTGGCATGAAGCCACTCCCCCCCCCCCATCATCCGCGAACCACCCCTACTCAAGCATCCTCCTTCCACCCTTTTTCCCCACCCACTCCTAAGCTCCCCTTTCTCTTTCCACCGTCCTCTTGCCTATCTCCCACTCCTCCACCCTTCTCCTCTCGCTCACTTCCTCCCCTTATCAATCGACTTTGCCTCCTCCCCCCTCTCCCCACCCCACACTTCAATCCTTCTCCCATAACAGGCTTCGTCGCTCGCCCGAGAAGTGTGTATCTCAATGCGGACCTGAAAAGAGCACTAGGTACGAAGAGCTGTATCTTGATTCTGTAACTCAATCCGGGTCGGTAGGCGTGGTTGCGGGATAGGCAAAGTAGGCACTCCTAGAAGGGAGACCTCGACGGCCCCGGCTTTCGCAGCCGCAATCTGTGTCTTAACGATGGCGATGGTGAAGATACCCTCTAGACGCTCAGCTGTAATGATGAACGTGGATTTCCAAAACCAGAGCGCTCAGTAAGCTGATGCTGGTTTCGGCGATGATCTGCCCGGTTTCTCTTGAGGAGGGAGGGGGTGGGTGAAGCGTTGAAGCGCTGTTTGGGTTGATGATAGCTACAAGGAGAGGTGGGTGGGCTGAGGCCGGGATGTTATGGGATTAAGATTTGGCAGATGTGAACGTTGTAGCGGTTAGAGAAACTTGTTATATTCTTGCTGTACATGTTTGATTGGAAGTGCGAAAAAGAAGACGAAGAATCAATGACGAGAGGGAGGAACTAGATGTGAAGGAGCTTTAGTAAATGTCTTAATCTACACGGTTGATTACCTAAATCAACGGTCAATATTCTCAGACGCAACGATAAGTCACATTTTGTTATGAGAGGATACCGGACGAAAATGCTCCGTGCTGAAGCTGATCCGCTTTGCTTGGCCTTCTCGAAGAGCCAGCCGTAAAGACTGGCGCTCGACGCAACGATGGCATGGCTTTCGATTCGCTGACAGAGCTTGACGAAGACTCTCAACAGAGCGCTGGCTACAAAATTTGCCATCAGCTAACACCAGGCTCTTGTAGAAACTGCCGAAAGGCCCAAGCGTGTTCTGCCGACCGTCCAGACCTGTTAATGTAGGAGCATTGATCTTAGACCTGCGGGAAACTGCTTCACCTTTAGCTGTTGCATCCTCAATAATGACTTATATGACTACATGACGCCTATGTAGATATATTTTCTCACCAATATGTAGTATAAACTCCGTATAAATGCAGTATTCAGATCCAACCTTACGCTATGCAGAAGAAGTGTCAAATAAAACCAGAGAAGATGAAATCCAACATCACTAGTCGGTGCTTTCTGTACAGCCTCAACATGCAAGGTGTGACCCGCACTCGCCGTTTTCACGGGTCGTGATTCTAGACGAGCTGTGGACCCTGATGATTGCTGCATGAACCGAGTCACAGCTGGGGCAGACTACCGGTCTGAATTGGGCCGGGAGGAGACTAACGTCCGGCCTCACGTCCGGCCTCAACATCTGGTCCAGCTTCAAATGGCTCTCTCGACACGGGACCATTGTGTAAACCAGGATCCAGCTGATTTGCCGTCTTGCTATGGTGAGCACCGCCGTGTACAATATCCTCTCCCCCTGCTCCAAAATGATTATTGGCTTCATCAAGCGGAGCAGATCTTGACGCTTCTGGGTCCAGCGAAGGCAGAGATGAGCCTCTTCGTCTCGAGCCTTTCATTGCAGACAGTTGTGGTTGGGATATACCTTTAGTGGAGGTCGAGCTGGGGCGTTCTTGCAAGATCCTTTCCGTGTTTGGTCCCTCCAATTGCGATTGGTGAGACTTGATCTGCTCGAGGGGGATCTCCTCTCGCCTGTACTCTGCAAATGTATCTCCGCTGATTGGCCTACTCTTAACGTTTGGCTCGCTGGTTTCGCTAGGTGCCGCAAAGTTGACCATTGGACGATTGACATCTTTCTCTGGGTCGAAGAGTTGTGTTTCGTTCTCATCGAAGTCCTGCCCAGGATTGGCGGTTTCGTACTCGAGCATCTTGATGAACTTATAGAAGCCTGATGCAAGGAGCGAGCCAAGCAGAGGGCCAATCCAGTATATCCAGTGGTAGTTTTCGAAGATGCGTACAACGACGCATGGACCAAAAGAACGAGCTGGATTGAGCGATCCGCCGGTGTAGTAGACGCCACTCAGTTCGGCTATGAACAGTGAAAGCCCAATTCCAACGGGGGCAATGAATGTCCTACTCAGCGTAAGTTGAGGACGCGAGATAGACTGATTGCACGTACCCTTTGTGCTTCTCAGCTGCTAGCATGAAGATGGTGAATACCAACTCAGCCGTGAGAAACATCTCAATGAACAATCCTTGCGCCTTCGATGTCCCAGCACCCAGCGTCGTTCGAACATTCAACGGTCCAGGATATAGTGCGGACACGACTGCCGCTGAAGCAATCCCTCCGCACAGCTGGGAGAAGATTATCAGGCAGCCTCGCAGCCAAGGCACAGCTCCGACAACCATCATCCCAAAGGAGACTGCGGGATTGAACAACCCGCCACTAATCCGGAAAAAGACCCAAGCGTTCACTGCCAAGGAGAAGCCAAAGCATAGAGATATATATAACAATTGGGCCGGATTCGACCCTTGGGCGATGGTGGTCGAGGTAGTGCCTTGGGTCTGGGAGTTGGCGACTTGTGTACCGGTGAAGGCGAAGAAGAGGAAGAGGAAGGTGCCGGCAAACTCGCCGGCCATGGCAATGAAGTGGTTTCGCACGGCATCTGGTCTGATTACGGGTCAGTTAGAGTCCATTATATCGTGATTGAGAAGCGTGACGTACAGAAAGCCCAAGAATGGAACCTTAGTCTGCTTCGAAGCCATGGCTTTCGCCTTCATGCCAGGAAACACGAAGCCTCCAGTGAGATGAGCAGACTGGAGCTTGTCCATGATGGGCGGTGCAGCAAACGTCGGTCAGGAGGAGGGTCGGGAAAGCTTCGGGCCTTTGAAAGACGAAGGAAGAGAGACGAAAGGCAGTCAGCAGAACAAGCAATGATATATACGTTGATTCCAAGCAACGATCGAAGCAAAAATAATGTATGTAAAGCGAAGTCCAAACTTATAACAAGCACCGTCGGTTCGCGGAGATGCAATGCCGGGTGCAGAAGGGCGTATGCGGTCAGGAAGTTGCAACGAGCGGCGAGATTTGTTCTCGCGTCATTGGTGGCAGATCAGAGCGCTATCATATCGATAAGGAGTAGGAGCAGCGCGCATGTCCACTCTGAACTCTCCAGCACCACCAGCGTGTGCTAATCCATGCGGAAAAGCGGTTGGGTAGCATGGGATGGATCCAACGGGGCTTGCTTTGATGGCAAATGACCGACTTCACGAAGTTACGCTGGGGTTGCCTGCACAGACCAGGGGAATTTTCAGGAACAATAGCCGCTTGAGCCCCTCTCTGTTGGTCACACCAGCGACACCAGCGACGAAACACCCCTCGTCAAACTATATCAGTGGACGATATCCTTGTTCAACACTTGGCCCCCCAGCATTGCCTTCACGAGCCGCGCAATGCACTGTCGCTGTTCGAAGAGCACACGAAAGCACGGAAAGCTGGAATCACGACTTCACCAATCTTCGCCATTGCATCCCGTCTGCTCCACACGACTGAGCAATTAGGCTGGCCGGAAGTCTGGACTTTAGCCAGGCGTTGATCGTGGCTGACAGTGTCTCGTCCGTTCCTGCTAAAATCAATGGCGCTGAGGTTATGCTTGAAGTTGAGCGGGCATGATGCCAAAGGCATTCACGGGAGTTTGACAGTCCCCATTCACATGCGGACCGAAGCCTCTTCTATCAGATATCTCTCCATAGCCCGTCGATCGTTCGGCGGTCAAAGTGCTTGAACTCATTGATATATAGGACCATCTTCTTCCATTGACTCGAATCGTCCTTCACCATCTTACTTTTGCGCCACTTTCTCTCATTCTTATATCACGTTACGTAAGGTCGGTGGAAAGCCACAATCTCTTTTGACTGTGCCTTTCAAAATGACGATGCAGCAATGGGCTTCCACCGTTCGGTATTCGCAATGCGATCCTATGCTTGCCTCACGGCTCGATCGAAGGCTACGTCCTGGCATGACGCATGCTTCAACAGTATCAGATGTCTGAAGAAGACTACATCTTCTGCACACTCTCTAATTGTGAGGTTGCAGCATCGGTGCGAATGCTTGGCGGTCACCAAGGAGGGAAATCTGCCCTGGGCTCACATGGTCCCCACGTCGAGCTCATCTACCCTACGCTGCTTTTGCAACATCGCATTTCACGATGTATGATATTCCGGGTGAAAACGAGTGCAGGCTCGCGCAAGCTCGCCTTCTGCTCATGTATTTGCAGACGAGAGTACGGTGCTCGCGACCGGCATGAAGACAGAATTCGATCATGTCTCGCCAAGGTCGCATCGGTTCTTCTCCTTCTCTCTTTTCCTCGCCCTCAGTCTCCTTCATTCGATTCTACTACAGTCACGGTTATTCGTCAACGCGATCTGTCTTTCTTGGCTGACTCGATCTCTCGCAACGGATTACGACCTGCCTTCGCTCGACCTGAATAGCTAGGCCTTTGGCGAGAACGGCTCGATCTTATTGAAGCACGAGAGGTGAGGACCGAACATGGACTGGCGCGCACGTCTATTGCCTCCCGTAAGCGTCCTGCTCGGTCGCAGCAAGGTCGCGGCGCGAACGACGCAACGATATATCCAAAACGTCAATTCCGCCTCCTGCATAGGCGATCTGAACAAATCGCTCGTGCCACTGATCGATGGCGTCAATCATATCAATGAAGTCTTTGCAAGATTTACGACCACCGATTCCAGTGGTAAAAGCGTTTAAAAGAGCATTTGCATTACTTGTGCTGCGCGGTTTCGAGCTTTTTGGCGCCAAGCAGAACGGCCGGCCATTATCCAGAAACATCGAGACGAGCTACACCGACAAGGTACCACGACTCAGCCGTGTCATTTTCAGGTGCTTGAGCGCCTCTACATGGGAGTTAGCGGTCCAGTCTCAGGCCACGCAGGCACTGCTCCAATTACAAGATGTTAAAGACACCGTTGCCTTCACGCAACCCATCACGTTTGATACATACCCGTATGGACTATTAGTAGGTGACGAGTAATTCGAAGCTACGCCAAGTCGCCTGCTGCGCGTGGAAGATGAGCGGTTCGTAGTGCGAGGGTCGTCATGCATGACGTCCAAGGCCGACTTACAGCGTTTAATTCAGCTAATTTTACTACTCCGCCCAGAAAACAGACGCTGGAGAAACGGGCTATTTATGCACGAAGCATATCAACGTTCTGGAGACATTCAGTATGCTCATTTGCTTTCCGCCTCAGATGAAGCATCACGAGCGTCCGACTTTGCATCCACCTTTGTGAATTTGCCATTTAGGGTCAGCGAGGAATCCGTACCTTAGGATGTTTTTAAGGCGTGGTGCTGGGATTGTGTAAACCTCCCATGAGTGTTTTTATTCATAACACATATTGACGAAGCCTGATTAGCCTCCTTTCATTTTCCTATTCTTCCAGCTCTGGGCTAGTATATTCGCCCCCACCACTACTGATCCCTCACGCGCCCAGGATAGATCCTCTGTGCCAATTAGCACCACTAATATGCTCTGCCTCCGGAACATTGTCAATTTGAAGAGTGGAGCAGGAGCGAAGTATCGCTTTCACGAAAACGAGCTGCAACTTCAAGTAGACTTACAAGCCTCCACGCTCGTGGCCGATCTGCGAAGCGTGAGCTCAATGAAACTGCATTGCACGAGACAATAACGGAGAAGGACTGGCTGCACGTTTTGCTGATCCGGGGGGAAGACCTGAAAGCTAAGGAGCCGGCAGCAGGAAAGAGGAGCGGGCTCCTCGCAGTTTTCTTGAATCCGCCGGAAAAGGAGATGTGGCGACAAGAAGGGAAGCGTCTGGTGCAGTACGTCTGGCGATGCTCTGCAGTGCAGCTGCAGTCAGATCTCGCTGTGGCGAATACTTGAAGCATGAGTGCACATGTCGTTCTCGGAGCATTGGGAAGACGAGCCCATAGAACGGCGGTTGAGCGAAGCACGAGTATCCAAATAATTATGCGGCAGAGACTGGTGGAGATCAGGGGGATAGGGACTCGACCAGAAGATCCGAATCACTCGAGCGGCACGGCCGAGCGGGCCGCAGAGATTCCAGATCAGACTGCAGAAGATGAAGATGTTCTACAGATGTCCGAGGTTACATCGACGTTGATGAAATGCTATCGCTTGCCCGGCGAGTGATCGAAAATCACTAGCCGGCCATGAACACTTCTCCATAGCAAGACATGCCTTGGGAGTCTTTGATGAAGCGGAGGTTGCAGAAGTCGTCTTGCATAAAGATGCTTAAGCAGAAGTAATGGAGGCTTGTCCATTGATAGAAGGCACGGGAGCTGCGTCAAACAGAACGAAGCTCGAAAGTCTCCATACAAGGAAGTAATTCAAGACGCCCCTTCAGCCGCGGTTGGCGTTGGAAACCGAGTGACCGAATCGATTCGTAGATCACGTTATCGGAGCGCAGCCAGAGTGTGACGACGAGCTGCGAGAACTGGGTTATATGCAACAGTACAACAATCAAACACAAATCTCTTCGTCAATACTTACTCATCAACATGGTCAATCAAGGTCTCAAGATTATTACGATCATCCAGACTAGATATCTCGTATTGCTCGGCCTTATGCATTCAACGAGTGTATTGAACAGATTGACGAAATTACGTTTTGCAGTGGTGGTGCAGGTGGTTGTCAAGGCGCGACAATGAATTGTGGGTATCTCATTTTACAACTTCAAAGTGTTTGAAGATGAAGTAATATGATGTTGGAGACTAGTGCGTTGAGTCGAAGTCTGACTCTTGAAGCATAGATGCAATTTGATGAGTTCCAATTCCCTGATCTTGTGGTAGAGTCGTACGGAGTATGAGGAGAAGGAAAGATGCCAAGCATGTTGAAACCGCTCAGCTCTCTCCCGAATAAACCCTGTCACGCTAACATATAGCCCCGTGGATAGGAACTAGGAAGAACCTGTTTTGACGACAAGCGTCAGCCATCAACATCCTGCACCGAAGGAACTATGTCGTAAGTCACTCATGCATTATTAATCACTGCATCGGAAGACAATTTCATAATATGCTGCTACATGCTTCTCTTTGCTCCCTCAGCAACAGCGAGTAGCTCGATACTGTTGAGAATCCACCAATTGGCCAAGCTCGCTCGCCAATGGCCAGCGCAAGAAGAGTAATCCACACACCCCAGTCTGCACGGGCGCTACTCGTTCCTCGATGCCCTCAATGAGATAGTTACACAATGACGAGTGGACTGATCGACCGGCGACGACCCATTGCTTGATAGGTGGGAAAGTCGAGACGTGTCCGTGTACTCGTTTACGACGCCCAAGAGGAAAGATGCTCTAGAAGACGAACGAAACGGAGGCGATCAGAGCCTGAGTAAGACGGGATGAGTGTATCCTTGCTTAACATATGGGATATATCTCGAGATATCTAACCACGAGCTCTGAACTCTGCACGAGCCGCCGCTGAGCAGAGTGTGACCTCTTCCACTGCAGCTGCCACTTATACCTGACACGAAAACCTTTCGACAGTAAGGGAAAGGTTAGAGGTTTGCTAGTATGGCATTGCAGAACCAAACGGCCTTCGCGTCAGCGGTACCTTCGGCTTCGCCGACGAGTGCTTATAGTGTATCTAGCAACTTGACCAAAATCATCGTCCTGGCTAGTAACGATAATCCTGATTACGAAAACAACTACTATGAGGACACCACGTATAACGCTGCTCCTCCTAGCCTGTCTTACAGTGTTCAACAGGCGATTAATTTTGGAAACTACATCCCGGATTATTTCCAAACGTCTGGAGAGGGCCAATATACGCTACGGCTTGCTGCTGATGGATGCCGTCAATCTCACTCGTCCACCGAAGATGTAGTGTATGACTGCTCGATTTCTTGCGTCTCTCCAAAGGATATATTCACGCATATGCCTACAATGGCCAATTGCATGGCGTACGGATTGATTGCAGACGCTCTCTTTAGTAGCAATGTCTCCGACAGCTTCAAACAGACCGCTATGAAATATGGCATCAGCGCAAACCGTACTACAGCGGCTCAGGTCCGATCAAAAATACTGTCCTGCTTCAATCAGTGCAAGTCTCTAGAAATTTGCGGCTTTAGAAGCGGAAGTTCCGATTATGACTCTTTAGCCGATGCCAGTTTGAGCCTATACTATCAAGTCTCGGATATGTGCTCAGGCGTCATTGCACGGATCTCGATACGTGGGCACTTGTTCGGGGGAGGACATTATCACCAGTGTTACTTTGTAAAATAGCCCGCATAATAATTGCCCTGGTCAACTATCTAGATCAATCGAAAATCCCAGATTCTCCAACTCCGCCTGGATCGCCTCTTGTTCGCGCTTATCTTCTTTATCAATTCCGCGCACCTCGGCCTCGCTTGCAGTCTTCAACTGCGCAATTGTTGCCTCTAATGACCGAATTTGACGCTCGGCCTGATCAATAATCCGACGCTTTTCATCCTCTCTAATTTGCTTATTCTCAACTCGCCGAGTCATTACTTGGGCAGTCCTAGCCTCAAGCTGTGAGCTAGTTGGCACGGGTGATGCGGGCTCCGGCTGTGGCGAAACGGGCATGGAAACGTGCAACGGCGACGAGAGGTCTTGAGCATGAGGCGTAGAGGCAGCGGGCAACGGCGGCGCGGGGTCTTGGGCATGAGGCGGAGAGGCAGCGCTATGGATCAATCAGTCATCAGCGTTCTTGTAACTGTGCACCATCCACTTACGGCTTGAGATCGATAGGATTGACGGCGAACGCGGGTCTCCTACCCGTCAAGCTTCTCTTCCCACAGGTATCGCGGATTCGATACAGGATCTTGTCGAGCCAGACGAAGCTCGTTTTGTTCTCGCTTTGCCAGAAATCCCAACTACCGACGTAATACATTGCTACTTTGGCCCGAGTACAGACAACGTTCGCTCTACTCTTCTCCCCTATAAATCCTCTGGATCCCTTTGTCTTGACCAAGCTGAGAATAACCACATCGTATTCTTCGGCTTGGACGCGTCCAGCGGTTAGAAGGTTGATTTTGTCCCATTGTCCGTTGGGATCTTCTTCCTGGAGTTGACGAAATCGATCCAGCAGGCATTCGAATTGAGCGACATAAGCCGTTATTACAGCAATAATCGAGGACGGCATACCCAGAACATGAAATCGCTTGATCAGCTCGACTATGCAATTGACTTCCGCAACGTTGGACTTGCTGTACTGGCCCTCCTCAGCGCCGTGCGCGACGTTGACGAAGTTCACGTAGGTGGTAAGCTTATACTGTTTGTCGTCCGCGGAGAAGGTAATTGGTAGCTTTGTCACTAGGCTGTTGAAACTTCTACTATTGGTCGGATAGCTTAACGTTGGGTATTGCGTATTGACCTTGCCGTCGTAAATGACATGGTTTGGGGCCTCGGCGAGATCGCTATGCGTTCGATAGTTGATGTTTAGCTGAGTGAGAGGCCATTTACGATCCATTAGATCCTTGAAGAAAGACTTCTTCCATGCCTTTCTAGCTTCATCGCTGACAAGGAAGGCCCCGAGCTGTTCGTGATCGCCGCCCCATACGACGTGGCGGATGGTGCCAAATCTACCAAGAGGAAGAAGCAGCTCAAGATGATTGGCGCATGCGGCTTCATCTACAATATAGCTTGTTGGCTTCCATGTCATAATCACAGACTTGCCATCGCCTTTGTCATTTGTGCTCTTTTCCTTCCAATAGAGCGCAGAGTTACTAGAGCAAATTGTTATTAGTAAGAGCCCAACAGACGAATGATAGAAACATACTCGCACAGTGCTGGAGTACAGAATACGACTCGAGCGGCGTCCATTACAAGTCGGGTCAACGCCGTGAAAGCTTTGTGGAAAGCGGCAGCCTCCTTGTCGTCCGCTATGAAGCCTTCTCGCATCTCTTCCTCTCGACCACTCAGATATGTCGCCCATTGAACCGGCTGCTTTCGAGCTACGGCATATCGGAGGTTGTCGATATGGTATTGGTTCTCGAGGGCCTTGTCTTTGGTGGCGTAGTGCACGAGAGTTTGATGATGGGAATAGAGCCTTACGAAGGGACCATTTCTCTTGTACTCGGACCCCACCCTCGCCAGCAAGCTGTCTACAGGCACATTGCGAGGAGCGACAACCAAGGTGCGTCGAGTCGGATCGTTGCGGAGACCAGTTAAAATTATCTGGGTCATGGTCTCGCTCTTCCCTGTTGCCGCCGGACCCCATATAAGAGATATCTTGTATGTCAACGCTTTTCTCACGGCTTCTTTCTGCGAAGGATTACCTCTCCATTGAGGTGCTGGTGGAGTGTCGCCAATGATCCGATTGTCTTCATCCACATAGGCCATTCCTTTCAGCCACATTGCGCGCATTGGCAACCGTGCTTCCGGCGTCAATGACTGCGTGATGAACCCCTTGACATCCGCGTTCAATTCGTCCAGTTTCTGACCGAAATCTTTGAGCGCGGATCGGGATGCCATGCCTAGGAGATCCTCGAATATTGGCTCCAGCTTGACTGCTTCTTCTTGCTTGCCGAGGAAGCTCTCGATATCTCCGCCTTTCTTGAAGCGGTTGGCGATGAGTCCAACAATGGGGGCTTCAAATCCCGGAAGGTGATTGACCACGTTAAGCTCCCATCTTGCACCTTCTTGACCCGGGTACTTGTGTGCTTTGGCGTTGCCTTCTGAGAACACTGTCGAGTCTCTGATGACATAACGCGCGCCGAGTTGATTAGCACCCAGATCCAAGTCCGCGTTTTCAGCGTTCATATTTGGCCAGGCTTGAACCACGACCTGGTTGCGCCATCTGGATGTCTTGATACGACACCCTTCCTCACTACCGACCAACTTTCCTTGAGCCTCAGACTCAGCCGTACTAATCTTGGCCATAGTCGCGCAAAACTCGCCTTCTGGAGTCGCAGGATTGTTCGAAATCCTTGCGGTGATGAGATGGTGGAGCGAGGTTCGACAGTCACTTAGCGATTTGGGCTTCGGCTTAAAGGAGTCCCAGGGTAAACAAAGCTTGATGGACTCAAAACTAGAGTACGCCTTGGCTAACGGAAGATCCTTGGCCTTGTCCGATTGAGCGCCAGAGAAGGTTACGCTTGGTATACCTTTGATCGCAAGAGTCAATTCGATTTGATCATTCGGCGCGTTGAAGACACCAAGAACTTGGTATTGGTTCTGGTCGTACGTCAAAGAACAAATAGATTGATCCTTACTGTAACGTCTTCGACGTTAGCCGAGCTAATGTAGAGCTTAGGAGAGTATAAACCTACGTGACTCGTTGGGAGAATTTGATCCTGAAGTCGAACACAACATCGACTACGTTCCACTTGGGTTGGTCGCCAGCAGCGCCAGGGAGCTTGACGTCTTTTGCGTCCTTGGTCGAATAGACAAGACTACCGTAACTGTTCTTCAAGGTTGAAGGACTAGTTGGCGTCGCCATGGTGAGGTCGAGGGAGAAGTGAGAGGATGTTAAGGGTGAGATGTTGCGAGGTTGAGCTTAAGATGAGTCTGAGGTAAGAAGGGCGGGTTAAGGTGAGGTGAGGTGAGGTGAAGCGTGAGAGTAGGCGGGTGATGCACGAGAAGATAAGAGAGGAGACTGGGTTGATGTTTTCAGAGGGATAGCGAAACCCAGAGCCCTTCAACCAACGACCAAGACAAAGACGTTAAGCAGCGGAGGGATAGCGAAACCTAGAGCCCTTCGAAGCATGCAGAACGCCACTGAAGTCAATAACATGAGGTAGTACTGCAGTAACTCCTAAAATATATTGAAAGTGCGCTGAGGAACAATCGAGGTGAAAGAGGTGACGCGAGTTGATATTCTGCCTCGCTAGACCATCCTTAGCGCAGCCGCGCAGCCCTAGTTACGCGACTGATATTCACTTTTCGATTTTGAAAACTTGGTCTCTCCACCGTTCAATCAGTAGGAAGCAATGCATTGTACGTCCAAGCGAGAGACTTTCCTAATTGACTGAAGGGCTCTGTGTTTCGATATCCCTCTTTATTGGGCGAGTTGATTGCTCGTTTTGTTGATCAATCTGAAGGGCTCTGTGTTTCGATATCCCTCTGAGAACATCATTACGACTCCTCTGCTGCTACCACTCTTTACATACCCCCTTTCTTTTACAATACTGGATACTCAATACTCGCTCGAACCACCCGACTGACGCCAACCCCTGCTTCGTCGTCACGATGTCTCAAGTCCCTCACCAGCCCCAATCCGTGGACCGTAAGTCCCAACGAGTCACACACGCTACGCTGTTCTACAAAACGAAGGCCTCCCCTGATCAGTGGACTGCACTTCAGCGATCATTCCATCGCGGCCTAGGCCAGGAGAATGTTACCGACGTGATTTTTGACGGAGGTATTCAGATACATCAGAAAAGCGACGATGAGTCCTCGGAAAGTACCAGATCATGGAGGATTCGGTTTGATGCAGGCAAATACGACATGGTGCATGTGGATGAGTACGAACAGTGTCGCAAATACCATAGGTGGTCTAGCTAATAGATGCCTCAAGGTTCACGAGGCCGAACCTGAATCACTTGACATATATAGCCGTCCAGCTCCGTGCTCTTGGGCCACCTAAAGGTGAAGATGCTCCAATCCAGATCGCCCATCATGTCAAGCGGTCCCAGCGAGCACCAAAGGGCGACCAGCAAACCGTTTCTGGGACAGAGGTAGCTCCACAGGTCTCACCGTACGCTCCTGAGCAGCTATTCGATACTCCTAATAGCGCAAGATTACCGCTGGCTCGACTGTCCCGAAATTTTGCAGAAGACGGATACACGGAACTTCTGCTCGTCTTCACCAGGAACGATAAGAAAACGGCATCCAAAAGCAGGTATGTGTACTATTCAAGCTCTACCTGTATCTAGACTGTCCTAATTGGTATAGGCATTGGTCATGGCCAGCTACTCTGGCTTTTCTGGATGGCCAACCAAAGTGGACCACCCCTAAAGAGAAGACCCTAACCGACCACTTGGAAAGTCTAAGCTTGGTCGCCTATGCAGTGAAGCTCGCTAATAGGAATGAACCTTGGGTTCTTCGCTCAGTCAATAGAGGATATAGGCTTATGAAACGGTAGGTTTGAGATTCTCAATAGGTTTACATTTACTGACGTTTATGACAGGTCCGATACCACTCCTCCCCTGCCCGTGGGTGATCTTCCGGCGGAGGCTCTCAGTATACGTGACCCCAGTATTGCCAAGGCCGAGCTGGGTAAAAGAAAACGCGATGAGCTGGAAGCAGACATAGCGTCATTGCTAAGCTTGCAGAAAGAGCTCCCAAGGCAGATCGAGAAGAAAAGGCAAATGCTCGCCGATTTGGTCAACGAGGACGCGCCACAGGCGAATGATCGGGATGAGGGAGGTGATACCGATGTCGTCGATGCAACGAGGGAGTTGAAGGAGACACAAAGCGATCATGAGGAGGAGGGGGGGGTAGCTCTGGAGAACCCAATTCTGCCAGCAAGCTCATGAACACTGGAAGATGCTGGGTCATTTGAGTGCCCATAGACCTCGATGTAGTCACCTGTCTTTTTCAAGAAATTCCTTCACTTGTCTCATAGATTTTATCCTTGCTTCATAAAAAGTATCTCGTATCTCTTGTGGGGAGCCTGATCTTCTCGTTCTCACTAGCGCCAAAAAGCCCGTTCCTAAAAAATGACACGACATAGCACTGCTTGCTTGCTTGTTAAGACACTACACACTACCACCCACCTGGACGACACTCAGTGCTACCGACGCCTACTCTACGAGTTTGGCTAGGACCAGCTACTGCCCATCTGGACGACACTCAGTGCTACCGACGCCTACTCTACGAGTTTGGCTAGGACCAGCTACTGCCCACCCGAGCGACAAACGATCCAACCCTTTTCCAAACGACTCGAGACAACGCTGTCTGTCAATGCCTACTCTACGGTTCTGGCCAGATTGGCTACTGGTTTCTTGGATGACACACAACATTGTAGAGGTAGTGATTGCCCATTGAATGTGGCCAGATTGAATTCCCTCTTCATTATATCGTTGCCTTGCTTTTCTGACATCGCTAGTTTGATCACCCATCCGGAACCATCCCCATACGATTCGAGCTACTGTCTCTTCGCCCCGTCTAATACACATCAGGTGCTTGGGCGGCCAGGCCAGCTCGCTTGCCTCAAACAATAGAGGTTTGACCTTTGGGTTAAACCAGTCATCGGTGCTGGAAGAGTCACCAGGACGCTGTCCATAACATTTTCACCTCCTGCATTTCGGCCCCAAGCCACCCATCACCGACCCTCCAAGGCTCTCCTCCGCGAAATTCATCCATGACACACACTAACTTGGTCGACAGTCCTTCAAGATCTGCGTTGAGCTAATATCTTTCTCCTTCCTTTCCTCCGACAGGCACGTAGCAGGGTCTTTTTTGGACAGGTAGACTCCTTGAATGATTTCTTCTTTGATTTACTTTGGGTACCTACTTTACATTACTGCAAGATATACCGGGCTTTTTGCAAAGATCTAACAACATGATTTGAAGCATCACAATCTATGCCAGAAGCACTCATGTTACTTACACGGAAGATTTTTCTCCAAGGAGCACTTTGATCTTGTCGCGGCCGTCGAGCGTATGGCGGAGGCCCGCTGGTGGCGAAAGGGTCACTCAGCAAGAGCGAACAAAGTATCTTTGGCACTGACCCCCTATGTTTCAGGATACCCTTGCTCGACGGAGCTCGATAACGAAAGTCCTAACCAACGCTGTAACCCCTAAACGCCCCCTATCGACCAGATCTTGGCGTGACCAGAACTTTTGGTCCTAAACTGGTAAATCCAAGGACGACATAACTATGTCTTGAGTTTACTGCGAGCATCGTGGACTGTTGGACGTTTATTTTACAACAACACAGTTGAGCAGCTTCGCAACGCGCTCGAGTATCGTTGCGTGTTTGCTCCAGGTTGCCTCGTAAACGCAAGTTATCGCCTCTCAAGAGGCTAGATCCAGTCCAGGACTGTGATCCGATTTCTACATTACAGATTCCTCAATTTTACAAGGAGCATCCGATTAGTACTGTTAGACGATCTGGGCGATTCCTCGCAAAGACTTGAACAATGATGGCTGCTAGCCCAGCGGAGCAGCGGCGGCGCGAAGGGCGCCATATGTTTCTTTTCGACCCTTTTTACCTTCAGCGATGACGCAAAGAAGGAGGTCATTGATATATTCAAGTCCCTATGTAACTTGCGATTATCACGACCGTTGAGACTCTCTCCACATAACCTTAACAGTCACCGCCTAACTTGACGAGCACCGTGTCAAGATAGAGACAGGGCTTTTTAAGCAAAAGAAACACCAGCGCTTTGCACGATACTAACGAACTCCGTATACGAGTACACCACCAAACGGGGTCAGTTTACACGCTAGACAGCTCCAGTCTGATGTAGGTCAAGGAAATTGCTGTAAGTTATCTCCTTCTAGTGGCTCGATCGTGTTGCTTCTGAAACCCTCTTTTATTACTACTGCTTGCTCGATGCTATGATAAAATGTACCAAACATGCGTTTGCGTGGTATCGGCTGCCTCATGGTCATAAAAGGACTGCTGTGAAGCCAACGCAAACACTCCAAAGCCCCAGAACAGGCCGTCGCCAAAGGCCGAAGGCAGCGCCAAAGGCAGCACCGACGGCGACGAAGCAGCAGTCCTGGAAGCACCAAGAAGGCCACAAGGGCACTTCGCAAAAGCGCGAAGCAATGAGAAAGGAAGAGGGGAGCTGGTTGATCACATACTTAAATGTGGTGTGAACGGCCCAGCCACACCCCTTACCCGCCTGTCTTGCAGGCCTCTTTTGGGCGATAACGACTGCTGCGATGCCAACACAGAACACCCCACAACCGGCCGTCGCCAAAGGAAGCGCCGAAGGCAGCGCCGGCGACCAACCAGCAGCCCTGTGGATCAAAGAAGGCCATAAGGGCAGTCTCGCCGAAGCGCGAAGCAATAAGAAGAGAAGAGGGAGAGAAGCGAGTTGATCACATACTAAACAGTATGTGAGCGACCCAGCCACCCCCCTTACCTCCACATCCTTGGCACTAGCTCGCTTGTCATGCAGGCCTCTGTTCGTCGACTTGCCAGATATTGCTTGCACTCGAACGATTATATATTAGCGTGCCAGCATTTATTTTGCCCAGCTCTCACCCAGAAAATCTTGTCACGCTAACATATTACCTCCCGTGTAAGAAGTAGCAGGATACACCCCTAGTACTATATTTCCTCATGTAATTCGGATCTTTGCCAATAATCTCACAACGGACGGCATTCCACGCTCCTATAAAGGGTGCTAACACAATTATAGAGCTCTGTAGGATAGTCGATCCAGCATTTTGCAATAGCCTCTTTGAGGCAGTCTTCTTCGTCAGTAAACATGAAGTCTGCTTCTCTAATACTAAAACGACGAACAACAACCAAGGCAGAAATTGGTCGTTTGAAAACAAAACCCATACGATAACTGCGAGCGGGCGCAGAATGTCGAAGCATGGTTTGAAAATAGATAGTCTCCTATGATGCCGCTACTCGTTATATGGCCTCCCGGCCTACGTTTCCTATTCCATTACTCCGAAAGCCCAAAACAACTTTCATCGTCTTTTGCCAAGATGAGATGCGTGCCAACTTGATCTCTTCTTGATTCGAGTGTCGGAACGAGACTTACCTTTCCACGAATCTCGAGTCATATTTCAACACCGACAGGCTTCTAGGACTCTCTTGACCAGACATTGTCTACTTAAAATCTCAGGCTGAAATAAACTCCCTTATAGCAACCTCACCGAATGCAGGACGCAGTAGGCACATAATTCGGGAAAGAGATTCTCACGTAGTACTTTGAATCAATTGCTTTGGTGGTTTAATCCGAGGGAACTTTATTGTCCATTAGATAGCTTTTCGTATTCAATTACTATCATCGTATTAGAGTCCTCGTTGTTGATTGTAGGAAACGTGCCAAGATGTGTTCGTCTAGACGATGTCGTAATCGCAGGCGTCCCCGAATTCGCTAAAGCTTAGCTGAACATCTTGCGTCTTCCCTTCCCTTTCTTTCTCCCTTAGGTCTGGCGAGTGTAGAACGAGATAGTCGATGTGTCTAGGACAGTTCTTGTTTGTGGGACAGTGGGCGAAAGTCTTCCTTGAAGGGCTCTGTGTTTCGATATCCCTCCTGGTTGCCAAGTAGTCTGCTTGTCTATGTGGTTTGATTCTGAAGGGCTCTGTGCTTCGATATCCCTCTGAGCAAATCACCCACGACTCTTCTCTCTGTTCTCGTCATTATCATCACTATACTCCAGTCTCGACTGCACCTTTTCCTCTTCCCACACGACCAACCACATCGTCTACCATCTGATTCTATACCATATATTCCCCCACCCATAAAATCCATACAAGTAAGCATGACCCATATATAACATAAATGTCGCAGCTGACGTTGAATGAGTATTAGTCACTCTATCCGCAATGTCGACCAAGCTTGTCAAGGCCGTCAAATTGGCACAGACGCAGTTCGAGGCGAACCCGACCACAGCAACGCAACAGGACCTTGAGAAACAAAGAGGCCTGCTCGCTGAGTCCAAGGCTAGAACCAAAGCCAATCAAACGGCCAAAGTTGTTCCTGGGAAGTCAAAAGCACGGGTCAGGGCGGAATCAGCTTTACAAGAGGCCAAAGACGCACGTGGTGAGGCAGAGCAAGCAAAGGTCGATGCGAATCAAGCCATACGAGAGCATGAAGCTGCTGTGCATACCTCGAATGAAGGGCCAGCCAGAGACAGAGTCCACAAGCTTCAACAATGTCAACAGAAAGCAGAAGACAAAGCGAACGAACTCGAGAGAATATCTACTCGACGACAAGCAGACTGGGACACGGAAGCAAGAAGAAATAGCACGGTCCCTACCAATTCCACTGCCACCAACACCTTCGCCGCCACCACCAACTCTTCGTCATCCTCCGCCCTCCCACCAACTACCGTCCCCGATTCTGCCCCGCCTCTCACTCCCACTGGTGTTCCCGCTCCTACCACCAACTCCGCTCCCACTGGTCCAGCCCACGATGACGAGCAATATGGCACTCCGATCGCAATCGAGGACCTACCCGCAACCCCTTCTCGTCATAGCGATGCCCCCACTGGTCCGAGTATCGACGACGATGACTACGGAACTCCGATCGCAATCGAGGACCTACCCGCAACTCCTTCCCGTGTTCTCACCACCCCCACTGATCCCACTGCCGAAAATGCGGACATACAAATGGGAAGCGACAGAGAAGGAATTGAAGGAGGTGACTTGTCTGACGATCAATCGATCCCTTGGTCGGTTTCACCAGCCGAGAAGATTCAACCGTCTGCCAAGGCTTTGGGGAAAAGAAGAAGACACGAAAGCCAGACCAGCTCCGAGGAGTCTGAAGAGGAGAATCGTGACGATGTTGTGGAAGAAGAGGGGGAAGATGATGACAAGGAAGTAGAAGAGGAGCGTACGCAGTGTTCAATCCCGAGTGATGTGAATCTCGGCGATGTACCAGCCGAGGATCTAGAAAAGGAATGTAAGCGCTTGGGTCTTCGCATACAACCCCGCTTCCGCGATAAAAGGCAGCGAAGGAAAGAGTTGGTGCGATTAGTGAAGGAGTATGTTCTGGATTGGGAGGCTTGGGTATTTGAAACGAACAATCTAAGTCTGATTGTCAGCCTTCAACACGTTCGTCAATCGGTCAAATTTCTGAGAAAGGAATGTCACCGACGAGGCCTGCCACTCAGCGATGACGGTGTCGTTAGATCCAAAGACAAGATCCTCGACACGATTCGGGCATTCACGGGCCAGACTATAGACAGCCCGATCAAGAATATCAACAAATCTCTGCCGGCAATCGACCTGGAGTCTGCAAGAAATTCGATTGTCATGATCTGTTCGCGACAGAGTAAGGGTCCAGATGAAGATGCCCAAGTTCGTTCGAGAAAGGCTCGTGAAGCAATCGAGAAAGCTTTAAAGGAAGATCAGATCTTCCCGGGCATTGCAGCAGCTCGTTTCTTCCAAAGTCATCGAACGGGGAGACTGCGTCTTGCTTTACCATCAATTATTCTCAGAAAGAGCGCTATTCGTGCTAAGGAATTGTTGGAACCACTTCAACAAGCATCTGCTGGAACCGTGGTCTATTTGGTTATGGTTGGTATCGAGGCACTAACTTCCGATGAGTCCTCGTGGCAAGAGTTTTTGAATCTATTTCAAAACAAGAAGGGACTAGCAATGCGAATCGTGCTTGCTGAGAGCGAGACCCAGTGGCGAGAAAGAGAACCCGCTTGGGATCCGAAGGATTGGGCCGGGCCAGTTGCGAAACGTTTTTGGACATTGCTCGATATGGAAGAACTCGTGGAGGGATCGAGGTCGGACGCGAGCATTGATGGCATAATTGCAAATTTTTGGCTACAGTTAAGAGCTTGTGCTGCTGGTCGCAGAGACATGTCAAAGGGAATGGTAGGACAAAATCGTCCTGTACAGGGCAGACACGTATTGTAATAGATTTGATTACTTAGCTAGCTGCTACTGCGACTGTCTTTGCGTCTCGCTTCATAGATATACATTTACTGACTGCACTGTATGGATATTGACAGATCGTTTCTGTATATCTTGAGCGCATACGGATCGTGTTGAAGTTGGAGGAAATATGGTTGCCCCTAGGGTCTGCGGAGCTGTTACCTAACTGGACTAGTTCCCACATTCCATGGTTTCGCCGAATGTCGAGATTCGTTCTAGTTATTTCTTTGATCAAGACGAGAATCTAATTTATCGAAAGAACAAACAATACGCTAATCTAATAACTTAACGTCTTCTTTAACAAGAGCATCTTAATATAATTTCAATAGATTAAGATATTTGTAATACGTGCTAACATAAAGTTGACTAAAAATTATGCAAATAATTTATTTAAACTTATAATTATTCTAAAGATTTGTTACGACCCTATCTAGGACTAGATTAGTATAAGAAGTTCTTAGAACTTCGTAGTACAAGATATAGATACGTACAAATTTAGCATGCTCAATAATCTTGACAATTAAATATACTAAGCAAATGTTCAAAAGACTCAATAAGCTTAAACACTAAACATACTAAGTATTTTAAGTATAGAAGAATTTTATTAGTGTAATCGTTGGGTCGGGTCGAACACTTTTTTCTTAACTCGATTCACCCTCTTAGGTCTCGTAGGATTGGGCTAGGGTCAAGGCGCGAACTCGATTCTAAGGTCGAGTTTTGTCGAATCAATGTCAAAAACTTAAGCTAACTTCGTCGCGTTAGCATTTGCTTATCCTATTCTATTCTATCTTATCCTATCCTATTCTATCCTATCCTATCCTATCTTATCTTATCTTATCTATGCGCTAACTCGATTGGGCTAGCGCAGGATTCATGCTAATCGCATATGGTTAGCGTATTACGTGATGTCACGTGATCGAATGCGTCGAGTTGAACATTCGACGCGCATTCTTCGTCGACTTCACTTTGTTGGGCTAGGAAATTCGCTTGACTCTAGAATTAGGATTGGGCGAGTCAACTCAATTGAATTGAAACTCGACCCGACGATCACACTAAGAATTACTTTGTTAATACAATATTTTTGATAAATTTTACAAAGAAAGAGACGTTATAAATATAGAAATTAATAGAAAAGAAATTATTTTAAAATCTTAAGTTAAAATGCTTAAAGAAATTAGTACTAAAGATATACAGTTTATAATTGTTAAACAAAATTAAAATTAACGCATTAAATCTTCTTATCGATGCATACTTCAATCAAGAGCATATAAATATATAACATTTAATAATATATCTCTTAAAAAAACTTGTGTTAGTCGAATAGAATTATAATATTTACGACAAAGAGTTACTCGCTATTGTAGTCTTTCTAAAATTATAAAAAGTATACATCGAAAAATTATTAGAACTTACAATTCTTACAAATTACAAGAATCTTTTATACTTTACTACTATTAAACAACTTAACAAAAGACAAATGCAATAATTAGATTAACTCGAACAATACAAGTTCAAAATACAATATATATTAGACAAAAATAACAATAGAGCAAACGTATTTAGCAAAAGAAGTAATTATATAAAATTAAAGAAATCGTTTAATTACAATATACTTAAAATTAACAAAAACAAATTATTATTAGCAAACAAATACGAGCTAAATGCTATCTTGCAAATACTTAAAGACAATAAGAAAGAGTTTTTAATAAAGAAAGAAAAACTTTAGATATTTATCGACAAAATCGACAAATATATAAAAGAATATTATAATAAATTATTGCAAGAATACTCGAAAGTAATCAAAATTCTTTAGCTTTTACGTTAGCATTATTAGTTTTCTTAAATAAAATAAGTTGTCAAGATATACATTAAACAATATCTTAGTTGTTAGCAAAACAAATATAATATACTGTTACGAGTCTAAGCTCGAAACAACGTGATATATTAACTATAGCGCAACATGTAGCACGAAGCACGATCGTCTACATGTTCGACGACTTGGCGAACGAACAATGTTCGACATGTTTGACAACGAGTTGAGCGAACAATGTTCGACATGTTCGACAACGAGTAGAGCGAACAATGCTTAACATGCTCGATAGCGAATAGAGCGAACAATGTTCGACATGCTCGACAACGAGCTAAGCGAACAAGAAGAATCTTCTTTAGTATATAGATTCTTTAATACGACTCTCTTATAAATTGTGTTCAATTTATCTTAAGTCTTGACTTATTGTTACGATTGACTTAAATTGCAAATTCCTTGTTACTAAGTAATTGCTTGCATTGTCTAAAAACGTCTACAAATCTCTTTAAAGCATAATTCTCTCTAATATTTTCGAAGAAAGTACTAGCGTAACATTTTGAACACTCTAAGAATGTTTGTATTAGGTCAACGCGCTTCTATCTTAAACACTAGCTCTATAGTAAAAGGAAAACAATCTATGTTAAATCTCATAAAGATCGATGATAATAACAATAGTATCGACAATGAAGAAGAAATCTTATCAAAGATCAAGATCAATACTTTAGATAAATATTATAAAGATAGAACTAGATTGAAGAATTAAATTACGTAGATTAAAATCTACTTTACGTTTTATCTTGTTTCAAGAAATAAGAAGACCTTGTTGACTTTTACCTTTCTTCGAGAACGAGCTTAGCATTGACTAAAGTCAAACCTTCGAAAGCATCTCGAGAATGAAGAAGATCTAAAAGAAATCTTTATTAACTTCGATGTCTTCAAGAAAGAACTACGACAAGTATTCGAAATATTCAACGAAAAACAAATAGCGAAACGAGTTATTCAACATTTGCAACAAAAAACGTTAGTAGCAAACTACGTCGCTAGATTCTAAGAATACGCAAATCTAATTAATTGAGACAATGCATCACTAATGACAATGTTTAAGCGAGACTTAAAGAAGAATGTTAAGGACGAACTTATGCGCAGCGATGCAAGATTCGACATCATTTAAACTTTAATAAAGATAGCCATCGATGTAGACGACAAGTTGTATAAGAGAGTTATGAAAAAACGATACGATCAATCCCATGAAAGAGCGAGAATCTTTTTTGAATCAACGATCGATTATTACGCAAAGAGAGATCATTTTAAGAAATATAACAACCCAAATTATCGCGAGTTTGCATCAATGAAATTGGACTCTACTTAACGACGTAAAGAGAAAAACTCTAAAGAAAAGCAAAATAATAGAAATTCAAAAACGTGCTATTCATGTGGCAAATTGGGCCACTTCGCAAGAGATTGTCGTTCGAAGAACTTGATAATTCCACGACAAATCAATGTTATGTTGAGAAAGATACTCGATAATTAGAACGACATCAAGGAGCAAGTCGACAAAGGAGCGAACACCCTCAAGACTAGATCGAACGACGACTACTATCTAGTAAAGAACCTAGATCAATTATAGAAAGTCCTAGATGAAACATCATCGAGCAAGACACTCGCATCTACGCAAGAAGTTAATCAAAGACTTAAGAAGATTATAAGTGTGAAACGATCAAGTACGCAATACTCTCGAGGTTTAGCAAAAGACTTTGGTAAAGAGTATAGCTAGAACAACTTCCATGATTGCATAAACGAAATCACAAATTAGATCGAAGCTTTAGCTAGCTTATCGAAGATTGTGAATAAATGCGAGGAAGCGCTAGGAAGCGACGTCATTAAAGAAAAAGACATTCCCGACGAAATTGAACGACAACTAAATAGTGTTAGTCTATCCCAACAAAAGATAGAGCAATCAAAGAGATATGCGACACTTAGTTGAACAACTTGTTACAACAACTCATGCTAGACTCATCTAGAAGAAAAGAAAGGAGCCAACTAGTTTCCTAGGAAGTCAAAGTTAGCAATCTAGCAACAAAAGAAAGCTTAGCGTAGACAAGCGTTCGCAATAGAAGTCGCAACATAGAAGCAAAAAAAAGTCCAAATTCTTTAATAAAGAGCATATCAAAGGAATGCAATATGTTAGCTCAACAATAGTAACTAAACTCAACAACACACGCACGATGTTTTATTACATTAATTAAGATCAATGATCGTCGATTCATCGCAATGGTCGATTCTAGTGCAATAGATAATTTTATGACTAGAGCTCTTGTTAAGAAGAAAGAATATTCTACTTAAAAGAAATCTAACGCATATAATCTAATAATTGTAGATGAAAACTCATTATTCGATGAGAATAAAAGAGTGAATAAAGAAACAAAATTACTATCGATAGCTATTTAGCAACATTACAAAAAGCTAATCTTTAATATAGTAAGAATAATTACTTACGATATCGTTTTAGAAATGTCTTAATTAAAGCAACATAATCTAGAAGTTGATTAGAATATACGAGTACTTAGATTTGAGCGATGTGATCACGCAATTCATATTTAATCTACGCATTAACAACGTTCGATAATAAATAAAAGATTAAGTTGAAACCTAATCGCAAGAAACGAACTTGTCATTTCGTACAAAAACGATCAACAACAATTTAATTCGTCAAGCACTAGCAAAGATTAATCGAGTTATAAAGACAAAGTAAGTGAAAAAGATTGCGAACCTTTTAAGAATCTTAAAATATTTGGTAAAGCGAGAGAATCGCTAAAACATATATCACGAATATATAACAATTGGAAGCATCTATTTTAGAAAGAGAAAACGACAAAAGCTTTATCTAAACATCAATCGTAAAATCACGAGATCAAACTTGAATTAAGCAAGAAATTCACGTTTGAATCTATTTACGCTCTATCGAAAAAAGAATTGTCAATACTTCGCCAATATCTAGCAAAAAATAAAAAGAAAGAATTTATTAAAAAATTCTAATTATGAGCAGAATATTCAATTCTCTTTACATTCAAGAAGAACGAGGAACTTCGCTTATGTGTCAATTATTAAAAGTTGAACGACATAACGATCAAAAATCGATATTTACTATCAAATATTAGCGAGCTTTAGAATTGATTATTCGAAGTCAAGTATTTTATCAAACTAGATCTACGAGAAGCGTATAACTAGATTAGAATGAAGACAAAAGAGAAATAAAAAATAGCTTTTTGTACACGATATAAACTTTACGAATACATAATAATGTCGTTTAAACTTATTAACGCTCCAACAATATATTAGAAAATAATCAACGATGCGCTACGACAATATTTGAATATATTTGTCATAGTATACTTGGACAACATCATGATATACTTAATCACACTAAAGAAACATATGTAGCATGTTTCCCAAGTATTGAAATGTTTAAATCAAAGAAATCTACGTCTTAAATCAAAGAAATGCGAATTTCATCAAGAGGAAGTTGACTTTCTAGAATTCGTTGTAGAACGACATGAAATTCGAATAAATTCAAAAAAAATCAAGGCAATTAAAGAATGATTAACGTCAATCGATGTCAAGGACATTCAAGCCTTTATAGAATTTGTTCAATACAATAGAAAGTTCATCGAGGGCTTCTTAGAGAGATCGATATCACTAACAAATCTAACAAGAAAAGACACGTCTTGGAAATGAGAATCACGCGAAGAAGTAGCATTTCAAAGGTTGAAAAAAGAGTGCTTGAAGGAATCAATACTCAAGATGTTTGATTCCAAAAAACTAAAACGAATGGAAATAGACGCATTAGATCTAGTTA
>JAABUQ010004049.1_pt1 | contig 25700 bp, 19 predicted proteins | sample 5560001 | NCBI WGS metagenome assembly JAABUQ01 (sample SAMN10711888, study PRJNA513371) | rock metagenome | isolation source: Antarctica rocks | place: Antarctica: Victoria Land, Finger Mt nord | collected 2015-12-18
CGCCCCCGTCGTGAGACGGTACGCAGGGCCGAAGTCAGACGGCCTATTGTCGGCGTTGATGACTCCGGGCTCGAAACCCAGACGAGACGACTGGCAAGCCCCTAGGTTTACCTATGGGGTATCTGACTTTGATCGACTCCCTGTTCGTAGGGGAAGTTGAGAAGGCAACCAATGGCCCAATGCGAACAAGGATACTTGTGTGAGGTCTGCGGCGTTGACGTCGAGGACATCACCGTCTCGGACCTCTACCTCCGATACGTCCTGGGCGAGGTCGACCCCGAGACCCTGCACCAGTGCCCCGAGCGGCACATCCGCTGCAACCCCGTGCTCGCGCAGTTCATCGTCGCCGAGGGGTTCGAGCCGGTCGCCGTCGAGGGGTTCTTCGACAAGGGTCAGCTCGATCCCGAATTCGTCGAGGAGGAGGAGGCGCGGGTGACGGCGGGATACTTGCGGCTCAAGGAAGTGTTCGGGGTGGAGGGGCTGCCGATCACCGAGTTCCCGCTGCTGGGCGTGATGGGCCGGTGGCGGGCCTGAGTCCGGGCGCTTGATCTGACGCGCATCCCCCCGAATGATAGCCCTGGCGGCTCCCCGCGTCGCGAGGACGATCCCCCGCCGGAAAGGCGACCCAGCACGATGTCGGGCGATCCGGCCAAAGCCTTGCGCGTCGGCAACGGCGCCGGGTTCTGGGGAGACAATCTCGACGCCCCGCTCGCCCTGGTGCGCGGCGGCCGGCTCGACGTGTTGACCCTGGAATACCTGGCCGAGCTGACCCTCGCGATCCTCGCGCATCTCCGATCCCAGGACCCCCGCGCAGGCTTTGTGGCGGATTTCCCGGACCTGCTCGCCCGGCTCGCGCCCGACCTGTCGGGGTGGCCGGGATTGCGGGTGGTCACGAATGCCGGCGGCCTGAATCCGCGCGCGTGCGCTGCCCGTTGCGGGGCGATCCTGCAAGCTGCGGGGCGGGGGGGCGACATCCTGGCCGCCGTCGACGGCGATGACCTCCTGGAACAGATCCCGCGCTGGTCCCGCGAGGGGATCGAACTGACCCACATGGACACGGGCGAGCCGATCGCGAGCGTGGCCGACCGCCTGGTGTCCGTAAACGCCTACCAGGGCGCCAGGCCGATTGTCGAGGCCCTTTCCGGGGGGGCTCGCCTCGTCGTGACAGGGCGGGTGGCCGACGCCTCGCTGACGGTCGGGCCGGCCCTCGCGGAATTCGGCCACGGCTGGGACGACTGGGACGTCCTCGCCGGCGCGAGCGTCGCCGGCCACCTGATCGAGTGCGGCGCCCAGGCGACTGGCGGGCTCTGGCACCGCTGGGAGGAGGTCGAGGACCTCGCGGGCCTCGGCTATCCGATCGCGGAGGTCCGCCCGGACGGCTCGTGCGTCCTGACCAAGCCTGCCGGTTCCGGGGGCTTCGTGCGGGCCGCGAACATCGCCGAACAACTCCTCTACGAGATCGACGACCCGTCGCGCTTCCGGACGCCCGACGTCGACGTGGATCTGACCGGTGTGTCGCTCACGGAAGTCGGGCCCGACCGCGTGGAGGTGAGGGGGGCGAAGGGGAATGCCCCTTCCGAACATTTGAAGGTCGCCGCGGTCTATCGCGATGGATGGTCCGCCAGCGGGATGGTCGCCGTGATCGGCCGCGACGCGGAGGCCAAGGCTCGCGCCGCCGGGCGGATCGTCCTGGAGCGTGTGCGCCGAGCGGGTTTTGCGATCCAGGACGCGCTGGTCGAATGCCTGGGCGCGGGCGACCTGGTGCCGGGCGTCCTCGCGCCGCGCGAATCGCCGACGGAGGTCGTTTTACGCGTCTCGGTACGCGACCCGAGGCGGGCGGCCGTCGAGCGCTTCTGCCGCGAGATCGCGCCCCTGATTACTTCGGGGCCGCCGGGGATTGCCGGCTACGCGCACGGCCGCCCCTCGGCCCGGCCTGCCTTCGGCTACTGGCCGGCGCTCGTCCCGCGCGACCTCGTCCCGGCCCGCGTGGCGTTGCGGACCGCCGCCGATTGGGCGGCCATTTCCGAGGAGGACTGACCCGATGCCCCCGACCGTGCGCCTCGGCGACTTCGCCCACGCCCGCAGCGGCGACAAGGGGAACCACGCCAACGTCGGCGTCGTCCCGGACGACCCCGGCGACTTCGACTGGCTCGGAACGCACCTCACGGAAGCGAGGGTGGCCGACTTCTTCCGGCCCCTAGGCGTGACGAAGGTCCGCCGCTACGCCCTGCCCGGCATCACCTCCTTCAACTTCGTGCTGGAAAACGCCCTGGCAGGCGGCGCGAGCCGTTCGCTCCGCCTCGACACGCAGGGCAAGGCGCTCGGGACGGCGATCCTCGAACTGCGGCTGTCCGCACCGACGCGGGGGAGGGGAGATGAGCCCGCCTGATTCGTACATCCTCCGCGCGGATCATGGGCCGGTCGTCGTGCTGACCCTGAATCGGCCCGACCGCCGCAATGCCCTGTCGCGTGCCTTGGTCGCCGCGCTGAGCGACGCGCTCGACGGCCTCGCGGTCAAGCCCGGCGTCCGGTCCGTCGTCCTGACGGGCGCGGGGACGGCCTTCTGCGCCGGGATGGACATGAAGGAGGCCGTCGGGGGCGACCCGAACGCCGAGGCGGAGGAGCGGGCCGTCGCCGACGCGCAGGCGATCGCCCACCTGATGGCCCAGGTGCATGCGTTCCCCCGCCCGACGATCGCCGCCCTGAACGGCCCGGCGATCGCCGGGGGCGCCGGCCTGGCGATGGCCTGCGACTTCGTGATCGCGGCCCAGGAGGCCCGGATCAGCTATCCCGAGGTCCGGCGCGGGCTGGTGGCCGCGATCGTGCTGCCCGACCTCGTGCGCCTGATCGGAGAGCGGCACGCCCGCGAACTGCTGCTGACGGGGGAGCCGATCGACGCGGAAACGGCCGATCGCTGGGGCCTGGTCAATCGCGTCACCCCGCGCGACTCGGTCTTGCGCGAGGCGATCCTCCTGGGCACCACCCTGGTCCAATCGGGGCCGAAGGCGGTCGAGGCGACCAAGCGCCTGCTGGACGAGGCCGCCGGCCGCCCGGCCGATCTCCTGGGCGCCGCGGCCATCAGCGCCGCCGTGCGAGTCTCGGACGAGGCGGCCGAGGGGATGCGCGCCTTCCTCGAAAAGCGGTCCCCACGCTGGGCCGAGGCCGATGGCGGACGGCCTTGATTCGATTCGCCGATCCGAGTCCGAGAGGGCTTTCCGATGCCGGCAATCGACGACCTGACCGTCGGCGGCCTCCTCCGGCGGACGGCCTCGCGCTTCCCTGGTCGCGAGGCCCTGGTCTTCCCCGCCGATCGGGTCCGCTGGGAATGGAACGCCTTGGATCAGCGCGTGGACGCGATCGCCACGGGCCTGATCGGCGCGGGGGTCGGGCCGGGCGAGCACGTCGCGCTCTGGGCGATGAATGGCCCGGAATGGGTCGTCGCGCAGTTCGCGGTCGCCCGCGTCGGCGCCGTCCTGGTGAACGTCAACCCGGCGTATCGCCTGCACGAGCTGGAAGGGTTGCTGAGGCAGGTCGACGTGGCGACGCTGGTGGTTGGCCCCGCGTTCAAATCCTCCGACTTCGCCGGCATGGTCGAGGCGCTCTGCCCCGAGGTGGCCGCCGCCGCGTCGCCGACGTCCTGGCGCTCCGCGCTTCTGCCTTCGCTCCGGCGGTTGGTGGCGATCGGGAGCCGCCCCGGACGCGGCTGGGTCGCCTGGGAGGATCTCCTGTCCGCCCGAGCCGCGCCCGAGGCACTGGACGCTCGGGGGCGCGCGATTGCCTCGACGGACGTGGTCAACATTCAGTTCACTTCCGGGACGACCGGGATGCCGAAGGGGGCGATGCTGTCGCACCGCAACGTGCTGAGCAACGCGGAGGCGATCGTCGGCCGGCTGCGGCTGACCGAGGCTGACCGGGTCTGCGTGCCCGTGCCGCTCTACCACTGCTTCGGCTGCGTGATGGGGACCCTTGTCTGCGCGACCTCGGGCGCCGCGATGGTCGTCCCCGCCCCGGCCTTCGACCCCAGGGCGACGCTGGAGGCGGCCTCGGTCGAGCGCTGTTCCGCGATTTACGGGGTGCCGACGATGTTTGTCGCGGAGTTGGCCCAGCCCGACCTGGCCGCGTTCGACCTGAGCCACCTGCGCACCGGCATCATGGCCGGGAGCCCTTGCCCCTTGCCGCTGATGCGGGCCGTGGTCGAGACCCTGGGGGCGGCGGAGATCACCATCGGCTACGGCCAGACGGAGTCGTCGCCAATCATCACCCTGACGGCGGCGGACGACCCCATCGAGGTCCGTGTCGGCACCGTCGGCAGGCCGATCCCCGGCGTCGAGGTCCGGGTCATCGACCCGCGCACGGGGCTCGACGTTCCCGACGGCGAGCCGGGCGAGCTCTGCGCGCGGGGCCCCAACGTGATGGCCGGCTATTACCGCGAGCCCGACGCGACGGCCCTCGCCATCGACCCCGACGGCTGGCTGCACACCGGCGACCTCGCCCGCCGCCGCGTCGACGGCAATTACCGGATCGTGGGCCGCTCCAAGGAGCTGATTATCCGAGGCGGCGAGAACATCTACCCGCCCGAGGTCGAGGAGTATCTCTGCCACCACCCCGCCGTCGCCGAAGTCGCCGTCGTCGGCCTGCCCGACCCGCTCCTGGGAGAAGCCATTTCCGCCTGGGTCGTCCCCAAGAGGGGGGTGAGCCTCACGCCCGAGGACCTTCGCGAGTTCTGCCGTGGGCAGATCGCCCATTACAAGATTCCTCGATACATCCAGTTCCTCGACACGCTCCCCCGGACCGGGAGCGGGAAGGTGCGGAAATATCTGCTCCGCGAGCGCGGGATCGCCGAATACGCACTGATCGAAGGCACTCCGACGGCCTGAAGCCGGAACGGCCCGGCCGAGCTTGTCGCCGGTCGAGATCCGGCGGACAATGATCGCGACTCCGCCGGTTCCAGGAGATTCGCATGGCAACGGCAACAGCGACGGTGACAAAGGCGATCCGGGACGTGACGCTCGCCGACTTGCTGCGGCGGCTCGGGGGGATTTCGCCGTCGAGGGTCAGGATGAATCCACTCCCCGGGAGGGCGACCGAGAAAGACGTTCTCGCCATCCACGCCCGGGAAGGACGCCTCTTCGAGCTGGTCGATGGCGTCCTCGTGGAGAAGGCGATGGGCTTCCTCGAATCGCGGGTCGGGATGATCCTCGGTACGCTCTTGGAAATGTACGCCAAGCAGCACAATCTCGGCATCGTCGTCGGTTCCGACGGGATGATGAGACTTCTGCCGGGAAAGATCCGGATGCCCGACGTGGCTTTCCTCTCCTGGGCTCACTTCCCGGATCGGGTCTTGCCGAGTGAGCCGGTTCCCGAACTGGCGCCAGACCTGGCCGTCGAGGTGCTCAGCAAAGGGAACACCCGAGCGGAGATTGCCCTCAAACTCCGCGAATATTTCCAGTCGGGGGTCCGCCTGGTCTGGATCATCGACCCGAGGAAGCGCATTGCGAGGGTCCACACCGCTCCAAAGCAATGGACGACGATCACCGAGGAGGAGGCGCTCGGCGGCGGCGAAATCCTCCCGGGTTTTCAAGTGACGCTGCGAGAACTGTTCGCGGAGTTACCGGCCCGCTGACTCAAGGCATGGCGGCGGTGGCGGTGGCGGTGGCGGTCGGGGTGGCGGTGCGGGTGGCGGCGGCCTGGGCCTCGGCGGCGAGGGCGTCGGACTCGGCCTTGAGCGCGGCGGCCCTGGCCAGGACGGCCTGGACCGGGGGCGTGTTGTCGGCGACGGCCTTGTCGGCGGCGGCTTTCGCGACCGTCGCGGCGGTGGCCTCGGCCTGGCGGACCGGGACGGCCGCGGCGGTCGACAGGGCGAGGGCGCGAGCGTCGGTCAAGGTCTTCAAGGTCACGCCCTTGGCAACCGCGGCGGCGGCGGCCTGGGCCTCATGCACTTTGGCGGCCTCCTGAGTGGCCAGCGTTCGCGGACGGGTGGCGTTCGCCAGATTGGCGGCGGCGGCCTGCGCGGCGGCGGCCTTGGTGGCGACCTCCGCGTCGCGAAGGGCCTTGGTCTGGACCGACACGCCCGCGGCGACCTGGGCGTCGGCCACGGCCACGGCGGCGAGCCGGTCGAGTTCCGCTTGAGCGGCCGTGGCACGCTGCTGGGCGGCGACGGCGGCCCGGAAATCGTCCTGCGCGGCCCGCTCGACGGCGTCCTGCCGCGCGTAAGCCCCCTCAGCGGCGGCGGACTCACCCGCGCGCTTGGCCGCCTCCTGCTGGGCGGCGGCCAGGACCTGCGCGGCCGTGGTCGTCGCGGCGGCCTGGTTCGCGGCGGCGGCCTGGAGGTTGGCCAGCCCGGCAGCGGCGGCCTGGGCCTCGGCGGCGGCGGCGGCGGCGAGCTTGGTGGCCTGCCCGAGACGGTCGGCGAGCGGGGCGGGGTTGGCGGATAGGTTGCCCAGGCGCTTGCCTTCCTTGACCTCCCAGACGCGGACCTCGCCCAGCCAGTCGCCGGCCGCGAGGGCGGCCTCATCGTGGGTGAAGGCGACGCGCAGAGCCAGATCGGCGAACGGCTCGAAACCCTTCAGGGGGGCGCCATTGGGGTCCCAGAGCTTGGCGATCTTGTCGCGGCCGGCGGAGGCAATGCGGCCGTCCTTGGCGAACCGGACGGCCAGGGTGCCGCCGCCGTGGGCGCCCCAGTTCTTGATCGGGGTGCCGTTCTCCATCTCCCAGAGACGGATCGTGCCGTCCTCGCTGGCGGAGGCCACGACGTTGGAATCGAGCCGCCAGCTCACGTCGGTGATCGCCAGGGTGTGCCCGCGGAGGTCGAAGAATTCGCGGCCCGTGGACGCCTCCCAGACGAAGAGGCCGTTGTTGCGGTCGCCCGAGGCGAGCAGGACGCCGTCGGGGCTGAACTCCAGGGCGGTGACCCACTCGGTGTGCTTCTTGATCTGGTAGAGCAGCTCGCCATCGGCGGTGCCGTAGACCTTCACGACCTTCCCGGGGCCTCCCAGGGCGACCTGGCCGTGGTCGGGGCTGAGGTCGGCGGCGAGGACCGCGTCGTATTCCTTGCCGATCTCGAAGGCGCGATGGCCCGTCTTCACGTCCCAGACCACCACGCGCCCGGACTGCCCGCCGCGACCGCCACCGGCCAGCAGCAACGCGCCGTTGCGGCTGAACTTCAAGGTGTGGACCGTCCCCTCGGGGAAGGGGAAGACGGCCGCGAGGCGGAGGGTGTCGGTGCGGTAGACGAGCACCTGCTTGTGGCCCGAGACCGCGACGAGCGGGGCCCAGGGGCTCGCGGCCATCGCCGTGATCGCGTTGGGCTTCGCGCTGAGGACCACCGGGTCGGTGGAAAGGTTCTCCGGCATCGCGGGAGGGCCCTGAGGCTTGCCCATCGCCGAGGGGTCGAGCTTGAAGGTGAACTTGGGCTTCGCCTTGAGGGCCACGACGCTGCCGGAAGACTCCGGCGCCCCGGCCTCGATCCAACGCTTGATAACATCTAGCTCGGCGTCGGGCAGTTTCGGCGATTTGGGAGGCATGTTCGGCTGGGCGGCGTGCGTGACGAGGCCCCAGAGCGTGCTGGAGGCCGGGTCGCCCGGCTCGACCACCTTGCCCGAGCCGCCCCCCTGCATCGCGGCGGAGTAATTGTCGAGCGTCAGCCCCCCCTTCTGCTTGTCGGCGTTGTGGCAGGAGTTGCACCGCGCCTGGAAGATCGGCGCGACGTGCTCCTGGTAATTCGCCTTCGGCGCGGCCGGTTCGGCGGCCCCGGCAAGAACCGTCCCCAAGGAAAGGAGCAGGGGGGCGAGGGCGTTCGTTTTCGAAGGCATGGGGCGCGGGCCTCGGTCGGGGTCCGGTCGATTCGGGAGGTCGGCGTTGGCGAGGAGATCGGTCCGCCGCGGGGCGTGGGAGGCCCGCACCGCGGCAACCGGTGCTCAATGGTTGAACAAGAATTCGCGGCTGTTCAACAACGCCCAGAAGACGTCTTCCAGCGCCAGGGCCTGATTGGCGCCGGGGCCGAAGTTCGGCTGGAGCTTTTCCAGCTCGGCCGGGGTCGGCCTGCGGGAGAGGCAGCGCAGATAGAGTTCGGAGAGGGCGTCGGCGGGGGACGTCTTCGCGTCGATCAGGCGCTTGGGGATGCCGCCCTGCTGAATCTTGGCGTTGACGGTGTCGCCGTTGAGCAGGTGGAGGGCCTGCGACAGGGTCGGCTCCATCTTCACCTCGCACGAGCAAACGGTCTCGCGGGTCGCGCGGCCGAACGTCGTGAGGAAGTACGTGCTCTTGCCGCCGTCGGCGATCTGCACGGCGCGGGCGCCCAGGGGCAATCCCGCGAACTTGTCCTGGGTCTCGGTCACCTCGCTGATGACGTCCAGCAGGTTCTCCGCCTTGATCCGGCGCAGATTGGCATGGGCGAAGTTCCGCTCGTCCTGCTCGTTAGTTGGATTGCGATGGGTCGAGCGCTGGTACGTCCGTGAGTTGCAGATGTCGCGGACAATCGTCTTGAGGTCGTACTTCGACTCCGTGAAGCGCCGGGCCAGTTCGGCGAGCAACTCGGGGTTCGACGCCGGGTTACTCACGCGGAAGTCGTCCACCGGCTCCACGATCCCCAGCCCGTTGAAGTGCGCCCAGACGCGGTTGACGAATGACGAGGCGAACCAGGGATTTTGCGGCGAAGCGAGCCACTCGGCCAGGACGGCGCGTCGGTCCTTGCCCGCGACCTCGGCGGGCCCGCCTCCCAGGAACTTCGGGGGCATCGGCCGGCCGCCGACGGGGTGGGCCACCTCGCCGCCGCCGGAGTTGAAGATGATGATCTCGCGGTAATCCTCACCCGGCTTGCGGCCGATCTGCCCGAAAAAGGCGGCGAACCCGTAGTAGTCGTCCTGCGTCCAGCGGTCGAACGGGTGGTTGTGACACTGGGCGCACTGGATGCGGATGCCCATGAACACCTGCGCGACGTTCTCGGAGAGGGCCAACGTCTCCTTGGTTCCCTGGTAGAAGTTCGTCGCCGGGGCCTTGAACGTCCCGCCGCTGGCGCCCAGAAGCTCGCGCGCCATCTCGTCCATGGGCGTGTTCTTGGAGAGCTTCTCGACCAGCCAGTTGTAGTACAGGAACATCGACTTGTAACTGATCTCGTTCGACGACTTGACCTGGAGTAGCTCGGCCCACTCGTTGACCCAGATCTCCGAGAATTCCTTGCGCCCGAGCAGCTCCTCGATGAGTTCGGCCCGCTTGTTGGGCGAGGCGGTCGCCATGAACCGGCTGTACTCCTCGACCGTGGGGACGAGGCCGACCACGTCGAGGTAGGCGCGGCGGACGAAGACCTCGTCGGTGCAGAGTTCCGAGGGGGCGATGCGCAGCTTCTTGAGCTTGGCGGCGACGAAGGTGTCGACGAAATTGGCCTCGGGCTCCGCCGGGTAGTTGAACTGGAGGCCCTTGGGCAGCACCAGGACCTGCGAGCCGACGGTATGGGTCTCGAAGCGGGCCATGACGAATGCCTCGCCACGCGCCCCGGCGGTGACGAGCCCTTCGGGACTGATGGCGGCGGAGGTGTCGTTGTTCGTGAGGAAAACGGCCATCGAGGTCACGTCGCGGTCGCTGCCGTCGGAGTACTTGGCCCGGACAGTCATGCGCTGGGTGGCCTTCTCGCCGTCGAGGACCGCAAGCTTGGGATAGAGGTCGACGCTGAGGACCTTGGGGAGCTTGGCGGGGTCGTCGTCGAGGGCGCCGGTGGCGATCCAGGTGTGGAGGATCTTGTACGACTCACTTTCGGGGCCGAACCGCTTGCCGCCAGTGTGGGGGACAGCGCCGACGGCCTTGTCCAGCACGGTGCTGTCGGCCGGGATGGCCGTGTTGATGCGCCGACCGCTCATCTCGCGGGTCAAGCGGTTGAAGTCGCCCGCGGGGTCGAAACCGAAGAGGGAGAGGCGGAAGCCGTCCTTGCCGCGGGCCGCGCCGTGGCAGGAGCCGGTGTTGCAGCCGGCCTTCAGGAAGACCGGCATCACGTCGAGCCGGAAGCTGATCGGCGGCGTCTCCGCGGCGTGCGCGACCGCCACCGGGACCGTCAACGCCTTGCCGCCGAAGCCGACCGCCAGGGTCGTCTGGCCGTCCACGACCGGGTGGAACGTATGACCCTCGCGGCGCAAGAGCGCGGGGTTGGCCGGGACGATGCTCGCCTCGTCGGTCACGTCGCGCGTGATCCCGTCGGCGTAAGTCGCCTGGACCACGATCGACTGGCGGTCACGGGCCGAATCCAGGCGGAGGTCGGGCGGGAAGACTTCAACCTTCACCGGAGCCGGGGGCGGGGGCGGGGGCGGGACCACCGCCGGGGCAGGTGTTGCCGGGGCAGGCGCGGGGACCGGCACCGTCGCTGGAGCGGCTGCGGGGGCCAGGACCACCGCCGGGGCCGGGGCCGCAGCGGGAGCAGGAGCCGCCGGCGCAGGAGCCGCAGGCGCAGGAGCCGCTGCCGGCGCAGGAGCCGCTGCCGGCGCAGGTGCCGCGGGCGGGGCGGGGGGCTCGGCCAACACTGGAGCGGAGGCCGCGAGGAGCGCCCCTACAATGGAGAGATACGACCGGAGGGGATTCAGGGTTCTCATCGGCGGGACCTCAATTCTTGGGGGCTGCGGCGGCGGCGGCTTTGGCCTTTTCCTGCTGCTCCAGCCGCAGCTTTTCCAGGCGACTCAACGGCTTTGGCGGGACGGCGACCGCGGGCATGGGGGCGGGGGCAACGGGCGCGGGCATTGGCGCGGGCGCCGGCGCCGGGGCGCTGACCTTGGGAGGGAGGGGCACGTCGATCCGCAGGGTGCCGCCGCCGAAGTTGTGGACGATCGGCTCGCCGTCCCGCATGACGACGACCTGGCAGAGCAGCGTCGAGTGGTTCCCGGCCGGCGAGGTCGGGTCGGTTTTGAGGTGGAAGACCAGGTCGGTGGTGTCCTTGTTGATCGTCTTGGAGTCGGTCGTCACCTTGTTGGGCAGACCCAGCAGCGTGACGGCGGCCTCGCCGGGGAAGTCGACCGCCTTGACGACCTTGATCGCCAGGTCGGTCTCCTTGCCCTGCTCGACGCTCGCCCCCTGGTAGGTGAATCCCACAAAGGGGGGGGCCACGACGAGCTTCGCCAGTTGGGTGGAGACGGTCATGGGCCCGTTGCCCACGGTGGCGGTGCCGTTGACCACGACCTTCCAGGTCTTGAGCTCGGCTCCGCCGTCGGCGTTCAGCGCGATCAGGGATTCGGTCTGACCCTCGGGGATCGTCACCCCGCCGGCCGAGCTGACCCCCGGCGGGTTCCAGGGCAGGGAGATGGCGATCGGCACCGTGAATCCGGCCTTGCGCTGCACGACGACCTTCAACGCCAACGAACCACTCCGGACGAGGGGGACCTTTGGCTCGACGATCGCCAGGGTGAAGGGGCACTCATCAGTGACGGCCACGGCCATGCGGTCGAGGGTCCTGATCCAGAAGGGGTTGTTGTTCTGGCCGTTGACCAGTTCGACGACCTGGCTGAATTCCGAGGGGACGACCAGCATGGGGTCGGCCGGCTTGCCCGTCAGCTTCGCCAAGGCGCCAGCGACGGGGGCGTCGGGCGCGGCGAGGAAAACGACCGGGACGACGGCCTGGCTGGCGGCCATCGCGTCGGCCTCGATCGCCACGCCAGCGGGAAGCCCCTCGGCGCCCATCACCAGATCGCCGCCGAAATCGGCGCGGGCGGCGTTGACCAGGATGGCTTGCCGGTTGCCGCGCGGGACCGACACGGCGACCGGGCCGAGGTTCTGCCCCGATTTCTCCGGGGGGACGCTCAGGGCCAGCTTCGGCGCGACCGGCCCGACCTCGATCCGGTAGAAGTAATCGGGTCCCCCCTTCTTGAGGTGGTCGTGGAGGGCGACCACGTAATCGCCGTCCTCGGGGATCGTCACCCGTAGGGCGCTGTCGGGGCCGCCGCTGTCGTCGTTGCTGGCGAAGACGCCGCTGCCCTTCCTGGCGATCAGGAGGACCGAATCCAACGGCGACCGCAACGCGCGGGCGAAAACCTTCACGTCGAACGTCTGGCCCTTCTTCGCCGCGAAGCTGAAGTGGTCCACGTCCCCGGGCGCCCCGATGACCCCGTTCAGGGCCAGGGGGGCGGCGAAGGGAGTCGCCTGGTCCTGGTTCTCGTTGGGCTCAACCTCGACGACGTTCCCGAAGGGGGAGAGGCGGAACCCGTTCGCGTGCGGCGACGACCCCTTCTCATCCTGCGCGAAAACGCCGAACTCCCATTCCGGCGCGGCCGGGAGCGTCAGGGCCGTGGTGCGCTCGCCCCGCGCCTCCCCGATCCAGCGGATGTTGACGGCCTCGCCGAGCTTCCCGCCAGCGGGGACGGTCGCCGAGGCCCTCGGGAAGTCGCCGACGTGCAGCCGGTACAGGCAATTGCCGTTGCCCGCGTAGGCACTCTCGCGCGCCAGGAGGATGTACTTGCCGTCGGCCGGCGCGATGACCGAGGCGAAAGCGTCGATCCAGAGCAGGGCCGAGTCGTCGCTGGAGGCCAGCTCGAACCGCTTCGCGTCGAGGATCGCGACATACGGGTCGAACAGCGATATCCCCAGCCGGATTCCCTCGATTTCCGCGGAGATCCGGTCCCCCTTCTTGGCATCGACGACGAAGTAGTCGACATCCTCATTCTCCGCCACGCCGTTGACCAGCGAGTTCATCGCGATCGGCTGCGGCTTGGCGAAGTCGTTATTCGGCTCGACCTCCGACCCTTCGGGCAAGGCCCCCACGCTGAAGGTGCGTAGCTCGCTGACCCCCGTGGCCGTCCGCACCCGCAAATAATGCAGCCCGAGCCGGCAATCCGGCGCAATCTTGACCTTCGCCTTCACGTGGTTGTCCGCGACGACCTCGATCTTGGTTGTCGTGATCCCCGGCCGGTAGAACATCAGTTCCTGGGCGTCGGTCAGCCGGGCGCCCGTGAGATTGATCTCCACTTCCGTCCCGCGCTGGCCGCCGACGGGGCGGACGGCGCCGAGGCTGGGCGACGACGCGTGTGCGGCCGTGGCGGTGAGCAGGAGTGAGACGGTCAGGGCCAGTCGCATGGAGAGGGTCCTCAATCAACCGATCCTGAGCGCCGCGCACGCCGCGCCGTAGGTGAGTTCCAGGTCGAAAGGAAAGGCCAGGTCCCGGCCGATCCAGAGGGGCAAGGTCGGCAGGCGATCGCCGATGGCGAGGGCTTCCCACCACTGCCGACAGAACGCATTGGCCCAGGCCGCGTGCAGACCTTCCCAGTGCCGGCGACGGCTCAGAGGCGGGTGGAAGTGGTCCAGCAGGGGCATCGTGACGCTCCGAATGCGGCGGGACGGTCAGGCCAGCCAGCGCTGAGTGCCGTCGGCCTTCGCGAGCTCGACGTGCGGGCGAGGCTCGCCCGGCACAAGCACAAGGCGGAAGGACAGGGGCAGGACGATGCTGGGGAGGAGGGCGGGATCTTCGAGGTCCGACTTGCCGACGAGTTCGTAATCGTCCCCGACGAGCCGATAGAGTTCGAGGCCCCAGGGACGGCGCTCGACCAGCAGCAGCTCACGGACGCCGACCCTGGCATAAAAGGCGAATTTCTCGCGCGCCCGATCACCGCGGCTGAGGATCTCCACGGCGAAGTCCGGGCCGCCGAGCCAGTGCGTTTCGCGGTCCTCGGCGGGGTTGCCGGGGAGGAAAACCAGAACGTCGGGGCAGCGGTAGTTCTTCGTCCAATCGTCCCCGCGGTCGGAAACGTTCGCGCCTGCAAAGATAAAGATGTTGAACCGCTCGTCGCCGCCCACGACCGCATCGAGTGCGATCAAGAGTTTGCTGGCCAGCTTTTGATGTTCATTGTTTGCCAGCGGCGACAGGACATACACCTCGTCCCAGACCTCGTCGAAGCGGTCCGCGCCGGTGATCTGGCGGCGGCGGACGATCCGTTTCAGGGTTTTCGGCGGGATCGAGACCAAGGCCATTTCCCAGCCTCCCGAACGGCCGGCCACACCCTCGCGTCGGAGTGCGTGGCCGGCCGTCCCAGCCATCGGAGAGAGCTCAGGCCAGCAGTTCCGTCCGCACCTTGCCACCGTCGACGATCTCGATCGGACGGCCGCCGGGGGCCATCAGCTCCTTGTCGGCGACGATCCCGATCTGGTGATAGACAGTCGTGGCGAGGTCCTCGGGGCCGATCGCGTCGCGGTCGGGTTCGCTGGCCGTGGCGTTGGAGGCGCCCAGGATGAAGCCCTTCTTGATGCCACCGCCAGCCAGGACGACGCTGAAGACCTTCGGGTAGTGGTCGCGGCCGGCGTCCTTGTTGATCTTCGGGGTGCGGCCGAACTCGCTGGAGACCATGACGATCGTGCGGTCCAGCAGGCCGGTGCGGTCGAGGTCGCGGATCAGCGTGGCGAACGCCTGGTCGAAGGCCGGCATCTGGCCGCGCATGCCGGGGGCGATCCCCGCGTGCATGTCCCAGCCGCCGTATTGCAGGGACACGAACCGCACGCCCGCGGCGACCAGGCGGCGGGCCATCAGCATCCGCTGGCCCGCGGCATTGCGGCCGTACTCGTCGCGGATCGCGGCGGGCTCAGCGCCGATGTTGAACGCCTCGCGGGCCTTGGGAGAGGCGATCAGGCTGTAGGCGCGCTGATAGAAGGTGTCCATCGCCGCCAGGCCGTCGCCCTTCTCGGCGGTGGCGAAGTGGTCGTTGACGGCCTCGAGCACGCTGCGGCGGGTGGCGAACCGCGATTCGTCGATCCCGCCGGGCAGGTTCAGATCCTGCACGCGGAAGCCGCCGTCGGCCGGGTCGCTGCCCAGGCTGAAGGGGGAGAATGACGAGCTGAGGTAGCCGGTGCCGGCGTAGACGTTGGGCATGGTCGGCACGCAGACATAAGGCGGCAGGTCGTTGCGGGGGCCGAACTCGTGGGCCACGACGCTGCCCATGCTCGGGAATTGCAGTGCCGGGCTCGGCCGATAGCCCGTGAACATGTTGTGCGTGCCGCGCTCGTGGGCCGCCTCGCCGTGCGTCATCGAGCGGATGACCGTGATCTTGTCGGCAAGCTGGGCCGTTTGCGGCAGGGTCTCGCAGAAGACCTCGCCATCCATCTTGGTGGGAATCGTCTTGAATTCCCCCCGGTATTCCAGGGGCGCCAGCGGCTTGGGATCGAACGTCTCCTGGTGGGCGATCCCGCCTGGCAGGAAGATGTGGATGATCGAGTCGGCCCGGGGCACGAGGGCGGCGTAAGTCTTCTGCTCGGCGTGCGCCCGCATCCGGAAGAAGTCGCCGAGGGACAGCCCCAGGCCGCCCACCGCGCCGACGGTCAGGAAGCCACGGCGGTTCAGGGCCCGGCCGTTGTCGCCAATCGCCATGATCTCTCCTCGAACTGGAGGGTAGGGGGGAGGCCCGTCGCGGGTCGCTCGCGCCGCGGCGTTGGCGCACGGATCGACGAGTCGAATCGTTCTGGCAGGGTTGCGAGGAATGCCGGGGTCGGGGGTTGAGTGGCAAGCCGGGGGGCGAGAGATCGGTCGTGGTCCATGCTCTCCAGGTCGATCGACGCGTGTCCGGCCAATGTTCAACATTTCCCCACAGACCATATCTCTCTACGGCCTTGGATGCAATCGCTGTTGGCGCATTCTCGGACTTTGCGACGGGAATCCGCGCGGAGCGCGGAGCAAGACCCGGTGCCCCCGTAGTGGCGACAAGTCCACCACGGCGTTACATTCGGTGGTCACGTGGGCGGGGAGGCGTCGGATGGGGGGAATGTCTTGAGAACCCAAATCCTCTTCGCGTGCTTGGTTGGGGTGAAATGCGCTGTCCTGACGACGGGGGCTCGGGCGATGGCTGAGGTTCCCGAGGTGCGTGATCTCCACTCCGCGGCCCATCCCGAACGGGCTCGGGTCCGGCGGGTCGAGCTGGATTTGACGGTGTCGTTCGACCGCGAGGAGCTGGCGGGATCGGCCACGCTTTTCGTCGAACGCACCGAGAGAGAGAAGGGCGCCCCGCTGGTCCTGGATACCCGCGGGCTGGTCATCGAAGGGGTGGAGGGTGGCGGCGCGGGCGGGTTTCACAAGGTTCCGCACACCTTGGGGAGTTCCGACCCGATCCTGGGTGCGCCCCTGACCGTCGATTTGCCCGAGGGGGACGACCGTGTCCGCGTCCGCTACCGCACGGGGCCGGGCGCCAAGGCGTTGCAATGGGTCGGCCCGTCCAGGACGGCCGGCGGCAAGCACCCGTTCGTATTCACCCAGTCGCAGGCGATCCAGGCCCGGTCGTGGCTGCCGATCCAGGATTCCCCCGGCGTGCGCCTCACCTTCGGCGCGACCATCCGCGTTCCCGACGGTCTTCGGGCGGTGATGGGGGCCGAGGCGAAGGGGCATGCCGAGGCCATCGGGGGCCTGACCGCGTTCGCCTTCGAGATGCCCGAGCCGATCCCCGCCTACCTGATCGCCCTGGCGGTGGGCGACCTCCAGTTCCGCGAACTCGGCCCGCGCACGGGCGTTTATGCCGAGCCCCCGGTGATCGCCAAGGCCGCGCACGAGTTCGCCGACGCCGAGAAGATGGTCGAGGTCGCCGCGCGTCGCTACGGTCCGTATCGCTGGGGGCGGTACGACATCCTGGTCCTGCCCCCGAGCTTCCCCTTCGGCGGCATGGAGAACCCCCGCCTGACCTTCGCCACGCCGACGATCCTGGCCGGCGACCGCTCCCTCGTTTCCCTGATCGCCCACGAGCTGGCGCATTCCTGGTCGGGGAACCTCGTCACGAACGCGTCCTGGCGCGATTTCTGGCTCAACGAGGGTTTCACCACGTACATCGAGCGCCGGATCGTCGAAGACCTCTTTGGCGCCGAACAGGCGGAGATGGAAGCCGTCCTGGGCCTGCGGAAGCTCCTTGAGGATTTCGCCAAGCTCCCGGCTTCCGACCACATCCTGCACATCGACCTGGCCGGACGCGACCCCGACGACGGCATGACGCACGTCCCCTACGAGAAGGGCGCCCTCTTCCTCGCGACGCTGGAGCACGCCGTCGGCCGCGAGCGGTTCGACGCCTTCGTGAAGGGATACTTCGACCATTTCGCCTTCCGCGGCATCACCACCGCCGACTTCGAAACCTATCTCGCCGAGCACCTGGCGGCCTCGCAGTTCCAAGATCCCGTGGATGTCCGCGCCTGGCTGCACGACCCCGGCCTCCCGAATGGCTATCCTCGGCCCGTTTCCGCCCGGTTCTCGGCCGTCGACGACCAGGCCAGGCATTGGCTGGATCGGAAAGTCGCGGCAACCGAGCTCAAGACCGCGGGCTGGTCGACGCTCGAATGGCTCCGATTCCTGCAAGCGATGCCCGTCGACCTCCCCGCGGCGCGGCTCGCCGAACTGGATGCGGCCTTCGGCCTGACGGCTCTTGAGAACGCGGAGATTGCCCAGGAGTGGCTCCTCATGGCCATCCGCGCGGGTTATGAGCCCGCCGACGCCCGCCTCGACGCCTTCCTGACGAGCGTCGGCCGCCGCAAATACCTGATGCCCCTGTACGGCGAGATGGCCAAAACCGACGCCGGCCTCGCCCGGGCGCGGGCGATTTTCTCGAGGGCGAAGGCGTCGTACCACCCGATCGCCGCCGAGTCGGTGGAGCGGCTCCTGTCGAAACCCGCGGAGGAGCCGAAGCCATGAGCGGACCGCCGATCCCCGCCACCGTGATCGGAAGCTGGTCGTTCCCCGGCTGGTACGAGAAGTTCATCGCCGACGTCGCCGCCGCCCCCGACGCCTTCGGGCCCGCCGACCGCGAGGAGGCCCTGCGCGACGCCGTCCGCCTGGCGATCGACGACCAGCTTCGCGCGGGGCTGGACCGGATCACCGACGGCGAGATGCGCCGGGTCGATTTCAACCTCGGCTTCTACGACTTCCTGGAGGGCCTCATGCCGCTGCCGATCTCCCGGCACTGGGGAGCCCCGGCGCATGACCAGCGGAGTAAGTCTCGCTGCATCGCGCCGCTGGCCGCCCCCCGCGGCCTGGGCCTCGCGGAGGAATACGCGAGGTTCCGCGAGCTGACCGACGCCCCCGCCAAGATGCCCGTGCCCGGCCCGTTCACGCTGGCGGGCTGCCTCGACGGCGGCGACGTCTACCGCGACCGCGCGGCCGTCACCGAGGCCCTGATCCCGGTCGTCAACGCCGAGCTGAAGGCCGCCGCCGCCGCCGGGATCGACTTCCTCCAGCTCGACGAGCCGAGCTTCGCCTGCCATCCCGACGACCCCGACTACTTCCTCGACGTGATAGCCCGCACCGTCGCGGGCGTCGATGGCTACATAAGCATGCACATGTGCTTCGGCAACTACCGCGCCCGCGCCGTCGGCTGGCGGTCGTATTCCCCGCTCTTCCCGCACATCGGCCGGGCGCAGGTCCACCAGCTCGCGATGGAGTTCGCCAGCCGCGAGATGGCCGAAGTGGATCTGCTCGCGCAGCTCCCCGAGTCGATGGACGTGGCCGTCGGCCTGGTGGACGTCAAAAATACGTGGATCGAGCCGCCCGACCTCGTCGCCGACCGTCTGCGGACGGTCTTGCGCTATGTGGACGCCTCCCGCGTGTCGGTGACGCCCGACTGCGGCTTCTCGCAGACGGCGCGTCACGTCGCGGTGGCCAAGGCGAAGGCGATGGTCCAGGGAGTGCGGCAGGTCCGCGACGGCCTGGGAGGAGAACGTTGATGCCCGTGTTGCGAAGGCCGCGCCGGTTCAGTCTCGCGGCGATGTTCAGCCTCATCTCGATTGGATTTATTTGTGCCATGAATTTGTCTGTCCTGTCTAATCGCGTGAATGTCATTCTCGTTTGAGTATCGGGACCACCGTTCTGACGTCCGCCATTGCCGCGGCGATCCACTCCACGAATTGGTTCCTCAAAACAGATCGCTCAGCGTTTCAAGGGGCGGAACCGTATGTCTCACGGTAAGGGTGTTCACCGCGAAATTTTCGCAAGGATCGTTCGCGTAATCCACCTGATGGCCGGCATTCAGGCCGAGACGCGGCCTCCCGGCGAGGGTGTTGGCCCGCAGCCCCGCGACCGTGAAGGTGCCTCGATCCTGACGGGTCCGGGACGATTGCCGCGGTTCCACCTGGCGGCGGTGATGGTGCTCATCTTGGCCTTCGCCTTCGGGTTCGCGGCCTTGAAGGGTGCCTCCAGGCCCTGGGCCATCGCCACCATGCTGCTGGGGATGGGAATCACCTTGGCCGCGCACGTCATCGCGGCGCGGGGCATCGTCCTGGGCCTGGGCTTCGTCGCCGCCTTCTGGGCCTATATCCTCGCGACGGTGGTGTTAATGCTCCTGGAGGCCACGACGGGAGTTCGACTCAACCCGGTCAACCGGCTGGTCGCGGCGAGCGTCCCGATCCTCCACCCGATCGACGAGCTTGGCCCGTCGGACTTTTTGGATCAGAATCGACGTTTCGATGCGGGGGCTTACGCGGCCATCGGCCAGTCTCTGACCTTCCTCGCCTTCTCGATGCTCGGCGCCGTGACGGCCGACCTCGTGTCTCGCCTGCTGATCGCCCGGAGAGAGGCCCGGCGCCGCGACGCTCCTTCGGAGCCATCGGGAGCCGACCCAACGTCCCCCCTCATCCTGCCCTTCCGGAAAGGTCGTGAACTCCTGGACGAGATCCGCGACACCCGCCCGGCTCCCGGCACGCTCGCCGTCTGGTGGCTCGGCCAGAGTGGGTTCCTCATCAAGTCGGAAGTCGGGCTTCTCGCGATCGACCCGTACCTGTCCGAGCACCTGACGGCCAAGTACGCGGCCACCGACAAGCCGCATGTCCGCATGACCGAGGCCCCCTTCCGGGGCGCGGACCTGGAGGGGGTCGACCTCATCCTGGCCAGCCACAAGCATTCCGACCACCTCGACCCGGGGACGATCCCCGGCCTGCTCGCGGCCTCGCACGACGCGATCCTCGTCCTGCCGTCGGCCCTGGTCGAGCATGCGCACGCGATGGGCCTGCCGCAAGATCGCGTGGTCGGGATCGACGCGGGGGAGACGTCGATCCACGCCGGGTTCCGCGTCCGCGCGGTCGCCTCGGCGCACGAGGGGCTCGACACCGACGGCGCAGGGCGCCATCTTTACCTGGGGTTTGTCGTCGAGGTCGGCGGGCTGCGGGTCTATCACAGCGGCGACGGCCTCGCCTACGACGGTCTGGCCGACGCGATCGGCGAGGGGCCGTTCGACGCCTTCTTCCTGCCGATCAACGGCCGCGACCCGCGCCGGGGGGTCGCCGGGAACATGGCGGCGGCGGAGGCCGTCGACCTGGCGGCGCGGTGCCGGCCGCGGTTCGTCGTGCCGCGCCACTACGACATGTTCACCTTCAACACCGTGCCCGTCGCGGAGTTCGAGAATGAGGCCCGCGGGCTGCCGGTGGGCGTGACGCCCAGGGTACTGCGGTGCGGGGAGCGCTGGGAGATCAGGCCGTGAGCATCACGCTGGGCATCGATGTCGGCACGTCCGGGACCAAGACCATCGCCATCGACGAGGCCGGCGCGATCCTCGCGGGGGCCTCGGCCGAGTACCCGTGCGATCACCCCCGCCCCGGCTGGTCGGAGCAGGACCCGGAACTCTGGTGGGAGGCCACCCGCGCCACCGTCCGCCAGGTGTTGACCCGCGCCGGCCTGAAACCCGCCGACGTCGCGGGCGTCGGCCTCAGCGGCCAGATGCACGGCTCCGTCTTCCTCGACGCCCAGGGGGCTGTTCTCCGCCCGGCCCTCCTCTGGAACGATCAGCGCACCGGGGAACAGTGCGACGAGATCGAGCGGCGCGCCGGCGGGCGTGAGGCGCTCATTCGCCTGGTCGGCAACCCCGCGCTGACGGGTTTCACCGCGCCGAAGGTGCTCTGGCTCCGCCAGCACGAGCCCGCTCACTGGGACAGGGTTCGCCAGGTCTTGCTGCCGAAAGACTACGTCCGCTTCCGCCTGACGGGCGAATACGCCACCGAGGTCAGCGACGCCTCCGGCACCTTGTTGCTCGACGTGGCCCACCGCCGCTGGAGCGCTGAGCTGCTCGGCAAGCTCGACCTCGATCGTGCCCTTCTCCCCCGCTGCCACGAGTCGTTTGAGGTCTCCGCGCAGGTGAATCGCCAGGGCGCCGAGGCCACGGGCCTGGCCGTGGGGACGCCCGTGGTCGGCGGCGGCGGCGACCAGCCCGCGGGGGCGGTGGGCAACGGGATCGTGCGGCCCGGCGCGGTTTCGGCGACGTTGGGGACTTCCGGCGTCGTCTTCGCGCACGCCGAGGAGCCCGGCTTCGACCCCCTGGGCCGCCTCCAGCGCGGCTGTCACGCGGTCCCGGGCGCCTGGCACGTCATGGGGGTCGTGCTGTCGGCGGGCGGCAGTTTCCAGTGGTATCGCAACCACATCGGCAAGGCCGAGGTCGACGCCGCGAAGGCGAGGGGGATCGACCCGTACTTCCTCTTGACCGACGAGGCCGCCCTCGCCGGCCCGGGCGCCGAGGGGCTGTTCTTCCTGCCGTACCTGACCGGCGAGCGCACCCCGCACTTCGACCCCGACGCCAAGGGCGGCTGGATCGGCCTGACCGTCCGCCACGGCCGCCCGCACCTCGTCCGAAGCGTGCTGGAAGGGGCGACCTACGCCATGCGCGACAGCCTGGAATTGATCCGCGAGATGGGCGTCTCGATCCGTGAGATCCGCGTCTCCGGCGGCGGCGCCCGCAACCCGCTCTGGCGGCAGATCCAGGCCGATGTCTACGGGGTCGATGTCCACACCGTCAACGCCACCGAGGGCCCCGCCTTCGGCGTCGCGCTCCTGGCGCAAGTGGGCATCGGCGGTTTCTCCAGCGTCCCGGAAGCTTGTGACGCCACGATCCGCACCGTCGAGCGCACCGCCGTCGACCCGAAGGCCGTGGCGTTCTACGACCGCGGCTATGCCGTCTACCGGAAGCTGTATCTCGATCTGCGCGATACGTTCCCCGCGATGTCGGCTTTGGCGGACGGTTGATCGTCGAGCGTGAGGAGCCTCCATGCTTTCGATCCCTGAACGCTGGAAGCCGCGTCGCGGGAGGCTCGCGGCCATCCTCCGGCCCTCAGCTCCGATCGTCGCGCGGCGACACCCGCAGTCTTCTTGAAGAAAAGCACGCCGCTCTGGCCCGTGGTCGCGATGATGTTGCGCGGTCGTCCGTCCGTTGCGATTCGCGACTCGATGAGGTTTGTCCGCGAGTCGATCCGCCTCGCATACAAGTCTCCGGCCCAGGTTCGCCAGCAAGAAGTCGTTCATGGTCCGGTGCGAAACGAACCCAATGACCATCCGGGGCACTTGTTCCCTGTCCCCGAGATCGCCACGGCTCGCGTGCGAAACGAAGCCATTGGCACAATGGGGATGCCGGCGATGGTTTCGCGAACGGGGGCCGGTGTCGGGAGTCAACGACGCGCGCGGGCCTGCCGTCGCCCTGCGAAACGAACCCAACTGGCAAGATGGGCCATTCTTCCAGGAGTCGCGGTGGCCCGAACCGCCCGTGCGAAACGAAGCCAATGGACCTCCGGGGGACCAGGCGCGGGCCGCCCCATCGTGTGCGAAACGAACCCAACGGGTTTCGATCCGAATCCTCCCAAGCGATTTACCCCATAATGAGTTGCATCATTGCGCCCGGTTGGCTCATACGGCGCGTCGCCACCGGATTGGGTCCGATTCCGCGGAGTTCTCCTCAAGCTTTCGGCAACCCAGCGAGACCGGGCGGTGGGGCTCCGTGGCCGTTCCCGACTTGCGGGGGTAGTGCTCGCGATCCTGGCAAGGGGGTTCCGATTGGTGGAAAGTTGGGGTTGGTGACTCAACGGAAGGGAGAACGCGTGATGCCGAAGTCAATGGGCCCTTGCTTCGGGGTCCGGGACCGGCTAGGGTTCGCATGGCGCGTCAACAACGGGTGGATTCGATCGGTTCCGGGGGCTTGCGGGCGATGCCAGCCAACCTACCTCCTCAATATCAGAAAGCGGAGGAGGACTATCGCCGGGCCTCCTCACCGACCGAGAAGCTGGAGAAGGTCCGCGAGCTGTTCCGGCTCCTGCCCAAGCACAAGGGGACCGAGAAGATCCAGGCTGAACTCAAGCAGAAGATCAGCCGCGCGAAGGACGAAATCGAAGGGGCCAAGGCCGGCGGCAAGAAGGTTGGCGTTTCGCACAAGGTTCCGCGCGAGGGGGCCGGGCAGGTCGTGCTGGTCGGGGCGCCGAACGTGGGCAAGAGCGCGCTGCTGGCCGCCTTGACCAACGCCAAGCCGGAGGTCGCCGCCTATCCGTTCACGACAAGGGCGCCGTATCCGGGGATCATGACGGCCGGGGACGTCCGCATCCAGCTCGTCGACCTGCCGCCGATCAGCGGCGACTTCCTGGAACCGTGGGTTCCCGCCCTCGTGCGCTCGGCGGACGCGGCGCTCCTGGTCGCCGACCTGGCCGACGACGACATGGCCGACGGGGTCGAGGCGACCCTGGGCCAGCTCGCCGCATCCCGGGCGGAACTCGTCGGAGAGCTGCCGTTTGACGAGGAGGATGAGGCCGTCCAGCACGTGAAGACCCTGCTGGTCGCCAACAAGGCCGATGCGCCCGGGGCGGCCGGGAGGCTGGAAGTCTTGCGCGAGTGGTTCGGGGGGCGGTTCCCGCTCGCGGCGGTGTCGGCGGAGGAGGGGGCCGGGCTAGACGAACTCCGGCCGATGGCGTACGATTTGCTTGGGATTATCCGCATTTATACGAAAGTCCCCGGCCGACCGGCCGACCTGGGGAATCCGTTCACCGTTCCGGCCGGCAGCACGGTGCTCGATCTGGCACGCGAGGTCCACCGCGACCTTGAGCAATCCTTGAAGTACGCCCGAATCTGGGGCACGGGGGTCTTCGAGGGGCAGACGGTCAAACGCGACCACGAACTCCACGAGGCCGACGTCGTCGAACTGCATTCCTGACGCCGCGCCGCGATCGTGCGGACCCGGCCAGACCCGGGCGGGAGACGGGTGATGGACACGGCCTTGATCGTGGAGGATGACCGAGATCAGGCCGAACTGGCCGCCCAGTTCGTCCTTTTGCGCGACTATCGGCCGGTCATGGCCGCCACCGGAGAGGCGGGGCTGGAGCGGGCCCGCGAGCTGGCCCCCGATGTCGTGCTGCTCGACCTGATGCTTCCGGACACCGACGGCTTCGAAGTCTGCCGCCAGCTCCGCGGCGACCGCCGGACCATGGCCACGCCGATCGTCATGGTCACCGCCTTGAATACCCCGGAGCATCGCAGACGCGGCTTCCGTGTCGGCGCCAACGCGTACGTCACCAAGCCCTATGGAGCCGAAGACCTGTTCAGCGCCCTGGTCGCGGTCCGTGGCTGGCGCGAGAACCTACGCCGCGCCGGCATTCTCGCCGAGATTTCCATCGAACTCAACAGCGCGACGACGTTCCTCCAGGAGGTCAATGAGTTCCTGACCGACCTGTACATGATTACCCCTTTGGCGGCCGAGCAGGTGGCCCAGCTTCGCCAGGCGGTCATGGAGATGGGGCAGAATGCCATCGAGTGGGGCAACCGCCACCGGATGGACCTGCTGGTGCGGATGATGTACCGGGTCTTCGCCGACCGGGTCGAAATCGTCGTCCGCGACGAGGGGCCGGGGTTCGACCGCGGCAACCTCCCGCACGCCGCCACCCCCGAGGACCCGCTGGCCCACCTCGATATCCGGGAGTCGTTGGGCCTTCGCGAGGGGGGATTCGGACTCTTGATTTCGCGCGGGATGGTCGACGAACTCCGCTACAATAACCCCGGCAACGAAGTGACCCTCATCAAGCGGTTTGCCACGCCCGCGCCAGATGCGGGGGCGGCGGACTCGCGAACGGGCCCCGAGGCGTTCCCGGCATGACCCCACCCCGCCCGTCGCTGGTCGTCGTCGACGACGAGGCCGAGGTTCTCCGGTCGGTCTATGACCTGTTCCGGCTCGACTACCGCGTTCACACCTTTGAGCGCGGGGCCGAGGCCCTGGCGGCCCTGGCGCAGATCGACCCGCACGTGGTCCTTTCCGACCAGCGGATGCCTGGGATGTCGGGCGTGGAGTTCCTTCACGAAGTCAAGCGGCTGCGGCCCGACGCCACGCGGCTGCTGTTCACCGGCTACGCGGACATCAAGGCCGTCATCGACGCCATCAACCAGGGCAGCGTCTTCCGTTACATCGCCAAGCCCTGGGATTCCGACGAGCTGACCGCGCTCCTCCGCCAGGCGGCCGAACACCACGACCTGATCGTCGAGCGCCGCCGGCTGGTCGAGGAGCTGACCGTGGCCAACGCCCAACTGGTCGAGGCGAACCGGCTCAAGGGCGCGTTCATCGAGGTCGCCAGCCACGAGCTGAATACCCCGGTCTCGGTCGTTCTGGGGATGACCGAACTCTGGAAGATGACCCAGGCGCCGGACTCCTCGCCCGCGGAGCGCGGGTGGGTCGAACGCATCCAGGGGGCCGGCAAGCGGCTGGCGTCGACCGTCGAGCGGATGCTGAAGCTCTTGCGTGCCAACCAGTTCGACCGCGCTCTGGATCTGCGCGAGGTGGAGATCGGGCCGCTGCTGCACAAGGCCGTCGCCGACCTCCAGCCGTTCCTCCTGGCCCGCGGGCAGGAGATCAGCGTGCGCGTCGCGCCGGGCGTGGGCGTCGCGGAGGTCGATCCCTCGAAGGTCGGCGACATCCTGGCCAACCTGATCGTCAACGCGATCAAGTTCACCCCCGACGGCGGTCGGATCTCCGTGTCGGCCGCGCCCGAGGGGCTCGACCGCA
>JAABUQ010004050.1_pt1 | contig 25689 bp, 23 predicted proteins | sample 5560001 | NCBI WGS metagenome assembly JAABUQ01 (sample SAMN10711888, study PRJNA513371) | rock metagenome | isolation source: Antarctica rocks | place: Antarctica: Victoria Land, Finger Mt nord | collected 2015-12-18
GGATTCAAAAACCATCGGGCGGCTCCGAGACCAGCTTGCCTCCCGCACTGACCCGGAGGGGTTTTGGAAGGGGAGGCCTGCCTCCCCTTGCCCTTCAGCCCAGCGATTCCGTTGGCAGCAGCTGCTTCAGCTGTTCAGTGGCAGCGCGCTGGAGCCGGGAGACGTGCATCTGGCTGATGCCCAGCTTCTTGGCCACCTCCGACTGCGAGAGTTCATCGACGAAGCGCAGGATCAAAATGCGGCGTTCCCGCTCAGTCAGGTGCTGCATGGCTCGCTCCAGGGCCTCCCGCATCTCCACCCGGGCGAGGTTTGCGTCTCTGGCTCCGATCGCTTCGCCGAGCTGGCGCCCTCCCTCTCGGGATTCGCCCCCGATGGTCGCGTCGAAAGACGCGGGCGCCATGGCGCTGGACATCTCCATCGCCTCCAGCACTTCCTCCGGCTGCAGTCCCAACCGAGCGGCCACCTCGGCCACGGTCGGCTGGCGCCCCAGCTCCTGACGGAGCGCCTCATTGGTGCGCACCACTTGCTGGTAGGTCTCCTGCAAGCGGCGGGGAAAGCGGATCGCCCAGCCCTTGTCCCGGAAATAGCGCTGGATCTCACCCTTGATGTAGGGCGTGCCGAAGGTGGTGAATTCGTTGCCTAGGTCGGGGTCGAAGCGATCGATCGCCTTGATCAAACCCACGTAGCCGACCTGGAGAACGTCGTCCAACGGCTCTCCGCGGTTGGCGAACTGCCGCGCTAGGAAATGCACCAACCCGTCGTAGCCAGGCACCAGCCGGGACCGAATCCGTTCCCGCTCTGCTTCGGAGGTAGCCTGGCTGTACTCACGGTGCAGCCGCCGCAGCTCCTCGCGCGCCTGGCTCGGAGTCGAGCTCAACTGATGAGGTACTTGACCATCCGGTAATGAGCTTCGCGCCGGCCCTGGTTGACGTGCTCGCGAAAGTCGTCGACAAAGACTCTGATCATTGCCTTGGCCAGCAGTCTCTGGTCGGCTGCCGCATCAGTGGCCGCAACCAGCTCCTCTCGCTCTCGGGCGTCGCTGGGCGGCAGCGCCAGGGCCCGGGGGGAATCCGGCGGCAGCACATCCACGTCCACCCGGATGCCGATCTCAGTGGTCATGAAGCTGAGCTGCAGAGTCGCGCCCTCGCCCCAGAAGTCCTGAGCGTCGGAGACGGAGTTGGCGCAGGCCTGGGCGACAGCTATGTTGAGCTCGTCGATCTCGTCCAGGCTGAAGCCCAGCTGTCCGCCCAAGGAGCTGGCGACCCGCTTGGCCAGCCCTATGAACTCATCTCGAGCCGGGATCTTCAGCTCAACTGGCGTTCCCGGCAGCAGCTCAGGCATCGCTGACGATCCCCTGGATGTCCCCTCCCAGCTCCCGCTCATCGGCGGTTTCGGTCGAACCCTTAGCGGTAGCGGCCGCCTGCTCCAGCTCCTGCCGCCGGCGGCGGGCGGCCGACACGCCATCGGCGATCGCGCGCCGGACGGGACTCTCGGGATCAACCGCTGCTTCCCGAGCGGTCCCACTCAGCTCGATGGTGCGCTGGCGCAGCTCAGCCACCTGCTCGCGAGCGGGACCTGTGGCCAGGTAGATGGCCCCACCTGCCCCGACCACGAGGCCGAGGAAGAAGCCGAAGCTAAAGCCACCGCCAGAATTGCTTTCGCTCATGTCTTGTCTCCTTGTTCCAGATGTTCAGCCGGACTCTGCTGGGTTGCTCGGAGGAGGCTGTCGGTGCCCACCCGCAGCCCGTGCAGCATGGCTGCCGCGCCGCGGGCCGAGCGAGCAGTCACTTGACCCACCTCACCGCCCATCCTGTCGGCCTGCGTCCCGGCCACATGGAGGGCCACGTTGACGCCGCCGGTGATGGCGCTCACGTTGCCGAGGCTGGCCCGCACTTCTGGCACGACCTCCTGGAGAGCCTGATCGGCGCTGATCAGCGTCAACTCAAGCACCGCCAGCGTGCGGTTCAGCCGCAGCAGCACCAGCACGAGCGCCAGCGCCACGAGTAAGGCCGCGATGCCAAGCGCAATCCATAAGAATCCCTGTGCCATATCTTCCTTTGCTTCGCCCCGGCCAAACAACCGGCGCGATTCAGATCTTAGGCTTTGCCCGTCCGGCCCGGCCGGCAGGGAGGCGCAAGGGCAGCCGGCCTCCCAGTGGCTGCAGGGCGGCGGCGAAGAGCAGACCGGGCACGAGGTCGAGGCCGCCCAGATGGAGCGAGGGGAGCTCCAGCCAGGACCAGCCCTGGCCGAGAAAGACGCCGGCCGCCGTCAGCAGCAATACCTGGATGAAGACTCGCCGGGCATAGGGCCAGAGGCCGTAGAAGAGCCCGGTCAGCACCAGTGTGAAGAGCAGGCCGGTGAGCAGAACCGGCGGCACAGCCCTCAAGGAAGGCATCCCGCCGGAGCAAGAGCGGTGGATTGTCCTGAGTTACTCAGGTGGGTCCCCTGCCGCGCGCTTTCCACTTCCCGTCTCAGCAGGCTTGCGGTCCACACGCGTGACTCCGGGGTCCCTATGTGATTTGTATTGGGCAACGCGCACGTATGCCCTCGCTCCGACCGGGACGATTTGATACTACCGGCCGCTCTGGCGGCTTGTTCCGGGGGGCGGTGTGAAGTTGAGACCAAGCTCCTCCAGGAGCTCAGGGTCGGGCGCGCTGGGGGCCTCCATCATGAGATCAGTCATCGACTGCGTCTTGGGAAAGGCGATCACGTCGCGGATGTTCTCAGTGCCGGCCAGCAGCATCACCACCCGGTCCACGCCCCAGGCGATGCCACCGTGGGGCGGGACACCGTAGTTGAAGGCCTCCAGCAGGTAGCCGAAGCGCTCGTGAATAGTGGGTTCCGGCATGCCCAGCAGCTTGAAGACGCGCTCCTGCATCGCGGGATCGTAGATTCGCAGGCTGCCGCCACCCAGCTCGTAACCGTTGCAGACGATGTCGTAAGCGTGGGCGCGAACGTCGTAGGGGCGCTCCTCCACGAACTCCAGGTCCTCCGCCACAGGCCGCACAAAGGGGTGGTGGGCGTAGGTGAGCCGGCCCTCGTCATCCTCGTCGAAGAGGTAGGTGGGGTTGATCCAGAGGAAGCGCCACTCGTCGCGGCGGATCAGATCCCGGCGGCGGGCGACTTCCGAGCGGACCAGGCCCATGACGGTTTCGGCGCGCCGGCGGCGATCGGCGGCGATCAACACCAGGTCGCCTTCGGCCGCGCCTGTCGCCTGTTGGATCCCGGCGAACTCGGCCGGTGTGAGGAACTTATCGAGCGGGCCGCCAGGCAGCCACGCCAGGCCCTTGCCGCCCGCTCCCCTGGCCAGGACCGCTAGCTCGTCCAGCTCCCGCCGGCTGAGGTCGCTGCCGCCAGGCACTGCCAGCCCGCGGACAACGCCGCCCAAATCGAGCACATTCCGGAAGACCTTTGCCTCCGTCCCGACCAGCACAGGACCGAGCTCCGCGATCTCCAGTTCATAACGCAGATCGGGCTTGTCAGTCCCGTAGCGCACGAGGGCGTCGCGGATGTTGAGCCGCGGAAAGGGTAGTGGCAGCTCCACGCCTATCGTCTCCCGCCAGAGCCGGGCGAGCAGGCCCTCGACCAAGCTGAACACGTCCTCCTCGTCGCCGAAGCTCATCTCGATGTCGAGCTGGGTGAACTCAGGCTGGCGGTCTGCCCGCAGGTTCTCGTCCCTGAAGCAGCGGGCAATCTGGTAGTAGCGCTGGACCCCTGCGACCATGAGCAGCTGCTTTTGCACCTGCGGCGCCTGGGGCAGGGCGTAGACCTGGCCCCGGTGGAGCCGGCTGGGGACGAGGAAGTCACGAGCGCCCGAGGGCGACGTCTTGCTCAGGATGGGTGTCTCCACCTCGATGAACTCGTTCTCGTCCATGTGGGCGTGAATGATCTTGTTGACGCGATGCCGCAGCTCCAGGACCCTCAGCATCTCGGGCCGGCGCAGATCCAGATACCTGTAGCTGAGGCGCGTCTTCTCGTCGGTGTCGGCGGAGCTGGCGTCCTCGAGCTGGAACGGCGGCGTCAGGCTTTCACTCAGCACCTGGACGCCCGCAGCGGCAACCTCCACCTCCCCTGTCGCCAGCTGAGGGTTCCGCATCCCCTCCGGCCGGAGTCGCACTTCGCCTGTGACCTTGATGACGAATTCGGCCCTCAGCCCGGCTGCGGCGGTGTGCGCGGCTGGCGCCAGCTCGGGGTTGAAAACCACCTGCACGGTTCCCCAGCGGTCACGCAGGTCCACGAATGTCAGACCACCATGGTCGCGGCGGCGACCCACCCAGCCGTAGAGCTCGACCGAGCGGCCGCTGTCGCCGGCGCGCAGCGCACCGCAGTGCGGAGCGCCGAACCCACTCACGAAGAAAGGCTGCCGGCCATCACCACCGCCAGCTGATCCCAGGGCACCTCTCGCTGGTCGCCGCTGCGCATGTCGCGCAACTGCACGGCCTGGCGCTGAGCTTCGCCGGCCGCCATGATCGCCACCCAGCGACTGCCCGCGCGGCCGGCTGCGCGCATCTTGGCACTGAGGCTGCGGCGGCTGAAGTCGACCACTGCGGGGAGCTCAGCGCGGCAGAGCCGGCCGACCTGGGCGGCCTCGGCTTCCAGCCCCGGCTCCGCCGGCAGCACCCACAGCTGAGCCGGCTCCACCGGCTGGGTCTCCGGTAGCGCAAGCACCACGCGATCGATGCCGCCGGCAAAACCGACGCCGGGCGTTTCCGGATAGCCCAGGGCCGCGGCCAGGCCGTCGTAGCGGCCGCCGCCGCCGAGGGCGTTCTGCGCTCCGCCGAGCGCCGCGTGCTCGAACTCGAACACCGTCCGCGTGTAGTAGTCGAGGCCGCGAACCAAATGGGCGTCCAACCGGTAATCGATCGCCGCCAGATCGAGCAGCGAGCGGACCTCGGCAAAGGCCTTGGCACAGGACTCACAGAGATGATCGGTGATCCGCGGCGCGGCGGCCTTGAAGGGCTGGCACTGCTCCTCCTTGCAGTCCAACAGCCGAAGCGGGTTCTCCTCCAGCCGGCGCTGGCAGTCGTGATGCAGCCGGCTCTTGAGCGGTCGGTAGTACTCCTTCAGCTTATGCAGGTAGGCGGGGCGGCAGCGGCCGTCACCTATGCTGTTGAGGACCAGGCTCACGCCAGCCAAGCCCAGGCTGGTCAACCATTGGCGGCTGACCTCAATCACCTCGGCGTCGTAGGCCGGGGAGGAGTCGCCGATCACCTCCAGGTCGAACTGATAGAACTGGCGGTGGCGGCCGGCCTGCGGGCGGTCGTGCCGGAACATGGGTCCCCTGGTCGTCAGGCGGACAGGTTGCGACAGCTGATTCAGGCCGCCCTGGAAGTAGGCGCGCACCACTCCGGCTGTGGCTTCCGGGCGCAGCGCCAGGTGACCCTCCCGCTCCCCCGACTCATCACCGTGACTCTGAATCCTGTAGATCTCCTTGCGAACCACGTCCGTATCGCCGCCCACCCGCTCTATGAGCGCCGCGGGTTCGATGATGGGAACCTCGATCTCCTGGTAACCGTAGCTGCGTGCCGCCGCCTCGCCGGCCATCTCCACCCGCCGCCAGCGTGCCCGCTGCTCCGGCAGGATGTCGCGCATGCCACGGGCGGCGCGGATCGGCTGGCTTCGGCTCACGGCCCCCAAGTCTAAGTAGCCAGGCCCCGGCGACCCTGGTCAACTAGAGAAAGGGGTTGTAGCGGCGCTCCTGGCCGATCGTCGTCACCGGCCCGTGCCCGCTGAAGACCAGGAAGTCGTCGGGCTGGGACAGGAGCTCGCGCCTGATGCCTGCCAGCAGCGCCTCGCCCTCGGAGTTGCTGAAATCGGAGCGGCCGATGGACCCGGCGAAGAGGGCATCCCCGGTGAAGAGTGCGCTGCCGATCCGCAGCGTGACGCCGCCCGGGCTGTGGCCTGGGGTGTGTAGCACGTCGAATACGAGTGAGCCGACCGTATGGGGCGTGCCGGGAATGAGCTCTCTTATGTTCTCCAACGAACCCAGGCCGAGGTCCCAGTTGCGCCGGAGCGGCACGCCATCGGTGAGCGTGGTCAGCTCGGCGCCGTGAACCGCGATTGGAACCTCACCGAAGGCCTCCCGATAGCGGGGCAGGCCCGCGATGTGATCGCCGTCCGTGTGGGTGAGCAGAATCCCCCGCACCTTCGCTCCGGTGTCCTTGACCAACTCGACCATCAGCTCCGGCTCCAGGTTGGCGTCGATCACAGCGGCGTCGCGCGTCGCCTCGTCCAGAACCAGGTACGAATTGGTGGCAAAGCTGCTGTCGGCGGTCGACAGCACTCTGAGGTTGGTGGACTCGTCCAACTCGGCCCTCAGGTTGCCTCGCGAGCCACCGTATGGACGTCGCGGACCGACTCCAGCCGCTCCATCAGCCGCGAAAGCTGAGCCAAGGAGTCGATCTCCACAGTGGTGGAGACCACAGCCGTCTTGTCGTCGTAGACGTGCACAGCGGCCGCTGACATGTTGACCCGCTGCTCGGCCACGACTGTGGCGATATCACGCAGCAGCCCAGTCCTGTCGAAGGCCTCGATCTTGATCCCTACCGGGTAGATGCTGGTCGCCTCGACGTCCCAGTCGACTGGCACCACGCGCTCAGGATCCTGCGCATTGACCGCGTTGACGCAGTCGCGGCGGTGGACTGTGACGCCGCGCCCTCGGGTGGTGAACCCGACGATGGCGTCGCCCGGCACCGGCTGGCAGCAGGGCGCCATGCGGCTCAGGATGTCCTTCTCCCCCCGCACCAGAACTCTCGGGGTCGGCACGGTCTGGGGGATGAGCGGGATGGCGGTGAGCTCGTCGCCGTCGGTGCCCCGGGTCAGCGCCATGCGCATCACCACCGCGTGGGGCGAGACGTCGCCGTAGCCGATCGCGGCCAGGAAATCGTCGGCGCTGGAGTACTTGTAGTGCTGCGCCATCTCCTCCAGCTTTCCGTCAGGCAGCTGAACCAGCGGGATGCGGTGCATTCGGTGGAGCTCCTTCTCCAGGAGATCCCGGCCCTTGGCCACGTTCTCCTCCCGCCGCTGAGACTTGAACCAGCGCCTGATCCGATCCCGGGCGGAGGCGCTCTTCACGAAATTCAGCCAGTCGCGGCTGGGGCCGTGCGGCGCCTTGGCGGTCAGGATCTCCACGATCTCACCGTTCTTGAGCTCGTAGTCCAGCGGCACCATACGGCCGTTGACCTTGCTCCCCACGCAGCGGTGGCCGACCTCGGTGTGGATGCGGTAGGCGAAATCGACAGGCGTCGAGCCTGCCGGCAGGTTGAGCACGTCGCCCTTGGGCGAGAAGACGAAGACCTCGTCCTGAAAGAGATCGATCTTGACGGCGTCGACAAAGGACTCGGCGTCGACCACTTCTTTCTGCCATTCCATCAGCACCCGCAGCCAGCCCAACTTAGAATCCAGCCGGGGATCGGCGCCCCTCTCCTTATAGGCCCAATGTGCCGCCACTCCGTAGTCGGCGATCTGATGCATCTCGTGGGTGCGGATCTGGATCTCGATCGGCTCCCCGCCGTGAGAGATGACGCTGGTGTGCAGGGACTGGTAGCCGTTTGACTTCGGCATCGCTATGTAGTCCTTGAACCGGCCCGGCAGCGGCTTCCAAAGCGAGTGCACAACGCCCAGCACGCCGTAGCAGTCTTTAACTGACTCCACTTGAACCCGCAGCGCCAGCAGGTCATAGATCTGGCTGAAATCCTTCACGTCCCTGGTCATCTTTTGCCAGATTGAGTAAATGTGCTTCGGCCGGCCCGAGAGCGTGGCGGTGATGCCGATCTTGGCCAGCTCTCCCTCCAGTATTTCGGCCAGATCCGCCACCAGCTGTTCGCGGTCCTGCCGCTTGCTGTTGAGCTGGCCGACCACCGCCTGGAACGACTCCGGCTCGAGGATTCGGAAGGCGAGATCCTCCAGCTCCCACTTGATATGACCGATGCCTAGTCGGTGGGCCAGTGGAGCGTAGATGTCGAGTGTCTCCCGAGCGATCCGCCGACGCTTGAGTTCCGGCAGAGCATCCAGAGTGCGCATGTTGTGCAGCCGATCCGCGAGCTTGATGAGTACTACGCGGATGTCCTCCGCCATCGCGATCAGCATCTTGCGCAGGTTCTCCGCATGGCGTTGCTGGTCGGAGCGAAAAGAGATCCGAGAGAGCTTCGTCACTCCCCCCACCAGCTGGGCGACATCAGGACCGAACTCCCGGCCGACCTCCTCCAGCCCGAGATGCGTGTCCTCGACAGTGTCGTGGAGGAGGGCGGCCGCGAGGGTAGTTGCGTCAAGCTTCAGGTCCGCCAGGATGGTGGCCACCTCGACCGGATGCTCGACGTAGTCTTCGCCTGAGAGCCGGTGCTGGCCGGCGTGGGCATCCACGGCACGCTCGTAAGCCCGCTCCACCACCTCCCTATCTGCGGGCGGTAGGTGGCCGGTCAGGCGCAGCAGCTCCGAGATGCTCACGGTAGTTGGTTCATACCAAACGGCCGCACACTTTCCTCGCGAATTTGAGTGTCACGCGAGGAAAGCGCCATGGGAAGCGCTAGCGAGCGGTGGAGGAGCGGCCGGGCCGTCGCGGCTGCCAGCGCCCGCGCCGGGAGTTGTGGCCGGCGGGCCGCTGGGTGCGGTTCTCGCTCACCACCGGCTCGGGTCGGCCTTCGTGGTAGCGCCAGCCGCCCTCGTCAAGCAGATGGTCGACATCCAGCACCGGCAGCTTGGGCGCGCCCAGATGCTGCAGCTTTCGCCAGCGGGGATGGTCCTCGGGCGACAGGAACGTAACTGCCCAGCCCTTCTCCCCCATCCGGGCGGTGCGCCCTATGCGGTGCGTCAGCCACTGCGGCGTGTCGGGCAGCTCGAAGTTGACAACCAACGTCACAGCGCTCACGTCCAGGCCACGCGCCGCAACGTTAGTCGCGACGAGCACGGGCGTGCGCTTGTCGCGGAAGGCGGCCATCGCCCTGTCGCGGGCGTTCTGCGACAGGTTGCCCTGCAGCTCAGCGCAGTCGATGCCCATGCGGCGCAGGTCACGGGCCAGATCGTGGACGCCGTGCTTGGTGCGCCCGAACACGATGGCCGTCCCCTGCAGCTGCTGCAGGAGCTGGCCCAGCACTCGCAGCCGGTTGGCCCGTTCCACCTGGACCAGGCCGTGCTCCAGGGTGTTGTCATCAGCAGTCGCCGCCACCTTGACCCTCACCGGGTCCTGGAGGTGCTTTGAGATCAGCTTCTCCACCCATTCAGGCATCGTGGCGGAGGCGAGGATCGTCTGCGGGTTGTAGGTCATGCCGATGATCCGCTCGACGTCGGGCGCGAAGCCCGCGTCCAGCATCTCATCCGCCTCGTCCAGCACAAGGTACTCGACCCGGCTCAAGCTGAGCAGCTTCTTTCCGATCATGTCCAGGAGTCGTCCAGGCGTACCGATGACGACATCCACGCCTTTCTTCAAGGCGTTGGTCTGGGTCGCGTAGCCGACGCCTCCATACAGCGTGGCCAGCCTGACTCCGTGGTCAAGAGTTTCCAGCACCTCGGCGATCTGAAGCGCAAGCTCTCGCGTGGGTGACACGATGAGCGCTCGCGGACCTGTCCGCTGAGCGCCGATGCCCTCCACCAGCGGGAGCAGGTAGGCCAGCGTCTTACCTGAGCCGGTCGGCGCCTCGATGACGCAGTCCTCTCCGCGCAAGATGGCGGGCAGGGCCTCGACCTGAACTGGGACGGGGATGTCGATGTCCTGAGCGCTGAGCGCTGTCAGGGTGCGGGTCGATAGACCCGCTTCAGCGAATGTCTGCAAAACGTGCTCCTGGGGTTGTCCCTCTCTCTTTGGGGGGTTCTTTGGCGAGACCAGGACTACCGTTCAGCGACGGGGAGAGAGGACCCAGAATGCGCGCTCCGACCACCGTGTGATCGAACTGTGTCAATCGTACCCGATTTCCGCGCTTGCGAATCCGCCGGCCTCAGTAGGAGCGGGCGAAGTTGATCTGATACCTGCCGTGGCGGCCGCAGACCAGGCAGTCGCCTTGGGCCTCGCGGTCCGGGTCATAGTTGCTGCTCTTCACACCTCCCGTGGCCTCCTTGACCTTAGCCTCGCAGTCTGCTTCCCCGCACCACGGCGCACTGACGTAGCCCGCCCGAGTGCTGGAGTGCTCGACCAGCTCAGCCAGGGTTTTGACCACCACAGTGTTCGCCTCACGAAACTCCAGCGCCCGCTGGTAGAGCGCCGCCTGAAAGGCGCTCAGCTCCGCGGAGAGCTGCTCGGCCAGAGCGTTGACGCCGAGCGGCCGCTTCTCCCTCGCCAGCCGGTCGACAGCTGTTACCTGGCCCGCCGCCACGTCACGAGGCCCGACCTCAAGCCTGAGCGGCACACCTTTCAGCTCCCAATGGTTGTACTTGGCGCCGGGCCGTTCATCGCTCCAGTCGACGTTGAGGCGGATGCCGGCGGCGCGGACCTCCGGTTCCCAGCCGGCGATGAACCCAGCCACCTCGCGGCGCGCCTCGTCGGTCCGGTAGATGGGGACCACCACCGCCTGAACCGGCGCCAGCTTGGGAGGCAGGATGAGACCGAAGTCGTCACCGTGGGCCATGATCAGGCCGCCAATCAACCGGGTGGACATGCCCCAGGAAGTCGTGTAGCAGAAATCCCGCTCGTTTTCCCGGTTGGCGAACGAGACGTCGTAGGCGCGGCTGAAGTTCTGTCCGAAGTAGTGCGAGGTCCCCGCCTGCAGTGTCAGACCGTCCCGCATCAGCGCTTCGATGCTCTTGGTGTGCACAGCGCCCGGGAACGTCTCTGAGCGCGTCTTCAGCCCTGTGAGCACTGGCATCGCGCACCAGTCCTCCGCCAAAACGCGGTAGTACTCCAGGATGCGATCGACCTCTTCGATCGCCTCGGCCTGGGTGGCATGGAAGGTGTGTCCCTCCTGCCAGAGGAACTCGGCGGTGCGCAGGAAGAGCCGGGTGCGCAGCTCCCAGCGAACGATGTTGCACCACTGGTTGGTCAGCTTGGGCAGATCTCGATGGGACTGAACGTAGCGCTGCATGAGCGTGCCGATGATGGTCTCGCTGGTGGGCCGGATGGCCAGCCGCTGATCCAGCTTGCCGTGGCTGCCCGCCTCGGTTACCCAGGCCACCTCGGGCGCGAAGCCCTCCACGTGCTCAGCCTCCTTCAGGAGCAGCCCCTCAGGAATCAGCAGCGGGAAGTACCAGTTCTCGTGGCCGCTCGACTTGATCATGTCGTCGAAAGCGCGCTGGATGCCCTCCCAGAGTGCATAGCCGTAGGGGCGGATGACCATGCAGCCGCGCACAGGCGTGTAGTCGGCCAGCTCTGCCTTGCGGACGACGTCCGTGTACCAGCGGTCGAAGTCGTCGGACATCCGGGTCAGCTGATTGACGAAGGAGTCGTCGTAGGTTTCGGTCATGGTTCGTCCTGCCAGATGATTGAGAGAGCCGTGCCGCCAACGGCACGGAGGGCCGGTTGAGGGAGCCGCTCAGCGCGGCTCGGTAGGGGCCGGGACCTCCCGACCGCCTCTGCAGGCGCTCCTCACTTCAGTCATTGGAAGGTTCAATTATTCATGAAGCCCACGTACATCCGGCCAACGCGCGCTGCTTTGGCCCTGCGTGGACTGGTCGGGCTGGCCGGGATTGCCCTGCTGGGCCTTGGCTTGGAGCAGGGCCTGGGGGGCCAGGCGGTGATCGGGTTGATCACAGTGGCGGCCGGCGCCTATGCGCTGATGGAGGTGGTGAGGACACCGTTCTCGATCGGGCTGGAAGGTGGCTTCATCCACCTGCGCGGTATCTTCGGCGGACGGTGCCGGTTGAATGAGCTGAAGCTAGTGGTGCTGCAACCGAAGGGACGCCTGCTCTTGCCCACCTACCGCTTCCTGAAGGCCGACGACAAGCTCGCCTTCGAGACTGACGCCACGCTCTGGGACCGCGTCCAGCTCGAGCGGCTACTGGCCGGCGTGAAGCTCCAGGTGGTGCGCCGCCGCTAAACGGGTTAGGAGAGGCAGGCTTCCCGCCGTGCGAGTGGCGCCTCGTGGATCGGTTAAGCCGGCTCGGGGACCGGTTCCAGCGCCGCCCGCTCAGCGGCCAGTGCGTCGATCTCAGCCAGCAGCACCGAGAGCAGGTCGGCCTGCGGCACTGTCTTCCAAAGCACTCCCTTCTTGAAGATGACGCCCTTGCCCCGGCCGCCGCTTACGCCGATGTCGGCGTGGCGAGCTTCCGCCGGCCCGTTCACAACGCAGCCCATGACCGCGACAGTGATGGGCACCCGAATCTTCGCCATGTGCGCCTCGACCGCCTTGACAGTGGGCACCATGTCGTACTCCAGCCGACCGCAGGTGGGACAGGCGATGAGCGTGGCGCTCTGGGTGCGAAAGCTGAGCGCCTTCAGCACCTCGTAGCCGACCCGGATCTCCTCGGTCGGATCGGCGGTCGCCAGCGAGACGCGGATCGTATCGCCTATGCCTTCGCTGAGCAGGATGCCGAGGCCGACAGCGCTGCGGACGCTGCCGGCCTCGACAGGTCCTGACTCGGTCACACCGAGGTGGATGGGATAGGGGCGCTTTTCGGCGAAGAGCCGGTTGGCCATCACATTGGTCCAGACGTCAGTCGCCTTGAGGGAGACCTTGATGTGACCGGGTCCGTAGTCGAGCGCCTCCAGGATCTCGCAGTGGCCGAGGGCGACCTCCACCATGCGCTCAGCTGTCCTGACTCGATCGTCTCTGTCGATGGCGTGCGCCTCCCGCAGATTGCGGTGCACCTCCTCCGGCAATGAGCCGGCGTTGACTCCGATCCGGAAGGGGATGTCCCGCTCCTTGGCTGCCAGCACAACCTTCCGCACCTTGTCCGGATCGACTATGTTGCCCGGGTTGAGACGCAGTCCGTGGACACCAGCCGCGATCGCCATCAGGGCCAATTCGTGGTTGTAGTGAATGTCGGCGATTATGGGCAGCGACGAGCGGGGCACTATCTCACGCAGCGCTTCGGCGGCGTGATGGTCGATCACCGCCGGCCGGACGATCTCACAACCTGCCTCCTTGAGCTGGGCGATCTGGTTCAGAGTCGCCCGCACATCCCGGGTGTCGGTCTTGGTCATCGTCTGGACAGCTATGGGCGCTGCGCCACCCACCACAACGTCACCCACGCGGACGGGAATCGACCGCCGCCTGGTTGCCAGCCCCTGCTGGGCGGCGAGACTCATCGAAGCGTCAGCTGGCCCAGCAGCAGCCTCTGCAGGTCCAGGTAAACGACCACCAAGCCCAAGGCTAGCAATGCGACCAGGCCTCTGCACCGCCGCCTCTCGGGCCCTATCGAACGGCTTCCGCCGGAGCGCCTCGGCGATGGCCACAGTCATGTGACCGCCGTCCAAGGCTGGTAGCGGCAGCAGGTTGGCGATGCCCAGCGCCACCGAGAAGTAGGCGGCGACCGCCAGGTAGTTGAGCAGCGACTGGTTGGCCGCCTGGTAGGTGATGGCGCCTATGCCCACGGCTCCCGTGACGCCGTTGGGGCCTGAAACGCCGCCGGAGATCTGGCCATTGAACAGCTCGGCGAAGTGCTGGAAAGTCAGAGCGACTATGCGCACCGGAAAGCTGACCCCGGCTCCCACCGCGTCGGTGACCGAGACCACAGGTCGCGGCGAGACACCTATCAACCAGCGGCCGCGCTGGTCGTCGTAGGCAGGTTGAACAGTGAGCGAGGCGCGAGTGCCGTTCTGATGCACTACATCCAGGATCAGTGGCTGGCCGGGCCGATCGTTCTCGATCCTGAGCAGGTCGTCGCTGCGCTGAAGCGGCTGGCCGTCGGCAGCCCGGATCCTGTCGCCGGGTTGCAAGCCCGCCTGATGGGCGGGACCGGCAGCGGTGACGGCATCGACCAAGCCGGGATCACTGTTGATCTGCGTCAGGTAAATGCCAGTCATCAGGGCGGCGGCGACCAGAAAGTTCACCACCGCCCCGGCGACCAGGATGAGGAGCTTCTTCCAAACCGGGACTCTGTAGAAACCCCGGGGGTCTTCGTATTCCCCCGACTGCATCCCCGCGAGGCGGACGTAGCCGCCGATGGGCAGAGCGCGGAGGGCGTACAGCGTCTCACCCCGCCGGAACGAGAAGAGTCGCGGCCCCATTCCGACTGAGTACTCGTGGATCCTCACGTTGACCAGCTTGGCGAGGCTGAAGTGACCGAGCTCATGCGGAATGACCAGGATCAGGAAGACCCCGACGATGGCGACTGCGCCGATCAAGAGCGAAACAGCGCTCACCGGCCGGCTCTCAACATCTGGGTCATGTGCTCACCTTAACGAGCCGCTCTCGGAAGTGATTCCGGGCGAATGTATCAGCCGCCAGGACGGCCGCCAAGTCCTCCCCACCACCGGGCCACGCGGCCAGGGCCGACTCCACGGCGGCCAGGATGCCAGGGAACCCGATGCGGCCGTCGAGAAACGCTGCCACCGCCTCCTCGTTGCTCGCATTGAGGACGGCCGGATAACCGCGGGCTCGATCTGCCGCCTCCCGGCAGAGCTCGACAGCTGGGAAACGCTCGCTGTCCAGGGCTTGGAACTCGAGACTCTCGAGGCTGTCCAGCCGGGTCGGCTCGACCACGCCCGGCAGCCGCTCGGGGTAGGCGAGGGCAAGGCCGATCGGCAGCCGCATGTCAGGATTTCCCAGCTGCGCCTTGAGGGAACCGTCAACGAACTCGACCAGCGAATGCACGACGCTCTGCGGGTGGATGACCACGTCTATCCTGGCCAGACTCACCTGAAAGAGGTGATGGGCCTCGATCAACTCCAGGCCCTTGTTCATCAGGGTGGCCGAGTCGACGGTGACCTTGGGGCCCATCGACCAGCGCGGATGCTTCAACGCCTCTGCCACAGTCACCTGCTCGAGCTCGAGCTCGGGCCGGCTCCAGAACGGGCCTCCGCTGGCGGTCAGCAGCAGGCGGGAGACGCTGGCCGGGCTCTCACCCCAGAGGCACTGCCAGAGCGCTGAGTGTTCCGAATCCACCGGGCGGAGCTGATCCGGCCGTTTCACTGCCGCTATGACCGCCCGACCGGCCATCACCAGCACTTCCTTGCTCGCGATAGCGACCGTCTTGCCGGCCGCCAGGGCGGCCAGGGTGGGCCTGAGTGAAGCGGCGCCCGGAATCGCCACCAGCACTATGTCGCAGCGAGGATCCGTCACCAGCGCTTCGAGGCGGGCATCGAAGTCAGGCTCGGCGGCCGCAATGATCACATCGGCCGGCCGCGGCGCCGGCCGCCGGCCGCACACGAGGCCCAGCAGTTGGAAGCGGTCGGGATAGCGGTCGATCACCTGAAGGGCCTGGCTGCCGACAGAGCCGGTCGCGCCCAGGATGGCTACGCGCTGCACCTGCCCAGTCACAGCAGCCCCTGCGCCTGCAGGTAGAGGTAGACCACTATCGGGGGGAAGAAGATCGAATCCAGCCGGTCGAGCAAGCCGCCGTGCCCGGGAATCAGTTGCGAGGAGTCCTTGACCCCTGCCAGCCGCTTGAGCTGCGACTCGACCAGATCGCCAAACTCGGCGCTCAGCCCGACCAGCAGGCCGAGGGCGATGCCGTGCCAGGGGCCGATGTGCAGCAGCAGCGCCGCGGCCAGGCCCATGACGGGGGCGCAGAAGACGACTCCCGCAATGGCGCCCTCCCAGGTCTTCTTGGGACTGATCGCAGGGAAGAACGGATGTCGGCCGAAGGCTCGGCCGATCAAGTAGGCGGCGCTGTCGCTGACGACCACCGTTGAGATGACGGCCACCAGCCAGAGCTGGCCGATGAATCCCGCGTGCGCCTCATAGAGCTGCAGGTAGTAGTTGAAGGGCAGGCCAACGTAGAGGGCGCCCGCCAAGGCGAACGCCCAGCGGCCGAGGCCGTCCCGGCGCGGCGGCAGGAAGAGCAGTGCGGTCAGGCCCGCGACCAGGGCGAACGCCAGGACCGCAAGTACCGGCACCGGCTTCAGGACAGTCCCGCTCAGGGCGAAGTAGGCCGCCAACGGATAGAGCAGCCAGAGCGGCGTCTGGTGTCCGATCAGGCCGGAGAGGCGGTGGAACTCCCAGAGCGAGAGACCGCCCAGCAGTGCCGCCAACAGCCAGAGGCCAGGCCTCCCGAGGGCCACCAGCGCCACGACGACAGCCAATATGAGGAGGCCGCTGACGGTTCGAATCAGAAGCTGGCTGCGTGGGCGCCGGCTCTCTCCCGATCCGCGCGGGGCAGCCGTGGTGGTCATCCCTCCGCCGCCGCCCTATCCGGCCGGCCGCCGAACCGCCTGACCCGGGTCGAGAAGTCGGCCACCGCGCGGGCCAGATCCTCTTCGTCGAAGTCCGGCCAGAGCGTGTCAGTGAAGTACATCTCGGCATAAGCTGCCTGCCAGAGCAGAAAGTTGCTGATGCGGCGCTCCCCGGCAGTCCTGATGATGAGGTCGGGTTCGGGCAGCTCGGGGTTATAGAGATGCCGCGCTATGGCGTTCTCGTCTATGTCGGAGGCGGCTACACCCTCCTCCGCCAGTGCCCGCACGGAGTCCACGAGCTCTGCCCGGCCGCCGTAGTTCAGGCAGACGTTGAGGACGCCCTGCCGGTTGCCCGCGGTGCGCAGCTCGGCGTCACCTATGCGTTCCTGCATGCGCTGCGAGAGCTCTGCGCGCCGACCGCTGACAACTATCCGGATCCCACGCTGATTCAGCTCCTCGAACTCGCGCTGGATGGCCTCGTGGAAGAGGCGCATGAGCGCTCGCACCTCGGCCCGCGGCCGCGTCCAGTTCTCAGTGGAGAAGACGTAGATGCTGAGGATCTCGATCCCCATCGATTCGCAGGCGTACATCACCTTCTTGATAGCCCGCACCCCGGCTCGATGGCCGAAGGTGTGGGGGCGGTTGTGGCGCCGCGCCCAGCGCCCGTTGCCGTCCATGATGATGCCCACGTGCCGAGGTACTGCCCCGGCCGCCGCCCGCTCCTGCCTCAAAGTGGCGCTTCAGCTGCGCGGCCGGCCGGATCCATCGCCGGAGGTCTTAGACCTCCATTACCTCGGCTTCCTTACGCTGAGCGATCCCCTCAATCTTCGCCACGTAGGTGTCAGTGAGCTTCTGCAGACGGTCGCCGGCGCGGCGCGCCTGATCCTCGGCAATCTCCCCCGCCTTTTCCTGCGCCTGGACCCTGTGCAGTTCTTCCCGGCGGATATTTCGCACAGCCACCCGCGCTTCCTCCGCCCGCTGTTTGGCCATCTTGACGTACTCCCGGCGGCGCTCCTCGGTGAGCGGCGGGATGGGCACCCGGATCAGCTGACCGTCGTTGGCCGGGTTCAGACCCAGGCCCGACTCGCGAATGGCCTTCTCGGTCACTCCCAGCTGGCCGCGGTCGTAGACCTGGACCACCAGCAGGCGCGCCTCGGGGCTGGAGACCTGGGCGAGCTGGTTCAACGGCGTGGGGGTGCCGTAGTAGGGAACCTGGACCCTGTCCAGCAGGGCCGGATTGGCCCGCCCGGTCCTGATCGTGAGCAGCTCATGTTCCAAGTGCTCGAGCGAGCGGCCCATCTTGGCCTCGGCGTCTTTCAGGATGCCGTCTACGGCCATGGCTCAATGTCCTCCGGTAGTCGCTGCCGGCGACTGTTCAACTCGCGCCCCTGGCGCCCCGACGTAGGTGCCTATGTTTTCGCCCCGAATCACGCGCTCCAGGTTCCCGGCCTGGAGGAGGTCGAACACTATGATGGGCACCCCGTTGTCCATACAGAGGGTGAGGGCTGTGTTGTCCATCACCTCGATCCCTCGGTTCAGAACCTCCAGGTAATCGAGTCGCTGAAACCTCTCCGCGGTGGGCTCCTGCAAGGGATCGGCTGTGTAGATGCCGTCCACCTTGGTTGCCTTCAGCACCACCTCGGCCTCCAACTCAACGGCGCGGAGGGCGGCAGTAGTGTCGGTTGTGAAGTAGGGATTGCCGCTGCCTCCGGCCAGGATGATCACCCTCCCTTTCTCGAGATGCCGGATACCTCGGCGGCGGATGTAGGGCTCGGCCACCTGCGGCATCTGGATGGCGGTCATGGTCCGCGCATGCAGGCCAACCTTCTCGAGGCCCTCCTGCAGGGCAAGCGCGTTGATCACTGTGGCCAGCATTCCCATGTAGTCGCCGGTCGCGCGATCGAAGCCTCCCTCCTCCGCGTGGCGCCCGCGAAAGATGTTGCCGCCGCCCACCACCAGGGCCACTTCGACTCCAAGCTGGTGGACGCGGGCGACCTGCTCTGCAATGACACTGACCACCTGGAAGTCGAAGCCGTATTCCTTCCGGCCGCCGAGCGCTTCACCGCTGAGCTTCAGCAGCACGCGCCGCCAACGCGGTGTACCTGAGGTCAAGCTAGCCCTCTTTGATGCTGAACCGCTGGATGCGACGCACTGTTATGTTCTCCTGCAGCTTCGCCACCGCCGAGGCCACAAGCTCTCTGACAGGTGTGGCGGGATCACGCATGTAGGGCTGGTCCAGCAGGCAGGAGTCCTTGTAGAACGCCTCCAGCTGTCCCGCGACGATTTTTGGGATGGCTTGAGCGGGCTTGCCGTCCTGCTCGGCTCTCAGCTGATACAGCGTCCGCTCCTGCTCGACCAGCTCGGCAGGCACCTCGTCCCGGCTCACCCAGCGGGGTGCGGCCGCCGCCACGTGCATCGCGAGCTCCCGTGCGAGGGTGCGGAAATCCGTGCCCTTGGCGACGAAGTCGCTCTCACAGTTCAGTTCGATCAGCGCCCCGATCTGGGGCGGGTAGTCCTCACTCGTTCGATGCAGGTAGGCCTCGACCACACCGTTGGAGGTGACGCGGTCCGCACGTTTGGCTGCCTTGGCGATGCCGCGCTCGCGCAGGATCACCACAGCCCTGTCAAGGTCGTCCTGGGCATCCTCCAGCGCTTTCTTGCAGTCCATCATGCCGGCGCCTGTCATGTCTCGCAGCTGCTTCACGCGCTCCAGCGAGATGTCGATCATGCGCGCACCTCCTCGCCGGTGCTCACGAACTCGTCCTCGCTCACGTCGGGCAGATACTCCTCTTCGTCGTCCATGTACTCCTCGAGCAGCTCGTAGCGAGTCGGCTCCAGGAACTCCCGCTCCTCCATCGGGGGCAGGTCGGCACCGCGCTCGATGGCCAGCTGGCGGCCTTCCAAGCAGGCGTCAGCCATCTTGCTCGTGAGCAGCTTCACCGCCCGAATCGCGTCGTCGTTGCCGGGGATCACCTTATCGATCAGGTCCGGATCGCAGTTGGAGTCGGTGATCGCCACCACCGGGATCTTGAGCCGGTTGGACTCCAGCACGGCTATGTGCTCCTTGCGCGGGTCCACCACGAAGACCGCGCCCGGCAGCCTCTTCATGTCCGCGATGCCATCAAAGTGATACATCAGGCGATCGAGCTCGTCCTGCAGTTTCTTGGCCTCCTTCTTGTTCAGGCTTTCGAACTGGCCTGACTGCTGCATCTTGCGCAGCTGCTGCAGCCTGTCGATCCGTTTCTTGACAGTGCTGAAGTTGGTGAGCATGCCACCCATCCAGCGGCGGTTGACGAAGAACATGCCGCAGCGAGCCGCTTCCGTCTGGATCGTCTCCTGCGCTTGCTTCTTTGTGCCTACAAACAGAACCGGGCGGCCAGACGCGGCCACGCTCTTCACGAAATCGAGCGCCACGTCGAGCAGCTTCACTGTCTGCTGCAGGTCGATGATGTGAAGTCCGTTGCGGGCAGTGAAGATGTACTGCCGCATCTTGGGGTTCCAGCGGCTGGTCTGGTGGCCGAAGTGCACGCCAGCCTCCAGCAGCTGTTTCAAAGAGACCTGAGACATTGAAAGACCTCCTGTTGCCTCCGCCCGCCCACCGTCCGGATCGCGCCGGCAGGGGTCTGAAAGGGACGAGCGTGTGTTACTCGGACGGCCCGCAGGGCCGCACCGGCTCTGCCGATTCTACGCAACCCTGCGCAGGTGGTAGCGGGCGTGCAGCCCCTCGGACCGGCGCCAGCTTGAGAGCTGGAGGCGCGGCCGGGCGGGACAACCACTGCCCGCCGACCACCCCAAGAGAGCCCGGAACACCGTCCGCGGCTGCGGTGCTTCAGTCTCTGGCCGAGCTCAGCCGCGGCGGCAGGAGAGGCAACGGACTGCCTGCCCGACTCAGTCAGACCTTGACCTTCTCCCGGCGCAGCCGGGGGCCGGCTGCCTTCTGCGGCCCTTTGCAGCGCGGATAGTCGCTGCACGACTTGAAGGGACCAAAGCGACCCTGCCGCTCCGCCATCGGCTTGCCGCAGACGGGGCAGGTCTCGCTCAGCAGCTTGGGCTCGGCGGCCGTCTTGGTGCCCGCCGCCCGGGCCTTGTTCTGCCTGTACTTGCAGTCCGGGTAGCGGCTGCAGGAGAGGAACTGGCCGAAGCGGCCCTTGCGCTCGATCAATTCGCCCTCGCCGCACTCGGGACACTTCTCCCCCGTCGGCTTGTTCTGGCTGGGATCGGTGTCGCGCCTGATGTACTTGCACTCGGGGTAGCCGGAGCAGCCGACGAACTCGCCGTAGCGCCCCGTCCGCAGCTGCAGCGGCCGGCCGCACTCAGGGCAGGCTTCCGCCAGCAGCTTGGGCTGAGGGGCCTCGCCGCCTGGCAAGGTCGCCTGCCTGTACTTGCACTTGGGGTAGCGAGAGCAGCCCTTGAACGGGCCGAAACGGCTTGCCCGCAGGACCAGCTGGCCCTCGTGGCACTCAGGACACTCCTCCCCAGTCGCACTGGGCATGGCCTCCGAGGCCTTGCCCAACATCCGCTCCAGTGGGCCAAAGAAGTCACCCACGACGGGCACCCATTCCCGGCGCCCGGCCTCGACCTCGTCCAGGCGCTCCTCCATGGCGGCCGTGTAGCGGTCGTCCACGATCTCCGCGAAGTGCTCGACCATTATCCGGTTCACGCCCTCGCCCAGCGCTGTGGGATGGAGCCTTCGCTCCTTCTGCTCGACGTACGTGTGGTCCTGGATCGTGGCCACGATGCTGGCGTAGGTCGAAGGGCGGCCGATTCCGCGCTTCTCCAGCTCGTTGATGAGCGTGGCCTCCGTGTAGCGCGGGGGCGGCTGCGTGAAGTGCTGCTCGGGCAGCAGCTGGTGGAAGTCCAGCCGCTCGCCCTGCTTCAGGTCAGGCAGCTGTCCGTCCTCGTCGTCCTCGCCGCGCTGCCAGACGCGATAGAAGCCGTCGAATGTCAGCACCGAGCCGCTCGCCCGCAGTCCGAAGGCGCCGGCTTCGACCTCCGCCGTGGTCAGGGCGTACTGGGCAGGCGCCATCCGGCTGGCGATGAAGCGCCGCCAGATCAGGTCATAGACGCGGTACTGATCTCCGCTCAGGTGCTGGCGCACGTCCTCCGGGCGCCGGCCTGGATCGGTCGGACGGATCGCCTCGTGCGCATCCTGAGCGCCCGGCCGGCTCTTCTCCTGGCGCGGTTTGCCCAGGTACCTCTCGCCCGCGTTGGCCCGGATCCAGGTTTTCGCCTTCTTCTCGGCTTCCTCGGAAACGCGAGTGGAATCAGTCCGCATGTAGGTGATGAGGCCAGTCGCGCCCTCGGCGCCGAGATCGACGCCCTCATATAGTTCTTGGGCGAGCCGCATTGTGCGCTTGGGCGCAAACCGAAGGCGGCTGGAGGCCTCCTGCTGCAGCGTGGAAGTGATGTAGGGCGCGGGCGCGCTCTTGGCGCGCTGCCGGTGCTCCACCCCTGCGACCCGGTACTCCGCCCCCGCCAGCTCAGCGGCGGCCGCCAGCGCTTCGGCCTCGGTCTTGAGCTCGAGCTTGACCTCCGGCTCAGCCAGCCGGCGGTGCAGGCGGGCTTTGAAACGCTGCTCGGAGCCTGCCTGGCTCAAAAGCGCGTCAACTGTCCACGACTCCTCAGCGACGAAGCGCCGGATGTCGTCCTCCCTGTCCACTACCAGGCGGAGGGCCACCGACTGAACCCGGCCGGCGCCTATGCCCTTCTGGACCCGGCGCCAGAGGAAGGGGCTGAGCCGATAGCCGACCAGGCGGTCGACCACCCGCCGCGCCTGCTGGGCGTTGACCAGCCGCATGTCGATCTCTCGGGGGTGCGCCAACGCGTTGTTGACAGCCGCGTCGGTGATCTCGTGGAACTCTATCCGCCGTGGTGAGCGCAGCTTGAGCACCTCACAGAGGTGCCAGGCAATGGCCTCCCCCTCGCGGTCAGGGTCGGAGGCCAGGATCACATCGCTGCGCTTGCCGGCGGCCTTCTTCAGCTCGCTCAGCACCTGCTTGCGGCTGTCCACCACCTCGTAGCGGGGCCGGAAGTTGTCCTCGACGTCGACCGCCAGGTCCTTACCCGGGAGGTCGCGCACGTGGCCCATGGAAGCAAGCACGTCGAAGCGATCGCCCAGAAAACGCTTGAGCGTCCTGGCCTTCGCGGGAGACTCGACGATGATTAGACCTGGTGCCACAGCTTCCTATCTACAGTGCCGCCGGGTGGTTTGTTCCGCTCCAGGACACTAGCTCATGACTGCCCGTCGCCGCTTGGAGGCCCCCCCGCGGAGACGCCCTGGCGGCTTGCCCGGCAGCGGCTAGCGACGGGCGGATGGCCGGGGCCCACCGCGGGGCAGCCTGACGTAGCCGCCGCCCCAGCGGCGGACCGCCCCCTCCAGCTCGAGCCGGCTGAGCCGCGCCATCACTTCGGACAGCGGCAGCTGAATCCGCGCGGCCAGCTGGCCTACCTCGGCCGGCAAGCTGTCGGAGAGATGCGGCAGTAGGGGATCGCGGCCGAGCTCGCTCTGTCGTTCCAGGCCGAGAGAGGCGGGCGGCTGCAGGGGATCGTCCAGCACCGCCAGGTCGCCGCCCAGCTCGGCGACGACGTCGCGGGCGTTCTGAACCAGCCCGGCCCCGTCGCGGAGCAGCTGGTGGCAACCAACACTGAGCGGCGAGAAGACGCTGCCGGGCACTGCCAGCACTGGCTTGCCCAAGCTCAGCGCCGCTTCGGCAGTGATCAGCGCTCCGGAGCCGAGACCAGCCTCCACCACAACCACTATGTCGACCAGCGCCGCGATAGTGCCGTTACGGCGAGGGAAGTTCGCTCGCTGTGGTGGCGTCCGATCGGGGAACTGGCTGATGAGGCACCCACCCTGGGCCAGTATCTGCTCTGCCAAACCAGAATGGGAGCGGGGATAGATCACGTCCACGCCCGTCCCCAGCACAGCGGCTGTGCAACCGCCAGCGGCCAACGCTCCTCTGTGCGCCGCGCCATCGATGCCCAGGGCCAGCCCGCTGAGCACCAACACCCCCAACTGCGCCAAATCTCCGGCCAGCCGCTCCGCCACCGCCTCGCCATACGGCGTCGGCCGGCGGGCGCCGACCACCGCCACGCGATGGCCGGGGGGCAGCGGCCAGCGGCCCCTCACCCGCAGGCCCTCCAGCTCAGGCAGCGAGCTCATCCAGCCGGTAACCAAGGGCTTCCAGGATGTGGCCTGAGCGGATTCGGCCGTCGCCCGCCAAGTCCGCGAGCGTACGGGCGATTCGCCAGGCACGGTGGAAGCCCCGCGCCGACAGCGTGCGCTCCGCCGACCAGCGCTGGAGCAGGTTTCTGCTGCCCGGCTCGAGTTCAGCCCAGCGCCGCAGACTGGCACCCGCCAGCGCGCTGTTGAGGCATCCCTGCCGGTCCAGCTGGAGCTGGCGAGCGCCAAACACGCGCTCGCGCACAAGCACTGATGGCTCCGCCTCGGCCGGACGGCCGAGCAGGTGCGGAGGTGTCCTGTGCACTGTGACCTGCAGATCGATGCGGTCGAGCAGAGGTCCCGAGAGGGAGCGCTGGTAGCTCTGGATGGCACCAGGGCCGCAGCGGCAAGCTCGGCCCGAATCCCCCAGATAGCCACAGGGGCAGGGATTGGTGGCGGCCACCAGCTGGAATCTGGCCGGATAGGTAACTGCCCCGGCAGACCGGATGAGGGTTACGCGGCCGTCCTCCAGGGGCTGGCGCAGCGACTGCAGGGAGGCCGCTGGGAACTCGGCCAGCTCGTCCAGGAACAGGACTCCATGGTGGGCGCGGGAGATCTCCCCCGGCCGCGGCAAACCTGTGCCACCGCCCAGCAGACCGGCTGTCGAGATGCTGTGGTGAGGGGCTCGGAAGGGACGCTCCCAGCTCAGTGGCGAAGTGCCCTCCAGCTCGCCCAAAACGCTCCTGACGCGCGCCACCTCTAGCGCGTCGGGCAGATCCAAGGGTGGTAGAAGGCCCGGAAGGCAGCGGGCCAGCATGGTCTTTCCAGCACCCGGTGGACCCGTCATCAGCAGATGGTGGCCGCCGGCCGCAGCCACTTCGACCGCCCGGCGCGCAGCCTCCTGGCCCTGCACCTCGCTCAGATCCCAGGGGCTCTCGACTGCTGCAGCCACCGCCAGCGGCCGGCCCTGGTAGGGGCGGATGGCTTCCCCGCCGAGGAGGTGGTCCAAGACCTGCCTCAACGTGCGGCAGGGATAGATCTCGAGACCTTCGATCAGCGCTGCCTCGGCGGCGTCCACCTCGGCCACGAAGAGCTTCTCTGAGCCCGCCCGGCGCAGCCCTTCAGCCAGCACGAGCACGCCGTCGACATGGCGCAGACTGCCCTCCAGGGCCACCTCGCCGATGAATGCCAGCCCGGGTTGTGACGGCTTGCCCAGCGCCGCGAGGCAGATGGCTACCGCGATGGCCAGGTCGAGGCCGGCGCCGTCCTTGCGCAGCTCCGCCGGCGCCAGGTTGACCGTCAGGCGGCGCTGGGGAAAGGGCAGTCCGCTGTTCCGGATGGCCGAGCGGACGCGCTCCTTCGCCTCCCTTACTGAGCCACTGGCCAGCCCCACCAGGAAGAACGCCACGGCGCCGGTGCTCATGTCCACCTGGACCTCGACCGGCCGCCCGGCCAAGCCCTGAACCTGCGCCGCAAACGCCCGTGCCAGCACGACGGGCAGCCTAGCCAGCGGCTATCGAGGGCGGCAAGGTCGTCTGCGAAGAAGACGCGGTCCGCACTCCGCTCCCGACTTCGCCTAGGTAGCTGCGGCGTCGGTGCGGCTCAGCCTTCGAGCCTGTCCTCAGGGCTCCAGCTGCCGGCCGCGTCGACGTAGCCAGCCGGCTGTTCAGGCTCGTGGCCAAGCACCAGGAGCCAGCGATGTTCGGCAGCCTCGCGTAAGAGCCGCGCCTTCTCTTCCAGGCTGCGAAGTACATCCAGGTCGGCGGCCGGGATCCAGGGCACTCGCAGGTGCGGCCGGAGACCAACCAGGTCGCCGGTCATCACGCAAGCCAGATCCTCGGCGGCTCGGAAAACCACCACCTGGTGGCCGGGTGTGTGGCCACCGGTCTGGCGCAGGACCAGGCCTGGCAGAACCTCCGCCTCCCCGCCGACGAACTCCAGCAGACCGGCGTCCGCCACCGGCAGGATGTCGTCGTCGTAGTAGCCGGCGCGGGAGCGGGGATCAGGGGACAGCGCGAAGTCGAACTCCGCCCGCTGCACGAAGTGCTTTGCCCGCGGAAAGGTGAGCTCCACCTCGCCGCGCGGCGATCGGCGGGTGAAGCCGCCCGCGTGATCCCAGTGCAGATGGGTGCTCGTCACCACATCGACCTCGTCGGGCCGCACGCCAAGCTTCCGCAGTGCGTCCAGCAGTCCCTCCGGCTGCCAGACACCCATCTGTCTGGCTCGCTTCTCGGTCAGCTTGCTGCCGATGCCTGTCTCGCAGACGATCACCCGACCTCTGTGCCGCACCACCACACCTATGCAGTCGGTGCGGATCAGGTTCTGCTCG
>JAABUQ010004051.1_pt1 | contig 25688 bp, 29 predicted proteins | sample 5560001 | NCBI WGS metagenome assembly JAABUQ01 (sample SAMN10711888, study PRJNA513371) | rock metagenome | isolation source: Antarctica rocks | place: Antarctica: Victoria Land, Finger Mt nord | collected 2015-12-18
GCCGCACCTCAAAATCAAGATTTGAGAGTTGTCAAGATCCGTAAAAAAGAACCCCTGCTTGACTTATCACCATTTCCCAAACCCCACTTGACTTTTGTCCCATCTTCTTAACTTGTCAAGGATGGATGGAGCCAGAACTCCAAAAGGCGATCGCTCAGATTAAGCCAAACGAACGGGATGATGTAGCTCGGGCATTCTTCAAACACTTAAAGCAAAGAGGGCTGGACGAAGGCAATCTGGAGCACCAACTAGGTCTTTCCACCCACAATCTCAATCGTATGAGTGCTGAGGATGTCAGTAAGCTTGCAGCTTTCACGTATCACAACCATCCCGACATCTTCCAAGAGGTACTGGCAGAGCAACCCGGAATTATGAAGTTTCTCAGTAACCCCCTGGTGGCGGCAGTTTTGGGGATTGCTGCGGCTAAGTGGTTGGGCAGTCACCGGAAGTAGAGAGCTGAGGGAGCTATCGCTCAAGATTCGTTGCTAGGCTGAGCCTAGCAACGAGTTTTTGTATGCTTTGCATCCCCAAATCTCGCTGTTGGGAAAAGACATCGCTGATTTAAACTGTGGCAAGTTCAGGAGTGGGACGCTTGCTGTGGCGAATGCCAGCGATCGCCTCTGCATAGTCTTTGGCCTTAAACACTGCAGAGCCAGCCACAATCGCATTGGCTCCGGCTTCTAAAACTTGCCAGGTATTATTCTGCTTCAGACCTCCATCCACTTCGATCCAGGGGTCAAGGCCACGCTCATCACACATCTGACGCAGTTTCCGGATTTTGGGCACCATAGCTGGGATAAAGCTCTGACCGCCAAAACCGGGGTTAACGCTCATAATTAACACGATATCGCAAAGCTCTAATACGTACTCAAGAAAGTCTAATGGTGTGGAAGGATTGAGTACGGCACCCGCCTTTTTCCCCAGTTCTTTGATTTGACCGAGGGTGCGGTGCAAGTGCGGCGAAGCATTGTGTTCCACATGGACAATGATGTGATCCGCTCCTGCCTTGGCAAAGTCCTCTACATACTTTTCGGGCTCCACAATCATCAAGTGGACATCCAACGGCTTTTTGGTAATCGGGCGAATCGCTTCGACGATCAGAGGACCAATTGTGATGTTGGGGACAAAGCGACCGTCCATGACATCAACATGAATCCAGTCAGCTCCAGCCGCTTCCACGGCTTTAATTTCGTCTCCCAAACGGCTGAAATCTGCCGATAGGATAGATGGAGCAATCACAACGGGCTTCTGGGATGGCGTTTGGCTCATGGTTAGTAGTTCTCCTGCGTCCTCTATTGAATAGCTGAGTGCTGAATCCTGGTGACTTGTAATAAGTTTAACAAAATCTTTATTATTTTCTGATTGTGGAGTTGTTTTCTGGGCGTGGCGATAGATGATTAAAAATCAAAAACTGGCATGGATCGTAGGAGGGCTAAGTACGCCCTGGCTGATTCCCCTATTGGCATTACAGATGCCGTCGCCGTATGGAGAAGCCGGAATAGATGCTCTACAGCTACATCGCCCTCCCTACAACCTGATTGGTCGTAAGATTGCCATTGGGCAAGTGGAAATTGGTCGCCCCGGAGTCTTTGGGTTGGATAAGGCAGTTTCTCAGAATCGCACGATCTCTCCAGCCGGAGTCTTCATACGCAATACCAGAGCTAAATCCAATAAAGACCTCGATCCCCATGCCGAGAATGTCGCCAGCATCATGATCAGTACGGACAAAGCCTTGCCGGGAGTAGCACCGGGGGCCCGGCTCTACGCCGCTGCCGTTGGTTCACTCAAAACTGGCGGTCAGCCAGAAGAGTGCTTATCCGCTCAGCAAGTAGCGCTGCAAAACGGGGGCGATGTCCGTGCCATTAACTTCAGCTTTGGCGAAAGCTTTGATCGCGATCCGCGATCGCATCCCATTTTGGATGGCAACGCCTTACTAACACAATGCATAGACTGGTCAGCCCGCGTTCACAACGTCCTCTATGCGATCGCTGGCAATCAGGGTAAAGGGGACATTTCGATCCCGACCGATAACTTTAACGGGATGAATGTGGCTTATACTGCCCGTCAGCAAGGAATTTTTGCCAGGGTTGAAACTGACAACTTGGCTGGTGCCCCCGGAAGCTTGGGGCAACAACTTGCGGGGCGCGAGACCGATATTGGAAGTCGCCGCGCCATCAGTCTGGTCGCTCCTGGCAGTAACCTAACTTTGATCAACATGGACGGCAACGTCACTTCTCCAGTCAGTGGTACGAGTTTTGCTGCCCCTCAGGTCACGGCTACTGTTGCATTGCTGCAAGAATTCGGCGACAGGCAACTGCGGACGCATCAGCCCTATTGGAGCCTAGATTCCCGTCGCCATGAAGTGATGAAAGCAGTGCTGATGAATTCAGCTGACAAGATTAAAGACCCTGGCGATGGTCTAGAGCTAGGAATGACCAAGACAATTATTGACAAAAATGACAGTAATTGGCTTGCATCTGATGCCTACCAAAATCCGAAGATTCCATTAGACGCCCAAATGGGAGCGGGTCAACTGAATGCTTTCCGAGCGTACCAGCAATTTAGTGGCGGTGAGTGGACCCCAGCTGCTGCTGTGCCAGCTATAGGCTGGGACTATCGCCCGGTCAAGGCTGGATCATCTTCGGACTATGTGCTAGCAAAACTGTTGCAGCAGGGGGGGTTTGTGTCTATCACCCTAGCTTGGGATCGATTGGTGGAGCTAAACGCTCCCGACAAGCATGGTCAGTTTGCTGTGGGGGATAGTTTCCGCGATCGCGGTTTGAATCACCTCGACCTCTATCTTCTACCAGCTCAATCTAGAGACTCAGTAGGCAGCACCTGCGCCTCGATCAGTGATGTCGATAGTGTTCAGCATATTTTCTGCCGCATCCCGAAAACCGGCAACTATAAAATCCGCGTTCAGTTTCGTCAACAGGTGAACGAAGCCACCCAGCGTTATGCCTTAGCCTGGTGGACAGTACCAGCCCCTTAGAAGAGGAGGGGGAGAGGGGGTGAAAAAGAAAGAAGTGCTTCCAGCCGATAAATTATGGTGCTTAGCACCGAGAAAGCAGAAAATTTAGCAACGTATTCGGCAATAATGCTGCAAAACGTTTCCGTATCTCCCCCTCCCCCCCTCCTCTTCTACGGCTCCGTTACGGGCGATTCCCCTGCCAAGAGGCGACCTCGGGTTGGGCTTTGCTCAGATGCCGCCGGAGGTGAGTCTACCTCAATCGCTGTAGCTTCGCCGGCAAAGCCCCCACGCAATTCTCTTTCAACGCTACGCGAACGCACAGCCCCTAGAGCCTCCTTGATCACAACCGCAATCGGCACAGCCACAATCGCACCCAATAAACCACCAACCTGTACCCCTGCTAAGAGCGAAAGTAGCACCCAGACCGGATTTAAACCAGTGAAGCTCCCTAAAATCCGGGGAATGACTAAATTTTCAAGAATTTGCAGGACAATTTCACCAGCAATCAAAACCCGTAAGCCTAACCAGACATCTAGAAGTGCCACCAACAGAGTCGTCAGGATGATGCCGACGGTACCACCGAAGGGTACCAAGGCCATGAGGCCAACAGTTAACCCAAACAGCCACCCAAAGGGTACTTTCAGCCATAAAAAAGTGGGAACCAGAGCAGAAGCCAGGCAAGTGGCATAAATTAGCTGCGCAATGAAGTAATTCTGAAATCCCAGACGTAAGGATTGAGAAAAGGGCTGTCGGGTTGAGGGAGGCAGCCACTGCACTAAACTGAGCCAGAGCTGATCGCCGTGCTGTAAGAGATAGAATGTCAAAACCATCGTTAAGACAATGTTCAGCAGGCTGGTGACAGTCACCACCGCCTGATTCAAGATTTGTCCAGCAATTGCCTGCAACTCTCCCTTTAATCGATCGTTGATTTGAACCGCCAGGGCATTTAGGCTAATTGGTAACCCCTGATTCTCAGCCCACTGATTCAACACCATCAACTGATGCCGTCCCGAATCAATCAACTCTGGCAAACGGACTACTAGTTGCTGTGCTTGGGTTAGGGCGATGGGGACGAGCGTCACACCTATCGCTAAAAAAACCGATAACGCTAGCAAAAATACGAGAATGGCAACCTGCTCTCGCCTAGCACCATGATGCTCCATCCAGCTAACAGGGTAGTTTAGCAGAAACGCTAACAGGGATGCCGCCACTAAAATGACAATAAGTGAGTGAAAATAGGCAAAAATTGATGAAATTGCCCAAGCGTTGAGTACTAGCAGGGGAGCGATCATCGCGATCGCCAAAAGTCGCGTCGGGGGCGTCAGCGCCTGCCACCAGTCAAGGAATCTGCGTCGTTTCTGCATGTGCCAACTGCGGTGCGTTATAGTACAAACTTAATTTTTCACCTGCTGCTTATTATCTCTAACTGCATTGCTCTAACTCATCCCTCTACTTCAAGATTCTAGGAACCGAGATGAAAGATGTTGAACCACTTGGCGCTCCAGCCTACAAGCACTTATACCTGTTTTTCTACTTAATTCCCATTTTCGGCTTTTTTCCAGCCCTCTGGACTCTCTGTCGCCGCCAAGGGAGTCGAGAGCAACTCACTGTCAGTCGTCTATCAGTTACCTTATTTTTAACTCTACGCCTCCTGCTGCTGAATACCTTGCTGACCTCTGGTTATTTTATGGTCAGTCTTTGGTTAATGGTGGGACTAAATGAGCGGCAGTCCCCCCGCTTACCGGGGTTTAGCCACTTTGCCGAGCGGTTGCTGGGCAAGCACTTGTCTTGATGGCGCGTCGAATTGGGTACGGGTGGCAATTTTACCCGCCGAGACTCAGGGGCTAGACTAGTCAAAATTGGTATGATGCTGGCACACTACAGAAAGCCTTCTCCCGGCTTGGCAAACAAAAGTAGAAAATATTGCTAAAAATTTTCTTTTGCTCGCTTGAGTAGGGGACTAAAGCCAATAGTTGAAGGCTACCTTCACGGTCGTCTCTTTACTTTCAGTCTAATCAACAAGTGTGAGGAAGTCAGTGCCAGTTCAAAAAATTTCAGGTCAACCCTCCCAAGCTTCACAGGGATTCCAATCTTTGAAGAAAAAGTCTTCCCAAGCAAAATCTGGACGGAGGCTCTGGTTTGGTCTCGGCATGGTCGGTGTGGCAATCGTGTCAGCAACAGCAGGGGCGCTTTTAGCCGTTGCTTTTACCAGTAAGCCCTTGATGCAAAGCCAGTTGAACCAGAAACAGGCAGCAGTGTTTGATGGCGATCGCTTTTCTGGAACTGGTCTGCAATTTTCACAATTAACTCGTCCGGTCAATATCTTAGTCTTGGCAATGAGTGTGCTGCCAGAAGATATTAGGAACCCTCCCCCTGAAACCCGCAATCTCAGTTACTCGCCGCAGGTGAACTCGTTTGACGGGCTCTCAGATACCATGCTTCTGCTGCGATTCGATCCACAGACTGGAAAAATGGTCATGCTTTCCATACCTAGAGATACCCGCGTGTCGATTGAGGGACACGGGGTAGAAAAGATTAATGCGGCTAATGTTGATGGTGGGGCAGCGCTCAGTGCCAAGACGGTTAGCAATCTCTTGGGAGGGGTGCAAATTGACCGTTTTGTCCGCATTAACGTTGTGGGATTTGCCAAGCTGGTTGATGCCTTGGGCGGTCTTGACTTCTACGTCCCCAAGGACATGAAGTATAAGGACGATACCCAGCACCTCTACATCAATTTGAAGGCGGGCCAGCAGCATCTTACCGGCGACCAGGCGCTGCAACTGTTACGCTTTCGTTACGACGCTTTGGGGGATATCGGTCGAATTCAGCGGCAGCAACTCGTGATGCGCGCCTTAATGGAACAGTTCCTAACTCCTGCTACCCTAGCCAATTTGCCCCAAATTCTCTCGGTCATCCATGACTACATCGACACCAACTTGACAGTTGAGGAGCTAGTTTCCGCCGTAGGTTTTGCCGCCCGCACGGGTCGCTCAAATATGGAAATGTTGATGGTACCAGGCCGGTTTAGTGAGTCCAATGAATACAACACCAGTTACTGGCTCCCGAACCAAAATGGTATTACTTCCCTGATCGCTCAGCACTTTGACTTGGCAACACAAAGTCCGCAACCAGCAACAGACCCAGCCGCTGTGAGCATAGCGATTCAAGATAGCACTGGTCAGCCTCAGGCGGTTCGCGCCTTGGTACGTAGCCTCGAAGCAGCTGGATATCGTCGGATCCAGATCGCTAAACCCTGGAATCCACCCTTAAAAGTGACTCACATTGTTGCCGAACAGGGAGATGGAGACAGTGCCACAGCGATTAGCCGTGTCCTGAGACTGGGGGAGGTGCGCGTTGAAAGCACCGGCATTCTTTACTCCGATGTCACGATTCGGTTAGGTCAAGATTGGCTGACTAGATGACAGATCCAATCCTGCAAAATGGGGTTGACCAACTCCGGCGCTTCATCCTGCGGACAATGTCCCACACCTTCTAGAGGAATAAATTTTTGCACTTGCGGGAATTTAGCTAACTCTCGACCCAGCGCTACTGGTTCCCAAGGGTCAGCTGTTCCCCATAACATGACGGCAGGGCAAGGCAGAACCGCTAGCAGCTCTTCAGGTAAAGGTCCCTGAGAATAAGCGGTAAAGGCAACAAATACACCTACAGCGCCCGGATCGCTAGCTGGAGCCATGAGAAGGTCTACTAACTCGTCTGTTACTGCCTTAGGATGGGCGTAGGCTTGGAGGAGAATCTGTCGCACCGTTTTAGGCTTGGCAAGTTGATTGAAGAAGAACTTGCCAACCCACTTGATGGATAGTAGACGTTGGACAAGGGGCGCTCCAAAGCGGCGGTACCAAGGCAGGGTTGCGCGTTTGCGGTCATGCAGGAGCCGCAGGGAACAGTTAAGTAGGGCAACTCCCAAAGCGATATCTGGGAAAGATACTGCTGCCTGCATTGCTGCAATACAACCAATCGAGTTGCCAACTAAAATAACTGGCTCACCAACAACCTCCCGGCAAAAATCCGCAATCTGCTGTCCCCAGGTTTCAAACGAGTACTCAATCTGTTCACCTGGTTTTAAAGGGCCAGAAGCGGGTTTGGCCGAGCCGCCAAAGCCAATCAGATCGATCGCATAAACACGGCAGGTTTTCGCTAACACAGGGATGTTCTGGCGCCAATGCCACCAAGAGGCTCCAAAGCCATGTACCAAGACAACTGCTGGTCCCTCTTTTCCTTGAGTTTGATAGCAGATAGGGAAACCTTGCCAGGTCCAAGTCTGTGTTGCGGCGAACGAGTTGAATGCAGTCGTAGAAGAAGAGAGGGGCATGAAGAGGGGTGAGGGGTGAGGGATGAGAGGTGAGGGTAAATGCCTTCCCCCTTTTATTGTGACAATTCTTCACAAATATGAGATAGGGAATTGTATCCGTTTGATTAGAAGTAGAGAGGAACAATGTTTTCCCTTCCCTACTCCCTCTTTAGTCGAGATTATGTCAGGATCGAATTTTGCGATCTAACTTCCCTAAACTAGTTCTGTCATGCTGGCACAAACTTCTGCTTCTGTTATGCCATTTCTTGGGTCTGATGTGGCAACAGCCTACGATGTTGCAAGAGTGGTGATATTACCAATTCCCTATGAGGCAACGACTACCTATCGCCGTGGCTGTGAAAATGGCCCAGATGCCCTGTTGGAGGCGTCTCAACAAGTAGAATACTATGACGAGGAACTGGAAAAGGAAACTTGCCGGGAAGTTGGGATTTATACTCACCCAGCTATTGCCAACACGCGCCTGGGTCGCACTGTACCAGCTGAGGAGATGTTGCAAGTCACCCAACAAACTGTGTATCAGCTGATTCAAGACGGGAAGTTTGTCATTGCCTTAGGAGGCGAACACAGCATCACTACTGGCGTGGTAGAGGCATATCGGCAGTTCTTACCGACTGAACCCTTTACAGTGATTCAAATTGATGCCCATGGCGATTTGCGCTTCTCTTACGAAGGCTCAATCCACAACCACGCCTGCGTGATGCACCGGATTATAGATATGGGTTTGCCGACAGTGCAAATCGGTATCCGCAGTATATCCAAAGAAGAAGCCGATCTGATCGAGGATAAACAGCTGACGGTGTTTCGAGCCCGGGAAATCGCGACTCAACCAAATTGGATGGAACGAGCGATCGCCTCTATCCCTACTCAAAAAGTCTTCCTCACCATCGACCTAGACGGCATTGACCCCACATTAATTCCTGGTGTCGGTACCCCAGAGCCTGGGGGCTTGAGCTGGTATGGGCTAACCGCATTTTTAAGATCCGTGTTTGAAACTCACCAGGTGATTGGCTGTGATGTCATGGAGTTGGCACCAGTGGTAGATTCTGTAGTCTCCCAATTTACAGCTGCCAAATTGGTTTATAAACTTATTGGTTATCAGGTATTTTCCTAATAGAGACAGACAGCCACTCTGCTGCTATCGTAAATTGGAGGCAATTGCATAGTGAGCGGCACGGTGACGCATGGGAATACCTTACCAGCGGGTTTTGCTTAAACTGAGCGGTGAAGCCTTAATGGGCAATTTGGGCTATGGCATCGATCCAATTACGGTTCAAGAAATTGCGGCTGAGGTGGCAGAAATTGTAGAAAGTGGCGTACAAGTCGCTATCGTGGTAGGTGGGGGTAATATTTTTCGCGGCAAGGATGCAGCCGTGGGGATGGATCGGGCAACCGCCGACTATATCGGTATGATTGCTACAGTGATGAATGCCCTAACGCTTCAAGATTGCTTGGAAAGAATCGGAGTGCAAACGCGAGTGCAAACAGCGATCGCTATGCAAGAAGTAGCAGAACCTTATATCCGCCGTCGTGCCATCCGCCATCTGGAAAAAGGGCGGGTGGTAATCTTTGGCGCTGGTTCGGGAAATCCTTTCTTCACGACCGATACCACCGCTGCCCTCAGAGCTGCCGAAATCGATGCCCAGATGCTGTTTAAAGCCACAAAGGTAGACGGGGTCTACGATTGCGATCCCCATCTTAATCCTGAAGCTAAACGCTACCAAAGCCTGACTTATGCAGAAGTTCTGGCTCAAGACCTACGCGTGATGGATAGTACGGCGATCGCCTTGTGTAAAGAAAATCAAATTCCGATTCTTGTATTTGACATCTCGGTACGAGGAAATATCCGCCGAGCCGTGATGGGAGAAGTCATTGGAACTCTTGTGGGAGGTCTTTGTGAAATTAGCTGAAGCTGAGAGTACCATGCAGAAGACTGTTGAGGCAACTCAACGCAACTTTAACACGATCCGCACGGGACGGGCCAACGCAGCCCTGCTTGACCGGGTGATGGTGGAATACTATGGTTCCCCTACGCCCCTCAAAACCCTGGCTAATATCAGCATCCCTGATGCCAATACGATCGTGGTTCAACCTTATGACCGTACCAGCTTGAATCCGATCGAAAAGGCGATTTCTCTGTCGGATGTGGGCTTAACCCCCAACAACGACGGTTCTCTGATCCGCCTGAATATTCCTCCATTGACGAGTGATCGCCGTAAAGAATTCGTTAAACTCGCTGCCAAATATGCAGAAGAGGGGCGCGTTTCTATTCGCAATATCCGCCGTGACGCCCTAGATACCATTCGCAAACAGGAGAAAAACAGCGAAGTTTCTGAAGATGAAGCCCAAGACCAGCAGGATAAACTGCAAAAGCTGACGAACAAGTATACTGCCAAAATTGACGAATTGTTAGCAGAGAAAGAGAAAGACATCACAACGGTTTGAACTACATCCTTCCAATGCAAAAAAAGAGGTCATTTTGACCTCTTTCCAGCTTCCAACACTAAACTTAGTGGTGGCGAATTATAGTAGCCCTGTATTCGTGCCAGGCTTGCCTGTTGCCAATTGCACCTTAACAATTTTTCCGCCCATTTTCATGATTCGTTGCTGTTCCCGAAACCAGTTGTCATAAGGAACTAATTTGGTAAAGTAAGTATTTTGAAGTTCGCGCTGCGTCCGAATCCTTGTTTGGCTGGGAACACAGGCAGTAACTTTAAACATCCGCATGGCTGATATCTCCCGTATCGAGTTAGGAAAACTTTTGATTTCAATTGTTTATTGATCAAAGGCTGGGAGTCAAGCGCCAATACTAGACCGCTAACACTTATCAACCAGTTGAATAAGCGGCAGAACGTTCTAGCACTCACGACTGACTCCCAGACTTTAATAAAGCACCTGTAGAGAGTTTTCGAACCTAAGCCCTTCACCCCCTAAAAGCACTTAGCTCAAGCCAGAGCTGATGTAATCAAGGTAAACGCCCATTTCCTTTCCAGCATCAGGTCCGACGAGACTGGCGGTCACTCCCTTGATCGCCTGAATTGCCTGCACAGTTGCACCGATGGGAACACCCAGGGAGTTGTAGGTTTCCTTCAAGCCATTCAGCACCCGCTCATCCAGGATGGAGGGGTCGCCTGCCAACATAGCGTAGGTGGCGTAACGCAGGTAGTAGTCCAAATCGCGAATGCAAGCAGCATAGCGACGAGTAGTGTACATGTTGCCACCCGGACGAGTGATGTCAGAGTACAGCAAAGACTTCGCTACCGCTTCTTTGACGATTGCAGCTGAATTGGCGCTGATCGTGCTAGCTGCCCGTACCCGCAGTTCACCGGTTTGGAAGTAGCCCTTCAGTTTCTCTAGCGCCCCGGTGTCTAGGTACTTACCTTGAACGTCTGAAGAGTTGATTACAGAGGTAATTGCATCTTGCATTGTGTTGTGTTCCTTATTTCCAACCGTGTTGCAATGTTCACTATAGAGCAGGGAGACAGTCCACCCTACTGCATGGCACCAACTAGGTAGTCGAAGTAAGAGCCAGCTTCAGCGACATCTTCTCCAGACATCATTGAGGTAGCAACATTCTTCATCGCCCGGACGCTTTCGGCAACCCCTTCGACGGGAGTACCGAGGGACTTATACATTTCGCGGACACCCACGACTCCGATTTCTTCGATCGGCGTGATATCACCAGCCACAACGCCATAGGTGATCAAGCGCAGGTAGTAGTCCATATCGCGCAGGCAAGTCGCAGTCATTTCTTGACCGTAGGCATTGCCACCAGGAGAGACGATGTCAGGACGCTTTTGGAACAGCTGGTCTCCAGCTTGCTTGACAATGCGCTCGCGGTTTTCTGTCAGAGCTTGAGCAATGCGTAGGCGACGTTCGCCACCCGTGACAAAACTCTTAATCCGATCCAATTCACCAGGGCTGAGATAGCGGGCTTCGGCGTCCGCATTCACGATTGCTTTCGTGACAATACTCATTAATGGATTCCTCCAGAAAGATTTAAACTGACGCTACTCCATTGACCATTGAAGTCTATGTTTGGAGTTTCTTTATACCCAACAATGAAATTGCTGCTTGAGGCAGTACAGTGCAGGGAGGACCGAGTTGCTGGAAGTACTAAGCTTTTGGACTCAGTTACCTTCCGCAAATATTTTCCAGTATTTAGTTCAGCTTCTACGTCAGGTCTTAACACTTTTTAACATTGGTCCTCATAGTTAGGAGCCAGGAGTCAGGAGATGTGTTCTTGGTTTTCTCCTGCTCCCCCTACTCCCTTCTTACGAAGTTCCGATCGGAGGAAACCTCCGCTCGGACTTCGCGCTACCGCCCGTGCAATGCTCCCTGGAGGGAACCTCCAGGGAAGCAACGGGCGCTACTCCCTCTTCAGCTATCTAAAGGTCTGCACTGTCGAGGACGGAGATAGATCGGACCAAGCTTGCTTCACCAAGTCAGCTGCAGCTTTCACACTACCCAAGTAGTTGCCAGCTGGTAACGCGGGGAAACGTGGGTAAGGCACGACATCCTCACCGAAGTATTGAGCATACTCTGGACTGTTGACCATCGTATCCACAGCCGCCTTAAGACCGCTGTCAGCTAGCAGCTTGTTGTACTGCCGGATCTCCGCTTGGGTTGCTGGGGCACGACCAAGTAGGTGCCGGAACAGGAACTCGATCACCTTAGTGTTTGGATAAGGTGTGTAGAAGCGCCGCCGATAGGTATCAGAACTGGCAAGAGTGCGGACGAACTCTCGCACCGAGATTTCGCCATTGTTCAGTTTGCTATCCAGCTCAGTACGCCGGAATTCACTGGGCACCTGACCACTAAAGATGTCCATCACCTGGCAGTAGATGGCATTGATCACCTGTTTGGTTTCAGGTGAGTTGGTGCCTTGGGTCAGGCGGTAAATCCGAGCAGGCTTGCGGCGCGTCGTCCCTACGCCGACTTCCACCGACTGTCCGCGTCCATCATTGAAGGAACGACCCAGCTCAATGAATAGCGGCTTACTTTGGTCAACTTGACGGGCTTTTGCTGCCAGGTCGGCGATCGCCTTCGCCGTCATTGGCATCTTCTCACTTGCCATGCGGGCTTGTACTGGCTCGAAGCTAGGCACTACCAAGTCGTCATTTTGCTTGGTCAACTGGTTATACAGCTTCTCCGTATTCGGGAAGTTTGCTGCTGGTAGAGTGGGGAAGCGACGGTAAGGCACCGTATCTTCTCCAAACGCCTGGATATATTCCATAGTGTTGACCATGGCGCTGACAAAGCCACGGATACCTTGGGAAGCTAGGAGTTGATTGTACTTGCGAATTTCCGCCTGATCCTTGGGTGCCCGTCCCAAAAAGTGTTTGGTACCGAGTTCAATCACCTTGGTATTGGGGTAGGGTGTATAGAACTCTTTGATGTAAAGGTTCGAGTTGCCTAAACCCTCAATAAACTCTTTAACGGTAATCTCACCGTTCCCCAATTTGCTTTCCAAAACCGTGAATTCATTCTGGGCGATATAGGGTTGAACATCGCGCTCGAAAATCTGGCGATAGGCAGCGCGGATGACGGTTTGCACCGCGACTTTGTCGCCAATGCCTGCTACCAGCTTGAAGACTTTGGTCTGTTCGCGTTGCTTGTTGACACCTTGGTTAATCCGGAACTGAATATCTGGTTCCGTCCGTGCTTCTGTGACTGTACCCAGTTCAACAAAGCGCGGCGTTGCTTCCTGCTCAACCTTGGTATTATCTTCAGCAATACTGCCAACCCGCAGCGACCTGAGTACCACGCCTCCTGGTGTCAGATACCGCTCGTACGGGACTGTATCTTCCCCGAAAGCCTCACTGTACTCTGGACTATCGATTAAGGCATCAATCAGGGCGTAGAAGCCCTTCTTGGCACAGATATCAAAGTACCGATTGGTTTCCTGCCGCCCGTAGGTAGGACGCCCCAACAACCGTCGGTGGATATACTCAACCGACTTTGTAACGTACAGGGATGTCCAGTACAATTTGCGGAATAAATCCGATTTAGCCAGGTCGCGGATAAACTCCCTGACGGGGATTTCGCCGTTTTCCAACTTGATTTCCGCTACTTTTAGGCGCTGACCTTCGTAGACATCCCGTCCAAATACCTGGAAGTAGGCAGCTTTAATCACTGCTTGAGTTGAGCTTTCCGAGTATTTGACACTAATTCCCTTGACAGAATTCCTTCTGTTGCCGCTGTAGCTGGGGATTTGATCCAGTCGGAACACCTTCGGACCAAGGGAACCCGGAAACTCGCCCCGCGCTTTCGGATTGCTGTTTTGGTTACTGGTTGCTGGTCCCTGGTGAATCAGGATGCGCTTAGTATCCTTACCAAAAGGAGCAGGTCGAGTGCTGGGATTGCGAGTCTCTTTGGGAAAGATCGCCCCAAATTGAATTTCCAACGGGTCGTTGCCAGAGCCATAGGGATGCTGATCGGGTAGGGGTCGCTCGTAATCAGCAAACAGCGTAATAAATTGGGGAACTTTGCGGAAGGGGGCACTATAGTTCAACAGGTCTTGCTGTGGTCCCCAGTTGCGACATTCTTGAGCTTCCTGCCCCAGCCCCCGGAGATAGGGTACCGTTTCTTCGCCAAAGTAGTCTGAGTATTCCTGAGAATTGACCAGAGCATCCACTAGTGCTGGTAGACCGCCAGTGGAAACAATGGAGAAGTATTTTTGGACTTCCTCACGCGAACTGGGGGCCCGACCTAGGAAGTGACGGGAAGCTAGTTCAATGACGCGACTGTTGATGAAGGGTTCGTAAAACTGTCTGCGGTAAAGGGGAGATGTACCCAAGCGGCGGATAAACTCCTTGGTGGAGATATCACCGTTCTTGACCTTAGATTCGAGATCCGAGATGGACAAGCTGTAAGCACGGGTAATGTCGCGTTCAAAGACTTGCCGATAGGCAGCTTTAACCACTTCATTCTTTTCACCCGCCGACAGTCCAGGCTTCATGGCATATTTGGGCCGCCGCTCTGCCGAATTGAAGTAAATCTGAGGTAGTTCCAGCCCTTGTTGGTCTTCGGAAGGACGCTGCCGCAGTTTATTTGAAGGCGTCGGGGCTTTGAATTCTGTAATCAGAACATCCATGTACTGGCTGACAAGGTCTGTCGCCTCGGCATCCTTCCGGAAATACGAGAGCGCCGCCTGCCGCATTTCCTGCAACGCTACAATCGTCGCTTCGCCAGAACAAGCATTTTCAATGATTTCCCGCAAACCCCGCACGTTGACGGCAATGATGTTGGAGTCACCAGCGATGATCGCGTAGGTGACGTAGCGCAACATCCAACTGAGGTCCCGCAGCGACTTCTGCATGTTGCTCGGACCGTAGCGGGCAACGTTAATCGGTCTGAAATTGGCGGGTGCCTCGGAGCTGGGAGTGGCGGAATTAAACAACGATCGCAACCCCTCTAGAAAGCCACCGCGACTTTCTACATAGGTGACGGTTCCCAGACTCATCGTTCTCTTGATGTCTTCATTACTGGCACCTACCGCCGCTAGTTCAGCTTCCGAGGGCTTTTCCAAGAAAGCCATCGGCGAACCGCCGACAAAGATCCGGTTGGCGGCGCGAGACACAATCAGTCCTGAGTTTTGCGAGAGCGTCTGCGAGATCGAAAGCCGCTTCGTTCCCGATGCAAAATAGCTAGCCAGTTCGCTCAGTTCCCCCCGCTCCAGGAAGCGGTCTTGCTGTTCCGCTTGGGAGATCGTTGCGACTGCTAGAGTTTGATATAGTTGCGGACGTGCAACTGAGCTTCCACCGCTTGCTTTAACACTCATTAGTTTTCAAAAGCTCCCATCATAAATCATTTTTCCATTTGATGTCCCCAGCAAGTGGGAACTGCTATCGGGGTCTTTTTCGGGTGAATTTAGGCCCGATACATCGGTGCTGCGATCCACCTGATGAATGCGGCCTTAAGACAGCAACTGCCTAAAATCAACCCATTCAGCCTCTAGATTAAAACGTTTTGCGTTCGCTCCGCTGGTTTATTAAGAAATGTGTAGAAAATGAAGCCAACTCAGAATATTACTTCCGCCGTTCAACAACTCTACGATACCTACCCGTTTTCCCCAGAACCCCTGCTGGATAGTCCACCTCCTGGGTATAACTGGCGCTGGAACTGGCTAGCAGCCTACAGCTTTTGTACAGGTCAAGCACCCCAAAAGCAGGACATCCGAATTCTAGACGCTGGATGCGGTACTGGGGTAGGAACGGAGTACCTAGTTCATCTCAATCCTGCCGCTTCTGTGGTGGGGATCGATTTGAGTGCAGCAGCTTTGGCTGTAGCCAAAGAGCGCTGTCACCGCTCAGGAGCCGCTCGTGTCGAGTTTCATCACCTCAGCTTGTACGATTGTTCCCAGCTCGCAGGCGAATTCGAGCTGATTAACTGCGTCGGAGTGCTGCATCACTTGCCCGATCCGAGCCGGGGGATACAAGCACTGGCAGCGAAGCTAGCGCCTGGGGGCTTAATGCATATCTTTGTCTATGGGGAACTGGGGCGCTGGGAAATTCAACTAATGCAAAAGGCGATCGCACTCCTACAAGGCGACAAGCGAGGCGATTACCGTGATGGTGTCCATCTAGGACGTCAGTTGTTTGCTAACCTACCGGAGAATAACCGACTGGTTAAGCGGGAGAAGGAACGCTGGTCTTTAGAAAATCAACGGGATGAGTGCTTTGCGGATATGTATGTTCATCCCCAAGAGATTGACTACAATATTGAGACGCTGTTTGAGCTGATTGATGCCAGTGGCTTGGATTTCCTTGGCTTCTCCAATCCCAGCTATTGGAGGCTGGAACGACTGTTGGGGAAAGCACCAGCTTTGTTGGAGCGTGCTACCGAATTGAGCAATCGCGCCGTGTATCGCTTAATTGAACTTTTAGATCCAGAAGTCTCCCATTACGAGTTCTTCTTAGGACGCCCTCCCCTACCCAAAGCCGACTGGTTATCGGATGACGCCCTCCTTACGGCAGTTCCAGAGCGAAATCCTTGTATGGATGGATGGCCTAGCCGCTGTCTATTCAACTACGATTACCAAATTGTCAATCTGTCAGAAGTAGAATTTGAATTCCTGCAAGCCTGTGATGCGAACTCAGATGGGCAGCGAACAGTGGCAGGGATTTTGACTAGCGTGCAGATGGGACTGGAGGGAGTGCGATCGCTACAGTCTCAGCAGCTAATTTTGTTGACGCCAGGCTAACACTCTTTCTCGAGAAGGTCTTCTCCCCCCCATCCCTAGAGGGGACACCGAGCCCCCCCTGCTCTCCTCCCTGACTCCTTCTTCGTTTAATTTTTTTAAGTATTGTTACCGCAGCATGCTATGATCCTAGCTGACTCATATGAGTTAAATCAATTAGCTGGGCTGGTTTGCGAGTTTGGTGAACTTGTCAGACGAATCGTTTGAACCCACACCGGTAACGGGGGAAGATTCTCAACCTGGTTCTGCCTTAAGAGAGCCAGATAACTCGATGCAAGAGTTCTATCAACTCTACCAGGAGTTGTTGGCATGGACACTTGCGCTGACAGGGACAATTTTTGTCTTTGTCTGGATTTTTTACTCCCTCAACATCGCCCTGAATTATCTGATCGGGGCATGCACAGGTGTGGTTTACTTGAGGATGTTAGCAAAAGACGTTGAGCGACTGGGTAGAGAGAAAGGGCAATTGAGCAAAACTCGATTAGCTCTGTTGATTGGGTTGATTTTACTGGCATCCCGGTGGAATCAACTGAAAATCCTGCCTATATTTCTGGGATTTCTCACCTTTAAAGCCGCGCTCATCATCTATGTCATTCGGACGGCATTTATCTCTGACTCTCAACGTTCCACTGGAGGCAGCTCCAGCGGCTGCGTTGAGCAGGCTCAAAAAGTCGGGCAATCCTAGCAGGATATTCTTCTCCAGCTTTGGCTTGGGGAACTCAGTTGAATGGAAAAATGGTGAATCTTCTGAACGTCTGCAATTTTGTTCATTTAGCCGAATTAGAAGTAGGCCAACATCTCTACTGGCAGATTGGTAATTTGAAGCTGCACGGGCAGGTGTTCCTCACCTCCTGGTTTGTGATCGCCCTGCTAGTCATAACTTCCGTCGCTGCAACGCGTAATATCCAGCGAATTCCTCGTGGGCTACAGAACTTCATGGAGTATGCCCTGGAATTTATTCGGGATTTGGCTAAAAACCAGATTGGCGAGAAAGAGTATCGCCCCTGGGTGCCCTTTGTTGGTACTCTGTTTTTGTTCATCTTTTTGTCAAATTGGTCTGGAGCCCTAGTGCCCTGGAAGCTGATCGAGCTACCAGAGGGTGAACTAGCGGCTCCGACAAGCGACATTAACACCACAGTGGCATTGGCATTACTGACATCTTTAACCTACTTTTACGCTGGTTTCAGCAAGAAGGGTCTAGGGTACTTTGGTAATTACGTGCAGCCCGTGCCTTTTATGTTGCCGTTCAAGATCATAGAAGATTTCACCAAGCCCCTCTCCCTCAGCTTCCGTTTATTCGGTAACATTCTGGCTGATGAACTGGTAGTAGCCGTGTTGGTGCTTCTGGTTCCTCTGTTTGTTCCCCTGCCGGTGATGGCTTTAGGGTTGTTCACTAGCGCAATTCAGGCACTGATTTTTGCCACGTTGGCAGCTGCCTATATCGGGGAGGCGATAGAGGACCATGGTGAAGAGCATGGGGCGCAGCATTAAACAGCGCCTCAGTAGATGGCTCAGTTCTACGGCAATTATTGCTTGAAAGAGCAACAGTAACCAGGTAACTGGGTGAAACTTGCTATTCGCATTTCGACTTGTTAAGACATAAATCAAAGAGAGGAAAAATCATGGATCCATTAATTGCTGCTGCTTCCGTTATCGCCGCTGCTCTAGCTGTGGGCTTAGCTGCAATTGGTCCTGGCATCGGTCAAGGGAATGCGGCAGGTCAGGCGGTAGAAGGAATTGCTCGTCAGCCAGAGGCTGAAGGTAAAATTCGCGGCACGCTGCTGCTGAGCTTAGCATTCATGGAGGCGCTGACAATTTATGGTCTAGTTGTTGCCCTCGTGTTGCTGTTTGCTAATCCGTTCTCATAATCAATTTGTAGGGGTGATGTCGGCATTGCCCCTATCTCCCTACTCGTTAGGGAAAGTAGTTGAATAGAAAAACGGAAAAACTATGACACACTGGATAACCATATTAGCTGTAGAAACAGCTGGCAAAAAGGCAGGGCTATTTGACCTTGATGCTACCCTGCCTTTGATGGCTATACAATTTCTACTTTTAGCCTTGGTCCTTAATGCGACTTTTTACAAGCCAATTGGCAAAGCAATTGATGAACGAGATGATTATATCCGGACGAATCAATTAGAGGCGCGAGAACGCTTGGCAAAAGTCGAGCAATTGGCAAAGGAATATGAGCAAAAGCTAGCAGCAGCAAGGCGGCAGTCGCAAACGATTGTTACCGATGCTCAAGCCGAAGCGCAGAAAACTGCTGCGGAAAAGATAGCTGGGGCACAGAGAGAGGCCCAAGCGCAACGCGAACAAGCCGCTCAAGAGATTGAGCAGCAAAAACAGGAGGCTCTACGCTCGTTGGAGCAACAAGTAGATACTCTCAGCCGCCAGATCCTAGAAAAGCTGTTGGGGAGCAAGGTGGCGGTCTAAACTTGCGTGAGTGAGTTGGCAGTGTAAATGTGTGGCGCAGATGTGGATAGGTAGCATGGGAAATTTTTTATTTTTGGTGGCTTCTGCCAGCGCGGCTGAAGCTGAATTGGCAGAAGCCGGGTCAGAAGGTGGGCTTGGTTTTAATTTCAACCTTTTAAACACCAACCTAATTAACTTGGTGATTATTATTGGTGTGCTAATCTACTTCGGGCGTAAGGTCGTGGGGAAAACCCTGAGCGTTCGCCATGAGCAAATTGAAGCAGCAATACAAAGTGCGGAGCAACGCCAGCGCGAGGCAGCGGCAGCTCTTAAAGAACAGCAGCAGAAGCTAGATCAAGCGCAAGCGGAAGCCGAACGCATCCGCCAAAACGCTGAGGATAATGCTAAGGTTGCCAGAGAAAATATCCTAACTCAGGCAACTAAGGATATTGAACGCTTGAAAGAAGAGGCGAACCGGGATTTAAACTCGGAACGGGAGCGGGCGATCGCCCAACTGCGGCAGCAGGTAGTCGCCATGGCTCTGCAAAATGTCGAGTCGCAACTGCAGAAAGGGGTAGATGACACGACTCAACAAAAACTAATTGACCGCAGCATCGCTTTACTCGGAGGTCGCTCATGAAAGTGAATACCGAGGTAGTGGAACCATATGCCCAGGCACTTATGTCAGTGGCAAAGACGCATAACCTCACAGAGCAGATAGGTGAAGATGTGCGTTCATTACTGAATCTGATGGCAGGCTCAGAGGAACTGCGTAAATTTGTTGCCAACCCCTTAGTTACGCCTGAAGATAAAAAGACTGTATTGAAGCAAATCACCGGCGAATCGATTAGCCCCTACCTCCGCAATTTTTTGCTACTCCTAGTAGAGCGACGGCGGATCTTGTTGCTGGAGGGAATTTGCCAGCAATACCTGACTCTTTTAAGGCAGCTGAATCAAACTGTTCTAGCAGAAGTTATATCCACCGTAGAATTGACAGAGGCCCAGCAGCAATCCGTGCGGGACAAAGTCGTAGCGATGACCAATGGTGCCAGAGTGGAACTAGCAACAAAGCTCGACCCAGAGTTAATTGGTGGTGTCATCATTAAAGTTGGCTCCCAGGTGATTGATGCCAGTCTCCGGGGACAACTACGCCGCCTTTCTTTGCGCCTTGGCAGTGGCACCTAACTCCTGAATTCTTTATCCTAACACCTAACACTTATCATGGCAATCAGCATCAGACCAGACGAAATCAGCAGCATTATCCAGCAGCAAATAGAGCAATATGACCAAGAGGTCAAGACCACTAACGTCGGCACCGTCCTGCAAGTGGGCGACGGCACTGCCCGGATTTATGGTCTAGACAGGGCCATGGCTGGAGAACTACTCGAGTTTGAAGACGGCACAATTGGCGTCGCCCTGAACCTGGAAGAAGATAATGTGGGTGCGGTGCTAATGGGTGAAGGCCATGGCATTCAAGAAGGTAGCTCCGTAACCGCCACTGGCAGAATTGCCCAGGTGCCAGTGGGAGACGCCATGGTTGGACGAGTCGTGGATGCTCTAGCTCGCCCGATTGACGGCAAGGGAGACATCCAAACTACCGAAAGCCGTTTGATTGAATCCCCAGCCCCAGGAATTGTGGCGCGCCGGTCTGTGTACGAACCGATGCAAACTGGAATCACAGCCATCGACTCCATGATTCCCATTGGACGCGGTCAGCGGGAACTGATCATTGGCGATCGCCAAACTGGTAAGACTTCCATTGCGATTGACACCATCCTCAACCAGAAGGGTGAGAATGTGGTCTGTGTCTATGTCGCTATTGGTCAAAGGGCTTCCACCGTCGCTCAAGTGGTGGACGTCTTCCAGGAAGGCGGGGCAATGGACTACACAATTGTCGTCGCCGCCCAAGCCAACGACCCGGCAACCCTCCAATGGTTGGCTCCCTACACTGGTGCTAGCCTAGCAGAATACTTCATGTATAAGGGCAAAGCGACGCTGGTGATTTATGACGACCTCTCGAAGCATGCTCAAGCTTACCGTCAAATGTCACTGCTGCTGCGGCGTCCACCCGGTCGGGAAGCCTATCCTGGGGATGTGTTCTACCTCCACTCACGCCTGCTAGAACGGGCAGCAAAGTTGAGTTCCGAGTTGGGTGAAGGCAGCATGACTGCACTGCCAATTATCGAAACCCAGGCAGGTGACGTTTCTGCATACATTCCCACGAATGTGATTTCAATTACAGATGGTCAGATCTTCCTGTCTTCCGACTTGTTCAACTCTGGATTACGTCCCGCTGTCAACCCTGGGATTTCTGTATCGCGGGTAGGTTCTGCCGCTCAAACCAAGGCGATGAAAAAGGTCGCTGGTAAATTGAAGCTGGAACTGGCACAGTTTGAGGACTTACAAGCCTTTGCGCAATTTGCCTCTGACTTAGATCAGGCTACCCAGGATCAGTTGGCTCGAGGTCAGCGCCTGCGGGAACTCTTGAAGCAGTCGCAATACTCACCCTTGCCAGTGAGTGAGCAGGTGGCCATCATCTATGCTGGTCTAAATGGCTATCTGGATGAAATTCCGGTGGCAAAGGTAGCTCCTTTTGCTAAGGAACTGCGAGAGTACTTGCGCAATAGTAAGCCCAAGTACGTGGAGTTGATCCAGAAAGAGAAGCAGCTGAGCGAGGAAGCGGAAAAACTGCTGAAGGAAGGGATTAACGAATGTAAGCAAACCTTCTTGGCAACAGCGTAGTAAAGGGAGTAGGGAGTAGGGAGTAGCGCGAAGACAAGCGCGGAGGTTTCCTCCGATCGGAACTTCGTAAGAAGGGAGTAGGGAAAGCCATTCTGGTCTCTATTCCCTAGCTCCTGGCTCTTCACTCTTAGAAAAGGGTGGAAAATTATGGCTAATCTCAAAGTAATTCGCGATCGCATTCAATCAGTTAAAAACACCAGAAAGATCACAGAAGCGATGCGCTTGGTGGCTGCCGCCAAAGTGCGTCGAGCCCAGGAGCAGGTACTTGCTACCCGTCCCTTTGCCGATCGCTTGGCACAAGTGCTATACGGCTTGCAAAACCGTCTGAGGTTTGAAGATGCCGACTTGCCGTTGTTGAAGAAACGGGAAGTCCAGTCAGTGGGGTTACTGGTCATTTCAGGCGATCGTGGTCTCTGTGGTGGCTACAATAACAACGTCATTCGTCGTGCTGAGAACCGTGCTAAGGAACTGAAGGCAGAAGGCAAAGATTACAATTACGTACTTGTAGGGCGTAAAGCCATTCAATATTTCCAGCGCCGGAACCAACCTATCGATGCCACCTACACTGGCTTAGAGCAAATTCCTACGGCAGATGAAGCCGCAAATATTGCTGAAGAACTGCTCTCCTTGTTCTTATCGAACACTGTAGACCGGGTTGAGTTAGTTTACACCAAGTTTGTTTCGTTAATTAGCTCGCGCCCAGTGGTACAAACCCTGCTTCCCCTCGATCCTCAAGGTCTAGAAGCAGCGGATGACGAAATCTTTCGGCTCACAACCCGTGGCGGTGAGTTTGAGGTAGAGCGGCAGAAAGTGACCACCACAGCCCGGGTGTTTCCCCGCGACATGATCTTCGAGCAAGACCCCGTGCAGATTCTGGATGCCCTCCTACCCCTGTACCTGAATAACCAGTTACTGAGGGCGTTACAGGAATCAGCTGCCAGCGAACTCGCCGCTCGCATGACGGCAATGAACAACGCCAGCGAAAACGCTAGCGATCTCATTAGCTCTCTCACGCTGTCTTATAACAAAGCTCGGCAAGCCGCAATTACCCAGGAAATCCTAGAAGTTGTTGGTGGTGCCAGTGCATTGAGTTCGTAGGATAAAGGGTTTGTCAAATTCCCAAACAGCAGACTATAATAGGAGGAGAAGGCATGGGGCTGTAATGGCTTCGACGTGGTGGCGAAAGCTGCTTCGTGATACAGGTCGAGAGTGAGTCTTCTCTCGCAAATACCGGGCTCAAAAAAAACGTAAATGCGAACAACATCGTACCTTTTGCTCGTAAAGCAGCTGTCGTTGCTGCCTAATAACCTCTAATAGGTTCGAGCGTCTGTAGTCTGACTCCGTTAAAGGCTGCCGACCAACCCCCAACGGATGCTCTAGCAAGAGTTCTCTGATTGGCTTGCTAGCTAAGATTCAATCGGAGCATCCCATCGTTCGGGATAATGAACGGTTCCCGCCTTGAGGATTAGATAGGATAAACCTGTGAATGAGCGGAAGGTAAATACCCATTGCGGACGGCAGTTCGATCCTGCCCAGCTCCACTTCTAACTGCTAGCAAATCCATCTGCCACATGTAGGGGGATTTGTTTTTAGACCTTACTACACTTCAAGTTCTGCAACTTTGCGAACATTCGGGCTCGTCCCGCTTGTTAACTCACTGTAGATATCAAGCAGGTTATCTCTTAACTCCTCTTCCGTCTCGCCTTGAGTCCAGTAGTCAGGGTACTTTTTAAGATATCCTAACCACATATCATCGTCTTGCCAGTAGATGTACTTCTTCTTCATTTGCCAATCTACTACCTCTTTTTGAACTACTGGAACTCCAGATCCCTGGAATCCATAAAGATCTACTATCAAACTTCCCGCAGTCATTGCGGGAAGTTTACAAGCGAAGGCGGAGAAGAAAATTAAGCTGCTCTATCTTCCCGGCTCGACTGCCGCTCAACTTGCTCGATAGCAGCGTTGACTCCAGCTAACCTAGCTTCCAAATCATCGCGCATCGATTTGAGAAATCTAAGTTTGCCTTCCAATTGAGATCTGCGGGAAATGGATTCACCACAGTACCAGTTACCAGCCCAAAAAGGAAACATAGTTCACCCCGATAAACGTAACTCTACTTCTATTTTGCCCTGTTTAAAAGCCAACGGTCCACCTCTATACTTCAGTGCTTCAATCAAAGCCGCTACTTCCTCTGGAGACAAGTCCCTCTCGCAGGTGGCATCGGCACCTTCTCCAACGACACGGGTTCTGTAGGATTGTGCTGCCTCAATTCTGGATAGGCTTTCACCAGCCAACTGAAGAAACTCTCCAGTGTCGCCAAGGCTCGATTAGCTGAGGTAGCAGACAGTCCTTGATCTAGCAGATGAAACTTGAACTGAGCAATCTGGCGCGGCGCGATCTCTGCCCAGGAGCGGTCTGTCCACTCCAGAAATCGGGCGAGTTCTCGATGGTAGGCTTTCTGGGAATTAGCAGAGAGCGATTCCCTTACAGGATAGCTACGCTTCACGCGCTTTGAGAAACTCCTCAACCCGCAGCCAGCGCAAATCCTGGGGAGGCGCAGGCAACCGCTCTGGAGCAGGAGCCGAGTCAACGAACTCGAACCGCCGTGCCACGGCAGGAGCTGCGTTGACTTCGTCAAAGGGAATGAGGCGGATGGGTGGAACGGAATCAGCTTGGTGCGTGGGCATCACAGGATTCCTCTCAAATCCAGGACAAAGCCCGGAAGTACCTCTTCTCCAGACAAGTTAGTAGGGGATGACAAAACTTCCTTATCTTGTCCTTGACGATAAATTTCTACCTGCTTTGTTTGTGGGTCAAGCAGCCAGCCTAAGCGAACACCGTTGTCGATATACTCTTGCATCTTGGCTTGAGTGACTGGGAGGCTATCAGTATCAGAGCATTATTGCACCACAAAGTCTGGAGCTACGGGCGGAAATCGACGGCGCTGCTCTGGTGTCAGGTCTTCCCAACGCGCCAATAGAATCCAAGCAGCATCAGGAGAGCGGTCAGCTCCATTGGGGAGTTTGAAGCCAGTGGAGGAATCAAAGGTAATACCAGTGCCATCTGCCTCTGCCCAATTAGCCAAACGCTGATTGAGCTTAGAATTGTGACTCCCTGTTTCCCCTCCAGTCGGTAGCATGACAATCAGTTCTCCCTTGGCTGTCCGTTCAAATTGAATTTCTGGGTTAGCTCGGCACAGAGCATAGAAAGCATCGTCAGTTAGTTGAACCATGGCATCCAGGTTGAGTGTGAGAGCCGTCATTTGACTTCTCCTTGAGAGACAGGGCTAAGACAACTGGCATCAATACCAGGGGTTAATGTGACTTCAATTATAAGTTGAGCAGTCGGACGTCTGAAACTCTCACTACTGCGTTGAGGGTGAACCTGAGCTGATTGTACTCCTGCCATAGAGCCACTAAGCCCTGAGCAGGCATTAGCCATTGAGGGTCAACTGGATACATGCGTTGTGGGCGGTCCACGTCTTTCCGTTTTCTGCACTGTAGTCAAATGGCATCATTGTTTCTGCTTTGCCCTTCCCAAGCGATAAGCAGTTAGGGGACTGTTGCGAATATCTGCTTCGGCTCTCGCTATCGCCTCATCTGCTAGTAGATTTAGGGCATCAAGCTGACGACAGACCTGGCGCAGCCTTTCAACAGACCGTTTTCTCGTCTCTGGATCGGGAATTCTCGGTTGAGCGTTCATGGCAAACTCCAATTTCTTCTGGTCTCTTGAAGACTCGCCGCTATAGCTGCGTCTGTCGCTTGTCCCTCTTCTATTGTTCGCGCCACTAAATCTAAGGTAGCATACGTAGCTACTGGTTGAGCCTCAGCAATTCTTAGCAATAGTACATGCAGCCTTGCATAAAAGGCTGTTCCTCGTTCTCTAATGTTTTGAAGTTGCTCTAGCTGGCTACCAACCTAAAGCGGGACAGTTGTACCAAGAGAGGCCAGGCAAAGAAAAGCCCCCGTGTAGAGTCTAGACTAACCTCTAGACAACCCGAGAGTGAGATAAACAATGAACCTGCGCCAACG
>JAABUQ010004052.1_pt1 | contig 25688 bp, 27 predicted proteins | sample 5560001 | NCBI WGS metagenome assembly JAABUQ01 (sample SAMN10711888, study PRJNA513371) | rock metagenome | isolation source: Antarctica rocks | place: Antarctica: Victoria Land, Finger Mt nord | collected 2015-12-18
TGCGGAAGGCCTCCTGGATGAGCTCACCCACCGTGCGCAGGCGCCGATTGCCGAAGTGCTCGTACTCGTCTAGGTGCTCGTCCACCGGCTCGCGCGGCATGCTCGCCGCCTCCGCCGCGTAGTCCTTGATCTCGACCTCCGGCTCCTCGGGCATGCCCAGGCGCTTGGGCAGGGAGACCAGCTCACGAACCAGGGCGAGGATGTCGTCGTGGGTCAGGGTGCGCGTGTCCAGGTCGATGTCCAAGCCCAGACGTGAGTTGAGCTTGTAGCGGCCCACGCGCGTGAGGTCGTAGCGCTTGGGATCGAAGAAGAGCTGGTTGAGCAGCGCACGCGCGTTGTCCACGCTGGGCGGCTCGCCGGGGCGCTGCTTCTTGAACAGCTCGATCAGCGCACCCTCCTCGGTGCGGGTGACCTCCGGGTCGGACTCGACCGTGTTACGGATGTAGTGAGAGTTGCCAAAGAGCCGCAGAATCTCCTCGTCACCGGCGTAGCCCATCGCCCGCAGCAGCACGGTGACCGGGAGCTTGCGCTTGCGGTCGATGCGCACGAAGACCTTGCCCTTCTTGTCGATCTCCAGCTCCAGCCAGGAGCCGCGCGCCGGCATCAGGTTGGCGATGAAGACCTGCTTCTCGCGGTCCTTGGGCTCCATCAGGTAGGCGCCCGGAGAGCGAACGAGCTGCGTGACGACCACGCGCTCGGTGCCGTTGATGATGAAGGTGCCCCGCTCGGTCATCCACGGGAAGTCGCCCATGAACACCGACTGCTCGCGGATCTCGCCTGTCTCACGGTTGATGAAGGCGACGGTCACGGTGAGTGGCCGCGCGTAGGTCAGGTCCTTCTCGCGGCACTGCTCGATCGAGGCGACGGGCTCGTCGAACACGAACTCGCCGAACTGCACGGCGAGATTTCCGGTGTAGTCCTCGATGGGCGAGATGTCGTCGATCGTCTCGCGCAGGCCACCCTTCTGGAGGCCGGTCAGCCACTCGAACGAGCGCCGCTGAATGTCGATCAGGTTGGGAACGTCCAGCGACTTGGACAGGCGCGCGAAAGTACGGCGCGTCCGGAGGTCATCAACAGCAGCCAAGAGACTCCTCGGAAGGTCGGAGACAGACGGGCAGAGGGCGCACGAAGCGCGACCAGCAAAGATAACACAGGGAGACGCGACCCCTGGTAGGGCTGCCAACGCTCACGGACCCCACCCCGGGTCACCGCGTATGTGGCGCGGTGCCCATGACAACGGGCGGCTGCGGCTATCGGTCGGCGCGGGCACTCTAGCGCAAATTGCGCCCGCCGTGACGCGCACCGTGAACGACAGAGGCTCCGCACTGAGCGGAGCCTCTGTGGACGCGGCCGGCAGCGTGTCCGACCGTCTACTTGATCTCCACGCTCGCGCCGGCCTCCTCGAGCTCCTGCTTGACGCGGTCGGCCTCCTCGCGGTCGACTCCCTCCTTGACCGCCTTAGGGGCCTCGTCGACCAGCGCCTTGGCCTCTTTGAGGCCAAGGCCAGTGGCCGCGCGGACCACCTTGATGACCTGGATCTTCTTGTCACCGGCGCCGGTGAGCATGACGTCGAACGCGGTCTGCTCCTCCTCCTCGGGACCGGCGCCGTCTCCCCCTCCGGCCGGAGCGGCCGGAGCGGCCATGGCGGCGGCGGACACCCCGAACTCCTCCTCGAGGGCCTTGATGCGCTCGGCGAGCTCGAGCACCGAGATGCCCTTGAGCTCGTCGATCCACTCCTGCGTGTTGGTAGCCATGTGGCTGTTCCTCCTTGGTCGGTCGCTTCGGCGGTGGTCGGGCTAGGCCGAAGCGTCCGCCTGTTTGTCGTCTTGATGGGAAGGCTGCTCATCGGCCGCCGCGGAGGCGGGAGCCACCGGATCGGGCACCGGGGCCTCATCGGACAGCGGCGCCGCCGATTGCTCAGACGGCGGAGCGCTCTCTTGCGCCGACGCCTCGCTCTCTGAGCCACCGGGCAGATCCGCGTTCGCCGGCTCGTCGGCGGACGGATCGTTCGCCGCCTCCTCGCCGGGGGGCGGGCTCGCCGGCACCGGCGCCTCGCCGGCCGGGATTTCGCCGGACTCCTTCTTTTCGCGCACCTGGCCCAGCGCGACGGCCAGGCCTCCGACAAGGGCGCCGAGGGTGCGCACCAGGCCGGTCACCGGCGAGGCGACCATCCCCACGAGCTGGCCGTAGAGGGCCTCCCGGGAGGGCAGGCGCGAGATGGCGCGGATCTGCTCGGCGTCGAGGGTGTCGCCGTTCAGAAGGCCGCCCTTGAACGGCAACAGCTGGGTGACGCGCGCGTAGTCGGCGATCGCCTTGGCCGCCTGGGCCGCGTCGCCGTGCACGAAGGTCAGCGCCGTCGGGCCCTGCAGCAGAGCCTTCAGCGTCGTGGCACCCGCCTGGTCGGCGGCACGTTCGGTAAGGGAGTTCTTGACCACGCAAAAGCTCGCGTCGGCGTCGCGCAGCTTGGTGCGCAGCTCGGCGGCCTGGGGTACCGAAATGCCGCGGTAGTCCACGGCGAATACTGCGTCGGCCCGCTCGATCTCGCTGGCCAGCGTCTCGATGGTCGCTGCCTTCTGCTCTCGATTCATCTGCGTCCTCTGGCTCTCTGACGGGTGGCTGCCCACGCAGGTGCGGGCGTCGAGAGCGGATGAACCGCGACGATCGCTCCGCCTGCCCCGGTCTTATGCCGTGCCGGGGGTCTCGGGCAGTGCGCCTATGAAGAAGGTCGTCGGGCAGTGTAGCCGGGGCACTCGGGGCCCGCGGCCGGGCGGCGCTGATCAGAGGCGTCTACACCCTCTAGCCACGGCAGGGCGAGGCGTCTACATCCTCTAGACACGGCGCCCAACTTTGTCTACGCCGTGCGTTGGTCGTCGCGAGGCTCCGAGCGCGGCCCCTTGGATTCGCCCCGCCCGCAAACCCGCCCGCTCGACGCGCCACCCCAGCGCTGCCCGCGGTGCTCAGGTCAGGCGGCGGCTGCGGCCGCTTCGCCGACGATGTCGCGCGTGCGCGACGGGTCGACCTTCACGCCCGGGCCCATGGTCGAAGCCATGGTCACCGTGCGCAGGTAGCGTCCCTTGGCGGCCGAAGGCCTGGCGCGCACGAGCTCGTCGATCACCGCAGCGTAGTTCTCGAGCAGCTGGCGCTCGTCGAAGCTCGTCTTGCCGATGACCAAATGCACGATGGCGGTGCGGTCGGTCCGGTACTCGACCTTGCCCGCCTTGGCCTCCTGCACGGCCCTGGCCACGTCCATCGTCACCGTGCCCACCTTCGGGTTGGGCATCTTGCCCGATGGCCCCAGTATGCGACCGAGGCGACCGACCACGGGCATGAGATCGGGCGTGGCGATGGCCACGTCGAAGGCGTCAAAGCCCTCCTCGATGCGCTTGGCCAAGTCGTCGTCGCCGACCACGTCGGCTCCGGCCTGCTCAGCGTCACGGGCGCGATCACCGCGCGCGAACACGGCGATGCGAACCTCCTTGCCCAGTCCGTTGGGCAGGGCCACGGTCCCGCGCAGCTGCTCGTCGGCGTGGCGCACGTTCAGCCCCGTACGCACATGGACCTCGACCGATTCGTCAAAGCCGGCGCGCTTGAGCTGCTTGACCAGGCTCACGGCCTCGGCGGGCGCGTACTCGCGGTCGCGATCCACCTGAGCCCGAGCCTCGAGGTGGTGGCGTCCATGGCGGGTCACGAGCGCGCCATCGCTGGGAAGCGGTGACCAATCACGACGCCACCTCCACGCCCATCGAGCGTGCGGTGCCCGCGATGATGCGGGTGGCCTGCTCGAGATCGTTGGCGTTGAGGTCGGCCATCTTGCGCTCGGCGATGTCGCGCAGTTGACCGGCGCTGATGGTGCCGACCTTCGCGCGGTGGGGCTCGGGCGAACCCTTGTCGATGCCCAAGGCTTGGCGGATCAGCACGGCGGCGGGCGGCGTCTTGGTCACGAAGGTGAACGAGCGATCCTCGTAGACGGTGATCACCACCGGGATCACGGTGCCCGCGTCGCCCTGGGTTTGGGCGTTGAACGACTTGCAGAACTCCATGATGTTGATGCCGTGCTGGCCCAGAGCAGGCCCGACGGGCGGCGCCGGGGTGGCCTGACCGCCCACGGTCTGCAGCTTGATGGTGGTGAGTACCTTCTTGGCCATGACGCTCCTAAACTAGTAGATGGCCGGCCGCTAGACCTTCTTGACCTGGTCGTAGCCGACCTCGACCGGCGTCTCGCGGCCGAAGATCGATACGAGCACCTTCAGGCGAGCGGCGTCCTCGTTGATCTCAGAAATCTCCCCCGAGAAGTCCGAAAGCGGCCCGGAGACCACCTTGACGGTCTCGCCGATGGTGAACTGGGCGCGCGTGCGGGGCGCCGTGGCCACGTCGGTCTTGTGCAGAAGCCGATCGACCTCGGACTGGGTGAGGGGCACCGGTTCGTTGGACGCACCGACGAAGCCGGTGACGCCCGGCGTTCCCTTGACCAGGACCCAGGAGGCCTCGTTGAGCTCCATGTTGACGAGCACGTAGCCGGGCATCGTGCGCTTCTCGACCGTGACCTTCTGGTTGTCCTTCATCTCCGAGACGGCCTCCGTCGGCACGACCACCTGGCGCACGGCGCGCTGCTGGCTGAGGGAGACGACGCGGTGCTCGAGGTTCTGCTTGACCTTGTTCTCGTGACCGGAGTAGGTGTTGACGACGTACCAGCGAAACATGCGCTTTCCTGACGGCTGAGGGAGGGACGGAAAAGAGGCGTAACAGACGGGCGGGGCGCTACAGGATGGCGTCCACGACCTTCTTGGCTACGAAATCGGCGATTCCCAGGTAGGCACCGGCGACGACGACGAAGCCCAGCACGACGGCCGTGGCCTGGGACACCTGGCGGCGATCGGGCCACTGCACGCGCTGAAGCTCGGCCCAGCTGGCGCGGATGAAGGCCAGCCCCCGGTTGCCCCGGGGCCTATCGACCGCCGGGCCCGCGCGGGGCGCAGGAGTGCGATCGCCAGCCGGCTCGTCCGGGGCGCCGGACTGATCGTCGTCGACGACGTGGTCGGGGTCGGCCGGCGTGTCAACGACCATATCGGGGGGTGGGGCCTTGGCTCCACCGCCACCAGGCGGTTGGCCCTCCCCGCCGTTCGCGCCGCTGTCGGAAGGCGGAGTCTCGCCGCCCGGCGCGTCGCTGGGTCGCGCCCCGCGTACGAGCGCCGCATCGAACTCGTCGACCTCGCCGGAGGCGTGCTGCAGCGCTCCGGGCACGTTCTGGCGCACGGGCTGGGTGTCACGCGCAGCGCCACCCTGATGGGTACGTCGCTGCTGCTGGCGCTGCTTGGCGCGTTTACGATCGCGGGCCACGAGTTCTGGAGCTAGCGAGTCTCGCGATGGCTGGTGTGCCGACGACACCAGCGGCAGAACTTGCGCAGCGTGATGCGATCGGGATTGTTGCGCTTGCTCTTATTGGTCTGGTAGTTGCGATGCTTGCACTCCTCGCAGGCGAGGGTGACAGCGATGCGCACGTCTCCGCGGGCCATGTGCGTTCCCCGGTGTGGTGATGGGCAGCGGCGCCAGGCGAAGAAAAACCCCGCCGGCGCGAGGTGCGGCCAGTCTAGCGCGGCTCAGTCCGCGGCGTCTCTGGACCGGTCGGCGTGCCGACGATCACGGCCGCCGAGCGGCCGCGGACCCCCGATCTGCTCAGAGCCGCCGCCCAGGGTGGGCCAGCAGCGCGTCGAGCGCCGTGGTGTGCGGGTCGGCGGCCCGCCCCAGGTGGGGCAGGCCAAGCAGGTCTTCGACGGTGCGCAGCAGGCTGTAGTGGTCCAGAGGCGCGCCGGAGACGGTGGCCGCTCGCGCGCCGGGACCGGCCACGATGGTGGCCACGCGACCACCGGCGGCCTGCCCGCCGCAGCATGAGCGATCGCTGGTGCCCTCGTCCCAGGTGAGCATGAGCACCCCGCCGCGTCCAAGCTCGCGCAGCAGGGCCGGTAGGACCGACGCCAGGTAACGGTCGGCCTGTCGCAGGGAGCAGTCGTGCCCGTCGTCGCACAGGTTGGGCGACAACCACACGAAGTCCGGCAGGCGACCGGAGCGCAGATCGCCGGCGAGGCGACCGTAGGGGACCACCTGTGAGCATCGGCCCTGATTGCCCACCACGTCGCGGAAGTACAGGAACGGATCGTGCTTCTTGGCGTAGCCCCCGCTGTCGGCCACGGTGTCACAGGCCGAGGGCAGACCCTCCATGTAGGCGCGCCAGCTAATCCGCGATTGCTCCAGCTGGTCGACGAGGTTGGTCGAATTCACCGAGCACTCGGTGCAGTCAGAGTGCACGCCGAACGTCGAGCCGCCGATCAGGGCCAGATAGTTGGGCAGCGACGGATGGGAGATGGCGTGGTAGTTGGTGGCCAGGGCGTAGCGACGAGCCAGCGCGTTGACGTAGGGCGCGTCGGGGCTGCCGATCACCGCCGACAGCTCCTGGTTCTCCATGACCACGACGGCCACGTGGGAACGCGACGAGGCGGGCAGCGCCGCGGGTGGCCCGACGGCGAGTCCGGGGCCGGGCCGGGCGCCGCAGCCGACGCCCACCAGCGTGCAGGCGAGCGCCGCCAACGCCACGGCCATACGCTGGGCTGCAGTGGCCATCGGCCGCTACCGTAGCGCCAGCCCCTTCCTTCCCCTCTTCAGCCTCCGACGCGTTGTCCCCGCCCGCCCCTCCCCACCGACACGAGTCGCAGCGAAAGGCCGCCGCCGCGGCCGGGATACGCCGCCGACGGTTGGTGGCGATCATGCTGACCGCGGGCGTGCTGGCCGTGCTCGCCGTGGTGGTCCTTGGCGGCGCTGGGCACTCCGGTGGCCGCAGCGAGCCGGCCGCCGGTTCGACCGGCGGCAGCGCTGCGAGCACGGCGGGCCGGGAGGGAACGCGATCGAGGACGGCGCCCTCCAGCGCCGCCCAGATCGCCGCGGTGCGTCGGTTAGCCGCGTTGGGGCTGCCGCTCTACTGCGCGGGACGCCGCGGCGACATGGTCGCGCTGACCTTCGACGACGGGCCGGGGCCCTACACGAACCTGGCCATACGCAAGCTAGAGAAGCACCGGGCACGGGCCACGTTCTTCCTCGTCGGGCGCAACCTCGGGCTGGTTCGGGGGGCGGTGCGCCGTGAGCGCGCGCTCGGAGCCGTCGGAGACCACACCTGGACGCACCCGCTGCTGACCCAGCTCGCACCCGTGGCGGCCGAGTCAGAGATCGTCCGCACCCAGGTGGCGCTGGCCCAAGACTCGGGGGCGCCGGTGGTGCTGTTTCGTCCTCCCTACGGCGGGCGTAGTCAGGCCATCGACCAGGTCGCCAGGCGGCACGGCATGCTCGAGGTGCTGTGGACGGTGGACTCCGCGGACTCGCTCGGGGCCGACTACGCCGGCATTGCGCGCAACGTCATCTCCGGGCTGCACGGCGGGTCGATCATCCTCATGCACGAGAACCGCGGCCAGACGATCCGTGCCCTACTGCAGATCCTGCCCGAGATCGAGCGCCGCCACCTACGTGCCGTCAGCCTGCCCGAGCTGCTGGCCAAGGACCCGCCCAGCGTTGCTCAGCTGCACGCCGGGCCGGCGGGATGCGGTGCCCGGGTGAGCGCGGTCCGAGGCGGAGGCTGAGCCGCAGGCCGATCAGGCGCGCGTCAGGCGCTGGGCGCCGCGACGGTGACGCACTTCCCGCCCGTCCAGGTCGGCCAGCGCGCGCCGGTGGCCCAGCGGCAGGACGACCGCGCTGGACAGACGCGCCCGGTCGGCCGTGTCGCTGATCACCACGGCGGGCCGGGGGACCGAGGCGACCGCCAGCGTGCCGGCCGGCAGGTCTGAGAAACCCGCCGCGCCGGTGAGCAGCGCCCCCAACCATCCCACGCTGAGCGTCGCGGCCATGACGGCCAGGACGCCCACCAGGTGCTTGCGACGGCCTGAGCGGTCGAGGAAGATCGGCTCCTCGTGACCAGTCGCGCGCCAGACGGATCCGGACGTGCGAACGTCAGCGGGCGCGGCCGGGCAGCCGTCAGTCACCTCGACGGGAGCGTGGCCGGCCAGCACGGCAGGTAGCCCGAAGGTCGTGGTCAGGGGGAGGATGTGGGCTTCGCAGGACACAGGCGCATGTTGGCAAACACTCGCGTGCGCGCAAGGTTGCGAGCCACTCCCTTATGGCGATGTTCGCAATCGCTAACAGTTGCCCTCCGTGGGCGCACGGGGGATCTGTCGACAGATCGTTGACGGGCGCTTCACCTCGCCCCCGCACGAGCAGCGAACGTTGGAAAAACCTGCCGTCGCTCGCACGCCCGCTCGGGTGCGGCTCAGCTCGGGTGCGGCTCAGCTGCGCTGCGCCTCGGGCTTGCGCTCCGCGGTCGCCTGCTGCAGTTGCTCGAGTATCTGCGGCCAGCGCTTGCGCAGACGCGTCACGTCCCAGTGCGACAGGGTGACCAGGCGCATCGCCGTCTTGGCCACCACCGATGCGTTGCGGGTTTGCTTCTCGAGCAGACCTATCTCGCCGAAGAACTCTCCGGCCCCGAGCTCGGCCACCTTCTCCGTCCCGCGCGTCACCTCGGCGGTGCCCTCCTGGATCATGAAGAACTCATAGGCGTAGTCGCCCTCGTCAACAAGGTGCTTGCCGGGTGAGACCGATACCTCGGAGACGAACTGGGCGACCAATCGTAGGTCCTCCGAGTTCAGCGACGAGAACAGGCCTATCGCCTTCAGTCCCTCGGGATCCATGGGGTGCTCCTTGCCTTGGAGGTGTTGACGACGAGTGAGGCCAGCGACCCTATCTACCGCCTCGCGGACAGGTCAAGCAGGGGTGCCCTCAAATCGGGCTGGTCTACTCGTACAGTGCCACCACGCCGAGGATGACGTACAGAGAGGCCAGTGCCCATCCCTCGAACGCGACCGCCTCCCCGTCGCCCGTCACCTGCCAGACCAGCAGTGCGGTGAGGGCCAGCGCCCCTATGTACACGGGCGACACCGCAAACGTCAGGGTCGTCGAGAGGGCGAGGGAGATGAGCACGAGCGCCGGGAAAAGGAAGGCCGCGATCTGAGCCACCGAGTTCTTGACCACGGAGATGGCAAGGTCTGACTTTCCCTTGTGAGCGAGCACGAGTCCCGCGAAGTTCTCCACCGCATTGCCCGCCACGGCCACGATCACCAGTCCCGCGAAGGCCTGGGAGATGTGCAGCTGGAGGATCGCGGGAGCCAGGGCCTTGACAAACCAGTCCGAGACGAAGGCCGACCCGATGCCCCCGACCACCAGCAGCGCGATGGTCAGCGCAGTCCCCACGCGCGGGCTGGCGCGGCCCGCGCGCCCCTCCCCCACGTCGGCGCTGTCCGCCCGCACATAGGGCACCACCCAGGAGATGTACACGGCCAGCAGGCACACGGCGGCGACCATCGAGATCGTCTTGACGTGGTGCGAGGCGGGGTCGCCGGTGCGCAGCGACAGGCCGACGGTCACGATGATGAACACGGTGACCAGCAGAAGCGTCGCCGTGTCGTTGGGAAGACGCCGGCGGAAGCGCATCACGCCGTCCTCGGCGGCGCGCGAGCCGACCACGATCACCAGCCCGAGCACCAGCAGCGCATTGGCCAGCAGCGATCCGAGGATGGCGGTCTGGGCGACCACGAGCTCACCGGCTTCCAGCGCGAAGATGACGACGAACAACTCGGGAAGGTTGCCCAGGGTCGACTGCGTCAGGCCGGTGACCCCAGGACCCAGGCGCTGGCCCAGCTGCTCGGTGGCGAAGGACACCACCCAGGCCAGGCCCGCGAGAGCCACGGTGGCCAGCGCGAAGCGGGGCACCGCGGCCCAGCGGCTCAGGTCGGCCACCCCCGCCAGGACGCTGAACACCACGACCAGGGCCAGGCTGCCGCGCTCGATGGTGGTCAGGGCACCCATCAGGCCGGCGAGCATATTGTCCCGCGCCGGATAGCCTGGCTCGCATGCGCCTGGCCACGTTCCTGCCTCCCGGCTCACAGGCTCCGCGCGCCGGAGAGGTGCGCGACGACCACCTGGTCGCCTTCCCCGAGGGGGTGTCGGTGCTCGACCTGCTCGCCCGACCCGACGGCGCCGTCGCTGCCGACGGACCGCGGTGGCCGCTCGTCGAGCTGACGCTGCTGGCGCCGATCCCGCGCCCCCCGGCGATCCTGGGCATCGGACTGAACTACGCATCCCACGCCGCCGAGACCGGACGCGAGCGCCCCGAGCAGCCGATCGTGTTCACCAAGCTCCCGGGTGCGGCCGCCCCTCCCGGCGCCCCCGTGCCCTGCCCCGATGTGGTGCGGCGCCTGGACTACGAGGGCGAGCTGGCGGTGGTCCTGGGCGCGGGCGGCCAGGTGGCCGGCTACGCCGTGGCCGATGATGTCAGCGCGCGCGACCTGCAGGGCCGCGAGCCACAGTGGACACGGGCCAAGGGCGCTGACGGCTTCTGCCCCTACGGCCCCTGGATCACCACCGCCGACGAGGTCTGCGATCCCCACGCACTGCGGCTGCGCACGTGGGTCAACGGCGACCTGCGCCAGGACTCAAGTACGGCGGACCTGATCTTCACGGTGCCCGAGCTGCTCTCCTTCATCGCGGAGACCTGCACGCTCCCGCCCGGAGCGCTGATCCTCACCGGCACCCCCGCCGGCGTGGGCATGGGCATGGATCCGCCGGTCTTCCTGACCGGCGGGGACACGGTGCGCGTGGAGATCGAGCGCCTCGGCGCGATCGAGCACCCCATCGCCCGAGGCCCCCGCGCGGCCCAGGGCTAGTGGCTCTCCAGCACGCGGTCGATCAGGCCGTACTCGAGCGCCTGCTCGGCGGTGAAGAAACGGTCACGCTCCATGTCGGCGTGCACCTGCTCGACCGGCTTCTCGGTGTGCTGTGCGTAGATCTCATCGACGCGCCCGCGCATGTTGAGTATCTCCCGGGCGTGGATCTCGATATCGGTCGATTGGCCCTCGAAGCCGGCGGATGGCTGGTGGATGAGGATGCGGCTGTTGGGCAGGCAGGCCCGCTTGCCCTTGGCCCCTCCGGTTAGCAGCAGCGAGCCCATCGACATGGCCACCCCCACGCACATGGTGGCCACGGCGGGCTTGATGAACTGCATGGTGTCGTAGATGGCCAGCCCGGAATAGATGCTCCCGCCGGGTGAGTTGATGTAGATCGAGATGTCCTTGTCCGGGTCGGCCGACTCGAGGTGCAGCAGCTGAGCGACCACGAGGTTGGCCACCTGGTCGTCGATCGGCGTGCCCAGAAAGATGATGCGCTCGTTGAGCAGCCGCGAGTAGATGTCAAATTCGCGCTCGCCGCGCGAGGTGCGCTCGATGACCATCGGTATGAGTGGCATGGCCAGACCCTAGCGCTCGCCTGCCGCGGGTTCGGACCGGTCCCGGGCGCCGGGCGCGGTGGCACCCGGGGCGCCGAGCCAGCTCAGCAGGGCGGCGCGGGCAAAGCGCCAGTGACCGCCCAGGCGGCGTCCCGGCAATTCGCCGTCCTGCGCCAGGCGCTCGATGACCTCGACGTCGACCTGCAGTAGCTCACCGGCTTCCACGGCGGTGAGCACCTCAGCTTCCCGGGGGCGGAAGTGATGATGGCCCACGGCCAGCGGGTCTCCTCCGAAGGTCTCCACCGTCACCCGCCGCGCACCCTCCTGCGCGCCCGACAGGGCATCCAGCGAGTCGGCCGAGTCCGGGTCGACGTAACGCTCCAGCAGCCCGGTGATGAGGCGCTGCTTGGGCAGCTTGAGCTCGAAGGCGGCCCGGTCAAGGCGCTGAGCCTGCTCGGCCGGGATGCGCACGAACAACGCGGAGGTGGGCGGGGCGCCGCGCGGAGCGGGACGGTGGCCCTGGGTACGGCTTAGGCGGGACATGTTGCCTCCAGTCAATTTCTATATAAAGATAGCTATCAAGCTATCACGCTCCCCTTCTACAGTCCAGGGCCGTGTCCTCCGTGCCCGCACTGCGCATCAGCGGCCTGACCAAGCGCTACGACGACGGGTTGCTGGCGCTCGACAACCTCGACTTGGAGATCGCCGACGGCGACTTCTTCGGGCTGCTGGGCCCCAACGGCGCGGGCAAGACCACGCTGATCAGCGCCGTGTGCGGCCTGATCCGCAGCACCGCCGGGGAGATCAGGGTTTTCGGCCGTGACCACGGTTCGCGTGAGGCACGGCGGCTGATCGGGCTGGCCGAGCAGGACGTCAACCTTGACCGCTTCCTGGATGTGGAGGAGACGCTCGTCTACCACGGCGGCTACTACGGCATGGCACGCGACCGTGCCCGCCTTCGCGCGCGAGAGATGATGGACGTCTTCGACCTGCGGGCCAAGGCCGGCGTGCGCGCACCGTCGCTGTCGGGAGGGATGCGCCGGCGCCTGCTGCTCGCCCGCGCACTGATGCACGAGCCGCGCCTGGTCATCCTCGACGAGCCCACCGCCGGGGTCGACTTCGAGCTGCGCATGGAGCTGTGGCGCTACATCCGCCGCCTGCACGAGCAGGGCACCACCATCCTGCTCACCACCCACTACCTGGAGGAGGCCGAGGAGCTGTGCCGAGAGGTGGGACTGATCCGCGGAGGACGCATCATCGCGCGCGACAGCTCTTCCGCCCTGCTTCGCACCTTCGGAGCCAGCTCGCTGGCCGACGTCTACGTCAAGGCGATGGCCTCGTGAGCGACGCGGCCCTCACCGAGGCCCCGGTGCGGAGGACCTCGCGCCGGCACGAGTGGCTGGAGCGTCGCCGCGGCCTGCTCGCCCTGGGCGGACGCGAGGTGCTGCGCGTGCTCAAGCTGTGGACCCAGACGGTGGCCGCTCCGGTGATCTCCGCCTTTCTGTTCATCCTCGTCTTCGGGCTGTCGCTGAGCGGGCGCATCCGCCACGTCGAGGGCGTGGATTACCGCGTGTTCATCGTGCCCGGGCTGATCACCATGGCCATGGTGCAGGCGGCCTACGCCAACAACTCATCCTCGGTGTTCCAGGCGCGCTTCGACCGTTACCTCAACGATGTGCTCGCCTCTCCGATGCGCAACTGGGAGATCAACCTTGGACTGTCCCTGGGCGGGGTGGTGCGCGCCCTGCTCATCGGCCTGTCGCTGCTCGCGCTGGCACTGCCCATCACCGGTGTGCCGGTGCGCGAGCCCGCGATCCTGCTGGTGGCCGTGCTCCTCGGGCTGACCCTGTTCGCCTCGCTGGGCGTGGTGGTGGGAATCTACGCACGCAGCTGGGACCACGCCGGTTTCGTGCAGAACATCGTCATCGTGCCCCTCAGCTTCCTGGGCGGCGTCTTTTACTCGGTCTCGGTGCTGCCCTCGCCCTGGCGCGAGATCTCCCACTTCAACCCCATCTTCTACCTCGTTCAGGCCGTGCGCTACGGCTTCCTGGGTTCCAGCGACGTATCGGTCGGCCTGGCCTTGGCGATCACCGGCGTGCTCACCGCGGCCGTGGTCGCCTGGAGCGCGTGGTTGTTCTCCACCGGGCACCGGCTCAAGCCCTGATCGCGAGTTCGCCGACCGCGGCCTCTCGGGGCCTGGCGCGGGTACCGCCCGTCGGGCTGGTGATCGTCGGCGTTGGGTCGATCCAGTTCGGAGCGGCGCTGGCCGCGACCCTGTTCGCCCAGCTCGGGCCCGCGGGAACCTCACTGCTGCGACTGGCCTTCGCCGCGGTGATCCTGGTGGCGGTGACCGGTGCGCGCCCGGGAGCCCACCCGCGGGTGCACCTACGCCTGGCGGCGCTCCTGGGGCTCACCCTGGCCGCCATGAACCTGTGCTTCTACGAGGCGCTCGACCGGATCGCCCTGGGGCCTGCGGTCACCGTGGAGTTCATCGGTCCGCTGGCCGTGGCGGTGGTGGGCTCGCGCCGCAGGCTGGACCTCGTGTGGGTGGTGCTGGCCGGCGCCGGGATCCTGCTGCTCTCCCAGGGCCTGCCGGGCGGCTCGGACTACAGCGGCGTCGCCCTGGCCGCCCTGGCCGGCTGCTTTTGGGCGGCCTACATCCTCATCAACGCCCGGGTGGCGGGCGCCTTTGAGGGTTCCACCGGCCTGGCCCTGGCCATGTGCGTCGGCGCGGCGGCCCTGGTCATCCCCGGCTCCGTCGGCGCGGGCGGGGCGTTGTTCAGCGTGCCCCTGCTGGCCCTCGGCGCCGCGGTGGCACTCATGAGCTCGGTCATCCCCTACTCGCTGGAGACCGAGGCGCTGCGCCGGCTGCCCGCCAACGTGTTCAGCGTGCTGATGAGCCTCGAGCCGGCGATCGCGTCGCTGGCGGGTCTGCTCGTTCTCGGCCAGCGCCTGCGCCCTCGCGAGGTCGTGGCGATCGCGCTCGTCGTGCTGGCCAGCGGGGGAGCCTCGCGCGGGGCGCGGACCCCCGCCTGGACACTCGACGCCTGAGGGGAGCTCGAAGGGCGAAAGGGGTCCATATGCTTCTCCGGTGTTCTCGCTGAACGTGCCCAACGTGCTGACGCTGCTGCGCATCATGCTCGTGCCCGTGCTCGTCGTCGCACTGCTGGACAAGACGCCCGACGGAGACGCACTCGCCGCGGGCGTCTTCGCCGTCGCGTCGCTGACCGACTTCATCGACGGCTACCTGGCGCGGGCGCGTGACTCCATCACCACCTTCGGCAAGCTCATGGACCCGATCGCCGACAAGCTGCTGGTCATCGGCGCGGTGATCACCCTGGTCTCGCTGCACCGCGTCGCCGCCTGGGTGGCGATGGTCATCATTGCCCGCGAGTTTGCCGTCACCGCCACGCGCATGGCCGCCACCCAGGCGGGAGTGATAATCGCCGCCAACCGATGGGGAAAGGCCAAGACCGCAGTTCAGGTCCTGACCATCCTCGTACTGATCTCGGTCGACGGTCGTCCGCTGTGGCTCACGCTTCTGGTGGACGGCATGGTGGCGGTGACCCTGCTCTCGGGTGTCGACTACTTCTTCGGCCTGCGCCGTCAGCTGTCCCTGGCCCAGGCGCGCCGCTCAGAGAGCACCCAGCGCGCGAGCGGCACCGGGGAATCACTCATCTGAAGGCTGCCGATCTGAGGCCGGCGCGCGGTCTTAGGCTGCGCGGTCAGGCGTCCAGCCACTCGCGCATGGTGGTGTGACGCGTGGGCAGCACGCCGGAGTCGACCTCGGCGCGTAGCTCACCGAGCAGCCCATGGCGCTCGGCCACCACGTTGTGCTGGTGAATGGTCTCCAGGTTTTCCTGGTGGGCAGAGACGAAGCTTTCGTCGCCGAGATCGGGAAAGCCATCGAGCACTCCGGCGATCATCTCGCGCACGCAGTCCTCCACGAAGCGGGGCCGACGGTGCGCCTTCTCCACCACGGCCACCTCGTCGCTGCGCTTCATCAGCTCGTAGGTCTCGGAGGACATGGCGTCCTCAGCGATGGCCAACAGCCGCCTGCCGTCCACCTCGTGAGCGCAGTCCTCGGTGCAACCGATGCGCAGGGTCCCCACGCCACGCTGATTGTGCGTGGCCACGGGAACGTCATCGAGGATGAGCTCGATCTGCTCGGCGCTGAAGCCGTCACCCTCCAGGCGCCCACGGGCGCCGGCCGCGACGAGCTCCTGCGCGCAGGGACACGCGGTCATGCCCGTGGCCACCACCCCCACCATGCGCCGGGTGCCACGCTCGGAGGCGACCGCGCTCCCGAGCAGGGTGAACAGCTCCTGGGTCAGCACGCCCGAGACGGGCGCGGGCTTGTGCTCGGGGTAGCGCGCCGCGATGGTCACCTCTGCGCGCCGCGCCCCCTGACGCTCGCGCACGAGCTCGGCGATGTGCTGGGCGAGGGTCTCGGCGCGGAACGCACCGCCGCCGAGCACCACGCGTCCGATGGCTTCGTTGACCACCTCCTCAAAGCGCGACATGTGCGCACCCTTCTGCTCGCGACCAAGGTCGACGAAGCAATCCAACCGGGCAAAGAAGAGCTCTGAACCGATGCGGATCACCTTTTCCACGCCGGTCACGCCCACCCGCGAAAGGCCGACCGGCAGGGTCGGTGCGCGGGCCTGAACATCGCCATCAGTGACGGTCGAAACCGTGTCGGGCATCGTGGCCATCTGGCTCTCAGGCTAGCGTGAGGGTCTCGGACGCCGCTTTGGTCGGGGCCTTTGCGCGGCGTGTGGAAGCCGACTTAGACGTGCGTTGCGATTGTGACATGGCGGGACGCCGATCGGCTCGCTTCTGGTATGACTCAACGCGCGGGACGGTCGGGACAAGGTCCGTGTGGTGGGCACGCCTGTCTTTGAGATGGATCTTATGGGGGGCGAAGTGAGCGAGATGGCTGACGCACTGACGGTGGAGGGCACGCCCATCATGGAGATGGACGAGCTGCAGGCCCTGCTGGCCGAGGCGCACGAGAGCGGGGTCGTCGCGTCGGCGGCGGTCGCCGCGGCTCTGGAGGAGGCCGAGGTGACGCGCGAGCAGATCGTGGACCTGTACGCGCATTTCGAGGAGCACGGCATCGACGTGCTCGGGGCCGGCGAAGGCGGCGAAGGCGGCGAGGTCGAGGCTCCTCGCGCCAGCGGCGAAGGACCCCCCGACGACGAGCAGACCATCGCTCGGCAGGCCGCGCGGGCCATGCGCGCCAAGCCCGAGCCGGTCAAGAAGGCCGAGCTCGACCTGACCGTCGAGCCCAGCATGGACTCGCTGCGCATGTATCTACGCTCGATCGGCCGCGTGCCGCTGCTGTGCGCCGAGGAGGAGGTGAGCCTGGCCAAGCGCATCGAGCGCGGCGACATGGTCGCCAAACAGCACATGGTCGAAGCGAACCTGCGTCTGGTGGTGTCGATCGCCAAGGGCTACCTGGGGCGCGGGTTGACCTTCCTGGACCTGATCCAAGAGGGATCGCTGGGCCTCATCCGCGCGGTGGAGAAGTTCGATTACCGCCGCGGCTACAAGTTCTCCACCTACGCCACATGGTGGATCCGCCAGGCCGTGACGCGGGCCATCGCCGACAAGGGACGCACCATCCGCATCCCCGTCCATATGGTGGAGAAGCTCAACAAGGTCATCCACGTCGAGCGTCAGCTCGTCCAGCAGCTGGGCCGCGAGCCCAGCGCGGAGGAGATCGCCCACCAGTTGCAATGCACCACGTATGAGGTGCGCGACATCCTGCGCATGGCCCAGCAGCCGGTGTCCCTGGAGAAGCCGGTGGGCGACGAGGAGGACTCCTCACTGGCCGACTTCGTGGAGGACGTGACGGCCGAGTCACCCTTTGAGATCGCCTCCGAGGCCCTGCGCAAGGAGAACGTCCGCCGCGTGCTGGCCACCCTGCCCCGTCGCGAACGGGAGGTGATCGAGATGCGCTTCGGGCTCACCGGATCACGCGCGTGCACCCTCGAGGAGGTCGGGCGCGCCTTCAGCATCACCCGCGAGCGGGTGCGCCAGATCGAGAACCGCACGCTCAAGAACCTCCAGTCCCTGCCCGAGGCGCAGCGCCTGCGCGAGGCCTCCTAGGCGCGGACTCCCGGCGCGGCGGGAGCCGGCGGCTAACATCGGGCCGCGGTCGTCCCTGGCGTGGGGTGACCTGCACACCCCCGGAGGGGTGTCCGAGTGGCTAAAGGAGACGGGCTGTAAACCCGTTGGCTCTGCCTACGCAGGTTCGAATCCTGCCCCCTCCACTTCAGCAACGTGTCGGCGCAGCGCGCGGGCAGAGCCTACAATCTGAGCTCGGGCGCTTGCCCGAGCTCGCCCGGATAGCTCAGCTGGTAGAGCACGTCCATGGTAAGGACGGGGTCAGGGGTTCGAGTCCCCTTCCGGGCTCTGCAGGACAGGGCAGCGCGCAGCGGCGGCGCGCCCTAGTCCACCCAGTCAAAGGTACGCGTGACCGCCTTCTTCCACTTTGCGTAGGCGCGCTCGCGTTCCTCGGGCTCCATCTGCGGTTCCCAGCGCTTGTCCTCGGCCCAGCGCTCGCGCAGCTCATCCTGGTCAGACCAGAAGCCGACGGCCAGCCCCGCGGCGTAGGCGGCGCCGAGCGCCGTCGTCTCCGTGACCGCGGGGCGGATGACGGGCACGCCGAGCACATCGGCCTGGAACTGCATGAGCAGCTCGTTGGCGGTCATGCCGCCGTCGACGCGTAGGTCGGTGAAGGGCACGTCGGCGACCTCGTTGGCCGCATCGACGACCTCGCGGCTCTGCCACGCCACGGCCTCGAGCGCCGCCCGAGCGATGTGGCCCTGGTTGGCGTACGCGGTCAGGCCTGCGATGACGCCGCGCGCGTCGTCACGCCAATAGGGTGCGAACAACCCGGAGAACGCGGGCACGAAGTACACGCCGCCGTTGTCATCCACGGTGCGCGCGAGGTCCTCGACCGCAGGAGCGGAGTCGATGATCTTCAGGCGGTCGCGCAGCCACTGGATGAGCGCGCCGGTCACGGCGATCGAACCCTCGAGCACGTAGATCGGCGGGCCGTCGCCGATCTTGTACCCCACGGTGGTCAGCAACTTGCTGGTGTGGACGATCTCCTCTCCGGTGTTGACGAGCAAGAAGCTGCCGGTGCCATAGGTGTTCTTCGCGTCGCCGCGATCAAAGCACGTCTGGCCGAACAGCGCCGCCTGCTGGTCGCCCAAGATGCCCGCCACGGGGCAGCCGCCCACCGCGGTGCCCGACACGTCGCCGTAGGGCTCGCTCGAGGAGCGGATCTCGGGGAGCATGGAGCGGGGAATGCCCATGAGCTCGAGGCTGGGCTCGTGCCAATCGAGCGTCTCTAGGTCCATGAGCATGGTTCGGCTGGCGTTGGTCACGTCGGTGGCGTGCACGCCACCCTCGCGTCCTCCGGTCAGGTTCCACAAAACCCAGCTGTCCATCGTTCCGAAGGCCAACTCGCCCCTGTCGGCCCGCTCGCGCAGACCGTCCACGTTCTCGAGCATCCAGGTGACCTTGGGTCCCGAGAAGTACGTCGAGAGCGGGAGGCCGACGCGGTCGCGCAGCCGGTCGACACCCTGGTCGCCCGCCAGACGGCGGACCAGCTCGGCGGTGCGCGTGTCCTGCCAGACGATGGCGTTGTGCACCGGCTCGCCGGTCTCGCGGTCCCACACGACAGCCGTCTCGCGCTGGTTGGTGATGCCGATGGCCGCTATGTCGCCGGCCTCGATCTCGGGCTTGGCCATGGCGCCCCCGATGACCTCGCGCGTACGCCGCCAGATCTCGTTCGCGTCGTGCTCGACCCAGCCCGCTTGCGGGGTGATCTGCTCGTGCTCGCGCTGGTCGACGCTGACGATGCGCCCGTCCTTGTCGAACAACATGAACCGTGAGCTCGTGGTTCCCTGGTCGATCGCTCCGACGTATTGCGCCATGGGGCTCCTCGCTGTGCCTGGGTGTTGACCGCTAGTCGACGCTGTCTGCGCCCTGCTCGACGATGTCGGGGTCGGGCTTGATCCCGCGCGCGATCAGGACGTTGCGGATGAACACGTCGTAGACGCCGCTGCCGACCGCCGCGCCGACCAGCGGTCCGAGGATCGGGATCCAGAAGTACGTGTTGACGTTCCCGTAGTTGCCGGGCATCGCGATCTGCTTCCAGCCCTGCAACCAGGCGAACACACGCGGTCCGAAGTCACGAGCTGGGTTGATCGCATAGCCGGCGTTCGCGCCGTAGGACATACCGATGGCCACCACGATGAAGCCGATGATGATCGGCGCCAGATTGGCCTTGACCGGGGCGTTGTACTCGTCGGTGACGGCGAAGATGAACGCGACCAGGAACGCCGTGCCGATCACCTGGTCGACGAAGGGCCCGACCCAGGTGTGGAAGTACGGCGCCGGGAACGTCCCGAAGATGCTGAACGTCGGTATGGAGCTGGCGGCACCGCGGGTGATGTGCTTCGCCGTCTCCAGGCTGCCGATCGCGAAGCGGTAGTTGAGGTAGACCAGCGCGGCGCCGGTGAACGCTCCCAACACCTGCGCGGCCCAGTAGGACGGCACCTTGCGCCAGGAAAACCCGCGTCTCAGCGCCAGGCCCAGCGTCACCGCCGGGTTGAGGTGCGCGCCGCTCACCCCACCCGCAACCCACACCGCGAAGGCCACAGCAAAGCCCCAGCCCCAGGAGATGAGCAGCCAGTCGCTGTTGGCGACGAAGGACTGCGTGCCACGTCCCGACTGGTTCAGCGCGGCCACCGCCATCGCGACAACCCCGTCGCCGAAGGCAATGATGATGAACGTACCCAGGAACTCCGAGGCGAGTTCGCCCAAGGTGCTCTGCTGCCACGTCCACCGCCGAACCCTGGTCCGCGCCGCCACACCGCTCCCTCCGTAGCCGTGCTTGCGGCCGGTACACTCGCACATCTCTTCGATGTCCAGCGTCACCCTCTCTGACGACTCCAGCCGCCTCGGGCCCGAGGAGCGGGGGGTCGCCCTGGCGCGTATGGCCGAGGAGGTTTTCGACGTCGTGGTGGTCGGGGGCGGAGTGACCGGGAGCGGCTGCGCACTCGACGCGGCCAGCCGCGGATTGACCGTTGCCCTGGTCGAGGCGCGGGATTTCGCCTCGGGAACCTCGAGCCGGTCGAGCAAGCTCATCCACGGGGGCCTGCGCTACCTCGAACAGCAGAACTTCGGCCTGGTACGCGAGGCCCTGCGCGAGCGCAGCCTGCTCCTCAACGTGCTTGCGCCGCACCTCGTGCGCCCGGTGCCCTTCCTGTATCCGTTGACGGGCCGGGCGTGGGAGCGCGCGTACGTCGGCGCGGGCATGCTGCTCTACGACGGTTTGGGCGGCTACAAGGGACTGCACCGCCACCGCCACCTGACCAAGCGCGCTGCCCTGCGCCTAGCGCCCGCGCTGGCGCCCGGTTCGCTGATCGGCGCGATCCAGTACTACGACGCACAGGTGGACGACGCGCGTCACACGATGACCGTCGCACGCACCGCGGCGCAGTACGGCGCCGCGGTGGCCAGCAACGCGGAGGTCATCGGCTTCCTGCGCGAAGGTGAGCGCGTTACGGGCGTGCGCGTGCGCGACGGACACAGCGGCGAGGAGATCGTCGTGCGCGCGCGCGAGGTCATCAACGCGGCCGGTGTGTGGACCGACGACCTCCAGCACCTCGTGGGGGAGCGGGGAAAGTTCAAGGTGCGCGCGTCCAAGGGGGTGCACCTGGTCGTCCCCCGCGACCGCATCCAGCTCGATACCGGGCTCATCCTGCGCACGGAGACGAGCGTCCTGTTCGTCATTCCGTGGGGCCGGCACTGGATAGTCGGCACCACGGACACCGACTGGACGCTCGACAAGGCGCATCCGGCCGCGAGCCGTACCGACATCGACGGTGTCCTCGCGCACGTCAACCGCGCGCTGGCCCAGCCCCTGACCCATGAGGACGTCGAGGGGGTGTACGCCGGCCTGCGTCCGCTGCTGACCGGCGAGTCTGAGAGCACGAGCCAGCTCAGCCGCGAGCATACGGTCGCCGTCCCCGTGCCGGGACTCGTCGCCGTCGCCGGGGGCAAGTACACGACCTACCGGGTGATGGCCCGCGATGCGGTGGACGCCGCCGCGCGCAGCCTGGACAAGGCGGTGCCGCCGTCGTGCACCGACGTCACCGAACTGGTCGGCGCCGCGGGCTTTCGGGCCCTGTTCAACGGCCGCGAGCGCCTGGCGTCGCGCAGCGGCATGCACCCGGCGCGCATCGAGCATCTGCTCGGGCGCTACGGCGCGCGGATCGACGACCTGCTCACCGAGGTGGCCGAGCGCCCCGACCTGGGTCAGCCGCTAGAGGGCGCCGAGGACTACATGCGCGTCGAGGTCCGCTACGCCGCGTCGCACGAGGGCGCCCAGCACCTCGAGGATGTGCTCACGCGGCGCACGCACATCTCGATCGAAACGTGGGACCGCGGGTTGACCAGTGCCGAGCCTGCCGCTCAGCTGATGGCCGAGGTACTGAACTGGAGCGACGAACAGATTGAGCGGGAGGTCGACAACTACCGCGCCAGGGTAGAGGCTGAGCGCCGCTCCCAGGAGCAGCCCGACGACCTGGCGGCCGACACCGCGCGCACGAGCGCGCCCGACGTTCGCGCCGCGCGCTCAGACACCGACTCCACAGCTCGGCGGCTGAAGACGGCACGCGGCCCGCAGACGGCCACGGCGCGCCACGCCGGCGAGGGCTTGGCACCTTAGGGCTTGGCCACCGCCGAGGTGCCCAGCACCTGACCGGACGCGCTCAGAGCCCTGACCGCCACGTAGGGCGCCCCCGTGCGCGCGGCGATCGGCGTCTCGAACCCGTTGCGCGGCACCTGGGCCACCGGGGCCAGCGCGCCCGGGTCAGGCCCCGCGATCACCTGCCAGTTGGCCACCTCGGTGGCACCGTTCTGACTGGCGTACACATTGATCCCGGCGGCGGTGCGCTGTGCGGCGATGACGGGCGGCTCGGTTGGGGTTCCCGTCCAGCCCGCACGGTAGGCGCGGTAGGTGTCGTCGCCGCGGGGCAGAGCCCCGTCGAAGAGCAGCTGACCGGCAGCGTTGAACTCCGAGAAGAACGGCTCGGCCCCGAAGCCGACGAACACGTCTCCGTTGGGCAGTGCCTGGACGTTGCCCTGGCTGCCGGCCAACGTGTGACCGGGGCGAACGTACTGGTGCACCACGGTCGCGGTGTGGCGACGATCGTTGAGCCTGAGCAACAGGCCACGCGACTGCTTGCCCACGGGCGGCGCGGCCTCGTCGTCGAACAGCGAGATCAGGCCCCGGCCCTGGAGGTGTGCGTCGTGCTGCCAGGCAAAGCGCGCCCCCGGGCCGAGCTTGTAGCCACTGCGCTTGCCACCCAGACGCAGGACCACGTGACCGCTGGCGCGGTCGATCTCGTAAACGGCCCAGGTGTTGCGGTCAGAGACCAACAGGTTCCCGTTGGCGAGCTGCTCGATCGAGTTCAGGTGCCACGGATCCCACGGGCCGGAGGACGGCGGGGCGGTGTGGGAATCGCGCACGCTCACGCGCCCGTCGGTGTGCCACTCGTACACGACGAGACCCGTCTTGATGTCGATCTCCTGCGCGATCGTGTCCAGCACGACCCCGTGCGCAGATCCGCCAACCTTGGAGAGGTTGCGCGCGATCGGCGCGTACGCGGTGACCAGGGCGTCACCGTTGGGCAGAAGCGCAAACTCGTGCAGATCCGAGCTGTAGCCGTTGCCCGCTCGGACCACGGCGATGCGCTTGTAGGAGCGGTCCACGATGTAACCCACGCCCGCCCCGAAGCCGGGAGGCAGGATCATGCCCTGCCACCAGGTGAGCACCGGCTGTCCGTTCAGGGACTGCGGGCGGAAGTCCAGCGCGGCCTGACCCGGTGGCCGCGGCGCGAACCAGATCATCTGGCCGCGAGCGTCCAGGATCATGGGGCCCGCCGGACCGATGGGCACGACCCTGACCTTCGGATTGACCGGCGGAGCGGTGATCGGGGCGATGAAGATGTCGGCGCCGTCGGTAGCGGCCGCGGGAGTGCTCGCACCGATCTTGGGCGGATGGAGATCCGGACGCGAGAGAAAGGCCTGGGTCTGGGCGGCATTGAAGCGGGGCGCGCCGGGCTTGGGCTTGACCAACGGCTTGAGCACGAGGTGCCCGATGCGGGCGATGGTGAATGAGACGATCGTCGTCTTCGCTCCGGCGCGCGCGATGCGCACGGTCACCCGCTCGCCCTCGGTAAAGCGGTGGCTGGGGATGAAGCTCGCCCCTCGGTTCCCCGAGTAGGGGCGCAGCTTCCCGGAGTGGCGCCCGCTGTGCGAGCCCTTCACGGTGACCCCCCTTATCTGGCTCAGGGGTGGCCCCTGCAGGCTGATCTGAGTCAGCGGCGAGGCGTCGGGCGTCTTCTGCTGGGGGGAGACGAACAGGGCCGGAGCCGCGGTGGCGGCGGCCGGCGTGGCCAACAGACCGAGTCCCAGGGCCGCGCACAGCAGGGGACGACGTGGGCTTGTCTTCATCTTTTCTTCGTTTCCAGTCGGTTAAGGCTGACGAGCAGCGGCCGCAGACTACAGGGTGACCCGGCTCGCCGTCCGTCGTTTGAGTCCCCGTCGCTCTAACCGCGTGCGAGGCGCTGAGTTTCGCTCGGCATGGCGAGAGCTGCGACAAGCGCCATATTGGGCGCACCGCAGCCCACAGCTGGCGCGCCGCTGACGTCGCGGGGCACACGTCCGAGGGGGGAGTCATGGCTGGGTGGGGCGCACAGGACATCCCGGACCAGAGCGCACGTCTGGCGCTGGTCACCGGTGCCAACAGCGGCCTGGGCCTGGCCACCGCGCGCGAGCTCGCGCGGGCGGGCGCGCGCGTCGTGCTGGCCTGTCGCAGCGCCATCCGCGGTGAGCAGGCCATGGCCGCGATCTCCCGGGCCGTACCCGCCGCCAGGCTGGAGTTGGACCTCCTGGACCTCGCCGATCTCGCCTCCGTGCGCGACTTCGCCCGCCGCTTCTGCGGGGCCCACGATGGGCTGGACCTGCTGATCAACAACGCTGGAGTCATGGCTGCGCCGCGCGGGCGCACCCGCGACGGATTCGAGCGCCAGCTGGGAATCAATCACCTCGGCCACTTTGCCCTCACCGGGCTGCTGATCGACCGTCTGCGCCGGTGCTCCGGGGCACGCGTGGTGACCGTGAGCAGCGCCCTGCACCGCGCGGGGAGGATCCGCTTCGATGACCTGATGGGCGAGCGGCGCTACCGCCGCTGGGCGGCCTACAGTCAGTCCAAGCTGGCCAACCTCCTGTTTGCCATGGAGTTCGAGCGCCGAGCTGTCGCCACGGGCCTGAGCCTGCGCAGCGTCGCAGCGCATCCTGGATACGCGGCCACCAACCTGCAAAGCGCGGGTCCACGGACCCCCCTGGCGCGCACGGTCATGCCCGTGGCGAGTCTGCTGTTCGCCCAGAGCGCGGCCATGGGCGCGTTGCCCATCCTCTACGCGGCGACCGTGCCCGATCTACCCGGCGGCTCGTTCGTCGGCCCGGGCGGGCCCGGTGAGAGTCGCGGACACCCGGTCTTGGTGACGGCCGGAAGGACGGCCTATGACAGCGAGCTCGCCGCTCGCCTGTGGGATGTATCCGAGCAATTGACGGGCGTCCCGCTGATGTCGGTCAACCCTGGGAGGACCTGACCACGCCAGGATGTGGCGGGCGTCCGCATCCGGCGCCTCCCGGTCGGGTAGAGCCATCCCCAAGCGAGGAGGGGGGTCGAATGTCGGGTTTTCGCCGCAGGCGACGGATTGCACCACGCGAAGCGCCGGTGGCGGGTGAGCGCGAGGGCGCGGACGGGCGAGGGGGCGCGGCCCGGGTGGAGCCGCTCGGGTCTCAGCGTCCCCGGCGCCTGAGGACCGCGCAGCGTGGGCGCAACGCCGGCGCGGCGGCGGTGGGAGCCATCGGCTCCGGGATCCTGCTCGTGTCTCGCCTGATCCTGACGGTGACGCTGCTCATCGTGTTGCTCATCCTGACCGGAATCCTGCTGCGCGACCTTCTGGGCGCACAGAGCGGCTCGGGCGTCAAGGCCATTCACGACGCCGCCAACTTCTTCGCCGGCTGGGCGAACGGGCTGTACTCAGACCGTTCGCACTTCAAGCGCGAGATAACGGTCGATTGGGGGATCGCGCTGCTGGCCTACCTCGTGGTGGGCGCCTTCCTGGCGCGGGTGATCGGCCGCGTGGGCCGCGGCGGGCGGCGCTTTGAGGATCGGCACCGCGCGGCGGTGCGCTGACCGGCGCGCAACTCCAGGACGCTCGGGCTAACCCAGCCCGGCCAGTGAGCGGGGTGGCGGCTGCCCGGGCGCGGGGGGGTC
>JAABUQ010004053.1_pt1 | contig 25684 bp, 24 predicted proteins | sample 5560001 | NCBI WGS metagenome assembly JAABUQ01 (sample SAMN10711888, study PRJNA513371) | rock metagenome | isolation source: Antarctica rocks | place: Antarctica: Victoria Land, Finger Mt nord | collected 2015-12-18
CGGGCGCGGTGATGGGCTGCTTGTACGCGACCACCGCCAGCGTCTCCAGAGCCTGCAGTGTGAGCTTCAGAGGCGGCTTGAGGCTCTTGGCGAAGCCACGGACGGCATCGTGGTACTCCGGCTTCGTCGCGAGCCGGAAGCCGCTCGCGACCTCGCGGATTTCGAGCCCGCGATCGCCCGTGGCGTAGTCGCGTATGAGCTCATCGAGGAGGCGCCGGAAGTACTCCCGCACGGACCGCTCCCGCTCCCGTGCCAGATGCTTTTCGTCCCTGGGTGCGGGTTCACTGGGCGGCTCGTCCGAAAGGGCATCTGCGGCGTTCTCAAGAAACTCCGGCTGCCGCTCACTCCCCATGAGGACCGTCCCTTCGTTGAGGGTCGTGGGGATCGTGGCGACCTCCGGACGATCCTCGTCCTCCGTTTCCAACAGATCTTCGTCCTCTGCTTTCAGCAACTCCTCAATATCGAGCACCTCATCGTTGAGCAGCTCGGGCTCGCTTGGGAGCGGAATGCTGATTGCCTCGGCTGCGGCCCCGTCGAGCGGCAACCTGCTCTGCGCGGCAGCCATGTGGTCGAGCTCGGCCTGCGCCTCCTGCCCGAGCAGACCCACCAGCTGCGGCAATGTGACCGGCTCCTCTGCGGCATAGATGACGGCTTCGATCTTGGCTTTCAGACTCATCGTGGATGGTGGCCGGGATCGCTCAAGCGGCGCACCGCAGATCGATTCCGGCCTGAGACTCCTCCGAACATGCTCGTTCAGGTTAGGCCGCCTTACATGGTCGCGGCGACGCTTCCCGTGCGGCTCTCCTGTGTGAGCGTTCGGATAAGCATAGCAATCCGGAGGCGGGGGACGCGGCGATCGAAAGCGGGAAGACAGGATAGCGGTCGAGCGTCGCAACCTCCTGAAGACGAGCCTGGTCGTCAGGGCTGGCTCGATGGTGGCTCTTGGCGTGCTCGTCGGCTATGCGGTGAATACAACCTTGCTGGCACGAGAACCTGCCGGGCCACGGATCTGCAAAGAAGTCTGCTACTTGCTGATCATGTTGAAGACCCAGAACAGGCAGCCGGAGAGAAGGGCCGCGGCCGGAAGCGTGAAGACCCAAGCCGCTGCGATGTTCCTGATGGTCTCGAGTTGCAGGCCGCTGTGGTTTGCGGCCATGGTGCCGGCCACGCCAGAGCTCAGCACATGCGTTGTCGAGACCGGCAGGCCATAGCCGTCGGCGGCCAGGATTGTGCACATGGCCGTGAGTTCGGCGGAGGCGCCCTGCGCGTACGTCAGGTGCGTCTTGCCGATCTTCTCGCCGACAGTGACGACGATCCGCTTCCAGCCGACCATCGTGCCGAGGCCGAGTGCCAGAGCGACCGCGACCTTGACCCAGGACGGAATGAACTTGGTGGATTTGTCGAGGAAACCCTTGTAGTTGGTGATGGCCTTGATGTCAGTCTGGTTCATCTTCGGGCCAAGCTTTGGCATCAGGCGCAACGTTTCGCTGGTCAGATACATCTGGTTGCGAACATTGGCCTGCATGTCCTGCGGCACGTTGCCGAGTGAGCCATAGCTTACGGCCTCGTTGCGGATGTCGGTGACCATCTGCTGCAGGGCGAGCATGACGGCGGGCTCGTACTTTTTATCGGCGACGAACTTCTCGAGCTCGGGACCTGAATCCTGCACGGTCGTGCCTGGCTCGACATAGCTTCCGATCGCGCTGGCTACCTGCGTGGAAACCGCGGCAAAGGTGGTTACGGATCCGCGATCGACCGTGTGATTTAGCGCGTAGGCTGTTGGAACCGTGCCGACCAGGATGAGCATGATGAGGCCCATGCCCTTTTGGCCATCGTTCGATCCGTGAGCGAAGCTGACGCCGGTGCAGGTCAGCACAAGCAGGACGCGGATGTAGAACGGCGGTGGCGCGGTTCCCTCAGGAGCCTTATAGAGACGAGGATCTTTGGCGACCAGCTTGAAAAGCCAGAACACGAGCGCAGCTCCGATGAAGCCGACGATGGGCGAGACCAGCAAGGCCTTGAACACTTTGGCGACCTGCTCCCAATCCACGCCCGAAACGCCGGAACGGCCTTGCATGAGCTGGTTGGCGATCCCGACGCCGAGGATCGAGCCGATCATGGTGTGCGAACTCGAGGCTGGCAGGCCCTTGTACCAGGTCGCCAGGTTCCAGAGGATCGCGGCGACCAGGAGGGCGAAGACCATCGAGAAGCCGGAGCCCTTTGACACCTTCAGGATCAGCTCGACGGGCAGCAGCGAGACGATGGCAAACGCTACGGCGCCGGAGCTGGTGAGAACGCCGATGAAGTTCCACATGCCGGACCAGACCACGGCAATATGTGGCTCGAGCGAGTGCGTGTAGATGACGGTGGCGACGGCGTTTGCCGTGTCGTGGAAGCCGTTTACAAATTCGAAGCCAAGGGCGATCAGCAAGGCTAAGCCCAACAAAATATAGGGGAATACCGATGCCTGATGGACCGAGGAGAGATCGTGTGAGAGCTTGAAGGCGATGTAGATGAGGCCACCGACCAGCATGACGCCGAAGGCGGCGGCACCGATCTTGCCGGGACTCGAGTTCTTAAGTTTTTCGTCGAGGATTGAAGGGGAAACGGGAGCTGTCGTTGCCATTAACAAGGCCGCCTTATCGCAGATCTGTCTTCCGGGAGTAAAAAAACGCTACCGGGCAATTGCGACACAGGTGTGAATGGCGGATGAATCTCCGAGTTTCGCCGGGAGCTCTGTTTGGTTTACCTTGGATCGGATTTGATCGTGCAGAGCGAGCGTGGTGGCGCGTGCGACGGCGGGCCAGCCCATGCTTGAATCTCCGTTATATGTGTGAATCCAAAGGAGCTTTCCTGGAGCGCCGGATGCTGTGGTGAGAAGGACGCGAAGCTTCGCCAAGTCGGTTGTGCCGGGGCCGACCTGGACGCCAGCCTCCAGCAGAGGTTCGAGGATGAAGGTGAGATCGGATGGAGTGTTGGCGCTTGCCGGGGTTTTGCCAAGCTTTCGGATGAGGTCGGCGAGCGCAGCGTCGCTTGCGTGGTTTGCTGGTTGGGAGATGCAGGTGATTGAAGAGGCAAGACTTAGAGCGCGCTCGAGATCGGCCTTGGAGCAGGTGTAGATGTGGCCCTGGAGGGTGCAGCCGGCCATGCGGGAGAGGGCGGCTTTGGGCGTATCCTGTGCGGACAAGAGGGTGGGAGCGAATAGGAAGCAGAGGACGATGAAGGAGGTGCGCATTGTAAGGGCTTCCTTTGTAAGAGATCAGTGCCAGTCGTCGCGAGCAGAGCCCTGGTCTTCGAAGATCTGGTCGAAGGTATCGGTCTTCTTGATGAAGATGTCGCCGGCGAGGATGGGCTGGTGCAGCAGGACGGCTTGGAGGCGAACTAACTCCAGCATTGCGAGGAACATACAGATGACGGCGCGCTCGGTATGGGAGTTGTGGAGAAGGCACCGAAGGCTAACGGGTTTGTCTTCTAAAAGCAGTCTTCGCTTCACAAAATCAATCATTTGCGCGACGGTGACGGACTCTTCATCGACGTTGAGGACGGGGCGGGCGCGGAGGCGGGCGAGGATGTTCTGGAAGACGCGGACGAGATCAAGGGTGTCGGCGGCGATCTCCTGGTCTAGGTTGTTGTCGGTACTGGGGTTAGCTGGAGCGGTCTGAAGGTCACGGATAAAGGCGGGCATGCCTGGGTGGGACCAGGTGGCTTCTTCTATCTGCTGCTTTTGCAACAACATCTGGGCGGCGGACTTGAAGCGTTCGTGATCGAGCAGGCGATCGACGAGTTCGCGGCGGGGATCTTCGGTGTCGGCGCCGAGGAGGTCCGAGGGGTCGCGGGGCAGTAAGGTCTTTGATTTGATGTGGATAAGGAGTGAGGCCACATAGATGAACTCGCCGGCGGCGTCGACGTCCGCCTGCTTGAGCTGATGGGTGTACTCGAGAAACTGAGAGGTGATGCGAGCGATGGGGATGTCGTATATGTCTATGTTTTGCTTGCGGATAAGGTCAAGCAGGAGATCCAAGGGGCCGTCGTAGACCAGGCCGACGGTGACGGAGAAGGGGGATTGCGACGCTTCTTCAGGGGATGGCTTTGCGGGGGGTTTGCGGGGCTCTGATGGAGGGGGGGTGACGGGGGATTGGAGCGCAAAGGGGGCGATTTCCGTCGAGGTGCGAGGGGTTTTCGCTGAGGTTAAGGGGGAATTTGTGTGGGTTTGGTCGAGGTCTGTCTGGCCGTCTGGAACTACGCCAAAGGAGGGCTCGTCTTTTTCTTCGGGCATGGTCAACTCGTCTAGCTGCCCATGATTTTATAGTTCGCTTCGGTGCCGGTGAGGTCGATCGGCTCGGCTCCGGGAAGGATGAGATGGAAGGTGTCGCCCACACGAGCGACGGTGAAGACGAGGTCGCCTTTCCCGGCACGTTTTTTTGCGGCGGCCCATGGCGCAATGAAGAGTTGCTGTGGAAGGACCAGGTCGATCAATTCTTTGTTGGATTGCCAGCAGAGAAGCACGAGCAGCTCATAAGACTTCGGCTTCGCAGCGAAACTCCAAAGGCCGGGAGCGCTTTCAATGGCGACGGCAACGAGAACGCGACGGTTGTTGAGCGTGATCCAGACGCCTTCGCCGGAGGGTTTCAGATCCACGGTCGATGGCTTGATGGTCTTGAACCAAAGCTCCTGCAGATTTCGGCTTAGAAGGCGTGGTTCAAGGTTCCACCATGCGGCGAACGCCGAGAGATCTCGAGGGTTGGCCGCCGGAGTTCCCCTTGAGGCGTTCCGTTCAACGCGGACGCCGGAGCGGTCACGAGAAAGGCCCGTAACTTCGCGGAGGTGCGTCATCGTACTTCCGCACACGGCAGCGGCGCGATCCCGACCGCGGTCGAGCGCGTCCCAGACCTGATCGGGATCGTTCTCAAGCTCCTCGCGGCGAGTCTGTATGGGGTCGACGTGCTCGATGATGGAGAGGCCGGCGAGTTCTTTGCATCTTTCGCAGGAGATCGTCGCGGTTCTGCAGCCGCTTCGTATGTGCTGGTCGACGATGGGTTGCGAGAAGACGCGATGGAGGTCGCCAACCGGGCAGATTTCTGGATCGCCAGGATCGTGCAGGGTGGGCCGCTGACCACCGTTCGTCATGCCGTGCAGCTTTTCGAGGATGACGGCTCGCGGGTCCGATAGCAAGATGCTGTTGCCATAGCTTTTCGACATCTTGCGGCCGTCGGTGCCGGGGAGCTTGGGGGACGGGGTAAGGAGAACCTCGGGTTCAGGGAGAAGGTTGTCTCCCTCCAACCGGGCGTAAGCCGTTGGGGTATCTCCTTCGCGCTGTTGCGGGGCTTCTGAACGGCCGCCGCGGGGGTAGAGGAAGTTGAAACGGCGGGCGACTTCGCGGGTGATTTCGACGTGGGCGACCTGATCGGCGCCGACGGGGACGTATTTGGGGCGGTAAAGGAGGATGTCGGCGGATTGGAGGAGGGGGTAGCCGAGAAAGCCGTAGGTGGCGAGGTCTTTTTCGCGGAGCTGTTCCTGCTGATCCTTGTAGGTGGGGACGCGCTCGAGCCAGGAGACGGGGGTGATCATGCTGAGGAGCAGGTGCAGTTCGGCGTGCTGGGGGACGTGCGACTGGATGAAGATGGTGGAGCGGTCGGGGTCGAGGCCGGCGGCGAGGAAGTCGAGGGCGATCTCGAAGACGTTCTGCTTGAGGCGGCTGGGGTCGGCGTAGTCGGTGGTGAGGGCGTGCCAATCGGCAATGAAGAAGAAGCAGTCGTACTTTGGCTGGCCGGTCAGGGGGTCGAGTTCGTTTTGGAGGTTGACCCAGTTGAAGAGGGCACCCATGTAGTTGCCGAGGTGGAGGCGGCCGGTGGGGCGCATGCCGGAAAGGACGCGGGGGCGCTCGGGTTGGGGGTCTTGGTTGGACATGGGTCAGAGGTGATGGTAAATGACGGGGGTAATGCTCCGGCGACGACAGTGTCGTGGATGGGGACGCAGGCCCCTCCGCTTCGATCGGGATGACAGCTTGGGGAAAGAGGAGCGGGGGGGGGAGATTGAGGGGAAGGAGAAGTGTAAGGAGAGATGAAGGTTCGTCTGGGGTCTGTTGGTGGGGCGAAATCTGGTTTGTGTCTGGGCGAAGGGAGGTGACTGTTGAGGGTGGGGACTGCATCTGATGACATGAAGTGGATGTGGTTGTTCAAGGAGCTTGACTATGCGGATTTCTTCGGGATGTATGTTGGTGTTTAGTGCGGTGCTGGCTACAGGCCTGGGGCAGGCACAGACGGCCGGCGGTGCGGGTGGCGGAACCTCGGGAGCGACCGGTGCAAACTCAAGCACGGCCGCGGCGACGAGTAGTGTGGCGGGCGATACGGGTGTGGGCGCGCCGGTGATGGGCGACAAGATGTTCGTGAAAAAGGCGATCATGGGCAACTTCAACGAGATTGACTCGGCGAAGATGGCGTTGCAGAAGAGTAACAACCAGCAGGTTAAGGACTATGCGCAGAAGATGATCGACGATCATCAAAAGATGCTGGACGACCTGCATACGCTGGCGGGGCAGAAGAACATCAAGTATAAGGACGAGCCGAACCCGGAAGGCAAAAAGCTGGCCGCGAAGTTGAGTGGGCTGAGTGGGCCGGAGTTCGACAAGGCGTACATCAATGGCATGGTGAAGGACCACAAGCAAGATGTCCGGGAGTTTCAGACGGAGATCAACAGTGGCAAGGACCAGCCGACCAAGGATGCGGCGCAGAAATCGTTGCCGATCATCCAGGATCATCTGCAGATGGTGCAGGGCCTGCAGAAGTCGATGGCGTCGTAACGATTCCGCAGTCGGAAAGGCGTGCGCCCGGGGCTTCGGTCTCGGGCGTTGCTGTTTGTGGAGGACGCAAGAGGGGGCGATTGCATCCGTATGGGAGGCAGGAGTTTCGAAGGAGGAAGAGCGATGCGCGTTGGAATGGGATGTACGGTGATGCTGGGTGCGGTGATGGCGGTGGGTGGAGCGGGGGCGCAGGTGCCGAAAGCGTCTTCAGGGCAACAGAACCATGCGCTGGACAAGGTGACGCAGGCGGAGGGATCGCCGGACCAGGTGTTTTTGAAGAAGGCAATTGAGGGGAATCACGGCGAGATTGGTGCGGCGAAGCTGGCGCTGAAGAAGAGCAAAAATGAGCAGGTGAAGCAATACGCGCAAAGGATGCTGGACGACCACACGAAGATGCTGGCGGATCTGCACGGGGTGGAGCAGGGGCAGGCGCTGAAGTACCAGGACACACCGAGTCCGATGGGGGCGGGACTGCGACGGAAGCTGATGGGGCTGAGAGGGGCGGCGTTTGATAAGGCGTATATCGACGGGATGGTTACCGACCACGAGGAGGATGTGAAGGAGTTTACGGAAGAGGCGGAGACGGGCAGGAATGCGGCGATCAAGGGGGCAGCGGAGAAGTCGCTGCCGGTGATCAAGGAGCATCTGGGGATGGTGCAGGGGCTGCAGAAGGCGATTGGGTGATTTGCTGTGGTGTGTGGGGCGCCTGGGGCTTTTTGGCTTCGGGCACTTCTGTTGGTGGGGGGTGATCAGGGGTTCGCGGTAGGGAAGCAGATCCCTACGGGATGACAACAAACTTGCCGGTCACTTGAGATGGAGGGCCATGCCCATGGACTCGGGGGGCTACGGGTTGGAAGCCGAACTGGGCGTAGAGGCGGTGGGCTTCGCCATCGGCTTTGGGAGAAGCAGGTCCCTCCGGGATTGCAACAAAGGGCTGCGGAGAAAAGAGGCAGGTTTGACTCGTCAGGCTTGGGTGGGCGTGCGCTCGAAGTGGGCTTCGATCTCCTCCAGGGTTTTGCCTTTGGTTTCGGGGAAGAAGAAGGCGGTGACGAGGAGGTAGACGACGGTGAAGGCGGCGAAGAGGAAGAACATGCGGGAATAGCCGTGTTTGGCGACGAAGGGGAGGAAGATGGCGGCGAGGGTGGTGGAGACGGCCTGGTTGAGGACGAGGGCTACCGACATGCCATTGGAGCGAATGCGGGTGGGCATGAGTTCGGAGAGGGCGAGCCAGACGCAGACGCCGGGGCCGACGGCGTAGGAGGCCATGAAGAGATAGAGGAAGAGGGCGACGAGGGCGCCGTGGGTGGGGGAGGGGATAGCGCCGATGATGGCTCGCTGGACGCGGAGGGGGGCGAGGCGGGAGCGGTCAAGGTCTGCGAAGGGGTTGGAGAGGCGAGCGGCGGTGGCGGTGGAGGGAAGGCAGGCGGCGCGGGAGAGGGTGATGGGGGCGGCGGCAGGGTCGTCGGAGCGGACGAAGGTAGTGGCAGTGGTGAAGTCTCCGCAGGTGTAGATGATGGCGAGCGAGGCGTGTTTGGGGTCGATGGATTTGGGAGCAGACGGGGCGTCGAGGAGGAGATGGGCGGCGACGGCGGGGGAGAATTTGAGGGAGGTGGGGTCGGCGGGGTTGAGGGCGGTATCGACGAAGGCCTGGATGGGAGCGTGGGCGTCGACGGTGGCGCGCTCGGCCTGGACGAAGAGGAAGCCGGTGACGAGAAGGGAGGCGAGGATGCCGGAGGTGCCAAGGATGAAAAGGAAGCGGCGGCCTTTTTTGTCGACGAGCGAGAGGCCGAGGAGGGTGAAGAGGAAGTTGACGGTGGTGAAGAGGACGTACCCCCAATGGGCGCGGAGGTCTGACAGGCCGGACTGAAGGAGGATGGAGGTGTTGTAACCGATGATGGAGTTGATGCCGGTGGCGGTGTTGCAGGCGAGGATGATGCAGGCGAGGAGGAAGGGGACGACGTATTTGCGGCGGAGGAGGGAGTCTTTGACGGCGGCGGTGGTGTTGGTTGCGGAGACGATGTGTTTTTCGTCTTCGATGGCCTGCATTTCGGCGAGTTCGCGATCGGCTTCGGCGGGGGTGCGGGAGCGGAGGAGGGCGGTTCGGGCGGCGTCGGTTCGGCCTTTGCGGAAGAGCCAGCGAGGGGATTCGGAGACGAAGAAGCCGCCGAGGACGAAGAGGAGGCCGGGGGGAAGGGAGACCCAGAAGATGCGGCGCCAGGCCTGGTCCTTGAAGGCGAAGATCTGGGAGGCGGTGCCGGTGTGTTCGACGGCGACGACGCGGTAGGAGTAGAAGATGCCGATCAGGGCGGCGGCGACGATGCCGAGGGTGAGCAGCCACTGGAAGATGCCGGTGCCTTTGCCGCGGTTGGAGGCGGAGAGGCACTCGGCGAGATAGAGGGGGACGACGACGCCAATGAGGCCGCCGGAGACGCCTTGGAGAAGGCGGCCGAAGAGCAGCGGGCCATAGCCGTGCGAGAGCGAGATGAGGGGGATGGACAGGACGAAGGTGACGCCCGAGAGGATCATGAGGGGCTTGCGGCCGAGCCAATCGGCGAGGATGCCGGCGAAGAGCGTGGAAAAGACGGAGCCGAGGAGGACGGCGGCGACGATGGCGGAGAGCTGGCCGGCGGAGAGGCCGGAGGTGGCTTCGAGGTAGGGGAGCGCGCCGCCGATGATGCCGACGTCGACACCGTAGAGCAGACCGCCGAGACCGGCGACGAGGAGAAGGAAGCGCTTGTAGGATTCGATTGCGCTGGCGGTGGGAGTGAGGTCTCGGGAAGCAGATGCGGCCGGCGTACGTGCCATGGGTGGTGGGGTCACCTTTGCAAAGCGGAGATGAGGTCGGATCGACTGTGGGATTGAGGGTATCGCATTTTGCCGGAGAGGCGGGGTGAGGTGGCGAATGTCGCCGCCGCTTCCTCACGAGCGGCGATGGGTGAAGGTTGAGCTCGAAGCCTCGCGAAGGGCGCCGAAGATTGCACCCTAGTGAGAGATAGCCGAGCCGTGCGGGATGACGAGAGGAGGGAGACCCACTCTCCTTTGCCTTCGTGCTTCGCTTCAGCGAGGGAGAGAGACGGTGGCTTCGATGGGGACGGCCAGCTTGCCGGCGAGAGCACTCCAAGGGGAGAGGTTCTTCCAATGGGAGAGTTGATCGAGGGCCCAAGCTGGGGATTTATCAGCGTGGCAGGTGTTGCAGGCGTTTGGCATGCCGAACTGGGCGGTGAGCTTGGGACTGACGAAGCGGAAGGTATGCGCGGCGACAAAGGTGCCGGGAAGGGTTTGCTCGATTCTGGGCATGTGGCAGGCCGTGCATTGGCTGGCGGGGCTGTTCTCTGGATGGTGGGTGTGCTCGGCAACGCTCTGGTTATTGCCGGGGCCGGGGACGAGGTGGCCGGAGTGGCAGTTGATGCAAAGGGAGTTGCCTTCTTCGGTCAGGTTCGAGGGATGTTTGTCGGAGTGCGGGTTGTGGCAGGACGAGCAACGGACGTCGCGATGGGCCATAAGGGCCTGGGAGAAGTCGTTGCCTTGCATGCGGTTTTTGTGGGCTGTGCTATCTGGCCAGTAGAAGAAGTCTGTTTTGCCAAGGCGGGATTCTTCGAGATCCCAGACGTCGGCGAGGCGCTGGCCGGGAAGAAAGCCGACGGGCCAATCGTAGAACTTACCGGCCATAGGATTGGCTTTAGGCTGGCCCTGGCTGTGGCATTGCATGCAGATGTCGATATCGCGGACGGCGTCGAGGCGAGCTTGATTGACGATATTGGCGCGGGTGGGGTGGGCGACGTGTTCGCTGCCGGGGCCGTGACATTTTTCACAGCCGACGTTCCACTCGGTGACCCTGTTTGGTGGCGATGTTGTAGTTGACGGAGTGGCAGCCATCGCAGAGCGGGCCGGTGGGACGCTGCATGTTGTCGGGGCCGTAGTGTGCGGTCCACCAATCGGTACCGTCAGCGACGTGGAAGGGAAGCCATTTCTTTTTTTCGATGTCCCATTGCGCGGGAAGGACGAAGAAGTCGTCGCCGATCTGGGTAAAGTAGCGCTGCTTCCAGCGGCTGCCGTAGGTGAAGGCGACTTTCGCGAGGTCGAAGGGGCGGGCGGGGTCGGGGTGGGAAAAGTCGCCGAGGACGGCCTCGGGATGCTGTTTGGGATCCTGGATGACGTTGGCCATGCGGGTGTTGCGCCAGGTGGCGTAGATCTCTGCGTGACAGCTCTGACAGGCAGCGGAGCCGGTGAAGTGAGATGGGGAGGCGGCGGGAGCGGCGGGGTGTTGCGCTCGCGCGGGAGGGCTCGACAGGAGAACGAGCCCGAGGAGGAGCGCGAGCGAACAGTGCAGACCTACGAACATCGAGGTGAGTATAGCAACGGGGATTGGGAGGTGGCCGTACAAGAAGGTGTTGGAAGGGTGGGCCGGACGCGAGGAGGGTGTGGCTTCAGGAGCGGGCGAGGAGTTGGAGAGAGGGGAGGGTGGCGGTGGCTTCGGTGAGGAGGATGGCGGCGGCGAGGGCGAGGAAGAGGCGGCGGTGGCGGGTTTCGAAGGCGTCGGCAAAGACGCCGCCGATGAAGGTGAGGAGGAACGGGAGGGCCCAGAGCCAGGGGGCCATGAAGCTTTGGGTGGGAAGGACGAAGAGGAGCGGCAGGCCAATGAGGAGAGGAGCGGTGTTGCCGAAGTATCGGCTGCGGCGGACGCCGGCCCAAAGGACGACCGAGATGGCGAAGGCAAGGGTAATGGGCGCGTTGAGGAAGTTGCCGAAGAGCTGGCGGGCGCCGAAGGTGGAGAACCAGAAGCGCGAGCTGCCGCCGGTGAAGACGTAGCTGAAGGGGGCGGGGCGGAAGGCGAAGAAGGCGAAGACGATGAGCAGGGCGCCGAGGGCGGCGTAGACGAGGATCTGCATGACAAAGGAGCGGCGGCGCTCGGCGAGGTAGAGCATAAGGGCGAGCGAGGCGACGAAGCCGACCATGGCGGCGAGCAGATGGGCGGCGGCGGTGAGGCCAAGGGCGGCGGTGAGGAGGAGAATGCGGGGTCGCCATCTGCGGCGAGGGCCGTGCATGGCGTGGGCGACGCCGACGGCGGTGTAGACGAGGCCGAAGAGGCCCCACATGGCGAGCACGTCGTTATTGGGGGTGACGGCGGAGGCGATGACGGCGGGGGAAAGGATGTAGAGGCCGAGGGTGAAGGCGCCGCCGGCGTTGCCGAAGAGGCGGCGGGCGACCCACCAGAGGCCGGCGCCGAGCCAGGCGGCGAAGAGGAGGAAGGGAACATGCAGGAGGTATTTGAGGGAGGAGAGCTGGAGGCGGGCCTCCCAGGTGGAGCCGTTGAGGGAAGAGCCGGTGTAGAGGCGGTTGGCGGGGGAGCGGAGTTTGTCTGACGCGAGGAGGGCGAGGCGCTGGACGGTGAGAGGAAGGCCGGCGAGGCGATAGGCGAAGGTGCCGTCGCCTGAGAGATTGCCGCAGGTGGTGAAGTAGCCGGCAAGGGGGGAGGGGCGCTCCCACATTTCGCGGCCGCAGCGGGCGAAGCGGAAGTCGGTAGGGGAGAGGGACTGGCGGCTGACGACGAAGAGGCACTCCCCGAGGAAGATGAGCAGAAGAAGGGCGGCGAGCTGCTGGGGGCGGCCCAGTTTGAATCGGGGAAGCTTCATTGAGGGGTGGGGAGGGACTCCGTGAGCGGGTGTGTTGGCGGCACCGAGATACGGGGGCCGGGGGCTATTTTGAAAGTGTATCGTGAGGGGTATGGAGTCCCTTTCGTTTCGCCCCGGACGCGCATTTCTCTCATCGAACTCGACCACGGTTCCGTGGACGGTGGTGTTTGAGGATGAGGGGGTGGCGGGGTACTTCTATGCGTGTGATCGATCGCAGGAGACGCAGGAGAACAGCATTCTGGATGCGATGCTGATCTACAACGTGAGTGCGTTGAACGATGCGGAGGGCGAGCGGCTGGCGACGGTGGAGTGGTCGCGCGACGGGTTCAAGGCGGTGCTGTATCTGGATGGGACGGCGCAGGCGATGGTGGATTTCCAGCGGCGGGTGAGTTCTTGCCGGACGGACTTTCCCAATTTCCTGGAGGAGCAGGGAGCGCTGTGGCGGCGGACGACCCATGCTTGGGACGAGGCGGCGGTGCAGGGGTTTGAAGCGGCGCTGTATGCGGGGTGAGTGCGGGAGTGCGTGTGACGGTCCTCGGACGTGATGCGCAGGGCGGAGCAGCAGGACAACAGCAAAATCCCTATGGGATGACAACCAAGGTTCTGTGCTGACGGGTGCTCCCTCAGTCGAGGAAGAGTTTTTCTACGTCGAGCCAGTTGTCCACGCGGCGGAAGCCGGTGATGTGGCGGTTGGTGGGCGAGGTGTAAAGGATGCCTTCGCCTGCGAAGCGGCGGAGCTGGCGGGGGTTGTCGTCGATGAGGAAATCGGTGCGAAGGACGGATTTATCGCCGCAGAAGACGATGTGCGAGGGCTGGATGAACGGCAAGTGGCGGGCGAGCCAGGTGAACTTGGCGGTGAAGGAGGTGGGAACCTCCATGGCGGCGGTGGCGATGAAGAGCTCGTAGCGGTGGCTGAGCCGATCGAGAACGCGCTGGGCGTCGGGAAAGACGTCGAGGTCGGCGAAGAAGTCGGGGGCGCGGAGAGTGGCTTCGAGGATGTCGTGACGATCAGACTGGACGACGTCCCAGATCCATTTGCCATCGAGGTCGGCTTTGGTGAGCTGCTCGTTGAAGTGGGCGTTGTAGCGACGGAGGTGCTCGGTGACGGCGTCGGCGATGACCTCGTCCATGTCGACGGCGATGCGTTTCATGGGCGGCCTCGGCGCGACGATCGGTGATGGTTACAAATACGGGAATAGCTCCTGAGGACGGCTTGCTGCCTCGAGCAGGCAGCGGGTCTCTCCACTGCGCGGACGAGGGCGATGTCCGCTTCGGTCGAGAGGACAGGTTTGAAGGAGTGCGAAGAGGCCTTGGGCGTCACAGGCTTCTCACGATGCGGGCGGCGATGCTTTCTTCGCGGTCGGCGGGTTTTTTCTGCGGAGCGTCGCGGGCGGGATCGTAGAAGAGGAGACGGCCGCAGGTGTCGCAGGTGAGCATGAGGTCGTGGCGGGAGCGGTCGCGAAGATCCTGCCAGATCTGGGTGCGGATCATCATCTGGCAAGCGGAGCATTTGCCGTTCATGCCTTCAGAAAGGGCGGTGCCGCGGGACTTGCTGATGCGGTCATAGGTGTTGAGGGCGGATTCGCTGATGGTGGGGCGAAGGGCGTTCCTCTCGGTAGAAAGGGCGTCAATGCGGGTCTGGGTGGCGGCGGTGTGATCGGCGCCGCGGGTACGTTCGCGCTCGAGGTTGGCCTGGGCGGCGGAGAGGGTTTCGCGAGCTTTGGGAAGTTGCTGCTCGAAGAACTCGGAGCGGGCCATGGAATCGAGTTCGGTGTCTTCGATGCGGGTAATTTCGGTGGTGATGAAGGCGATCTCGTGATCGAGGGCGGCGGCCTGGGCGGAGGTGGTGACGACGTCCATCTGTTTGCGGAGGCGGGTGATGCGCTCCTGATGGGCTTTGATGTCGGACTCCTGGGAGCGGCGGAGTTTTTCTTCTTTGGCGAGAGAGTCTTCGAGGGTGATGCGGGCGGCCTGGCCCTCGGCGGATTTGGCGGCGAGGGCGGCGATGCGGGAGGGGACGGCGGCGAGATCTTCGCGGAGTTTGCCGAGCTCAAGATCGAGGCGCTGGAGGGCGATGAGTTTTTCGAGATCTGGGTGCAAATGGCCTCCGGTCTGTGGCGCGGCTCCCACGGTTGGGAGGCGCGAATTAAGTATGCACTGGCGCGGGGGATGTTGGCTTGGGGGTGCCTGGTTGGGGAGGCCGCTGGGTTGGATGGCCATGATATGGCGGGGAGAAGCAGGTCCCTTGGCTTCCCACCCCAGCCTGGCCGGGATTTGATAGCTAGATGCGGGGATTCCTCGGCTTCGCTCGGAATGAGCGAGGGTTGTCGTGGTGAAGCGATTCCTCGGCTCTGGTTGGGATGGTGGTGTGGAAGATAGCCCAAAGGGGATGGGAGTTAGCGGCGGAGGGCGTTGACGAGGTCGGCGCGGGGGACTTTTTCCTGTTCGCCGCGGGCGAAGTGCTTGACGGTAAAGATGCCGGTGGCGACTTCGTCTTCGCCGACGATGACCATGCGATGGGCGAGTTTGTCGGCGGTTTCGAAGGAGCGTTTGAGGCGGAAGGCGCCTTCGCCGATCTCGATGGAGAGGCCGGCGGCGCGGAGATCGCGGGCGAGGAGGAGCGCGGCAGAGTTTTGGGGGATGCCCATAGGGGCGAGAAAGGCGTCGAGTTTGCGTTCGGTGCCGTGGCCTTCCTGTTCGGCCTGGGCTTCGAGGGTGAGGATGAGGCGATCTTCGCCGATGGCGAAGCCGATGCCGGGGGCTTTGGGGCCGCCGAGCATCTCGCTGAGACCATCGTAGCGACCACCGCCGAGAAGGGCGTTCTGGGTACCGAGGCCGCTGCCATCGGGGACGGTGAACTCGAAGGTGGTGCGGGTGTAGTAGTCGAGGCCGCGGACGAGGCGGGGGTTCTCGTGGAAGGGAACGCCGCAGGCGGTGAGGGCGGTCTTGACCTGATCGAAGTGGTCGAGGGAGGCCTCGTCGAGGAAGTCGGCGATCTTCGGGAGGCCCTCGATGAGGGCCTGGTCTTCGGGGTCTTTGGAGTCGAGGACGCGGAGGGGGTTGGTGTCGGCGCGGCGCTGGTTATCGGCGCTGAGCTGGTGCTTGACTGGAGCGAGGGCGGCGCGGAGGGCATCGAGGTAGCGGGGGCGATCGGTGGCGGAGCCGATGGAGTTGAGATCGAGGCGCCAGCCGCGGACGCCGAGATCGTCGAGCAGGGTCGCGAGCATTTCGAGGAGTTCAGCGTCGCGGAGGGGGCTTTCGGCGCCGGACCAAGCGGGACCAAGGACCTCGGCGCCGATCTGCCAGAACTGGCGGTAGCGACCGCGCTGGGGGCGCTCTCGGCGGAACTGGGGGCCGATGTAATAGAGCTTCTGGAGGGTGCCGATGTCGTTGAGTTTGTGTTCGATGTAGGCGCGAACGACACCGGCGGTGTTTTCCGGGCGGAGGGTGAGGCTTTGGGCTTTTTCGTTGCGGGAGGCAAGATTGCGGGCATCCCCGCGGCCGGCGCTGCGGCCGACATCGTCGGCGGGGGTGAAGGTGTACATCTCTTTCGAGACGATGTCGGTTTCTTCGCCGATGCCACGGGCAAAGAGCTCGGTGTCTTCGAAGATGGGGGTGCGGATTTCGCCGAAGCCATAGCGGGCGAAGAGGGCGCGGGTGGTGGCTTCGACGCGGTTCCAAAGATCGGTTTCAGGTGGCAGGAGATCTCGGGTGCCACGGACTTTGAGGATTACGGCCATGGGCTCCAGTCTAACGGAGGTGCTGCAAGTTTTCCTTGAACGAAAGCGGGTTGAGAGCGAAGACGAATCCGGCGGGTGCGCGGGATGCAAGGGCGAAGGCGAACAGAGACGAACGCGACGGTCGCGGCGGAAGGCGGAGGTGAAGACTAAGGGACGAAGGCGAGAGCAGTGGATGGGCGGGGTTAGAAGGGTTGGAGGATGAGGTGGCTTGTTTTTCAGACGTAGATGCGCTCGTCGCCGCTTTCCGAGACGACCGGCGGATGGGCGGGGGACCAGACCTTGCTGTAGGTCTCGCGGGGGAGGTGAAGTCGTTCTCCGGCGCGATGATCCAGCGAAATCAGCGGCGTCTACCTGAAGGTGGCAGAGCTGGGAGGGGCCTGGGGTATGTCTGGCTGTGTCGTCTGGCTGTGTCGTCTGAGGGCGCGCTTGGCTAGGGTGTGGCCGAGATGGCGGTGGCTTCAGAGAGGTAGAGGGCGGTGTAGTCGAGGTAGTTGCGGGCGTATTGGAGGATGAGGTCGACGTCCGCGTCGTCGAGGGAGCGCTTGATGCGGGCGGGGACGCCGGCGACGAGCGAACGGGGCGGCGACGATGGAGCCGGTGCCGATGCGGGCGTTGTTGAGGACGGTGGCCCCGATGCCGATGAGGACGGCGTCTTCCAGCAGGCAGCCATGGACGGTGGCGTTGTGACCAACGGTGCAGAGCTCGCCGATGGTGACGGAGAAGAGGTGCCGCTGGCCGTGGAGGACGGCGCAATCCTGGATGTTGGAACGGGGGCCGACGTGGATGCTGTTGACGTCGCCGCGGAGGACGGCGTTCATCCAGACGCTGGATTGCTCGCCCAGGGTGACGTCTCCAAGGACCTGGGCGGAGGGATCGATGTAGCAGGTGGGGTGGACGGCGGGGTGGTGGCCCTGGAAGGAGCGGAGCATGGGTTGAGTGTAGATGGGTGGAAGGAGCCGGATCAGGGATTGGGATTAGTTTTAGTCTGAGGTTTGCGGGTTGCGGGGGAGGATAGTGAGCCTATTGCGATTTTCTTCTCGCAGAGGTGTGGGACGGCGTATTCTACTGTCTCCCCTTGTTTGGGTGGTTTGGAGGTGTATTTGTTTTGGCAGAGGTTCGAGTTCAGGAAGGCGAACCCCTTGAAAATGCCCTGCGGCGCTTTAAGCGTAAGGTGCAGACCGAAGACATTATCAAGGAAGTGAAGCGCCACTCTTTTTATCTGAAGCCGGGTGAAAAGAAGCGTGTGAAAGAGGCGTTGGCGCGGAAGCGCAATCGCAAGAAGATCCGCAAGGAGCAGGACTAGGTTCCGCTCCTGTCGATGTAAGGCCGCCCTGGCTGATGACCGCCGGGGCGGCTTCCAACTGAACTGCTGATACCTCGTCCCCCCTCCCCTGCGAGTGTCAGCGTCCCCTCCCGGAGCGTTGCGGAGTGGCCAGCCGGTACGAATCCTGTCCCTTTTTCTTCTGTTTCTGTATTCGGGCCCTGGTTTCTTCTTCCGATGGGGGGTACTTCCATGGACTTTGCCGATCGCATTTTGCTGTGTGCGGACTGCGGCGGGCAGTTTGTGTTTACTGCCGGCGAGCAACTTTTCTTTTTCGATAAACAATTCAAGAACGATCCGAAGCGATGCAAGCCGTGCAAGGGGCGGCGCTCCGGAGTGATGGTGGCAGCGGGATCCGGGCCGGCGGCGGCAGGGATCTCACGGACCGAGACGCGGACGATCTGTTCGACGTGCGAGGTGGAGACGACGGTGCCGTTCAAGCCGACACAGGGGCGACCGGTGCTTTGCCGGCAATGCTTCCAGAAGGCACAGCGGAACGGGACGCTGGCGGCGAGTGGGATGACAGGTGCCTCGCCGGCGCAGGTGCCGGTCGAGCTGATGGCGGCGGCCGCGGCTGGTATAGCACGGACGCGAGGCGATGGCGGCGAGGGCTGACGGGGTCGGAGGTCTCGTCCAGGTGGCGCCATCGGCATGGCGGCACGGCGCGAGTTGATCTTGCGGCGAGGGGGAAGGTCTGCGGTGTGAGGACCAACCGTGCGATCAGGCTGTACTGCGAGAAGGGGCGTTTGCCGATGGAGTGGATGCCAAGCGATAAGCCCTAGTCGCTTGAGGGTCGAAGATCTTGCCAGGGCGGTCGGGGGATGATGGCGTTAACCGGTAGAATCCTCCCGGACGGCCAATGCTCAACGCGCAACGAACGACGCAGTTTCGGGCTTGTTTGATGGAGTGGTACGAGCGCCATGCACGGGAGCTGCCGTGGCGAGGCACACGGGACCCGTACCAGACGTGGGTCTCGGAGGTGATGCTGCAGCAGACGCGGGTGGCGGCGGTGCTGGTGCACTATGCGGCGTTTCTGCGACGGTTCCCGACGATTCTGGCGCTGGCGCTGGCGAGCGAGACGGAGGTTCTGGCGACGTGGTCGGGGCTGGGGTACTACCGGCGGGCACGGATGCTGCATCGGGCGGCGAAGTTCATTACAGAGGAGATGGGCGGGGTGCTGCCGGCGACGGCGGTGGAGCTGCGGACGTTGCCGGGGGTGGGCGAGTACACGTGCGCGGCGATTGCGAGTATTGCGTTTGGGGAGAGTATTGCCGTGGTGGATGGCAATGTGGAGCGGGTGCTGCTGCGGGTGACGGGGCGGCCGGACGAGAAGACGGCGGCGGGGCGAGCGTATGTGCACAAGCAGGCGGGGGCGCTGGTTCCACCGCGAAAGCTGCGGGAGGTGGAGGACGGAACGCTGGTTAATGCGCCGGGGGACCATAACCAAGCCATGATGGAGCTGGGGGCGACGATTTGCCTGCCGCGGGCGCCGTTGTGCCTGCATTGCCCGGTGTTTGCGCTGTGCAAGACGCGAGGGGAGCATACGACGGCACCGCGAGGGGCGGTGCGGAGCCAGTCGATTGCGTATCTGCTGGAGGTGCGGAAGCGGGGGACGACGACGGAGGTGCTGCTCGAACAACGCAGTGATGTCGCCAGTCTGATGCCGGGAATGTACGAGCTGCCGCCCTTGCCGGAGGACGCAGTAGAGGGACGCGAGCCGGTGTTGCGGGTGCGGCACGCGATCACGAATACAAACTTTTACGTGCGGGTGTTTCAGCCGGAGACGCGGGACGACATAACGCTGCGGATGGCGGTGCCGGCGACGGATCGGGTGCTGCACTGGGTGGCGGCGAAGCGGCTGGGGGAGATGCCGCTGACCGGGCTGGCGCGGAAGATCCTGACGCGGATGAAGGTGATGAAGCCGCGGGCTATGGAGGAGGCGGAGTAGCCGCTCTCCGCACAGAGGCTATTTGGCTGCCTGTGCTTTTTCAGCGGCTTTCTGGGCGGCGTCCTGATCTTTCTTTGTTTTGGCCAGATCTTTGGCGGCCTTGGCGTTGGCGTCCGCGGCTTTTTCCTGGGCCTTGAGGCGCTTGTGCTCGGCTTTCTGTGCGGCTTTGTCAGCCTTAGTGGTTTCGGTTGTGGTCTGGGTGGTTGTGGTCTGGGTGGTTTCCTGTGCCTGTAGAGAGGGTGCGGCGGAGAGGATGGTGAGAAGGGTGGCGACGAGAGCGAGGGAAGATTTCTGCGGCATGATGGATCTCCTGCAAGGGTGCTACCGGAGTTGGATGAGGTTTGTGATGGGAGCGATGCAGATGCGGCTGGGGAAGTGGGTTCGTGCGCCTCGTTTTCGCTGCGCTGTGATTCCGGTCGGGATGACAGGGTTGTGTGGTCGGATGACGGTGTTGGGGCCGGGGTAGAGGAGAAGCAGATCCCTACGGGATGAGAACCAAAGTGGGGTGACTACCAAAGTGGGGTGACAACCAATCAAGGGGAGATCCGTGGGTGCGTTGCTTAGAAGGCGCGCTGGTACATGCGGGAGATGCGGTCGTGCCAGCCGAGACCGTCTTCGTCGAGCAGGGCCCAGATGTAGCCGAGGCCGAGGGGAAGGGCGGAGAGGGCCATCGAAAGGAGGCGGCGGCGCATGGCGGAGCGGGAGGGGTTTTCGTCGGAGAGGGTGCAAAGGGCGATGCGGGCGTAGCGCATGCCGGGGGTGGCGTCCGAAAAGAGGAAGAAGAGCTGGTGGTAGAGGATGCCGAAGGCGAGCAGGGTGCCGAGGACGCCGGCCAGGGCGAGAGGGAGCGGCATGGCAAGGGGGGTGTGGGTAACCCGGACGGCGGTGGAGACGAAGACCGCGACCGCGGCGAGGACGCAGACAATGACCAGGCAGAGATCGACCAGGCCGGACATAAGGCGGCGGCCGAGAGGAGCGGTCTGAGGGACGAGGGTGGGGATGTAGTCAGTGTTGAGGGGATCGAAGAAGGTGGTGGCAGGCTGGGCGGAGAGGAGGATGGAGGACCACTCCGGAGCGACGGACTCTTCGGCGGGGGCGACGGAGATGTGGTCGGCTTCGACTTCGAAGATGCGGAGCTGGCTGGAGTCGGCGTGGGGATCGTCGCGGAGGGGGCCTTCGGCGAGGCGGGGTCGGGCTTTGCGAGCGGCGATGAGCTGGCGAGGGAACTCGATGAGGTTGGCGGGGATGGGTTCGGGAGCGGAGGAGTTGAGGAAGGTGGGATCGTGGCGGAAGGCGATCTCTTCCTCGAGGAGCATGGCTTCGTCGTCGTCGGGGGCGGCGGTGATGGCGATGCTGTAGGCGACGGGGGGTGGGGCGGCGGGGCGACCGGAGTCCTCGTACATGCGGACGGTGAAGGCGGGGGTGGCGACCTCGGCGGTGGGCAGGGGCGTGGGTGGGGGCTCCGGCATGAGAATGGCGCGGTTGGCGGCCCCTTGCTGGGCGAGGATGGCGGCGGCGACGGCGGCGGGTTGTGATGGCGGAAGCGCGGACCGGATGGGAACGGAGGCGGGGGACTGCTCGGGCTGATCCCAATCGCCGAGGTCGGCGAGAAGCTGCTGCTGGGCGCGGGCGATGGCGCGGGCGTTGATGCTGGCGACCTCGGCGGTGGCTTCTGCCTGATGGAGGGCGCGGGCGGACTCTTCGGCGAGGACGGCGCGATAGCTGGGCGACGCGGCGTAGCGCTCGGCGACGGCGGCGGCGATGGCGGCGGAGCGGGGGCGGGCGGGGCGGGAGGATGGCTCGGCCGGGCCGGAGGGGGTGGGGGAGGCGCTGCTGCCGCGACGGGCGCGATGGGCGGCGAGGCGATCGGCCACCTGCTGCCTGAGGGCAAACGGCTCGGGGATGTCGGCGGAGGTGTCTGCTTCGGTTTGCCGGTCGATCTGAGCGGTGCTTGTCATGGAGGGGCGGGTGTCCTGTGTGGCGGAGAGGAGATTGCGGTTTGCGCGGGTCTCGATCGGAGGCTCGTGGGTAAGGGGAATCGGTTAGCCTGAAGCTGTGGGACGGCTAGAAGAGATCGGCAGACCAGATCGACGGGAAAGACGGTGCACCAGGTACGGGGCAGACCGACGATGGTTCAGTGTCTCTCATGTCCCTGTGCAACCTCGTTTGCGGAGATGTGGGGCAGCCTGGTTTCTACTGGTCTGCTGTTTGATATCTACCATGCTGGCGGGGGGGAGTTCCACGGCGGCTCGCGGGCAGGAGGTGACGAGTAAGGCACCTGCCGGGGCGCTGCCGGAAGCACCGGATCTGCCGGTGGCGACGGTGATCGACGACAAGACGGGAACGGTGCCGGTGGACATCGTTTCGGACACGCAATCGAAGGTTGGAAGTGTGTTCACGCTGGACGGGAACGCGGTGATTCACTATCGCGACCGGATGGTGGAGGCGGATCACATTGAGTACGACGAAGACACGCAGGATCTGACGGCGACCGGGCACCTGCATGTAACGGGCGGAAAGAACCATGAGGAGATGCGGGCGAGCCATGGAGCGGTGAACCTGAAGACGCAGACCGGGCGGTTCTACGATGTGACGGGGTCGGTGGGGTTGAAGAGCTCGGGCAAGCGGGTGATGTATGTGACCGGAAACCCGTTTCTGTTTACGGGGCGCGAGGTGGTGAAGACGGGAGAGTCGACGTACGAGGTGTATGACGGGTCGGTGACATCATGCCGGCTGCCGCACCCGGACTGGCTGCTGTCGGCGGGGCTGTTTACGGTGGATGACGAGCGGGCGCGGGCGAAGAACAGCGTGTTCCGGCTGCTGAATGTGCCGCTGGTGTATCTGCCGTATGTGGCGCATCCGATTGACTCCGAGACGCGGCAGACGGGGGTGTTGATCCCGATCATTGGGCAATCGTCAACGAAGGGGCTGGTGCTGGGCGAGCAAATCTACTTCGCGCTGAGCCGGAGTACGGACCTGACAGTGGGGACGGAGTATTTTTCGCGGCGCGGGTGGATGGATGATGTGGCGTTCCGGCACAGGGGGCTGGGGGACGACATGATCCAGGCGCGGTACAGCCAGCTGTTTGATCGGGGAATCGGGTTTGGGCCGACGTACACGAACCAGGGTGGCGAGGACCTGACCTTTCTGGGCCGGCATGACTTTTCGCCGGAGATGCGGGTGGCGGCGAATATTGAGTACCTGAGCTCGTATGTGTACCGGGAGGCGTTTTCGGAGAGCTTCAACCAGGCAGTATCGACGGATATTGTGTCGTCGGCGTATGCCGTGCATGCGGGGAATGGGTATACGGAGTCGGTGGAGGGGGATCGGTACCAGGGGCTGAAGCAGGTATCGGCTGGGTTGGGGACGGTGAAGTCGGGGTCGGGGCAGCAGGTGCGGATCTTTCATGTGCCGTCGCTGAACTTTTCGGCGACGGATCATCGGCTGGGCGGGACGGGGCTTACGTGGAACGTTGACAGTTCGGCGGCGGGACTGAAGCGGGTGCAGCCGAACTTTGTAACCAATGGCGTTACGGAACGGGTGGATCTGCATCCATCGATTGCGTACCCGATGGCGGGGGCGGGATGGCATTTGCGGCCGACAGTCGGGGTTCGGGATACGTTTTACAGCCGCAGCCGGCAGACGCAGACAGGGGCGCCGGTGAGTGGTGCGGGACCGACGCCGGTGGAGCGGAGTGCCTCGATCAACCGCGCGGACTTTGAGGCGGGGGTGGAGTTGCGGGCGCCAGTGGTAGAGCGTACGTTTGACGCGCCGTGGCTGAAGCGGGTGGCGGGGGGATCGGTGCGGCACGCGATCGAGCCAGTGGTGGTGTACCGATATGTGAGCGGGGTCGATAACTTTCGGAGTCTGCTGCGGTTTGACGATCGGGATGTGGTGAGCGACACGAATGAGCTGGAGTACGGCGTGACCAACCGGCTGTTTACGCGGGCGGCTGCGCAGGATAGCCGATGCGGGGCGGCGGCGGTGGATCTGGACGCGCCGGCGCCGCAGGGCGAGGAGGCGGACGGGAGGACGATGTCTACGCCGAAGTGCACGACGCGGGAGTGGATCAGCTGGCGGGTGGCGCAGAAGACGTTCTTCAACCAGACGTTTGGGAACGCAGTGGTGCCGGGGCGACGGAACATTTTTTCGACGACGCTGGACTTTGCCGGGGTGGCGTTTCTGACGGAGCCACGGCAGATCTCGCCGGTGATTTCGCGGCTGCGGGTGCGGACGTCGGACACGCTGGATATTGAATGGGACTTCGACCTGGATACGGGGGCGAAGAAGTTTACGGCTAACAATGTGCTGCTGGATCTGCATCGCGGCAACAGCTTTGCGGGGCTGAGTTACGCGCGGCTGAATGCGCCGGGGCGATCGTATGTGGAAGGCGTGAGCTCGCTGACGAGCGACTTCGACCAGATGCGGCTGCTGGTGGGGTATGGCAAGCCGACAAAGCTGGGGCTGAGTGCGGCGGCGAATGTGGGGCTGGATCTGGACCGGACGCAGGTGCAGTATGGGGCGATTCAGACGTCGTACAACTGGGACTGCTGCGGGTTCAGCGTGGAATACCGGAAGTACGAGCTGGGCGCGGTGCGGAATGAGAATGCGTACCGGTTCAACTTTACGCTGGCGAATATTGGGACGGCGGGGAACCTGAAGCGGGCGGAACGGCTGTTTTAGGGTGGATGGTTTGTACCCGGAACATCGGTTAGACATACCCGGAACATCGATGGGCGTACTCGGAACATCGATAGAGCGAGTAGATCGTTGCGCTTAGTGGAAATCCCGTAACCACTAGATAGAAGATAGTTTGCGGAATTTGCGTACCCGGAACATCGACAAACCTTCCACACTATGGGTTGCATTCTGCTCAAGGGTCGCTGTTCATCAGCTAACATCTTTACAGCAATGAGATGGACGGCTTTTGTACCGGAACATCGACCGCTAAAAGTCGCTAGGAAAAGCCCCTTAAGCAGGGGCTTTCTGTCTAAACTGCCGTGGTTTTGTAACCATCACATCGATCAACCGTGTTTAGTCTCCGCGTTATATGCCGGGAACAGATGCTGCCCTCGCTTGGGAGGCCCTATGCGGAGTCCGCGGCTATCTGCAGAGGCGTTGAGCTCGGGCCATGCGGTGCGGAAAGCTTTGATAGCCTCCGCGAAGCGCGGACGAATACGCCGTGGGTTGCTGTCGCCCCGCCAAAGCTGATCTCTCATAGCCTCCCAAGTAATGAGCGTCTCCGATTTAGCAGCGAAGCTCCGCCAATGTAGGAAGAGGATATAGTCCTGCATCTGGGTTTCTTGTCCAGGGCGCGGAGGATATTCCATGGGAACGGAACAGGATTAGCATTTATTTCTCGAAGAAGCTTCCCCGAAGCGAATCCCGGCCGGCCCTTCGATGGGGATACCGTTTGGCTGAATGCTTTGTGGAAGGTGCGAATGCGCGATGATCGGTAGGACGGAGCGGGTCTCCCCTGCCCTCGCATGACGCTCAACGACAATCGCTAAAGACGATACTCAGCGGAAGGAATCGCCGTAAACGCTTGTAATTCTGACCGCTTGGCTTCTGCCCGATGTCTTTCATGAAGTCGATTCCATTCGAAAGCGGCACAAACGGATTCTTGAGTTTGATGGCCAGGTCGACGCACCAGTGCAGGAACGTCCAATCAGCACCATAAGCCATCGGTATGCGCTCTCCGTTTCATCCTTACCAAGGGAATAGAACGTTACTCTGACCTGGGAACCATCCGAAGCTCTTGAGAAGCGCGTGTGCTCAGTAGCTTCGGTTGATCGGTATGGCAGCCCAAAAAGAATAAGGGCCTAAGCGATCTGGATCAGCTGAGGTGAAATTCCACTGTTCCGCTGCACGCGATAGTCTGCCATCACTTCGACAGTTCGGCCTAGGCGCGGTCTTCCTCAGCCTTGTAATCTCGTGGCTCTCCGATGATTACGCCTGCCTCGGGCGGGCTTATTCGGAGTATCTCTGGGCGGCATGAGGGTGAAGAGCTTCTTGTCTTCGCGCAGAATATCCGATAATTTGAGCATTGTGTCCCGCCTCCAACGCGGATAGATCCAAGCGCAGCCCCTGACGTTCTCAGCGTCAGGGGCTTTCTTTCGTAAGGTACAGTACATCAACAAATTCATCAGGCACCTAAACGCCTCGGCACCTAAGCGCCTCGGCACCTAAGCGCCTCGGCACCTAAGCGCCTCGGCACCTAAGCGCCTCGGCACCTAAGCGCCA
>JAABUQ010004054.1_pt1 | contig 25679 bp, 30 predicted proteins | sample 5560001 | NCBI WGS metagenome assembly JAABUQ01 (sample SAMN10711888, study PRJNA513371) | rock metagenome | isolation source: Antarctica rocks | place: Antarctica: Victoria Land, Finger Mt nord | collected 2015-12-18
TTTCGGTTTTCCAGCGCAACCTCGTGCAGGGCCGACGATAACTCGACGCCGATGATTTGCTTGAACGGACGTCGTGCCGCAAGCAGCACGACCCGACCCATGCCGGATCCCACGTCAACGAAGGTTGTATTGGGCCAATCGATGCCAACCGCGCCCATGAACGCTTCGAAGTCCGCAACGGGCGTCGGCTCGTAATGGGTGGCATGCTGCACGTGGGGACCGGCGAGCTCGGGAGTGAGATCCCCCAGAAACACAAGCGCCTCGGTCGTGACGCCATGCTCCGCATCAAAACGTTGCCCGGCGCGCCGTCCCCCTGTGCTCAGCGCAATTTTTCCGATGAACGACCGTTACGTCTCAGGTGATTCTCACGTTTTTCGGTTTTTATGGCAAGGGATGCGACTCGTAACACGACTTCTTTCCTCAGTGATTTGGCTATCACTTGTGTTAGGTTGCGTGCCGCTGGTGGCTTTTGCGCAAGCGGACACCGGGCAAATCGTCATTAGCATTTCTGACTCTACAACCAAAGCGCCCGTTTCGCTTGCGCGCGTCCTGCTGGACGGTCCCGTGATGACCAGCGAGTATTCGGGGTCGAACGGCGCGGTCAAATTCACCGACGTACCTGACGGCATCTATCGGGCACGCATTTTTAAGGGCGGCTATCAAGCCGTAACCTCGGAAACATTCGAGGTGTCGAACGGCAAGGCAATCTCGGTTGTCGTCGCGCTCGCCAAAACCACACAGCTTAAGGAGATCGGCAGGGTCGTCGTCAAGTCATCGGCGACGGTAACGACTTCATCGCTTAGCGATACCAGCGCGCAACGCCGGCTCTCCACAACTCTTGCGGACGCGTTGAACAAGATTTCCGGCGTGAGCGTCGACACATCAAGCGCCGAGAGCGATGCAACCCAAACAATTTCTTTGCAAGGCCAGGATGCGGGCCAAACGGCGCTCTCCCTGGACGGCATCCCCCTCAATGCACCCGGCGCCGCCGGAAACTTGAACGCGATCGGCACCGATCTGTTTCGCGGATCGTCGGTTTCGTTTGGACCGCAGGTTGGTGGGCTAGCGGGCGGCGTCAATTTCAGAACGCTGGAACCGACGCTGGCATGGCAAGGATCGGCGAGCTTGAGCGCCGGGTCCTATGGCCGGTACAATTGGTCAATTGGCGAGACCGGGTCGCTTGGAAAGTTGGGCATTGCACTACAGCATACATCCCGGACGACGCCAAGCTTAGCAAACGGCATGCGTTTCTTGGACGCAAGCGGCTTGGATTACGAACACGATGCGGCGAACGCTAATACGGGCGACTTGCTGAAGTTGCGCTATCGTTTGTCGCCGTCCCAAACGCTCATTGGAACGTTCTTGAATTCCCTTACAAACAATGGCTTACTGTGTTTGCAGATCACCGGTGCACTGCCATGCGGCTATGGCCCAAACAACTCTACCGACAGCCATTTCACGCTTTATTCACTCGACGATGCGGCCTTAATTGGTTCCACCGCGGTGCAGGCCTCGATTTTTACGAATTCCGTTAAGTTTGACCGCAATCTTTTGAACCGCTACCTCAACGGCATTACGGATCCGACCGGGTCGTTGACGGATACAACGACACACGGGTTTTCGGTGAGCGCGCTGCTTCCATCTAAAGAGCGCCACACCATCAGCATTAGCGCGAATTCAATGACCACCGCTTCCCGGAACACGCCGTTGATTGCGTCGGCATTGCCGTATGCGAACGGCATTCGAAGCTCCTCATACAGCAGTCTTACCGTTAACGACACGATTGCTTCGAGCACCAAGCTGAAATTGAGTGACCGTATCGGACTCAGCCAAGCCAGCAATTCTCCAGCCTCGCTTCTCGCGGGAGTTACAGCCAGTTGGTCGCCGAACGGCAGCGACAATTATACTGCTTCGTACAGCCTCGGCGGCGCAGGTGGTCGCGCAGGGCCGCTGCAAAATTTTTCCGACCCTCATTCCTTGCGCTTTGATTGCAACGGCAATATTGCCTACGGCAATGCACCCGGTGACCAACCAGCCGCGAGTAATTCGACTGATGCGCGCCTCAGTTGGCAGCATAAGCTGAAAAACGGTGTTGTTAATGCTTCAGTGTACCGCCAAGTGCAAAGCGGCATGCTGTTGGAAACGCAGGTAAACGGTTCCATTTTGGGCGGAATCTTTCCAGCAGGGTACTTTGCTGCGGTGCAAGCGCAATACGATTCGCCTGGTGGATGCAATGTTGGTCCCGGTACTCTTTTCGGAGCCCAAAACGTGTATTTCAGCGTCCCCGTCGGCGGCGTCAAGCGAGTGTACCAAGGCGCGCAGATCGCAGCCAACGTCTCGCTGGGCAACCTCAACGTGCAGCCGTACTACGACGTCACCGTCGCACAAGCAATCTCTAGTGATCCGCGGATCAATAACGCCTATTCCATCATAACTTCAGGCGGACAGTTGCCGGGAACTCCACTTCACAGGGCAGGACTGACGCTCGATTATAAAGCACCAAAGTCGGCAATCGAAGGCTTGTTCAGTGCGCAGTATGTCGGCATCAATAACCGGCAGAACTTGCCGGCCTACACCATTGTGGATGCTGGATTGAACGCCCACTTGACGCACGGCGACTTAACCGTTGCGGCGAATAACATTTTCAACGCCTACGGAGGCATCTTCGCGACGAATGTTGGCGCCGTACCGTATGCGACCCAAGGCGGCGGACTCATTCCGACGATCGCGCGTCCCAATGCTCCGCGAGAATACTCGGTTACTTATACGGTGCCGTTCGGTATCGGTGCAGGCACGGCACCTGCAAGCAATCTTTCGAGTCAAGTAACGCAAGAGGGCGGGGGACCCGGCCCCGGCGGCCGTCGGGGCGGCTTCAACCTCTCGCCGCTGCCCGCAGTTCCCCCTGCGGATCCAATGGCATTGGCGACATCCAATCAAGCATGCGCGGCGGATGCTCAAAAAACCATCGGACCGTTTCTGACTGCGCTCAAAGCGTATGTCGCAAAAATCGAAGCCAGCAAGACCGCAAAAGGCTACCCTGACGCAGTACCGGGGGCTCCGGAAATTCTCGGAGCGCTTGCGGTGTACCACAAAGTCGGCAACTCGTATGCTGTGAGCTTGGAAATTCAGCGTGTCAGCGCGACGCAAAATGCGAGTGCTCGGGCATTCCCAGCCTGCGTTTCGGTCCACATGGCATCGCCGGAAGACGTACAAAGCAAAGGACTCTACTCGCCGCCGCAAAGTCCATTCATGCGGCCGGCGCTGCAGTTTATGCCCTCGGTTGGGTTCTACTTCGCCCGCGCGACGCCGCAAGCCGGACAACAGAGTTTCCGTCTGTATAAGTTACCGACGTCTGCACCGAAAAACCCGTTCGCAATCCATACAAGCGACGCATGCAAAGGGGGAGCGCAGACGAGTTCCCAACGGCTGTTGCGTGAGTTGCAGGATTACTTTACATCCGGCATACTTCTGTCCACTTGGAGGATAAGGCCCCATGCTGCGGCGGGTGGCACGTGGTACGAGTTAAACAACGATGACATCACAACGCTGCCCGTAATCCTCAACTGTGGTCACGTCGCCGCAGCCTCGAGCGACGAAATCAAGGCGGCGGGGTTCGATGGCGTGCGTCCACCGGCGCTCAACTACACGCCGAAACTGGGTCTGTACATTATACGCGGGAACGGAGGCAATCGCGCGACACCGTAATTATTCCGCAACAGGTGTATCGTGAAAAGTACCCCGCTTCGCCTGGTTGTCCAGTTCCAAGTCGTCTAAGAAATAGTACACGATCTTTCGGTCGTTAAAGCCGACTTTGGCCAGCTGCCTGCCCTTTATCGTAACCACCTCATGGATGTGGCCTTCTCTGCCGGCGTAGTCATAGTTAATACGACGATAGTCGGGATTATTTTCCGCCGGACGCGGTACGGCTTTCACGCCGCGCAGTGGGGTGTTGTGACGGTGTGTACTCATCAAAGCACCGTTCGCCATTATTTCCCCTGGTCTCTTGTTCGATGACTCCTGCCCCCAGCCCGTCGCGGATTCGCTCGCGCCATCGTAGAAAGACCGCGCATGTTTATCGAATACCGCGGGAAACTTCCTCAAGTTCATCCCACCGCTTTCATTGCGCCCACGGCCGTTCTGATCGGTGACGTGGAGGTCGGCGCAGAATCCAGCATATGGTTTGGTACGGTCATCCGCGCGGACAACGGGCCGATCCGCATCGGCGCCAGAACTTCAATCCAAGACAACGCCGTGGTACATGTCAGCGACGGCGGAAGAACGGTGGTTGGAGACGACGTCACCGTCGGCCACTGCGCCGTAATGGAGGATTGCGTCATCGGGAATTCCGCCTTAATCGGCAGTAATGCCGTCGTGCTTAACGGTGCATGGATCGGTGAAAAATCGCTCATCGCCGCCGGCAGCGTGGTCGGCGAAAAAGCGCACATTCCCTCCAGCGTTGTGGCGGCGGGTGCACCGGCTAGGGTAAAGAAGCCTCTCGAAGGCGAGGCGAGTCATTGGATCGACATTGCGTCCGAGGAGTACGTAACGCTTTCGCGTTCGTATCTGAGCGAAGACATCGGCAACCCACGTTACCAAGAACAGGCCAATTGATAACAATCGCGCGCACCGGCGTGTCTTGCTCCTGTCCGAAGCATGGCGTGTCGGCAATACCAACCCTTCGACAAGCTCAGGGTGACACGCTCTCTTGCTGGAGCGCACACCCGTGTCTTGCTCCTGTCGAAGCATGGCGTGCCGGCAATACCAACCCTTCGACAAGCTCAGGGTGACACGCTCTCTTGCTGGAGCTGCACACCCGTGTCATGCTGAGCTCGTCGAAGCATGGCGTGCGTTGTAGGATCGAAGTATCAGCGACGCTACGGGGGGCTAAAGTGCGATTCTTCTCCATATGGTAAAAACAACGTGTGTTCGCTCATGAAGCGTAGTTTGACGACGCCCGTGGGACCGTTGCGCTGTTTGGCGATGATGAACTCCGTGACGTCGGGCTCGGCCGTCTCTCTGTTGTAATAGCCGTCGCGGTACAAAAAGGCGACCATATCGGCTTCTTGCTCCAATGCGCCGGAATCGCGCAGGTCCGAGAGCACCGGCCGCTTATCGTTGCGCGACTCGACGGCCCGATTAAGCTGCGCGAGCGCAATAATTGGGATCTTGAGGTCCTTTGCAGTCGCTTTAAGAGTGCGGCAAATCTCGGAAAGCTCTTCATTTCTGTTCGCGCCTCTCGATAGGGTACCGGGGCGCAACAGCTGCAGGTAGTCGATAAACACGGCGCCGAGACCGTCGGAAGATTGCAGGCGCCGACAGCGGCTGCGGACTTCCGATACTGTCAGCGAACCGGAGTCGTCAAGATATATGGGCATGTCATTGAGCACACCCATCCCTTTTGATATTGCTTCCCAATCGTGTGCCCGGATATTGCCCTTGCGCAAGTTTTGCGTGTTGATGCGCGCCTCAGCGCAAAGCAATCGCTGCACTAGCTCATCGTTGGTCATTTCCAAGGAAAAGACGGCGATAGGTTTGTTCTCGATTTTTGCCGCTGCCGCGGCCATCGTTAGTGCCAGACTCGTTTTGCCCATTGCGGGGCGCGCCGCAAAGATAACTAAATTTCCCGGTTGAAAACCGGTCGTGTATTGATCGATATCGTGAAAACCGGAGGTTACCCCGGTACGGTCGCCGCGGCTGTGGAAAAGCCGATCGATCTGCTCGAACGTCTGCTTGAGCAATTTGTTAACTGCGACGAACTCGCCGCGCAGTTGCCGACGGCCCACTTCGTAGACGATCTGTTCGCTGCGGTCGAGCGCGCCTTCAACGTCTTCCTCGTTCTCGAAGCCGATTTGCGAGATTTGCGTGCCGGCGTGAATCAGTCCGCGCAAACAGGCCTTTTCGCGCACGATCCTTGCGTAGTAGGTGGCGGATGCGGCGGTTTGGACCGTGTCCATGAGCGAACTTAGATACGAAAGTCCCCCGACTTTTTCGAGGATTCCGCGACGACGCAATTCTTCCGAAACGGTAATCTTATCGAGCGGCTCCCCGCGGTCGTACAGTTGATGCACGGCCTGATAAATCGATTCATGGACGTGCGCGTAAAAATCTTCCGGTTTAACGATCTCGCTTACCGTTGCCATGATCTCGCGATCGACCAAGATGGAGCCCAGCAGTGCCATCTCCGCCTCCAGGTTTTGTGGCGGGATGCGATCCGGCATCGATAAGGTTTGAACGGCCATTTAGTGGACTTTAGTAGTGCGGCGCGTTCCTCGTGCGGGCCTTGTGGATTTCCTGTGAATACCTAATGCGCTGAAAACTTGCTCGATCGAGTTGACGGAAATGACTTCAATTCCCGCAAGCCCTGCATCGATCTCGCGCTCGTTTTCTTTGGGAACGATGATCGCGCGCATGCCGGCTTGCCGTGCAGCATACAGCTTTTCAATGATCCCGCCAACGGGCCGCACCTTTCCCTGGATCGAAAGCTCTCCGGTGATGGCGACGTCTTGCGGTAGCGCGGTTCGAGTTAGTGCCGAATACAAGGCTGTAAAGATTGCCAGTCCTGCTGAGGGTCCATCAATGTTTCCCCCGCCGATAATATTAACGTGCACGTCGAAGTCTGCAGTGTCCAATCCAGCGACAGAGCGTACGACGGCGGCGGCATTAAACACGCTATCTTTGGCCATGGAACCGGCCGCATCGTTAAAGCGCACGGTACCTTTGCGTGAGTCCGCGGCGGGAAACGCGACGGCTTCGATTTCAATGATACTCCCTAAGTAGTGCAAGACGCCCAGGCCGAACGTCTTGCCGATCTCACGCACCGATCTTCCACGCACGATGGTATGTTGCACGAGACGGCTGGCTTGGACCACCGCACGCACATCCTCCTCGATGATGGTCACATCAGACGACGCCATTCTCTGACCGTGCATGCGATATAACGCCTGGCCGTAGGCGTCGGCCACTATCTGAACCGCTTTGCGGCCTTCAATGGTGTATGAAGCGATCAGCGCGGCAATTGTCCGTGCCGCTTTTGCGCCTAGACGCTTGATGGCTGCACCCACGATGGTAACGATTTGCCCCTGTGTGAGCGGCTCAAAATATACGGAAGCGCAACGCGAACGGATCGCGGGATCGATGTCTTCCGGTTCACGCGTCGTCGCTCCAATGAGGATGAAATCTGCCGGAGCACCTTCGCTGAACAGTTTCTTTATATATTCCGGAACGTTGCTGGCCGACTCATCGTAGTAAGATGACTCGAAGATAACGCGCTTGTCTTCTAGGACTTTGAGGAGCTTGGTTTGCAGCAGCGGATCCATTTCACCGATCTCGTCAATGAACAACACGCCGCCGTGTGCCCGGGTGACGAGGCCCAGCTTCGGCTCGGGAATGCCGCTTTCGGCAAAGTCTCGGCGGCTGCCCTGGTAAATCGGATCGTGCACGCTACCTAAGAGCGGATTGGTGGTTTCACGAGGATCCCAACGCAACGTCGACCCGCTCGCCTCGACGAATGCAGCGTCTTTGGAAAAGGGAGTAAAGGCGCGAGTCTTTGCAACCTCCAACGCCAGACGTGCTACCGTAGTTTTCCCAACTCCGGGCGGCCCAAAAAGAATGACGTGCTGGGGGTACGGAGACGAGATCTTAGCCAGCAACGAGCGCACCGCAGCTTCCTGACCAACGATCTCTTTGAGCGATTGGGGGCGCAGCAGACTGAGCGCCGATGCGGAAAGTCCACGCCCTGAAAGCGCCTGCAAGTCTTCAAGTTTCTTTTGCGTTGCTGGCGTCTCAGGACCCGAATCTTCCTTGAGCGCTTCAAGCTTGAGATCTTTGAGATATTCCTGATGGCGGGAAAGCATCTTCGCATTGATCTTGCGTTCGATATTATCTTCCACGGTGCGCTGAGCGATGAGATCGGCCAAACCCTCCTCGATCTCACCAATAACGCGGCGCGATTGCGCCCGGCTGGTCACCCGGTCCAGGGTCGGATCTTCAAACACTAAGCGTTGCAACGCAAGAATGCGATCGGCAAGCACGCTTGAGCGCATCAGCTTCAGAGAATTCAATTTCCCGGCCCGCAATACTAATTTATCGGCGCCAAGGACATTGGAGAGCACGTCGTACAATGCGGCGACGTGACGCGACAATTCCTCATCGCCACTAAAGCGGCGGCGAAATTTGTTTACGTAAGGATTGTCCATCGGGCTCGCCATGTTGGCTTCCTTGCAGTCAGGCCGCTACGACATTTACTGTGGCCTTGGCAACGATGTTGTTGCCGAGGCGAATCTCCACCGGATACGATCCCAAAGCCTTTATATTGCTTTTTTGCTCGATCTTATGGCGATCGACAGTCACATCGAAAACATCGCGGATCGCATCGGCAATATGCCCGTTGGTGACGGCGCCAAAGAGCCTACCGTTACCGCCGCACTTTGCGCGCACGCTGACCGGCTTGCTCTCCAGCAGTTGCGCGAGTGCTTGGGTTGCGGCAAGTACTTCGGTTTCACGCTTGCTTTGCGCTCTTTTCTGTTCCGCCAAAACGGAGAGTGTACCCTTAGATGCTTCGGCGGCGAGCCTGCGCGGCAGCAAAAAATTTCGGGCGTAACCCTCGGCCACATCGACCACCGCACCCGCTTTTCCCAGCGTCTTTACATCGTCCAGCAAAATCAACTTCATAGAAAGCTATTCCGAGGCGAACGGAAGAAAAGCAATGACCCGCGCACGTTTCACGGCCACGGTGAGCAACCGCTGATGACGAGCACAGTTTCCTGAAATGCGCCGCGGCAGAATTTTTCCTCGCTCCGAGATGTACTTGCGCAAGCGGGTTGCATCTTTGTAGGTAATTTCTGCGATCTTTTCAATGCAGAAGTTACATGATTTTTTTTTGGGGCGCCGGTCTTTTACCGCACGCTTCTTTGTAACAGCCATGATATGGTTTTCCTTACACTAGGTGGTTTTGGCCCGAGGGCCCTAGCGAGGTGATGCCTGCATCACCACCCGCACACGCGGGATTTAGCTTTGCGACCTCAAAACGGGATTTCGTCGTCGAGTGCTTCGCTATCGAAGCCGCTACGTTGTGCAGAACCGTTGCCGAACGGCTCGCCCCCCGTGTCACTCGAGTCGCGTCGCGGTTGGCGATCAACCATCTGCATAGTATTAATCACGATTTCGGTGGCTTGGCGCTTGTTACCGTCCTTGTCATCATATTGACGAATATCAAGTCGTCCCTCGACCAGTGCGCTAGACCCTTTTTTGAGGTACGTGTTGCAAGTCTCGCCAAGCTTCTCCCAAGCGATGATGTCGACGAAGAGCGTCTCCTCCGGTTTAGGATCTTTTTTGTTTGGATTTACAGCAATGCGGAATTTTGTAACGGCTTTGCCGCTGGCGACGTAACGAATTTCTGGGTCCCGAACAAGGGTACCGAGCAAAATTACTCGATTAAAAGAGCCTGCCATCTGCACACACCTAGTTTCTTCACAAAGTGATCTAAGGAGACTTTACTGCGGCACCCTGCCAAGGGCCTGACACTTTAACCTGGGGCCGAGGCCTGATTTTGGGCCGGAGGGGGAGCCGGCGGTGGCACGGGCGCGGGCTTGTCAAGCCTCACCAGCAGAGCTCGCATCACGTCCTCGTTCAGCCGGAGTTGGCGTTCCAGTTCCTTCGCCTGGTCCGCATTGCTTTTGAAATTCATGATGACGTAGAAGCCTTCGCGCACGTCGTCGATTTCATAAGCGAGGCGGCGCTTGCCGATCTTCTCGACGCTGACCACTTCTCCGCCGCTCGCCTTAAGGCGTTCGGCTATCCCATCGATCCGCGCGTCGAATTCCGCCTCATCGATATGTGGACGCAGGATGTAGGTGACTTCATAGTCGGTGGCCATGGCTCTCCCTCTCTGGACATTTCCGACGCAGTATCGGAAAAGGCCCATCATTGTAGGTGGGCAGTGGGACCGGCGGCTCACAAGCGTGCAGTCGTCGGTAACCCGCAGAGTCTATCACACGCAGTCGCGCCGTGACAAGGTCCAACCCAAGTAAGCTCCGCCTCACAGTTTCAATGTCACAAAAGGGAGCGGGCCGGTGTAAGCACATCAGATGCAGATGACCGCTTCTTCTAGTGATTTTGAGCAGTTATTCGACTCTGAATACTCGCGCGTTGTCGCGGTGGCTCGACGCATTACCGGTAACGCCCAAGCGGAAGACATCGCCCAGGAAGTGTTTACCGCATACTTGCGCGGTCCAGTTTCAGAGCCGGGTCACGCGCGGGCATGGCTGCATCGCGTTGCCGTTCACCGCGCACTCAACGCGGTCCGCAACGAGAAGCGCCGCACCAGCCGCGAGCGACGAAACGAGCTGCTTGAGAACGCAACACGCAGAGCTGACCAGCCGGATGCTGACCCGGGCAGGTCGCTCGAGCGCTCAGAAATAGGCAGCGACGTGCGTGCGGCTCTTTTGCGCATTTCCCAGCGCTATGCTACCGTGCTAGCGATGCGTTACGGCGGCTTACGTTATAAGGAAATCTCAGAGGCGATGAATGTGCGCTCCGACGCCGTCGGTACCTTACTCATCCGCGCTGAACGGGCATTACGAAGGGAGATCGAACGTGTTGCACCTACCCCATGAATTGTTGCGCCGGTACTGCGACGAAACGGACGCCCTGCTGACCAACGAAAAGGAACATTTATTAGGCTGCGAACGCTGTCGCGCCGCATACGAACGCGTGGCGGGCAACGCACAGTACGCGCGGTCTGTATTGGGAATCGGCGAACCGAAGCTCGATTCGGCAGTTGCTCTTCACCGCGTTGCACGCAGTGGACGTTCTTCGCTCACCGCCGGGCTCGAAGCGCCTGCAAGCACCAGGTGGTTTGCGCTGCGCGGTTGGCACATGGCCGTTGCCGCGGCGCTCGTGGTCGCGCTTATTATCGGCTTCGGCCCGCTAAGGACCTATGCAGGAAGCTTCTTGGCGATCTTCGAGCCACATCAATTTGCACCGGTGGCTGTATCGCGCGCCGACATGGCGCAACTGCAAGGGTTACCGAATCTTGAAGCATTCGGTACGATGAACGCGCCGAGTGGGCGGCTCAGGGTATCGACGTTTTCCGGTCCTTATGACGCGTCACGCTATGCCGGTCAAAAGGTGTTGTGGCCACGCTACCTTCCACCACAAATTCCGCGGAACACGACCTTCCGGGTGAGCGATGCTCGAACCGCCCACTTTACGTTTAACGCGGCGACGGCACGGGCAAGCGCATCGCGCAAGCGCGCAGCGCTCCCCCCAATGCCTCCGAGAATCGACGGTTCCAGCCTGCAGGTAACCATCGGACCGGTGGTGGTTTCGGTGTACGGTAACTTGCCCGCAAGCATGCGGGAACGCGCAGAAGCAGTGCGCACTCACCGCGCGCCGCGGCGGATGGATGTGCAGCATTTTCGCATTCCGGAGGAAGTGGTAACCATCGTGCAGGCACCGGCTCCGAGAGTTTACTCCACCGGTGCCACCATCAGGGAAATCGAACAATACTTGCTCGTTCAGCCCGGCGTCCCCGCGAATCTGGCGGCTCAGATTCGTGCCATAGGCGATCCCACAACGACGCTTCCAATTCCCATACCGGTGGACCGCGCAATCGCGCACAACGTCCTCGTGCAAGGGGTGACGGGATTGGCCGTCGGTGACAACACGGGTATAGGCAGTGCCGTCATCTGGCAACGCAGCGGAATCGTATACGGTGTCATGGCGCCTTTGGCGGAGAGAGAAACGCTGGCGATAGCGAATTCTTTGGGGCCATGAGCGCTGCGTTGCCGTCGCCCGCGATCGAAACGCGGGATATCGCAAAAACGTACGGCAACATCGTGGCACTGAGCGATCTCACTCTTTCCGTGGGGAAGGGTGAGATCTTTGGCTTTCTGGGGCCCAACGGCGCGGGAAAGACTACGGCCGTCAAGGTGCTCCTTTCGCTAACCCGCGCGACCGCCGGTCGCGGAAACGTCCTGGGGCAACCGATCGGTGATATCGAGATCCGGCGCAAAATCGGCTATTTGCCGGAACTGTTTCGCTATCAGGAATGGGCTACCGCGCGTGAAGTTCTCGACTTTCATGCAGCGCTGCTGCGACTGCCTCGAGCGCAACGCAAGTCGTCGATAAACCGCGTGCTGGAGCTTGTGGACCTGAGCGCGCGAGCTAATCATCGGGTAGGAACCTTTTCAAAGGGCATGCAGCAGCGGCTCGGACTTGCCGTAGCGCTTGTCGGCGAACCCCAATTGGTGATTCTGGATGAACCCACTTCGGCGCTCGATCCAGTTGGCCGGCGTGAAGTGCGGGAAATCATCGGTGATTTGCGCAGCTCGGGGGTGACTGTGTTTCTCAACTCGCATTTGCTTTCGGAAGTGGAAAGCGTGTGCGATCGCATTGCGGTATTGGATCGCGGACATGTCATCGCTTGCGGTGGAATAGATGAGCTGCTGGGAGGTTTCGCCTTACGCGTACGCTTTGCTAAGGTTCCTGCCGACGGCGTCAAAACACTACTGCAACAGTATAGTGTCGAAATCATCGACTGCTCATCATATTTGTTTCATGGCATCAATGAAGGCGATGTTCCGGACTTCATTCAGCGCATGGTGTACGCCGGTGCTCGCCTCCAGAGCGTCGAGCCGGTGCGCTCGACTTTAGAAGATCGTTTTTTGCAGTTGCTTAAGGACGAACGTGCCGGTCCCACTCATAGCATCACTAGTTCTTCGTGAAATAGTGCGGCGCAAACTCGCCGCAGCCATTCTAATCATGACCGCCGTGCTCATGCTGCTTTCCGCGTGGGGGCTTCACAAGATTGCAACGGGCACCACTTCCGGTCATCCCCTGCCTGCGTACACCATCGCAACCATCGCGAGCGTTCTGACCTTGATGATGGCCTTCATGTTTACGGTTATTCTGGCGCTGGGTGCGGCCTTTTTGGGAACTAGTCTCGTGGGTACAGAGATGGAAAACGGTTTGATGCTCGCGGTGTTGCCTCGCCCGCTCGGACGCTACCAGTTACTGATCGGCAAATGGCTCGGCGCGGCGTGCGTGCTAACTTTTTACGGTCTACTGGCCGCCGCCGCTGAGCTGAATATCATCAAATTGCTAACCGGTTATGCGCCGCCACACCCAGTCGTCGGCCTCGCGTTTCTGCTGGCGCAAGTAGTCGCCGTTTTGACATTGACGATTGCGTTGAGCGTGCGATTCGCGCCGATTACTGCGGGATTCATTACCGTGGTTGCGTTTGGTCTCGCGTGGGTGGACGGCATAATTCATGTGGTTGCCGTCAGCCTTAACAACGCCGCCCTCGCGCACGCCACGCTTGTCCTTACTTTGCTCATTCCAACCGATGGACTGTGGCGGGGAGCCATCTACAATTTGGAGCCCGCCGCCATGCTGGCCGCAAGCGCAGCCGCGCCCGGGTCGATGGGGCCGTTTTCCGTTGTTGGACCACCGGCGCCGGCGTATCTTCTTTGGTGTGCGTGCTGGATTACCGGTGTGCTCGCAGCGGGCATTGCGCTCTTTGGGAAGCGCGACGTCTAAGCGTCCGGATTTAAGCGTAGATTTTTACGAAGAAGTATACCGTCATGACGGCTCCGACGGCGATAACGAAGCGTCGCAAATGCTGTGGAGACACGCGTCTGCCGATTCGGGCACCCAGATAGCCTCCAATAATGGCGCCGACCGCCATTAGCGTAGCCTGCGGCCACCAGATTATTCCTGCAATGAAAAACGGAATTAACGCAACGCCATTGATACACATTGCCAAAACGTTTTTCACGCCGTTCATCGCATTGAGCGAAGGCAATCCCGAAAACGCCAATATTGCGAGCATCAAGATGCCTATCCCCGCACCAAAATATCCGCCGTAAATGGAGACCAGAAACTGCGCGATCAATTGCCAGTGAGAATGATGCGGTGCGCTTGCGGAATGTGGCCTGGCAAGGTACGGGCTTAGAGCGAATACGGCGGTCGCCAGCAAGAGCAAATACGGAATAAGCGTCGTAAAGACGTGCGCCGGCGTTCGCAGCAGCAACAGCGCGCCCAGCACTCCCCCGACAAGACTGACTGCAGCAACTCGCATGAGTATGTGCCGATGCTCGGCAATTTCGCGGCGGTAACCACGCGCGCTCGCAACCGTGCCTAGCCACAATGCCGCACTATTGGTGGCATTGGCGGCGATCGGTGGGACGCCCGAAAGTACCAAAGCGGGAAACGCCACGAAGCTTCCTCCGCCGGCAACGCTGTTCAGTGCACCGGCAAACGTCGCGGCTGCGAAGAGCGCGGCATCAACGGCCAGCGCCGACAAGTGCTTCTTTTAGCCGCTGGCGCGGGCTTCGCGTTTGGTAACGCGATACACGCGACGCACGTCACGCAGGCCTTCCAGTTTGCGCAATATCGCATGTAAGTGTTCGAGATCACTGATTTGAACGGTTAGACTGACCACCGCAATGCGATCTCGCTTGACTTTCGCGTTGACCGACGACACGCTGGTTTTCAATTCCGCAAACACGCCCATGATGTCTTGCAGCAGCGCGGGACGATCGATCGCTTCCACTTCAACGTCCACCGAGTGCGTGAACTCGGTCTTATCGGCCCACGTCGCCTGCAGAATCCGTTCCGGCGTTGCGGTCATGAATGCCACGTTAGGACAATCCGCACGATGCACCGAGACACCCTTTCCGATGGTAACGTAGCCCATGATGGGATCACCGGGGACGGGACTGCAACACTTGGAGAGCCGCACCAACACATCGTCTACACCGGCGATTCGAATGCCGCTGGTTTTTCGCGCAACGCGCCGGGACACGGATTGCGGTCGCCCGATCGCCGCGATGTCCACAACCTTGTCCGCTTTGACTTCTTCTTTGAGGCGGTTAACGACCGAAAGCGCGGATGCGTCACCGAATCCGACGGCCGCAAATAAATCGGTTGCTCCCGCGTAGTTCATGCGCCGGGCAATTTTTTCGAGGACTTCACCGCGGGCAACGTCTGGACGCATGTGATGACGCGCCAGCTCGTATTCGACCGCTTCTTGCCCGACAAGTACGTTTTCTTCGCGGCTTTCCTTGCGAAACCACTGCTTGATTTTGTGTTTGGCGCTCGAAGTCTTTACGATCGAAAGCCAGTCCAGCGACGGTCGCCCCGAATTCTTGTTTACCAAAATTTCGCAGATATCGCCGTTGGTCAGTTGGTAGTCCAGTGGAACGATACGTCCGTTGACCTTCGCACCAACGCAATGATTGCCGACATCCGTGTGCACCTGGTACGCGAAGTCCAATGGAGTTCCAGCGGCCGGCATGCTAAAAACATCCCCGCGCGGAGAAAAAACGAACACCTGACTGTCAAAGAGATCGAGCTTCAGGCTTTCCATGAACATACGCGAGTCACGCATGTCTTTCTGCCATTCAAGTAATGCACGCAGCCACGAAAGCTTGTTCTCGTATGGGTCGATCTTGCCGCCTTCCTTGTAGCGCCAGTGCGCGGCAATGCCGTATTCGCCGGTGCGATGCATCTGCCAAGTACGAATCTGAATCTCCAATGGCTCACCGCTTGGCCCGACCACCGTCGTATGCAGCGATTGATACATGTTCGGCTTAGGCATCGCGATGTAATCTTTGAAGCGGCCGGGCAGAGGCGTCCAAAGTGAGTGAACCACTCCGAGCGCGCCGTAGCAATCCTTCACCGAATCTACGATGATACGAATTGCGGTCAGATCGTAAATCGTTGAGAACTCGCGGCCGGCCTTCAACTTGTTGTAGATCGAATAAAAGTGTTTGGGACGCCCTTGAATTTCCGATTGGATGGAAAGTTGCGCGAATTGTTTCTGCAACGACTCGATCACTTCGCAAACGGAAGCTTCCCGTTCTGTGCGAGTCTTGGCCACACGTTCCACGATGTCGCGATACGCCGGGGGGTCGAGGTACCTAAGACACAGGTCCTCCAAATCCCATTTGATCTTCCAAATTCCCAAACGATGCGCGATCGGCGTGTAGATGTCGAGCGTTTCGCGAGCGATTGCTTCCTGCTTGGCAGCCGGGAGACTTCCAAGCGTGCGCATGTTGTGTAAACGATCCGCAAGTTTAATGATGATGACGCGAATGTCTTTGGCCATCGCCATGAACATCTTGCGCAAATTTTCGACTTGCGCTTCTTCCTTTGATTGATATGGGATACGCGTGAGTTTCGTGACGCCTTCGACGAGCGAGGCAATCTCGTCGCCGAATTCTTGGGAAACTTGCTCGCTTGTGATCGTCGTATCTTCAACGACATCGTGCAAGATGGCCGCCGCAATGGTGGCGCGGTCCATTTCGAGATCTGCGAGAATTTCCGCCACCGACAGGGGGTGGCCGATGTACGACTCTCCTGAAGCGCGCAGCTGTCCCTTGTGGGCGTCGTCGGCAACCTGGTAGACGCGTTTAAGCCACGACCCGTCGAGCGACGGGTCGTAGGTTTGCACTTTGGCTACCAGCTCCTCGATGACCATCGAGTCAATAATGACACACTGGTGCGCGTTTTGAAAAGCTAATAAGTAATAAAAGCGGTGACATCCACTCCGGGAATCTGCTTGCGACCGTTCAGCTCCGCCAATTCTATGAGGAAAGCAAATCCTTCGATGCGGGCGCCCAGCCGTTCAAGCAGCTGACGGGTCGCCTTGGCGGTGCCCCCCGTCGCCAGCAGATCGTCCACCACCAGGACCCGCTGGCCATGCCCCACGGCGTCATCGTGAATCTCGAGAGAATTGGTGCCGTACTCCAAGGCGTATTCTTGAGTAAATTTCTGCCCGGGCAACTTGCCCGGTTTGCGAACCGGGACGAATCCGCAGCCCAGCGCATAGGCAAGCGGCGCGCCTAGCATGTATCCTCTGGCCTCAATGCCAACTATATAGTCAATCGGACGGTCACGAAAGCGATCAACGAAGAGGTTAATGGTAGCTTTAAAGCCGGCGGCGTCTTTCAAAAGGGGCGTTATATCTCTGAACAAGATGCCGGGTATTGGGAAGTCGGGGATTGCCCTGACCAGCGATTCGAGCTTCACCGCAGCAGCGTTCGTGGAACGCTTGCGGCTGCCTTTTCGTTTATTAGTCCGGTAGCGTTGGTAGAAAGGATCTACAATGAAACAGAAACTACTTGCATCCGCCCTGACGGCGGCAATCTCCCTAGGATGCCTTGCTCCGGCGTTGGCCGATGGCGCGGCTAGCACACGCAATATTCTCATCGGCGGCGCGGCGGCTGCTATTGGCATCACAAATTACAATCACAAGAAACGCATCAGACAGGCTGAAATGCGCGAACAACAGCGGCGTCAATCGAATTACCGCTCGTGGTTCTATCGGCACTATGGATACTATCCGACCGAATCGCAGTTCAGGCAATGGTACTATCGTACGTACGGGGAGAACCCGCGGTAAGCGGTTGACCACGTAACGCACCTGAATCAGCGTCACGATGAGTCGTCCGCCGCGCGCGGATGGCTCATTTTTTTTCCAAAGGATTACCGCCGGCGACTGCTCGTAGCTTTCGCGCTCGCTATAGCGCTGCATGAAGTCATTGCCGGGCTTATTCCGCGTAACCAATTTGCGCAAACGCAGCCCGAGCGAATCATTTCTCAAATCGTGCACATCATGCACCGTCCGTTAATGCGGCCGGTGCATCGAACGACACCACGCCCCGTGAAACCGACCCCGCAGCCGGTCGTGCGGCCTCAAATCATTGTTATGCCCTTACCGATCGTTCCGCACATTACTCGCGCCGCGGCTCGTTCTTCCAGCCATGCCGCAGGGCATCGCGGTAGTTCCGCACACCGCAAAACGCTTAGCGTTGTTGCCGGCTTAGGCCAAATTCGCGTGCCATCGGCTGGACGAGGATCGGGAAGCGGTAACGGCGGCAGGGGAAGCGGATCGGGCGCGGGCAATGGGATCGGCGGCAATGGAACAGGGGGCAGCGGTTCCGGAACCGGTGGCAATGGAAATGGAACCGCGGCTGCAGCGCCCGGCGAGACGCCGTGCGGTATCCCATCGTTTGTTGCCATCAACAGCCCGCACATGCGCGGGCACGCGTTCGCGCAGGACATTCGTTTGGAAGTGCCTTTCAAGGACGGCCACGTTGAGAAGGTCGCCTTAGACTACCCGTTCGTGTATCCGGATGAAGCGTCGTATCCGTTTTCCGATGCGAACAGCGCTAAACAACCGCCGGACGATGTCCTATTTCAACCGCCTCCTCCAGATAAGGAACCTGGCGAACCTCCGATTGTAAAGTACGTCGAAACTCATTCGCACGCTGGAGTCACCGATCTCGGCCCTTGTCCCGGCGAGAAGTTCTAGGAAGTTCCAAGGCTACGACGGCGCGCATCGAATCACGCCCGGATGAAAATTTCCATCATGCTTGCCGCAGCACTCATCTGTGCCCTAGCCGCTTGTTCGCAGCGCCAGCAGTCGCCGGGGCCGGTCTCCGGAGCCGCAGCAGGCCGTCAGCTAGCGCGGAAAACAGCTGGTAACGGCAGACTGATATTCTTGACGGGCCGGGACGACAAGGGGCGTAAAATAGTTGCCGCCATTCCGCCGCTGCGACCTTCTTGCGCTGCTTGCCACGGTGCCAACGGCGCCGGCGGAAATAAGTTTCCCGACGGAGCCATCAGCGCAGATTTGCGCCATGCGGCTCTCGTGGGCAAACAAAAACCACCCTACACGATCGCCAGCATCGCGCGAGCGATTTCGCAAGGCATCGACAATCAAGGAAAGCCGCTCGACAAGGTGATGCCGCGCTGGAAGCTTTCGCAACGAGACCTTCGCGATGTGTCGCAATACGTGTACTCCAGCCTGCGGTGACGTTGCTTGCACGTTTTAAATCTGAACATTGAGGCTGCCGCCGAATATGCGCGCCGTCATCTCGTGCACGCGCTCGTGGTGGTGCAGAACGAGAGCGTCGTGTTCGAGGAGTACTCCGGCGGCTTTACCGGGGAACAACCGCATGCGCTGTACAGCGGCGCCAAAAGTTTTTGGGGCGTCACTGCGGTTGCCGCACAAGAAGACGGCCTTCTCCATCTTGATGAGCCAGTCGCCGAAACAATCGCAAGCTGGCGCGACCATTCGCCAAGATCCCAAGTGACGCTGCGCCAATTGCTGCAGCTGACGAGCGGTATACCGTTCGGCGGTTTGGGAAAAGCGGTTCCGACTTTTGAGCGAAGCTTGCTGATCGAAGTGAGCGCTGCGCCGGGAACAAAATTCACCTACGGCGGAATTCCGCTTCAAGTCTTTGGTGCAGTGCTGCAACGCAAACTCGCCGGCAGGCGGCTTTCTCCACATGCATACCTGCAAGAACGGATTCTCGATCCGATCGGTATGCGGATCGCGCGCTGGCGAGTGCTCGCCGACGGCAGTTCTCCGCTGCCCACCGGAGCATTCGTGACCGCCAACGAGTGGCTTAGGTTCGGCGCACTGATCCTACACGAGGGCCGCTGGAACAACGCGCAGATTGTGCGGCCGCAATCTCTCGCGGCGTGTTTTCACGGGTCGGACGCTAACCCTAAATACGGACTGGGCTTTTGGCTAAGGCCCTTAGACAGTCCCGCCGACGTTGTTTATGCAAGCGGCTCTGGAGGCCAAGCTCTGTACGTGATTCCTTCCCTGCAGACAATCGCACTACATTTCGGCAACGGCGCGTCCTACCGTCATGTTAACTTCTTGAAACGACTGTTCCCAGATTCCATATGCCGGCGTCGCTAACGCAAACTCGTTGTTTTATCGTCATCTCGGCTGGGCATCATACAGCTCGGAAGAGAGGTTACTATGGGAGATAATCAACACAGCTTAGCGACGTACGTCAGCGATATGTTGGCGGTCGAGCGGCATATTCAGACGCCGTTCCAGACGCAGCGCAACGACGGCGACTTTAGTGAATATGCTGAAGCAAGAGCATTACTGGGACGTTTATGCGACACAACACAACGACACATCGACGAGCTGAAGCAATGTCTGGACGATTTAGGCGGACACGAGGCATCGCCGATCAAGAGTGCGGTGCTCCGGATCGAAGGTTTCTTTGCGGGTGCGATCGATAAAGTTCGCAAGACCAAAGTGTCCAAGGGACTTCGCGACGATTATACTGCGCTGGCCCTTTGCACTGCAGGTTACACCATGCTGGCTGCCACGGCAAATGCTATGGGTGAATCCCAAGTCGCCACGCTGGCTCAACGGCTTTTGCGCGACTACGCGCAGTGCGTGATGGAAGTCGGCAACGCGTTGCCTGGTGTGGTTGTAAAAGAACTCGAAGATACCGGATTGGCGGTCGATCGCGGCAGCATTGAGCAGAGCCGCCGCTTTACGCAAGAAGCCTGGAAGCCGCAGGACGCTTCCATGGCGGATACCGTGCGGCCCTAGCCAATCCTGCCCTCAGGGCTAACTCATCAATGCCGACGTATCGAGGCGTTTGCCGCCCAACATTAGGAACGCCGGATGCTCAAGTGCCTCGATACCGCTGGCAGGGTTACCGCGCTCCGCAATAACGTCGGCTACTTTTCCTGGCGCGAGGCGGCCTCGGTCTTGCGTGCGCAGAAGGTCCGCTGCATTATTGGTCGCGGCGCGAAGAACATCGATGGGGCGCATCCCCATGCGCACTAAGAGCGCAAATCTTTTTTGTTTTCAATTATGCGGAAAAACGCCCGCGTCAGTGCCGTACGTAATTTTCACGCCGCTTCCGACTGCCCGCTGCATGCCTTCGTTGCGCAGCTGCACCGCAAGTTCCGCCTTCGCAATGCTTTGCGCAGAAATCCGGTTAGGGTTTCCCGATTGCAGGATTGAATCGAGTGCCCAGATCGTCGGCACCAGATACGTTCCGCGCTGCTCCATCATCTTCAACGTTTTCTCGCTGACGCCAGTGCAGTGTTCGACGGAATGAACTCCACCGCAATCGCAATACCCTTGTCGCCAATCCAGTGCTCCGCCACTTTGCGATCGAATTTCGTGGACTCGTCAACAACCGCTTGCACTTCATCCAGATTGAATTGTGGGATATTCCACACATCACCGTATGAAAGCACTCCGCCCGTTCCCAAGATCTTGATAACATCGACGTGCCGTTTCACGTGTTCTCGCACACGTTGGCGGAAGCCGTACGGTCCGTAGGAAATGCCGGGCTCGATATCTTCGTCGACGTGCACCGTGTCCTGGCAAGTCGTTGGTGTCACCGTGCCCGCCGGTTATCGATAGCGACGTGCTTGCGGCAAGAATTCGCGGTCCAGTCAGCAGACCGTTGTTGATCGCGTTGCGCAAGGCGAGATCGATACCGTGACCACCTCCCACATCGCGGATAGTCGTCATGCCTAAGCTCGATGAGCTGCGCGTCCGATCCCGCATCTCCGCCGTTCATTGATACAATGCGGTCGTCGCTAATCACAATTACGCCGGGCGTGTGCAGTTGGTGACCGTCGAAAAGATGCGCCGCCTTGATGAGCGTGGTACCCGACGCTGCCCGTGTTCGCCATGGCAGGACGACGGCGACACCGGCCGCCAGCGCTCCGGTCAAAAAAGCTCGACGACTAAAATGATCTTGCGCCTGCGCGAAAATGCGCTCGGAATACGGCGTCTGGGGACAGCGGCAGTTAAGCGGGTCGAACTCAGGCAGATGCATGGCATCCTCCGGTGAAACGGGCCCGCGGAGTAATTAAAAGACGGGCGGCTTTCGCCGCCCGTCGGTTGCTATTTACGCCAATGGACTAACTCCTTTGACGCTTCTATTTTACCCGCGCCCCAGACACTCAAAACCCCGGAGACTAAAAATTTAGTATTGAAAACCGCCTGCTCCCAAACCGGGCGGCCAAGCACGGTGCGGCGGCGAAACCGGAACCCATCATCATGCCGACTTCCCTGCCGCTGCCGATCTCGCTGATCGGCCTTTCGACCGCCGTTCCTGAACACGAGATCAATCAACAGGTCGCTGCGGACGGAGCCCACTCTTTGTTCGCCCATCGCATACGCGACTACGACCGCCTCGCCAGTGTTTTCGCTTCAACGGGCATAGACCGTCGCTTCTCGGTTCGGCCGCTCGAATGGTTTTCCCAAGCGCACGGCTGGCACGAGCGCACGACGGCTTACCTAGAGGGCGCGTGCGCTTTATATAAACGGGTCGTTGCCCAAGTGCTGGCTTCGGCGCAACTGCGCGCTGCCGATATCGATGCCGTCGTGACGATCTCTTCGACCGGCATTGCAACGCCGAGCCTGGAGTCTCGGGTGCTGCCGCAGATGGGCTTTCGGCCGGACTTGCAGCGCGTACCGGTGTTTGGTCTGGGCTGTGCGGGCGGTGTATCGGGTCTCGCCCTTGCATCGCGTCTGGCGGCCGCACAACCAAATTCTTTGGTCTTGTTGGTGAGCGTGGAATTGTGCACGCTTTCATTTCGGTTGGACCGGGCCACCAAAGCAGACGTGATTGCAACCGCTTTGTTTGGCGACGGCGCCGCCGCCGCAATCGTTACCAGCCGAGAAGATCGCCCCGTAATTGCCACCATCATTGGCGGCACGGAGCATCTCTGGCCTGCTACACTGGACATTATGGGATGGGCGACCGACGACATCGGTTTCGGCGTGGTTCTTTCTCGCTCGCTGCCGTCGTTCATTGCAAAGAATTACCGGGCCGTCTTTGCGTCGGCACAATCACGCCTGGCGATGTCGGATCACCAGCTGGGCCGCGCGATCTGCCATCCTGGCGGAACAAAGGTGATTGAAGCCATCGAAAGCATGCTCGACCTTGCACCGGGTTCCCTGGATTATGAACGCGGGGTTATGCGCGAATACGGTAACATGTCGGCTCCCACGGTCTTTTTTGTCCTCGAGCGCGTGCTTGCAGCAGACGCCTTGCCACAACGGGCTATGCTTGCCGCCCTTGGTCCGGGGTTCACTGCGAGCTTTGTACGCCTGGATTCGGCGAATGGCCGATAGCGCGGCGCTGCTTGCCTTTTTGAGCCTGCAGCGGGGCGCTGAGCTTGCAATGGCCGACCGCAACACCCGCGCGTTGCGGTCCCGCGGGGCGTTCGAGATTGGCGCAGCGCATTATCCCGTCATGGTCGCGCTACACGCAAGCTGGCTCGTATCGCTCTGGCTTCTCGGACGCAATCGTGCGCTCGTGCCAAAATTCGTCGTGACTTTTCTTGCATTGCAGGCCGCGCGCGTCTGGGTGCTGCGCACGCTAGGTGCTCGCTGGACAACGCGCATCCTCATTTTGCCGGATGAACGTCCCGTTACCGGCGGACCTTACCGATTGCTAAAACATCCGAATTATGCGATCGTTGCACTGGAGTTGCCCACCGTGTCACTTGCGGTCGGGCTCCCAAGGCACGCGCTCTTTTTCGGGCTGCTAAATCTTTGGATGATAGCCTGGCGCATCCGCGTGGAAAACGCAGGATGGCGAAACAATCGGGCAGTGCCTAACGCTGAACCTTCACGTTCCTAAAATCGATCTGCTTCACGAGCGTCGATCCGACAAAGCGTAACACGCGGACGGGTAGTCTCGTCGCCGTCGAAAAATCCACCACCTCACGGGTTATTCCACCGTTCCGCGTAGCGTCCGCGACGGTCAAGGATAGTTGCGTTGTTGCGTTCCCGCCGATGGATGGTCCCGGGGACTGTGAAAGCTGAACTTTTTCTCGCAGGTGCTGCAGCAACCAAGCAAAGGACGCCATTGCGATGGTATCGCCACGCAGGGTCACGACCCGCGCATCTCTGATCGAAAGGTGCAATCGCAGTCGTGAGAGCAGACCTGGTGGGGACGCGATGACGGTATCGCCGCCGGTCCACACTTCTCGGCCGCCCTTTCCCGGCCCGCCGCTAATGACGATGGTGGCTGCGTGCGGTTTGGTAAAAGAACAATCATAGGTCCGATCCTGCACACTGGTGCCCACAGTCTCGTGCATGACGAGTGTGGCGGTGTACGCCTGTATTTTCGACCATGCCGCAGCGAACTCGCGCAAAGACGACGAGACGCCGCTTGTCGGATGGAGCATGCACATCACCAAGGCGGTCGCGAAAGCCAACATCTCCTCGCGAGGTTCGAGTGAACCAGTACGACTCTTTTTTATTTGCAACAGCAGCAGGCACACGCAACGCCGTGAAAGTATGGAAAGTCATGAATAATTCGCAACATAAACTATCACGCAGCGCCGCGCTCAAGGCGCTTGCCGCAATTCCCGCAGCGATTGCGGGGGCGCTGTCCGGCCGGCTGGTGGCCGATGCCGCCAAAGGATCAAAAGCGCAATACCGGTATCAGAACCTGCCCAAACATGGACAGCGATGCGCCGCATGCCGGTTCTTCATCAAAGGAAAGACGCCGGTTTCGCGCGGCGCGTGCACGCTCGTCGCCGGTTCAATAAGTCCCATCGGCTGGTGTATCGCTTTCGCCAAGAAGCGGTGAGCGACACGCTATCTTCACTGAAGGAGAGGATGACCGATGCTTTGACTGATCAAGAGCCTGTTGGACGCGTGTATCGCTGCCATCACGAAACGCAATCAAAAAGAACAACCCTCTGAAAAGCCCCGATGACATCCTAGATTGGTGAGGGCCCCTCGAGCCACCTAATTAGCAGCGGACGAGCCGAGCTGTCCCTGCAGGGAAGTACAACGTGGCGCAAGCTGTAAGGCGCACGGGCGTTAACATTTTCGATGATTCGAAGCCCATGTGGCAGATTTTCGCGGTTTTTCTCGTTCCGCTGATCTTGAGCAACTTCATGCAGTCGGCATCGAGCTTGATCAGCTACATCTATTTGGGCCGGCTGATCGGCGTTCATGCGCTGGCAACGGTTTCCGCTATCTTTCCCATCCTGTTCTTCTTGATTTCGTTTTTGATCGGGCTTTCGAACGGAAGCACGGTCCTGATCGGGCAGGCCTTCGGCGCACGCGACGCACATGCGATGAAAAAAGTGGCAGGGACCACGCTCGGCGTCAGTTTTTGGATGGGCGTAGCCGTGGCATTGGTCGGCGGGTTCTTTTCGCGGGACGCACTCATGCTCATGGCAACGCCGCACGACATACTTGCGGACGCGACATACTACGCGCAGTGGGTCTTTGCCTCTACCCCCGTTTTCTTTCCGTATCTTGTGTACACCACATTTCTGCGCGGAACCGGTGACTCTCAGACGCCGTTTTATTTCCTTATCTTGAGCACCGCCATTGCGCTGGTTTCTACTCCGGCGTTTATTCTGGGATGGCTGGGCCTTCCTAAGCTGGGCATCCAGTCCGCTGCGATGACATTGTTAGTAAGCAATGCAGTGGCTTTCGGTGCGTTGCTGACATACTTGTCCCTCAAAAAACACCCTCTGCGCTTCGATAGTGAAACGTTGCACGATTCGCTGAAGATCGACTGGACGGTTTTCGCGAAAGTCGCAAAAATTGGGGTGCCGACTGGATTGCAAATCGTCATGGTATCACTGGCCGAAGTGGCCGTGCTGGCGTTCGTGAACCGATTCGGCTCCAGCGCAACGGCCGCTTACGGTGCGGTCAATCAGGTTGTATCCTACGTGCAGTTTCCCGCAATCTCCATCAGCATAGCCGCCTCGATCTTTGGCGCGCAATGCATCGGCGCGCGCCGCGAGGACAAACTGGCGAGTGTCGTTCATTCTGGTATAGGACTCAGCTATGTCGTCGGCGGCGTGCTCATTACGACGTGCTACGTATTTGCCTGAACATTTTGGGCTGGTTT
>JAABUQ010004055.1_pt1 | contig 25673 bp, 22 predicted proteins | sample 5560001 | NCBI WGS metagenome assembly JAABUQ01 (sample SAMN10711888, study PRJNA513371) | rock metagenome | isolation source: Antarctica rocks | place: Antarctica: Victoria Land, Finger Mt nord | collected 2015-12-18
GCAGCGTTCCGAACCGTTGTCAGCACCGCCAAGGCGAACGGTCGATCCGTCCTCGACGACCTACGCGCCGCGCTCGCCGCCAAGCCAAATGGCGTTGTCTGCTCGCAGGTAGGGTGAGCAATTACCTAGTCACCGAGGAACTTGCGCACGGAAGCGGTAGCGGCGGCATTGGCGGAGCCTTTCACGAACTGGCACTTCTGCTGGCAGGCAGCGGCCATGTGGTGGACATCTTCTATCTCCCGCCCAACCCCGACCAGGCCCAGGCGGACGACCTGATCAGCTACTATGCCGGCAAGGGCATCGGCATCCACCCGCTGCCGGTCGGCGACTACGTATGGGTCTCGGGCAGCCCGGAAGGGCGCGCCTACGCCGTGTTCTGCCACCTTCGAAGCCTGGCCGAGGGCTACGACGCCATTCACTTCCACGACTACAAGGGCCTGGCCCACTTCTGCCTTGCCGCGAAGCGACAGGGGATTGCCTTCCCGGCAACGACCTTCATCGTCGGCGTCCATGGCCCGACGCGGTGGGCGCTGGAGGCCAATGGCCAACTGTTCTCGCATGAAGACCAGCTCAAGATCGACTTCATGGAACGCTCATCCATCGCCCATGCCGACGTGCTGGTCAGCCCCAGCCGCTACATGCTCGGCTGGCTGAAGAGCAATGGTTGGGCCGTTCCCCCAGCGGGCCGGACGCACGTCATCCAGAACTCCTGCCGCGGGCTGCGGAGCATCGCAGGCCAGGCCCGGCCGGCAACAGCCCGGGTGCGGCGCCCAGATGAGGTGGTCCTGTTCGCCCGGCACGAGGCGCGCAAAGGCATCGTCGAGTTCTGCGACGCACTGGACCTGCTCGCCCAGGAGCTGGCGGCTGCGGGCACGCAGGTGACCTTCCTTGGACCGCTGGGTCAGGTGAACGGGGAAGCGTCACTGGTCTATCTTGCGGGCCGGGCGGTTGGTTGGGCCTCTCCCATTGTCATGTTGCCCGACCTGGGACGGCAGGAGGCAGCGGCCTACCTGGAGAGCAACCCGCGCTCGGTGGTCGTCATTCCTTCACCGGCCGAGAACAGTCCCTACACCGTGCTGGAGGCAGTCGCGCTTGGCAAGCCGCTGCTGACTTCGTGCGACGGCGGAGCCCGTGAGTTGCTCAGCCCACGCACGGCCAAGGCGATGACTTGCCGGATTACTAAGCATGAGCTGGCAGCGGCGCTGCGCCGGGTGCTGCGCGACGGCTTGCCTGCGCCCCAGCCGGCCGTGCCGTTCGAGCAAACGGACCGGCAGTGGCTCGACCTGCACGCAGCATTGCCCGCCTGCGCAAGGCCTGCAGCCCGACCTGCGCAGCCAAAGGTCGTAGCCGCGATCACGCACTTCGAGCGTCCGCAGAAGCTGCTGGACGCCCTGCTGTCCCTATCGTGCCAGACCTACCCCAACCTGGAAATTGTCGTCGTGGACGACGGCTCCCGGAGCGAGGAGGCGCTGGAGGCGCTCAAGCGGATGCAGCCGCTGCTGGATCGCCTCGGAGTACGCCTGCTTCGCCAGCCCAACCTGTATCTCGGCGCGGCCCGCAACACCGCCGCCCGCGAGACCGAGTCCGATTACCTTCTGTTCCTGGACGATGACGACATCGCGTTCCCGACCCTGGTGTCAACGCTGGTCGCGGCTGCGGAGAATACCGGCGCCGACGTGATGGGATGCATAAACCTGTTCATGGAGGAAAGCCGCCGCCTTGAGGCCCATCCGTTTCCGGACCGCTTCAAGCAGAAGGCGAGCTATGTGCCGCTTGGCGGCCCGCTCGCCCTGACGCCGGTCGAAAACGTCCTGGGATCAGCGACGGCGCTGATCCGGCGCTCTGCTTTCACCGGGGTTGGCGGCTACACCGAGCTGCACGGCGTTGGGCACGAAGACTATGAGTTTTATCTCCGGGTGCTGCAGGCAGGCGGCAGGGTCGAGGTTTGCCCGCTGCCGCTCTACCTGTACGAGGTCGGCCGCCCGAGCATGATAAGCCGGACCTCCCACCACAGGAACTACCGCCGCGTCGCCGAGGCGGTGGACCTGTCCCTGTGCCCCGACCGCTGGAAGGACCTGATGTTGCTTAGCGCCGGGCGGCGGGCGACGGAGCACAACGACAACTTCCGGCGCTACACGTACCAGACCGACCCGAACGCCGGCCTCCTCGCGGAGCTGGCGCACCTGCCCGCCGGCAGCCCGCTCTATGCCGCCAAGGCGGCGGAGCTGGCCCACGCGCGGGGCGCCCCAGGGCTCACGCGCGCCCTGGCCGCCCTGGCGGCGCGCCGGGGCCGACGCGACCTGCTGCATGGGCGCGACCTGGAGGCGTCGGCCGTGCTGGACCACCTGTCCATCGCCCCGGCCCGGCCCCATCCCGCCAGGATGCACGACGGCCACATTATGGGCGCCCTGGTCGACCTCGCGCTCGGCCGCATCGCGGACGCCGCATCGGGGTTCCGCCTGTCCGTGGAGCGGGAGCGCAGGCTCACGGACGACCAGCGCCGGTTCGTCGTCGCGCTCGCCATGGCGCCGTCGCCGACCCCGGCCGACCTGGAGCCGGTGGTGGCGGCCTTCAGCCGCATGACGCTGCCGAGCCTCGTCAGCCACGGGCTGGCACCCGCGGCGTTCCGCATCCTGCTGCGGGCCGGCGCGGTCCAACGCGCGCGGGACGTGGCGAGGCTCGTCCTGGAGCATGACGGCCTGGGCTACCTGGCGCTGCAGGGCGACGTCCGGGCCAGCCACGGCGGCGACCCCGTCGCGGCCCTGCGGCACTTCTGCGAGTTCGGTCAATTCGAGGCGCGGGGCGGCTTCGAGAATTCCCTCACCCTGGTCGAGACGCTGCAGGAGGACCTCGGGGTGGAGGCGACGCTGGAGTCCCTGGAGGCCGCCGTGGCGGCCTTGGCCGAGGTGCCTCCGCTCGCGCGGCCCGCCGTGGCGGCCTTGGCGGAGGCGCCCCCGCCGGCGCGGGCCGACGAGACGCTGGCGCCTCCAGGCGCTGGATGAGCCGTGCCGGCAAGGTCTTCCTGCGGACGACGGGCGCACTTCAGCCGGGTGCCCTGACCGGGCAGAAGTTCGAGGCCTGCGTGCGCAACACCGGCAACTACTTCTTCGAGGAGTCGCTGCTCAGGCAGTTGCCTGGCCTGAAGACCTGCGCCTCCCTCGACTTCCTGCCGCGGCGCGTCCCGTTGCTCGTGCTTTCCATGTCCAACTTCATCAGCCCGACGACCGACCTCGGCTACCTCGCGGAGGAGCTGGAAGGCCGGCGCATCGAGCAGATAGTGATGATCGGCGCCGGGGCGCAGGCGTACGAGTACGGGGACAGCATAGACCTGACCCCGGGCACGCGCCGCTTCCTCGACCTCGTGGCCGACCGCAGCCGCACGATCGGGGTGCGCGGGGACTATACCGCCGAGGTCCTGTCCCGACTTGGCATACGCAACGTCGAGGTCATCGGCTGCCCCTCCGCGTTCTGGGCCGGCCGCGCGCCCGACCTGGAGGGGGCCGGCAAGCTCCCGCCCTCTCCGCGCCTGGCCGTCCATAGCACGCCCCTCGGCCACTACCGCGACAAGGTGTCGGCGCTGATGGCGCACGGGATGCGGCACGACGCCGACTACGTGCTGCAGTCCGAGATGTGGATGATGCCGCTGCTGGACGCAGGCGGGGACTTGGCGCTGCTTGAGGAGAACCTGCTGTTCTACGCCTATCCGGAGTGCAGCCCGGCAAGCCTCCGGTCGTGGCTGGAGCGGCGCCTGCGTGTGTTCTTCGACATGCAGCAGTGGTTGGACCACATCGGCGGCTACGATTTCGTGTATGGCTCGCGCTTCCACGGCAACATGGCAGCCATCCAGGCTGGCGTGCCCGCCCTCAACATGCCGTTCGACACGCGGACCCGCGAGCTGTGCGAGTACCTGAACCTTCCATCGCTGCCGCTGGTGGAGTTCGAGGCGGGCCTCCCCCTGGAGCGCCTGCGGGAGCTGGCGGACTTCAGCCTGTATCGCCGCACTTACGACGACCGGCTGAACAGGTATGAGGCGTTCCTCTCGAGGAACGGCCTCACCCATGCCCTATCCTCCCAAGGCGCCAAGCCATCGGAACAGCCGCCGGCCCGGCAGGACTCGGCCATCAAGCTGGCCTCGCTGCGCAGGCTGCTGTCCGACCTGGAGGCGGGCGGAGGCAGCGGAGCGGACTTCCTCCAGTCCGCGGGGATGCAGCGCCTCCGCTGCGACCGGGACGCCGAGGGACGCGCTGCGGCCGAGGAGGGCCGCCTTGACGACATCCGGCGTCCTGGCCGGATTTGATTGGCGGGCCGGGCCGGGGCGGCTGGCAGGGGCTGCTCCGGCCCAAGTTCTCCCGAGCTATGCCCGAATCTGGCTGACGACGGTTTGAGAGGGGTGGCGTATCGAAGCGGGTGAAGGCCTGTCTGAACTCCCGAAGGAGCCGATACGCCAATTCGGGCACCAGCAGCGTTGTTCCCGTCCGTCAGGCCGAGGCGGTTGACGATCCGCACCTGGTGCGAGATTGCCGGCGTCGCGTCCGCAGCGTGCGGACCTGATCAGCCGCAAGCCCTCGGCCTCGCGTCAACCATCAACCTGACAACGCCCGTCCGACAGCTCGAACAGGGCGTTCAGGCTGCTCTGCGACGGTAGGAAATGCAGCGTGCGCCGCAGGTCTAGCCGCCACACCATGTTGACGGCTGGTGCTTGTCGCGGAGATTGCAGCGCGAGTCTGGACGATTTAGCACAACCGGGTCGTTCCAGGCACGCCATAAGCTTGCTGCGCCAGGCGGATGGCGGCCTCCACGACTGCTAAGCCACCCGGCTGCTCGCGCATCTCGATCACCAGCCAGCCGGTGTAGCCAACCTGCCGCAATGCGTCGCCGGCCGCGGCGTGGGGACAGGAGGGGGCGTCGAACGGGCCGAGGCCGGGTTCGGCGATGTGGTAGTGGGCGAGGCCATCCCCGCCTCCGCCCGGCCCGGCCTCCCCTGGCCTGGTCCCCCCTGGCCCGGTCGCAGCGATCTCGTCCGCAAGCCCGTCGCCGGCCAGCGTGACGCAGGCGGAGTCCAGGTGGGGGCGGATGCCGGGGTGCCCGCAGCGGCGGACCAGGCGGCGCACGTCGGCGGCGTGCAGCAGGAAGTCGGCGCCGTAGCAGGCCGGCACCGGCTCCAGCGCCAGGACCACGCCGGCGGCTTGGGCGATGTCTCCCAGGACTTGGAGCCGGGCGGCTGCCAACCCCTCGGCCTCCGCGTCCGGCAGCGCGCCCCGGAGACGGTTGCGAGGGGCGCCGAACACCGCAACCTCCGCGCCCAGGGTTCCGGCGATGGCGGCGACGCGGCGGGTGTGCTCCGCCATGGTCCCGAAGGCGGCGGCGTCGCCCAGCAACTGGTCGCCGGGCCGGCCGAAGAACAAGGCCTGCAAGGACGGAATTTGCAATCCCGCCGCCGTGGCCCGGCGCCGATAATCGATTAGTGCGCCCTGGGTGAGATCCTCCCAGCCGGCGATGCGGGTCGGCGCGGCCTCGATCCCCTGCACGCCCAGCGCGGCCAGCCGGTCCAGCGCGGCAGGGGTGTCCGCCGGCGCCCAGGCGAGGTTGGACATGCCGAGCTTCGCGCCGGGCCTCACGTTGCTTGGGCTCCCGTCGCTTGATCCCCGGCCACGAAGGCTGCCAGGGCCGACATGACCTGCTCGGCCGTCATCACGTAGTCCGCGTTGCCGCCGAACAGCGGGCCGTGCCGGGTGCGCACGTCGTAGGCGACCGGCTGCGCCTGCCCGCCCAGCTTCTGCCCGGGGAACAGACGCTGCTGGAGGGTGGCCATCGGCACCGGCTCGGTGACCAGGTTCACCAGGGGCAGCGCGGCGGCCTGCACGCGGTCGATGTCGTCGGCCAGCCGGGCCAGGGGATACCACTGGAAACGGGAGGCCGGGTCGATGAAGGCGAGGCGGTTGCCGTGCAGCAGGTCGAACACGGCGTTCTTCTTCAGCCCCGGCCCGAACAGCGCCGGCAGACGGATGACGTGGTGGCGCGGGAAGCGGGTCCGCACCCAGCTCTCCAGCATGGCCCGGTGCTGCCCATACGGTTGCTGCCCATACGGTTGCTGGCCATACGGCTGCTGCCCATAGGGTTGCAGGTTGCCGGGGTGCAGGCCATCGGGGTGCCGGCCGGGGGTGGACGTTGGATCGTCCTCGGTCACGCCCTGTGGGTCGGGATAGACATCGACCGTCGAGACCAGCACGAAGCTGTCGGCCTCCAACCGGTCCAGGCAGGCGATGAGGCGGCTGATCCCCCCGAGGTCCGCCGCCGCGTTCGCGTTGGCCCACCACTTCACCGCCGTCACCCCGGCGCACACCACGCGGCCGAACCGCCGCCCGGCGATCCCCTCGATGTCGGCCGAGTGGTACTGCGCGCCGAACCTGCGCTGGCCCAGCAAGGTCCCGCCGACGAAGCCGGTGCTGCCGATCAGCGCGTCGGGACGGGGGAGGGCGGCCAACGGCTCAGCCCCGGACCTGCACGGCCTCGCGCCGCAGCGAGCTGGCGTCCGCGGCCCCGTCCACCTGCCCGGCTGCGATCGAGGACAGGATGCGCTCGACGGCGAAGAAGATCGTGTCGATCTTGCCGGACATGACGGTGAAGGTGCGCCCGCAGTGGAACACGTAGCAGCTCCGGTCGTCGAACTTGCCGACCGGCTTGGTTTTAATGCTGACCTGCGGGCCGACCAGGCGGAAGCGGTCGCGGAACTCCGGCACGTAGCGGCAGACCTGCTCCTCCATCAGCCGGGCCTTCGCGGCCACCAGGTCCCCGGTCACGCCGTCGCGCAGGCGGCGGGCGGTGTCGGCGGTCCCGGTCTGGCCCAACGGGGTGTGGGGGACGCTGGACAGGGTGTACAGGCCGGGGTCCTCGGTCGGGTAGATCGAGCACAGCGGGCCATCCACCAGGGTGACGGCGGGGAAAGGGTGCTCGGTCTCGTAGTACAGCAGGATCGTCGGTTCATAGAAGAAGCGCATCGGCAGGCCGGCGCGGTGGCCCCAGGTGGCGTCCACGAGGATGTCGTAGCGGGCGCCGTCCAGGTAAACGCCGTCCGCCCGGTCCTCGACGTGGCTGATCCGCGTGCCCAGGTGCAGGTGGCGGCCCAGGCGTTTGGCGAAGTAGCGACGGGCGCGGTCGATCAGCAGCACGCGCTCCCCGGTCAGCATCAGGCCATCGACGCCGTGCAGGGGGATGCTGGTCTCGCGCACCTCGCGGTAGTCGATGCCCGAGGCGGTCATGATCAGGCGGTAGGTGGCGAAGTCGATCAGGCTGTCCTCGCGCGGGACGGCGTAGATGTTCTCGGCGACCTCGCGGCTGAGGTTCGGGTAGCGCTCGACGAAGCGCATAAAGCCGTCGCGGGACTGCACGCGGGTGGTGTGGTGGCGGGGGTAGTGGAAGCCCAGGTGCAGGCGGAACTGGTTGTTGCCGGAGGCTTCGTGCAACGGGCGGGCGTGCTGCTCGAACACGTCCACGTCCAGGCCGAGGGCGCGCAGGGAGACGGCGATGTGGCAGCCGTACCAGCCTGCTCCGATGACGCCGACCGACAGTGCCAAGCGTGGACCACTACATGCAGCCTGCCGTGCGCCTCCGAAGCGGTGCCGGACCGGATTGCGCTCCCGCCACGAACACTGGCGTGAGGTCCATGGGCATGAGGTCCTTCGCCGACATCCGCAGGACGATATAGGACCGGAAGGAACGCGCCACTCCTAAATGCATGCGATAGTTGCGTGTGCGGCTGCATACGCAACCATTGCGCGAATCTTTGTTGTAGAAGCCTGGTGCCCATCGACATGATACGGGCGCGCGCCGCGTGTGCCCGCGCAGCCGGCCGCGTCCGTCTGACCTAGGCCCTCCTGATGCGCCTGCGCTACACCGCCCCGCTCAGCCTGCCGCAGATCGCGCCGGATGCGCTCGACTTGGCCCTGGAGGCTTCCGTGCTGGTGGAGCCGCCGGGCGAGGAGCGCCGCTTCCTACGCCATGCACCGGAGTTCATCGACGATCCCGCCGGCACCGGCCTGTTCGCCGGGCTGGCAGCGGCAACCTATGTGTCGCCTTTGACCTCGCGCAAATCGGCGTGCAACCCCTGTTCGCGGAAATCAACGTCGAGTCGTCCGAGATGTTGAAGCAGCACGAGGAACTGACAACGCGCTTCCGGCTCTGACCGTCCCAGGAACCAAGGCAGAGCCAAGGCCTTAAGACGCAAGTCTTGCACGGCTGCCGGGCTTGCTGGCCAGTGCCGGCTCTTGTGGGATCAGAAGCCTCGCAGCGAGCATAGGATGCAGCAAAGCGCCTGATCGCGGCCGACGGGTCGAGCGCCGACGTTCTACTCCGCCGCCTCCAACGCTTCCTCGGCCGCCATCCAGGCAACCTCCGCAGCCGTGACCTCCCGCGCCACCGCCGCCAGGCGCTGGTTCGCTTCCGTCACGTCCGCCGTCCGGCCCGGCGCATACAGCGCCGGGTCGGCCAGGCGGGCCAGCAGCCGTGCCCGCTCGGCCTCCAGCTTGGCGATGCGCGCCTCGGCGTCGCGGGCCTGGCGGCGCAGCGGGGCCAACTGAACCCGGCTTTCGGCACGGTCCCGCCGCTCGTCCCGGCGGTTCGGCCCGGCGTCCACCTTTGCGATCGGGCGGGCGCGCTCGACCAGCAGGGCGCGGTAGTCGTCCATGTCGCCCTCATACGGGCGCACCGTGCCGTCGCCGACCAGCCACAGCCGGTCCGCCACCAGCTCCACCAAGTGCGGGTCGTGCGTGATCAGCAGCACCGCGCCCTGGAAGTCCGCCAGCGCCCGCACCAGCGCCTCCCGCGCGTCGATGTCCAGGTGGTTGGTCGGCTCGTCGAGGATCAGCAGTTGCGGGGCGTCGCGGGTGGCCAGCGCCAGCAGCAGCCGGGCCTTCTCGCCGCCGGACAGGCTGCCGACGGGGGTGTCGGCGCGGTCGGCGTCCAGGCCGAACCGGGCCAACTGGCTGCGGACCTGCGGCGGCAGCGCGCGGGGCAGGGCGCGGGCCATGTGGTCCACGGGGGTTTCCTCCATCACCAGCTCGTCCGTCTGGTGCTGCGCGAAGTAGCCGACGCGCAGCTTCGGGCTGCGGCGGATTTCCCCCGATAGCGGTTCCAAACGGCCGGCAATCAACTTCGCAAGGGTGCTCTTGCCGTTGCCGTTGGCGCCAAGCAGGGCGATGCGGTCGTCCATATCGACGCTCAGCGACACGCCGGACAGCACCCGCGTCGAGCCGTAACCGGCCGCCACCCGCTCCAGCGTCAGGATCGGCGGGCTCAGCCGCGCGGGCTCGGGGAAGTCGAAGCGGGTCGGGGCGGCCTCCACCACCGTGTCCAGCACCGGCAGCTTCTCCAGCGCCTTGATGCGGGCCTGCGCCTGCCGGGCCTTGGTGGCCTGGGCGCGGAAGCGGTCGACGAACTTCTGCATGTGGGCGCGCTGGGCGGCGATGCGCTCGGCGGCGCGGCCTTGCTGCATGGCGTGCTCGGTGCGGATGCGGACGAACTCGTCGTAGCCGCCGGGGGTGAGGCTGAGCTTGCGCTGGTCCAGGTGGGCGATGGCCTGCACGGAGCGGTCCAGCAGGCCGCGGTCGTGGCTCACGATCAGGCAGGCGCCGGGGAAGCGGGCCAGCCAGCCCTCCAGCCAGAGCGTCGCCTCCAGGTCCAGGTGGTTGGTCGGCTCGTCGAGCAGCAGCAGGTCGGGGGCGGCGAACAGCGCGGCGGCCAGGGCGACGCGCATCCGCCAGCCGCCGGAGTAGCTGTCCACGGGCCGGGCCTGCGCGGCGGCGTCGAAGCCCAGCCCGGCCAGGATGGTGGCGGCGCGGGCCGGGGCGGCGTCGGCGTCCAGAGCACGCAGGCGTTCGTGCACCTCGGCGACGCGCAGGGGTTCGGCGACTTCGGCTTCGGCCAGCAGGTCCAGGCGCTCCTGGTCGGCGGCGAGCACGGTGTCGAGCAGGCTGGCACTGCCGCTCGGCGCCTCCTGCCGGACCTGGGCCATGCGGGCGCGGCTGCTCAGGCGGATCTCGCCGCCATCGACGGCCAGCTCCCCGGCGATGGCCTTGAGCAGTGTGCTCTTGCCCGCGCCGTTGCGCCCGACCAGGCCGATGCGGCGGCCGGGATCGACGCGCAGGTCAGCGCCGTCCAGCAGGACGCGGCCGGCCATGCGCAGGGTGACGTGGTCCAGGGTCAGCAGGCTCATGCAGGGGATGTAAGCGGCTGCGGGCCAGGGTGGAAGGGCGGGGGGGCCAGGGTGCAGGAGCAGGGGGGAAGGGTTGCCCCGGCGGGGTCGTTGGCCTACACGCCGGGCACCCCCGAACAGGATCAAACCATGGCCACCGAGCGCACGCTGAGCATCCTCAAACCCGACGCCACCCGGCGCAACCTCACCGGCAAGATCAATGCCGTGTTCGAGGATGCGGGCCTGCGGATCATCGCCCAGAAGCGCCTGCACCTGTCGCAGCCGCAGGCCGAGTCGTTCTACGGCGTTCACCGCGAGCGCGGCTTCTTCAAGGACCTGGTCGCCTTCATGACCAGCGGCCCCGTGGTGGTGCAGGTGCTGGAGGGCGACGACGCCATCGCGCAGAACCGCAAGATCATGGGCGCCACCAACCCGGCCAACGCCGACGCCGGCACCATCCGCAAGCTGTTCGCCGAGAGCATCGAGGCCAACAGCGTGCACGGCTCCGACAGCCCGGAGGCAGCGGCGCAGGAGATCGGCTTCTTCTTCGCCGGCACGGAAATCGTCGGCTGATTTCCATGCGTGCCCGGCTTCCTACGCGTGCCCGGCTTCCGACGCGTGCCTGGCGTGCGGCGGTGCTGGCGGCAGCGATGGGCTTGGCTGCTTGCCAGCCGCAGCCCATCGCGTTGGCGCCGCAAGCGCCGCCGCCGCCGGGCACGGACGGACGCTACCGCGGCACGGTCCGGCTGATCCGAGCCGAAAGCCGCTACTGCCCCCGCAGCGGCCCGCGGGTGCTGGAGGTGTACAACGGCCAGGTCACCCTGTCCTATAGCGGCGACGCGGCCCGGTCCCGCACGCCGCTGACGGCGCAGGTCGGCGGCGACGGCCATATCCAGGCCAGCGACGGCATCGGCACGATGGAGGGCCAGTTGCGCGACGGCGAACTGGGCGTGACCATCGCCAGCCGCACCTGCGAGCACCGGTGGACGCTGACCAAGGTCAACTGACGCAGCGGGCTGTGGGCTGCCGGGCGGCGCCGAACCTTGCCGTTCGATGCGACGACGACCCGGGCCGCGGCCGGTTCAGATCAGGAATGCCAAGCGCGATAAAGCGACCCGCGCCAAGCATATGGGGCCCGGCGCTCGACCACCTTGCACAGGCCCGCAAGTCAAGCTGGACCCGGGGCGCGGCGACTGGGGCGGCGTGGGGCGCCGTCCACATCGGCGAGAAGGCATTGCTGGCCGCCGCGCCCAGCCCGGTCCTGGTCGGTGAAAAGCTGTGCTACCTGCTCGCCGTCACGCAGGTTCCCGAGATCATGGCCCTGCGGCAGCGGGAGCAGCCGTGGCATCACCGGCTCCCGCGGTCCGCCATCGAGGATGTGGCCTGCCTAGCCGCCACCTCTGGCGGACGCGCCTTGATGTAGCCGAAGTCGCCGGCGCACCTCGTCCGCCGTTGTCTTAGTCGATCATATCTAACAAAAAAGAGACAAAAGTTAATATTGATCATTGTAACCTAATGCTTGTTGACGTAGCTTGTTGTTGAGCAATGCAGCCCTGCGTCTCGTTTTTAAGAGCCATCGCATACAGGTTAGGTATCATTGATGAACGAGTGCAGCCCTGCTGGCCCAGCGATGGACCGGGCAATCGAGCAAGCCCACAAGTCGGCCATCCAAGCCCTGCGGTCGGGTGAGCGGCGCGTGCCGCGTAACAGCCAGCTCCTCCGCTTGAACGAGCCGGGACCACGGCTTCGCACGTTGATAACGGGCTGGGCGTTTCGGTGCCGGACGTTCAGCGACGGCCGGCGCCAGATCATCGGCGTGCTGCTGCCCGGCGACACCTTCGGCATCGAAAGCCTGTTTTGCGACGGATCGGACTGCCTGGTGTGGTCGGCCACCATCGTCACCTACGCCGTCATGGACCCGGATGCGACGATGCAGCTTTTCGACGCCGAACCCTGGTTCCGCCGCCGGCTGATGCGCGCGCTGGCCGACGACAAGGCGGACTCGGAGCGGTGGATGGCCCAACTCGGCCAGTGCGACGCCGAGGAGCGGACCGCGGCGCTGCTTCTGATGCTCTACGAGCGGCTGCGTGCGCGCAACATGACCTCGCACAACACGTTCCGCATGGAGCTGACGCAGCAGGAGCTGGCGGACCTGCTAGGCCTGCACCTGATCCACCTGAACCGCATCCTGTCCCGCCTGCGCGCCCGCGGGCTGATCATGATGAGCGGGCAGGAGGTCACCTTGCTGGACCCGGACGGCCTTGGCGACCTGGTCCCGGTCCCCGGCCAGTTCGCGCGGGCGAACGATCCGTTGTAGGCCCTGCGCCTACGGCTATCGCCTGCCGCTCCCGCTCTCAAAGCAGGAGGGAGCTGCGCGGCGCTTGCTTCATGGATGCTTGTCCTGGGGTGTCCTGGCCTCGCGCCAGGATCACCCCAGCGGTTCCGCCTGCAACCCCATCGCCGCCGCCAGCCGGTCCAGCCGGCGCTGGATGGCGTCCCCGGCGAACACGCCGCTGCCCTCCGCCAGCCGCAGCGAGATTCGGCCGGCCATCACCCGAAGGTTGGCCCCGGCCAGCAGCTCCGGCGTGCCGGCGGACAGGGTGTAGGCCAGGCGCAGCGCCGTCCCCAGCACCTCCGCCCGCGCCGCGGCGCCGCCGTCCAGCAGCAGGCGCGCCGGGGTCAGGAACGCGGCGTCCATCTCGGCCTCGTAGCGCAGCGCCAGGGTCAGGGCGAGGAAGGCGCGGTCCGGGTGGTCCAGCGCGATGCCGGGCTGGCGCAGGACGCGCAGGAACGCCTGCTCGGCCCGGTAGTCCGGGTGCTCGTGGCTGCCCAGGTCGGACATCCAGCACCCGGCTTCCCGCAGCCGTGCGGCATGGGCAGTCTCGTCCGGGAACAGCGGGGCGGTCCAGGCGACCAGGGCGGGGGGCAGGCGGGTGTCGCGGCCGTACTGCGCCGCCAGCTCGCGCCCGGCAGCCAGGACCGGGTCTTCTGCGCGCACCTCGGGCGGCACCTGGCGCATGAACCAGCCCTCGCGGATGCCATTGGCGCTGAACACCACGCGGCGCGCGCCGGTCTGGCGCAGCAGGCGGCGCAGCACGACGGCGGCGAACGGCAGGTCCTCCATGCGGCGTCGGGGCGTGCCGGGCAACCGGTCCAGCGTCCGGCGCGGGCTGGACAGCAGCAGCGCCGCCAGGTCCCGCGCGGCGTCCCGGCTGATGGTGTAGTGGTGCACGATGGACAGCGGGTAGCCGACCTGCATCATGTGGATGCGCGCCAAGGCACGCCAGGCGCCGCCGACCAAGTAGAGGTCGCGCTCCGCCCCTTCGGGCAGCCAGTCCACCGCGGCCAGGTCGGCGTCGGCGACCAGGCGGGCGCGGGCGAGGTCGCCCTCCGCCCGGTCCGACAGGCGGATCACCCCCAGGCCCAGGCTCGCCGAGTGCCGCACCGACCCGGCGGCGATCCGCACCAGTTCCAAGGACCCGCCGCCGATGTCGGCCACGATGCCGTCCGCGCCGGGGATGCCGCACAGCACGCCGGCGCAGGACAGCGCGGCCTCCTCATGGCCGGTCAGCACGCGGATCGGCACGCCGGGCATCCGGGACTGCAGGCCGGCGACGAACTCCGGGCCGTTGGCGGCGTCGCGCACGGCGGCGGTGGCGAGCACCTCGAACGGATCGGCCTGCATGGCGCGGGCGATGGCGTTGTAGCGGGCCATGACGCGCAGGGCCAACGTCACCCCGGTCTCGTTTAGACGCCCGGTTTGCTGCAGGCCGCGGCCCAGGCGCAGCACCGCCTTCTCGTTGAAGATGGCGACGGGGTTGCGGCCGCGGCCCTCGAACACCACCAGGCGGACGGAGTTGGAGCCGAGATCGACGATCGCGCAACGGGGTGCGCCAGACGGCTGTTCGTGGGGCATAGGCTAGGGCCTGCCCGGGTCAGGCGAAGCTGCGCGAGAGGACCGTGTCATTGCGAACCGGCTTCGGCGCGGCAGTCCAGCGGCGGCCAGCGCGGCTCGGGCGGCCCTTGGATTGCCGCGTTGCAGGCGCTCCTCGCAATGACGCGGGTTGCGACTTGGCTCATCCGGCAATGACGCGGTTGGCGACGCGGCTCATCTGATCGAAGCACGCTCTAATCCTGGCTGATGCGGTCGGGCTTCGGGTGGTGCTGCCCGGCCAAGGCGCCGCCGTTCAGCGCGCTGCCGCGGCCGGACAGCGAGGGGTTGGTCATGAAGTAGTCGTGCGCCGACACCGGCCGCGGCCCGGCGGCCAGCCTGCGCCAAGCGCCGTCCGCGCCGAGTTCCCAGGATTGCAGCGTGTCCCGCAGGTTCACCACCATGATCTGGTCCAGCACCTGGGCGTGGACGGTGCGGTTATGGATCGGCACCAGCGCCTCGACCCGCCACTCCATGTTGCGCGCCATCCAGTCGGCGCTGCTGATGTAGAGCGTGGCATGGTGGCTGGGCATACGGTGGCCGTTGCCGAAGGCGAAGATGCGGCCGTGCTCCAGGAAGCGGCCGACGATGCTTTTGACCCGGATGTTGCTCGACAGGCCGGGCACGCCGGGCCGCAGGCAGCAGATGCCGCGGATGACGCACATGATCTTCACCCCGGCCTGCGACGCATCATACAGCCGGTCGATCAGCCGGTCATCCACGAGGCTGTTCATCTTGAGCCAGATTGTCGCGGGCTGGCCGGCCTGGGCGAAGCCGATCTCCTTGTCGATCAGCGCCATCAAGGTGCTGCGGGTGGTCAGCGGGCTGAACGCCAGGCTGTCCATGCGCTCGGGCTGCGCGTAGCCGGTCATGTAGTTGAACAGCCGGGCACTGTCGCGGCAGAGGTCGGGGTCGCTGGTGAAGAACGACAGGTCGGTGTAGATGCGGGCGGTGATCGGGTGGTAGTTGCCGGTGCCGAAATGGGCGTAGCTGCGCATGGCGGCGCCCTCGCGCCGGACCACGAGGGACAGCTTGGCGTGGGTCTTCAGCTCCATGAAGCCGAACACCACCTGGACGCCGGCGGCCTCCATGCGGCGGGCGAGGCGGATGTTGGCCTCCTCGTCGAAGCGGGCGCGCAGCTCGATCATGGCGGTGACGGACTTGCCGGCCTCGGCGGCTTCTATGAGCGCCTTTACGATCGGGCTGTCGCGGCTGGTGCGGTACAGCGTCTGCTTCACGGCCACGACGTTGGGGTCGGCGGCGGCCTGGCGGAGGAACTGCACCACCACGTCGAAGCTCTCGAACGGGTGGTGGACGATGATGTCCTTGGCGCGGATGGCGGCGAAGCAGTCCCCGGCGAAGTCGCGGATGCGCTCGGGGAAGCGCGGCGCGTAGGGCGGGAATAGCAGGTCCGGCCGGTCGTCCACGATCATCTGCTTGAGGTCGGCGGCGCCTAGCAGGCCCTGCTGCACCACGACTTCGTCGCCGGGGATCTCGTGGTCGTCCACGTCCAGCTCGTCCAGCACCAGGGCGCGTAGGTCGTCCGGCATGGCGGCATCGACGGACAGGTGGATGGCGGTGCCGCGGCGGCGGCGCTTCAGGGCGGTCTCATAGGAGCGGACCAGGTCCTCGGCCTCCTCCTCGAACTCGACGCCGGTGTCGCGGATCAGGCGGAACATGCCCTGCGCCACGGTGTGGAAGCCGGGGAACAGGCGGCCCATGAACAGGCTGACCAGATCCTCCAGCAGCACGAAGCGGATCGGTGCGCCGGATGCCTGGGCAGGCAGGCGGATGAAGCGGTCGATCAGGCCGGGCAGCGGGATCAACGCATTCATCGTGTGCCCGTCCTGCTGGCGGTGCAACTTCAGCACCCGCACCAGGCCCATGTTGGGGATGAACGGGAAGGGGTGCGCCGGGTCGATGGCGAGCGGCGTCAGGACGGGGAACACGCGGTCCATGAAGTAGCCGTCCAGCCAGGACAGGTCGGCCTGCGGCAGGGTGGTGGCATCGCACAGCTCGATGCCGGCCTGCTGCAACTGGCCGCGCAGGCTGAGCCAGACCTGCTGCTGCTTGGCGATCAGGGCCTGGGCGCGGGGCTGCACTTCGGCCAGTTGCCCGGCCGGGGTCAGGCCGTCGGCGGACAGCGCGGTGACGCCCGCCTTGGCCTGGCCGATCAGCCCGGCGACGCGGACGCTAAAGAACTCGTCCAGGTTGGAGGCGCTGATCGAGATGAAGCGCAGGCGTTCCAGCAGGGGGTGGCGGCGGTTCTCGGCCTCCTCGACGACGCGGTGGTTGAAGTCCAGCCAGGACAGCTCGCGGTTGATGAAGCGCTCCGGGCTGTCGGGGGCGATCTCGGGTGCGAGGGCGGCGGGGCTGATCCGGTTCATGCGGGTATCCTAGAACAGCGCGGGGCCGGGTTGCGAGGTGTCTGCGGCGTCGTCGCCCAAACTGTCATGGATCAGGTCCGCCACCGCGGCGGCGGCCAGCGCGCGGGTGACGGGAGCGCCGGCGGCCAGGGCGGCGCGGTCCAGCCGGGCGGCGGCCTCCCGCATCGTGCCGGCGGTGCGGGGCAGGCGGGCCAGCAGCCAGTCCTGCACGGGCTCGGCGACCACGAGCTGCCGGTCGGACAGCAGGCGGGCCAGCAAGGTGCGCAGGAAGGCGTCGTCAGCCAGGCGCAGCTCCACCGCGGTGGTCGCACGCAGGCGGCTGGCGAGGTCGGGCAGGCTGGTGGTCCAGCGGGCGGGTGGGGACTGCGCGGCCAGCAGGACCGGGTGCCCGGCCTCGGCGGCGGCGTTCAGCAGGTGCAACAGGGCGTGCTCGTCGGCGGCGAGGTCCGCGTCATCGACGGCGACGGGGCCGTGCGGCCAGTGCTGGGCGGCGGCGGGTAGCATGGTGGCGCGGTGCTGGCCGGCCCAGACGTGCAGCAGGTGCGTCTTGCCGGCGCCGGCGTCGCCCCACAGCACCAACCGTCCCCCGGGCCAGCCGGCCGGACGCGCCAGCCATGCCAGGGCCGCGCCGGTGCCGGGGCTGGGCAGGAAGTCGGCGGCGGTGAAGCCGGGCGCGTGCACGAACGGAAGCGCAAGCTGGCGGAGCGCAGGCATCAACCCGGCGGAGGGTCCAAGTACAACGGGCTGGTCAAGTACCGCCGCAGCCAGAACCGCGCCAGCACGCCCAGCGCGGCCGCCACCGGCACCGCCATCAGCACGCCCAGGAAGCCGAACGCCGCGCCGCCCGCGAACAGGGCGAAGATCACCCAAACCGCATGAAGCTCCACCCGGTCCCCGAGGAAGCGCGGATAGATCACGTAGCCCTCCAGGATTTGGCCTGCGACGAACACCCCCGCCACCGTCGCCACCCCGGTCCAGGTCGGGAACTGCGCGAACGCCAGGCCGATGCTGGCCACCCCCCCGGTGATGCTGCCGACGTAGGGGATGAACGACAGCAGCCCCGAGCTGATGCCGACGATCAGCCCGAGGTCCAGCCCCACGGCGGACAGGCTGAACGCATAGAATACCGCCAGCGCCACGCAGCACAGCGCCTGGCCGCGCAGCCAGGCGGACAGGATGCGGTCCACCTCCCGCGCCTGCGCCCGCAGCACCCCGGCGTAGCGGCGCGGCAGCCAGCTATCGACCCGCGCCACCGCCCGCCGCCAGTCGCGCAGCAGGTAGAACGCGACCACCGGCGTCACCACCACCAGCGACAGCACGTTGAACAGCGCGAACCCGCCGCCGACAATGCGGCTGAGCGCCCCGGCGACGAACGCCACCATCGATCCAGCCTGGCCGCCGACGAGGTCGCGCAGCTTCTCGTCCACGTACTCCGACCCCAGGCGCTCCTGCAGGTGGCTGATCACCTCCCCGGCCCAAAGGCGCAGGGAGTACACGTAGGACGGCACGCGGCCGATCAGGATGCCGACCTGCGCCACCAGCAGCGGATACAGCAGCAGCGCGAACAGCAGGCAGGCGGCGACCAGGGCCACCACCATCAGCAGCGCCGCCAGGCCGCGCGGCACGCCCGCCCGGGTCAGCCGGGTGGTCGGCGGGTCCAGGAAGTAGGCGATCCCCGCCGCCGCCACGAAGGGCAGCAGGATGGAGGCGAACAGATAAAGCGAGAAGTAGGCCGCGACCAGCAGCCCGGCCAGCAGGGCCAGGCGCTGCGTGCGGGTGGCGTGCGGCGGCTCCGGCGGGCGCGGCGGGGGTGCTGCGGGCGGCAGGGCGGGGCGGGTCAGGTCCAGCGTCGTCATCATGCCCCCCTAGATGCGTTCCACACGTAGGCCGCGCCCGACCACACCGTCGTCGCGGCGGCCAGCAGGGTCAGCGCCTGCCGCAGCCAGGGCGCGTGCAGGCCGTATCCCTCCAGCAGCAATACCACGCCCACCAGCAGGATTTGCAGTGCCGTGTTGAGCTTGCCGACCCGTAGCGGCCGGATGCGGATGGGCCTCCCGCGCTGCCACATTGCGACGATGCCGCCGATGATCACCAGGTCGCGCGCCACGACCAGCCCGGCCATCCACGCCGGCAGCAGCCCGCGCACCGCCAGCACGACGAACATGCCGACCAGCAGCGCCTTGTCTGCCGCCGGGTCCATCCAGGCGCCCAGCACCGTGCCGCCGCGGCGCCGGGCCAGCCAGCCATCCAGCGCATCCGACGCCCCTGCCAGCACGAACACGGCGAGCGCCCAGCCCGGGCGCCCGTCCAGCACCAGCCACAGCGCCGGCGGCACCGCGCACAGCCGGGCGAAGGTGATGAGGTTCGGCAAGTTGAAGATATCGTGCCGTGGTGCGCCGGGGGAGTCGTGCCGCGCCGCGCCGGGGGCATCCTGCCGCGGCGTGGCTGGACCCAGCGTTGCCGGGGCAGGGCCGCTGTGGTTGTGTCCGCCGACCTGATCCGGACCTTGCATTGACCAATCCTAGCGCATCCGGGCCTCCTGGGAGACCCCTCATGACCGACCACCCCAACGGCGTCACCTACCGGCAGGCCGGTGTCGATATTGCGGCCGGGGACGCCCTGGTGGAGCGCATCAAGCCGCTGGCCCGCGCCACGTCGCGCCCGGGGGTGATGGGGGGCCTCGGAGGTTTTGGCGCGCTGTTCGACCTGAAGGCGGCCGGGTTCCGCGACCCGGTCCTGGTCAGCACCACGGATGGCGTGGGCACCAAGCTGCGCCTGGCCATCGACACCGGCCGGCACGGCACCGTTGGGATCGACCTGGTGGCGATGTGCGTCAACGACCTGGTGGTGCAGGGGGCGGAGCCGCTGTTCTTCCTCGACTACTTCGCCACCGGCACCCTGGCGGTGGAGCAGGCCGCGCAGGTGGTCGCCGGCATCGCCGAGGGCTGCCGCCAGGCCGGGTGCGCCCTGGTCGGCGGGGAGACGGCGGAGATGCCCGGCATGTATGCCGCCGGCGACTACGACCTCGCCGGCTTCAGCGTCGGCGCGGCGGAGCGGACGGCGCTGCTGCCGGCCGGGGTGCAGGCGGGGGACGCCCTGCTCGGCCTGGCCAGCAGCGGGGTGCACAGCAACGGGTTCTCCCTGGTGCGCCGCATCGTGGAGATGAGCGGCCTGGGCTGGGATGCGCCTGCGCCGTTCGCGCCGGGCCAAACCTTGGGCGAGGCGCTGATGGCGCCGACCCGCATCTATGTGGCGCCGCTGCTGGCGCTGCACCGCGCCGGGCTGCTGCGGGCGGCGGCGCACATCACCGGCGGCGGCCTGCCCGGCAACGTGCCGCGGGCGCTGCCGGACGGCTTGCACGCCATGCTGGATGCGGGCGCCTGGCCGCTGCCGCCGGTGTTCCGCTGGCTGGCCCGCACCGGCGGCGTCGCACCGGAGGAGATGCTGCGCGTGTTCAACTGCGGCATCGGCATGGTGCTGGTCGTGTCGGACCCGGATGCGGCGGCGGCGCTGCTGGCGGAGCATGGGGAGGCCGCCCACCGCATCGGCAGGGTGGACGCCGCCGACGGCCCGGCAGAGGCGCGGATCACGGTTCCCGAGGGCTGGCTGGCGTGACGCCGGCCGGCGGCCCCGCAGCGGGCACGACGTGATCCCGGTCGCCGTGCTGATCAGCGGGCGCGGCAGCAACATGGCGGCCCTGCTGGAGGCCGCCGCGGCGCCTGGCTTCCCGGCGCGCATCGTCCTGGTCCTGTCCAACCGCCCCGGTGCCGCCGGCCTGGCCCACGCCGCCGCGCACGGGGTCGAGGCGCTGTGCATCGACCACCGCCCCTTCGGCCGCGACCGCGCCGCGCACGAGGCCGCCCTCCATGCCGCGTTGCAGGCGCGCGGCATCGGACTGGTCTGCCTGGCCGGCTATATGCGGCTGCTGACGCCGTTCCTGGTCGGCGCCTGGGCGGGCCGGATGCTGAACATCCATCCCAGCCTGCTGCCGGCCTTCCCCGGCCTGGACACCCACGCCCGCGCCCTGGCCGCCGGGGTCAAGCTGCACGGCTGCACCGTCCACCTGGTGACCGAGGTGATGGACGACGGCCCCATCCTGGCCCAGGCCGCCGTGCCCGTGCTGCCCGGCGACGGGGTGGACGACCTCGCCGCCCGGGTGCTGGCGCAGGAGCACCGGCTGTATCCGCTGGCGCTGCGCCTGCACGCCGAGGGCCTGCCCGGGCGCTACGACCCTGCCGCCAGCCTGTTGAGTCCCTTGCCCGGCCCTGCCACGGGGACGTAGATAACGCCCATTCAGTCCCGAGACAGCCCAAGGCGCACCATGGTCCCCCCCGACATGCAATCCACTCCCACCCAACCCGCCCCGGGTCCAAACATCGACGAGGCCTTCGTCGCCGACCGGGTGATGTTCTGGTCCCGTTTCACGACGTTCACCACCGGCGCGGTGATCGCCCTCGTGGTGCTGCTGATCGCGATGGCGGTGTTCCTGGTGTAAGACCTGCGTCCGGCTCCCTCTCCCGGAGGGAAAGGGGGAAGCAGGCTACACCCGCACCAGCTTGATCCGCTTGCCGTCCACGCCAAGCGTGATCCCGCCGTCCTTGAGCAGCATCGCGTCGGCGCCGAACACTTCCCGTCGCCAGCCGTGCAGCGCCTGCACATCGGGCGAGTCCTCCCCGGCCAGCCGGTCCAGGTCATCGGACGAGGCCACCAGCTTGGCCGCGACGTTATGCTCCTCGCACTTCGCCGCCAGCAGCACCTTTAACAGCGACACCAGCGCCGGGGAGGCGCGGGAGTTGTCCTTGCGGCTGGGCGGCTCCGGCAGGGCGTCCTCCGGCAGCGCCGCCGCGGCCTGCAGCGCCGCCACTAGCCCAACGCCGCTCTTGCCCTCGGCAAAGCCCCGGTTCACGCCGCGGATGCGGGCCAGCGCATCGACCGTGGTGGGCGCGACGGCGGCGATCTCCAGCAGACTCTCGTCCTTCAGCAGCCGCCCACGCGGGATGTTGACGCGCTGCGCCTCCCGCTCCCGCCAAGCCGTCGCGGCGCGCAGCATCCCTAGCATCCGGCGGTTGCTGCTGCGGGGGCGCAGGCGCTCCCACAGGCCCTCGGGGTCGGGGCGGTAGGTTTCGGGCTGCGCCAGCACGCCCATCTCTTCCGCCACCCACTCCATCCGGCCATCGCGGCGCAGGCGGTCCTGCAGGCGCTCGTACACGCCGCGCAGGTAGGTCACGTCGGCGGCGGCATACGTGACCTGCGCCGCCGACAGCGGGCGGGCGGACCAGTCGCTGAACCGGTGCGCCTTGTCGATCTGCCCGCCGGTCAGGCTGGACACCAGCGCGTCATAGCCGACCTGGTCGCCGAACCCCGCCACCATGGCCGCGACCTGGGTGTCGAAGATCGGCGCCGGCACCTGGCCGAACAGCTCCAGGAATATCTCCACGTCCTGCCGCGCCGCGTGGAACACTTTTACGACTGCAGTGTCGGCCAGCAGCTCGCCCAGCGGCGCCAGGTCGATGCCGGCGGCCTCGGCGTCGATCACGGCGACGTCGTCCACCCCGGCCAACTGCACCACGCACAGCTCGGGGAAGTAGGTGCGCTCCCGCATGAACTCGGTGTCGATGGTGACATACGGCTCGGCGCGCAGCCGGGTGCACAGGGCGGCCAGGGCTGCGGTATCGGTGATCAGGACGGGATCGGCGAACTTGGGAAGGGGACGGGGCATGGACGGTTCTACCCCGCCGCGACTTGACACCGCAAATAGCGGCGGTTTGTGTGCGCCTGGCTTCGAGGACATCACCATGCACGCCTATCGCACCCACACCTGTGGCGCCCTGCGCGCCAGCGACGCCGGATCGACGGCCCGGCTGTCCGGATGGGTCCAGACCAAACGCGACTTCGGCGGCCTGCTGTTCCTGGACCTGCGCGACCATTACGGCATCACCCAGTGCGTGCTGCCCGCCGGCAGCGCCGGGTTCGCCGAGGCCGACGCGCTGCGGGTGGAGAGCGTCATCACCGTCACCGGCCTGGTCGTCGCCCGCTCGCCGGAAACCTTCAACCCCCGCCTGCAGACAGGGGAGGTCGAGGTGCAGGTGCAGGAGCTGTTCGTGCAGTCCGCCGCCGACGTGCTGCCGTTCCAGGTGGCGGGGGAGAACACCTATCCCGAGGAATTGCGGCTGCGCTACCGCTTCCTGGACCTGCGGCGGGAGAAGCTGCAGCAGAACATGATCCTGCGCGCCCGCATCATCGACAGCATCCGCCGCCGCATGATCGCCGACGGGTTCAACGAGTTCCAGACGCCGATCCTGACCGTGAGCAGCCCCGAGGGCGCGCGGGACTTCCTGGTGCCGGCGCGGCTGCATCCCGGCAAGTTCTACGCCCTGCCGCAGGCGCCGCAGCAGTTCAAGCAGTTGTGCATGGTCGCGGGGTTCGACCGCTACTTCCAGATCGCGCCGTGCTTCCGCGACGAGGCCGGGCGGGCGGACCGCACGCTGGTGTTCTACCAGCTCGACGTGGAGATGAGCTTCGTCACCCAGGAGGACGTGTTCGCCGCCATGGAGCCGGTGATGCAGGGCGTATTCGCGGAGTTCGCCGGTGGGCGCGAGGTGGACAGCGCCCCGTTCCGCCGCATCCCCTACAAGACGGCCATGCTGGAATACGGCAGCGACAAGCCGGACCTGCGCAACCCGCTGCGGATCAGCGATGTCACGAGCGCGTTCGCCGGGTCGGGCTTCGGCCTGTTCGCGCGCATTGCGGCCAGCGGCGACGTGGTGCGGGCGATCCCGGCGCCGGGGGCGGGCGGGCGTCCCCGCGGCTTCTTCGACAAGCTGAACGAGTGGGCGCGCAGCGAGGGCGCGGGCGGGCTAGGCTACGTCATCTTCGAGGAGGATGGCGGGCGCGGGCCGATCGCCAAGAACCTGGAGGCCGAGCGGATCGAGGCCATCCGGGTGGCGTGCGGGCTGGGCGCGGGCGACGCGGTGTTCTTCGCGGCCGGGCAGGCGGAGGAGGCGGCGAAGTTCGCCGGGCTGGTGCGGACTCGGCTTGGCCAGGAGCTGGGGATGATCGAGCAGGAGTGCTTCCGCTTCTGCTGGGTCACCGACTTCCCGATGTACGAGCGCGACGAGGCCACGGGGGCCATCGACTTCAGCCACAACCCGTTCAGCATGCCGCAGGGCGAGATGGCGGCGCTTGAGGGGCAGGATCCGCTGACTATCGGCGCCTACCAGTACGACCTCGTGTGCAACGGCAACGAGATGAGCAGCGGCGCCATACGCAACCACAAGGCGGACATCATGGTGCGCGCCTTCGAGCTGGCGGGCTACACGGCGGCGGACGTGGAGGAGCGGTTCGGCGGGATGCTGAACGCCTTCCGCTACGGCGCGCCGCCGCACGGCGGCATGGCGGCAGGGATCGACCGGATCGTGATGCTGCTGGCCAACGAGCCGAACCTGCGCGAGGTCAACCTGTTCCCGATGAACCAGCAGGGCGAGGACCTGATGATGGGCGCCCCGTCCGCGGTGGAGCCGGTGCGGCTGAAGGAGCTGTCGGTGCGGGTGGACCTGCCGCCGAAGGCCAAGGCGGGGTAGCCGCGCTCCTTCTTCCTCTGGAAGAGGGCCGGGTGAGGGAGGCGACAGGGGCTTGATCTGTCCGTTCGAGGACGGAACCCGCTTCTAAACCTGCCGGATTTGGCGCTTGCAGCCATGTACAACTCCGGCGCTAAGCTCTGCCATGAGCACCTCCCTCCTGCGGACCCGCCGCTTCCTGCCCCTGTTCCTGGCCCAGGCGCTGGGCGCACTGAACGACAACCTGTTCAAGAACGCCCTGGTGGTGCTGGTGGTGTTCCGCAGCACCGACGGCGCCCCGGCGCTGGTGGCGGCTGCCGGCGGGCTGTTCATCCTGCCCTATGCCCTGTTCTCCGCCATGGCGGGCCAGTTGGCCGACAAGCTCGACAAGTCGCGGCTGATCCAGCTCACCAAGGGGTTCGAGTTCGTCATCATGGCGCTCGCCGCCTGGGGCTTCCTGTCCGGCAGCGTGCCGGCCCTGCTGGCGGTGCTGTTCGGCCTTGGCGTGCAAGCGGCGTTCTTCGGCCCCCTCAAGTACGGCATCCTGCCCGAGCAGTTGCGCGAAACCGAGCTGCTGTCCGGCAACGCCCTGATCGAGGCCGGGACCTTCGGCGCCATCCTCGCCGGCACCATTGCCGGCGGCGTGCTGATCGGGCTGCAGGACGGCCCCGTCATCGTCTCCGCCGCCGGGCTGGCCGTCGCTGTTCTGGGCTTGGCCGCCGCGTTGCTGGTGCCGCGCTCCGCCCCGGCCGCCCCCGCGTTGCGGATCGGCTGGAACGTGCCGCGGGAGACGCTGGCCCTGCTCCGCACCGCCCGCGCCAACCGTCCGGTGTGGCTGAGCATCCTCGGCCTGTCCTGGTTCTGGGCCATCGGCGCCACCTTCCTGGCCGAGTTCCCCGTCATGGCCCGGCAAAGCTTCGGCGGCGACACCGGCGTCATCACGCTGCTGCTGACCGGGTTCGCGGTCGGCGTCGGCGCCGGGTCCATCCTGGCGGGGCGGCTGCTGCATGGCGAGGTCTCGGCCCGGCACGTGCCGTTCGCGGGGCTGCTGCTGAGCCTGTTCACCTGGGGCTTTGCCGCCTTCGCCAGCCGCCCCGCCGCGGCAGGCTGGGCAACGCCATGGGTCATGCTGCAATCGCCGGCCGGGCTTGGCGCGGTTGGCTGCCTGCTGGGGGCGGCGGCGTGCGGCGGCGTGTTCTCGGTGCCGCTGTACGCCATCATCCAGGAGCGGTCGGCGCCGGCGCACCGCGCGCGGATGATCGCCGGCAATAACATCATGAACGCCGTGTTCATGGTGATCGGCGCCGGGGTGATCGCGGGGCTGGCGGCAGCCGGGATGCGGCCGACGACGATCCTGGCCTTGGCGGGGGCGCTGAACCTGCTGGTCGCCGGCTGGATCGTGCGGCTGCTGCCGGCGGACGTGCTGCGCGCCCTGTTCCAGGCGTACTTCCGCCGGCTGCACGGGATCACCGTGTCGGGGCTGGAGAACATCCCGCCCATGTTGGGGTGGACGGCCCCGCGGCATCTCGTGCCAAGGTCTGGTTGTCGTCATCCGAACCTGAAGGACCGTCCACATGAACCTTAAGCGCATTGGCCTCGACACGTCCAAA
>JAABUQ010004056.1_pt1 | contig 25642 bp, 19 predicted proteins | sample 5560001 | NCBI WGS metagenome assembly JAABUQ01 (sample SAMN10711888, study PRJNA513371) | rock metagenome | isolation source: Antarctica rocks | place: Antarctica: Victoria Land, Finger Mt nord | collected 2015-12-18
CACCCGCACCTTCACCACCCTGGCCAGTCTCTTCGGCACCTGGCGCGCCCGCGGCCTGGACCCTCTCGTCGCCTGCCGCTCTCTCCTGCTCGCTCAGGCTGCCGCGTCAGTCTGAACAGTTACCGCCCGGCACTCTGTTTGACCTGCACCGCGCACCTGTATAGCATCGCCGGGCTTTACGACCAGATCACCGCGTCTGACCCGCTTCGTCGGCGCTCGGGCGCGTCCGCTGTACCTCTAGAGCGTAGCGCCGCTCAGGAAGGACCTCACCATGGCAGCTTCGGCGCAGGCGCCCCACGTGTCCCGTCGCGCGGCATTGCGGTTGCTCGGTCTTGGCAGCGGCCTGGCGCTCGTCGGCGCGTGCGCGCCCGCCGCGGCGCCAACGCCCCCCACCGCGCCGGCGGCCGCGACGAAGCCGACGGCTCCCGCGGCGGCCGCGCCGGCAGCGACCACAGCCCCCGCCACCAGCGCGCCAGCGGCGACCACGGCCCCCACTGCCGCTGCCACGGCCGCGCCCACCACCGCCTCAGCCGCGGCCGCCGCGCCCACCACCGTCACCAGCACGCTCAAGCCGTTCCAGGCGAAGGACGCCGCCGGTGGCAAGCCGGACCTGCCTAAGCGCGTCGCCTGGGCCAACACCTCGGACGCCGAGTTCTTCCTGTCCATCACCACGGCCATGGAGACCGCTGCCAAAGACCGCGGCCTCGAGTTCATCACCGCTATCGCCAACGACGACTCGGCCAAGAACGTCGAGCAGATCAACACGTTCCTGCAGCGCGGCATCGCCGCCCTGGCCATCCAGCCGCTGGATGCCAACGCCCAGGCCCCGCTCATGCAGCAGGCTATCGACAAGGGCATCGCGGTCCTCTCGCTGGTCACTCCGCCCAGCACCAATCAGGTTATCGCCAACCAGTACAAGGTCGGCAACGCTCAGGGCCTGGCCGCGGCCAAGTGGATCAAGGAGAACCTCGACGGCAAGGCCAAGGTCTTCTACTTCAACTTCGACCACATCGAGGTGCTGAAGGAGCGGCACCGCGGCGTTCTCGAAGGCGTCAAGACCGCCGGCCCCGGCGTCGAGATCGTCTCGGACATCGACCCTGGCAAGATCACCAACGACGCCGGCTTCCAGACCATGAACACGGCGCTGCAAGCTCACCCGGACATCAACGTGATCCTTGGCGGCGATACCGTCTGCCTCGGAGCCCTGGCAGCGCTCGAGTCGGCCGGCAAGGCGAACGGTAAGGTTTACATCTCGGGCATCGATGGCGACAAGGAAGCGCTGAACAAGATCAAGGAGGGCGGCGCGTACAAGGCGAGCTTCGCGTTCGCCTACCCGCTGATGGGGTACGCCTGGGGCCAGTACGCCGCCGACTGGCTTGAGGGCAAGGACATCCCGTTAGTCTCTCAGTTCAACGCCATCGAGCTGAATTCGGCTCAGACTATCGACCAGTTCAACAGCGACATGCAGAACGCGACGAACACCTGGAAGAAGGCGGATACGTACTTCACCAACCTGGGCACCATCAGCTACGACACACGGCAGAATTTTCTCAAGGTCGCGGCTTAAGGCTTAAGGCTCAACAGACGGCCTGGCTCCGATGTCCGATCAAACGCCTACCCTGAGTCGCCGACCAGCGCTGCATTCGGACCTCGACGGAGCGGCATGCCATCGCCCCCTACCTCGCTGCTGACACGGGCCAGGGTCCGGCGGCGCGGGCGGACCGCCGACTCGGCAAACAGGCTCGGGCTGGCGCTCCTGTGCGTGGCGCTGGTCCTGTTCTTCGGCGCCACGTCGGAGAACTTCCTGACCGTTGGCAACGGGTTCGCCATCCTGCTCAACGTGTCCTCGATAGCCATTGCCGCCATCGGCTCGGGCTTCCTGCTGATCTCGGGCAACGTGGACCTCTCCATCGGCGGCCAGTACGCGCTGCTCTCGGTGGTCGCCGCCACTGTCGCCAAGACGACGCACAGCCCCGTTGCCAGCGTGGCTGCGCCGCTGCTGCTGGGCGCGGCCCTCGGCCTGGCCAACGGACAGCTCGTCCGGCTGCTGAAGATCTCCCCGCTGATCGTGACCATCGGCACAGCTGCCATCTTCCACGGGCTGGCCTACGTGGTGACCGGTGGTGTGTCAGTGTTCGGTTTTCCCGAGCCGTTCATCGCGCTGGGCCGCACCTACCTCGGGCCGGTGCCGCTGCCGGTGCTCATCAGCGCTGTCGTCTTCCTCGTCGGCGGCTTCGTCATGCTGCGGACGGTCGCCGGACTACGAACCTACGCCATCGGGGGCAACGCGGCCGCGGCCCGCCTCAGCGGCATCCAGGTCGAGCGCTTGGTGACGGTGCTGTACGCGGTCAACGGCCTGCTGATGGGGCTGGTGGCCGTGCTGGCGACGGCACGACTGGGCAGCGGCACCCCGGCGGTCGGGGTGAGCTTCGAGCTGGACGTGCTGACGGCGGCGATCCTCGGGGGGGTCGGCTTCAGCGGCGGCTCAGGCCACCCCCTGGGCATCTTCGTCGGCGTCGCCACTATCGGCGTTCTGAACGCGGGCATGATCTTCGTCGGCCTCCAGGACTGGTACCAGCAGATTGCTCGGGGCAGCATCCTCCTGCTCGCCCTGGCGTCCGACCAGTACGCCGCCTACCGGCGCGCCCACCAGGTCGCCGCGGTCGGCCGCGGCGACGGCGCCGACGCCGGCTTCGACGAGCAGCGGCGGCTCCGGATCGACGTGCCGCGCCCCGCGCGGCGGCCGGACTCGCGGACGGCGGCGGCGCCGCGCCCGATCTTCAGCTGCCAGGGCCTGGCCAAGAGCTTCGGCTCGGTGGCCGCCGTGCGCGGGGTGGGCTTCAGCGTAGCGGCCGGCGAGATCGTGTGTCTGGTGGGGGACAACGGCGCTGGTAAGAGCACGGTCATCAAGCTCATCAGCGGGGTCATCCAGCCCGACGCCGGTGCCATGGAGCTGAGCGGCCGGCCGCTGCGCCTGGCCAGCCCGGCCGACGCGCGGGCCGCCGGGATCGAGACCGTCTACCAGGACCTGGCCTTGTGCCCCAATCTCGGCGCGGCGCCCAACCTGGTGCTCGGCAAGGAGCCGACGCGCACCCGCGGGGGTCCCCTGGCGCTGCGCGACGACCGGGCGGCCGAAGCGCTGGCCCGCGACCGGCTGCGCGAGCTGCACATCGTCCTGGACGACTACCTCCAGCCCGTCGGCCAGCTCTCCGGCGGACAGCGGCAGTCGGTCGCCATCGCCCGCGTCGCGGAGGAGGGCGTCGCCCTGGTCATCCTCGACGAGCCGACGGCCGCGCTCGGGGTCGCCCAGACCCGCAACGTGCTGGAGCTGATCCGCACGCTAGCCGAGCGACACTCGGCAGTGCTGATGATCACCCACGACATCGACACCGTCTTTGCCGTTGCCGACCGCGTCGTCGTGCTTCGCCTGGGCCAGGTCGTCTTCGACGGGCCGGCCGGCTCGGTCACCCAGCCACAGCTGGTCCACCTGATGGCGGGGATCGTGCCGGACGAGCTGCGGAGCGCGCCCGCGGCCCCGCTCGGGGCACGCGCGACGAGCGCCTAGCCAGGACTCCTGGAAAATAGCGCCGTGGCAACGCGGCGGGCGGCTCGTTCGACCCCATCCAGCGCCTCGTCGAGGTCGGCCTGCGTGTGGACAGACGAGAAGCCGTGGTGCCAGGCGTCGTGGAAGTAGACGCCTTCCTCGAGGCAGGCGCCGTAGAAGCGACGCGCCAGCGCGCGGTCGACCCGGGCGACGTCGCGGTAGGTGGTCGGCTCCGCGTCCAAACCAAACAGCAGGCTGAACCGGGCTCCCAGCGCCTGCACCCAGACCGGCAGGCCGGCCCGCTCGAACGTTGAGCGCAGCCCGGCGTAGAAGGTTGTTTCGCGCCGCTCCAGCCGGGGCCAGAAATCCGGGTGGGCGATCTCGTCCAGGAACGCCTCGGCCGCGAGGATCGGGATCAGGTGCCCGTTGAACGTGCCGCTGTGGACGACGCGGCCGGTGGGCGCCAGGGTGGCCATGACGTCGCGGCGGCCGCCGAACGCGCTCAGGGCCGTCCCGCCGCCGAGCGCCTTGCCCAGCGTGCACAGGTCTGGCGTCACGCCAAAGTACTCCTGGGCACCGCCTGGCCCGGTGCGAAAACCTGACAGGATCTCGTCGAAGACCAGCAGCGCGCCGTACTGCGTGGTCAACTCGCGCGCGGCCGCCAGGTAGCCGGGCCGCGGCACGATGCTGCCCGAGTTGTAGTTCACGGGCTCCATGATGACGGCCGCGATGTCCGAGCCCTGGGCGCGCAGCGTCCGCTCCAGCGCGTCGACGTCGTTCCACGGCAGCACGATCACCAGCGTGGCCAGCTCGGGCGGGATGCCGGCGGACTCGACGTAGGGGGTCGGCTGGCTCGCCGGCCCGGCCTGATCCAGGGGCGGCCAGGCGCTGTAGCCGAGGTAGTCGTGGTAGCCGTGGAAGTGCCCCTCGAACTTCACCACCTTGGCCCGGCCGGTGAACGCGCGGGCGGTCCGGATGGTGTGCCAGGTGGTCTCGGTACCCGAGCCAGAGAAGCGCACGACGTCGATGGCGGGGACGAGCCCGGCCAGGCGGTCGGCGACGGCCGACTGGTAGGGCGTCTCGTGGGCGCACAGGATGCCGAGCTCGAGCGCCCGGTCGACGGCCCGCTTGACCGCTGGGTGGCCGTGGCCAAGGAGCGAGGCCCCGTTGGAGGTGTTCAGGTCGATGTAGGCGTTGCCGTCGACGTCATACACGCGGGCGCCCTCGCCCCGCGCCGTCATGAACGGGTACCCCAGCGACGGGTGAATGCGCGCGGCGGCCGAGACGCCGCCGGCGAGGTGGGCCTGCGCGGACCGCCACAGGCGCTGGGCCTGCGCGGTGTCTAGGCCTGTTCCGGTCGCCATGGACAAAGCTCCTCCTCTACGACGGCGCCCTCAGCGGGTGGCTCCGGCCGCGGCCAGCCGGTCCAACGGCTGGCCCTGGTCGATGAGCGTCTCCTCCACCGCTGACAGCGACGCATCGAGGATCTCGACGATCTCGTCGATCTCGGCCTCGGTCGTGACGAGCGGCGGCGCGACAGCGACGAACCAGGGCGACACGCGCAGCAGCATGCCCCGGGCGCGCGCCTCGCGGCCGACGGCGCCGCCGAGCCCGATGTGGGCAGGCGCCCGGACCGCCTGCTGGGCGCGCTCCTCGAACACGAGCCCGCGCAGCAAGCCGCGGCCCCTGGTGAGGCGCACACTGGGGTGGGTCGCCACCAGCGTTGTCAGCCGCGATGCCAGGTACGTGCCGACGTGCGCGGCGTTCTCGACCACCCGGTGCTCCTGCATGTAGTCGAGCACCGCCAGCGCGGCCGCGCAGGCGATCGGGTTCGCGCCGTAGGTGTGCCCCGAGTAGAACTGGATGTGCTCTTCCGGCTCGCCCCAGAACGGCTCGGCGACCCGCTCGCTCATGAAGATGGCCGAAAAAGGCGCGTAGCCAGCCGAGACGGCCTTGCCGCAGCACATGATGTCCGGCCAGGCGCCGCTGTGCTCGGCGCCGAACCACGCGCCGGTGCGGCCGAAGCCGGTGATGATCTCGTCGTAGATGAGCAGGATGTTGTGCTCGTCGCACAGGTCGCGCAGCGCGCGCAGGTAGCTGTCCGGCGGCACGATGATGCCCGCCGACATCATGATCGGCTCGGTGATGATGGCGGCGATGGTTTCCGGCCCCTCGAGCTCGACGGTGGCGCGCGCCAGACTGGCATAGAGCGCGCCCGCCTGCTCGACTGACTCGACGGCGATCGGGGTTTTGTCCGGGTCCGGGTCCGGGTCCGGGGTCTGGAGATGGACGAAGCCAGCCGCGAACGGCTCGAACGCCTCCTTCCAGCCAGCCCAGCCGCTGGCGGCGAGGGCGTGCCCGGTCCCACCATGGTAGCCGCGGTAATGGGAAAGCACCTTGTACTTGGTGGGGTGGCCGGTCTGCTTGTGGAACTGGCGCGCCAGCTTCAGCGCCGACTCGTTCGCCTCCGAACCGCCGGAGAGGAACTTCATAGTCGTGTACTGTGGCGGCAAAATACCCCGGTACCGCTCCACCAGCTCGATGGCGCGCGTGTTCGTTCCCAGGGTAGGGGCGCCGAACGCCAGCCGCCTGGCCTGACGCATCATGGCGTCGACGATGGCGTCGTTGCCGTGGCCGAGGCTGCTGGTGAAGACGCCCGACAGCCCGTCGATGTAGCTGCGCCCGCGACTGTCGGTGAGACGGATACCGCTGCCGTGGTCGAGGACGAGCGGGTCGTCGGCGAACGACTTCATCTGGGTGAAGTCGACCATGAGGTGGCGCGCAAAGTCCTCGGTCACAATCCGTCCTTCCCCGTGCGGTCGCGCGAGTCGGGACATGCTACTACTCGCCGCCGTCGCCCGAAGGCGGGACGAGCACCCGCAGAGCATGGGGCCGAATGGTGAACCGCGCTGGCGTCTCACCAACGACGCGCGAATCCGCGGCGACGAGGAGGCTCCGCGACGAGGAGATGGCGACCGACCGGGCTCGCGCACGGCGCACGCCGGGCCCCTCCGGGACGCCGCCCGACATGAACTCCAGCAGCTTCGCGGCCAGCTGCGCCTGGTGCAGCCCGTCGTAGACGCACACGTCCAACTGGCCGTCGTCCATGAGCGCGTCTGGCGCCAGGACGAACGCCGCCGCGGAGCGGGGCGCATTGCAGACGGTGACGAGCAAGGTCTCGGCCTGCCAGCCCGCGGTCGCCTCGTCCAGGTGGACCAGAACGGGGGCGGGTTCGAGCCGCGCCGCCGCCGGCAACGCGCGCAGGGCTTCGAGCCAGTCGCCCTGGTGCACGCTCTCGCCCACCGGCGCCAGGGCGGCGCCCAGCCCAACCGTCGCCTGCTCCAGGAACAGGTGGGCGTCCGCCAAGCCGCGGGCGCGCACCTCGCCCACGTCGACGGGGCGGGTGGCGCCGCTCGCCAGGACGGCGCAGGCAGCCTCCAAGCCGGGAGGGATGCCGAGGCACGCGGCCAGGTTGTTGTACGTCCCCAGAGGCAGGATGCCGAGCGCCGTCCCGCTGTTCACAAGGCTGGGAGCGAGCCCTTCGACCGTCCCGTCGCCACCGGCGGCGACGACCAGCGGGCAGCCAGCCCGCACGGCGGCGCGGACCCTCCCCTGGGCGGCGGCCATCTCGGGCTCGTCACACAGGTCGACGTCGATGCCGACCGCCCGGAGCAGCTCGACGAGATGCGCAGTCTGCTGACTGCCACCCCCACCCCGCGCGTGTCGGTTCACCACGAGCAAGGGCGCCGGCGCCACCGAGAGGTCACTGGTCGCCATGGGGTACATCCGGCTCATTGCACAGAGCCTGCCACGGAGCCAACGTGGAAGGCGACCGGTTTGACGCGCGGCGGTGGGCGGCGTAGTCTACAGCGCGCTCTGACTCGCCGAGCAGTCAGACCTGCACACCACCATAACCATACGCACTATAGGCAGCATAGGGAGCGGGAGGGCTCTTGCGATGGCGCAAACATTCGAGCGGCTCACCAGCCGACGTCGGTTCTTGTCCTCTTTCATCGGGTCGACCACCGTGTTGGGCGGCATGGCGCTGCTGGCCGCGTGCGGCCGACCAGCCGAGCCGGCGGCGCCGACGGGAGCGCCGGCGGTCGCTGCTGGAGCGCCGGCGCCAACCGCGGCTCCAGGGGCCGCGGCGGCGGCAACCAAGCCACCTGCCGCCGCCGCGGCGACCCAGGCGCCCGCGGCCGGGACCACACCGACGGTGCCGCCCACGGAGGTCGCGCCGGTCCTCACCGTCGCGCCGACGACGCTCGGCAAGACGTTCAACAACACCCAGATCCGCATCGGCGCGTCGACCGAGTACTACGCCTACGCGCTGCGCATCTTCCAGGGCCAGGCCGAGAACGAGCTGGGCGTCAAGCTCAGCATTGACGTCGTGCCCGGCGGGGACCTGTACCAGCGGAACATCACCGAGTTCTCGAGCGGCAGCTCCAGCTACGACATGTTCATGCTGCTGCCGTTCCAGCTCCCCGACTACGCCGCCCACCTCGAGCCGCTCGACACCATGAAGGGGTACGGGCTCGACTTCAAGCTCGACGACGTCATGCCCATCTTCCGCGACGTCTACTCGACGTGGGGCGGCCAGGTCGTCTCCATGCCGTTCGACGGAGACGTCCACCTATTGATGTACAACAAGGAGGCCTTCGACAACGCCGACCTGCAGAAGACGTTCAAGAGCAAGTACAACTACGACCTCAAGGTACCGGAGACGTACGACCAGTACCTCGACGTCGGCCAGTTCTTCGGCGACAACGCCTGGAGGAAAGACGGCCAGAAGGGCTTCGGCATAGCCGAAGGCTTCGGTGGGCCCGAGTGGTGGTGGGAGAACCGCTTCGCGTCGTACGGCGGCGTGTACTTCGACGAGAACATGAACCCGCTGATCAACTCGAAGAACGGACTGGCCGCTACCGACAACATCGTGAAGGCGGCCAAGCTGGCGCCCCCGGGCTCGAACAGCTTCGGCTACCAGGAGGCCGAGAACGCCCTGGTCAAAGGCGACGCGGCGATGTCGATCAACTGGTCGTCCGCGTACCGGACCTCGACCAACCCGCAGAAGTCGACGACGGTGGGCAAGATCGGCACGGCCGTGCCCCCCGGGTCGGTGGTCAACGGCCAGACAGTCCGCCACGCCGCCCTGTGTACCGGGTGGTCGCTCGCCGTCCCGAAGTACGCCAAGAACAAAGAGGCGGCCTCCTACGTCATGTGGTTCTACTCTCAGCCATCGGTCCACACCCAGTTCATCCTGGACGCCGACACCGGCATCGACGCCTACCGCGTCTCGTCTCTCAACGACCCCGCGTTCGCTACCAAGTACGGCGCCGAGTACGTGAAGACGATCAACGACGCTCTGAGCGCCGGCTTCCCCGACCTCCAGGTGCCGAACTCGGCCGAGTACTACCAGCAGTTGGACAACGGGCTGAAGGACGCCATCGCCGGAGCGAAACCAACGAAAGACGCCATGGATACCGCTGCCGACGAGTGGAAGAAGATCACCCAGCGCATGGGCGGCGACAAGCAGAAGGAGGCGTGGACCAAGGCGTACCAGGGCATGCAGGCGCGCGGCATCAAGTACATCCCGATGGCGTGACCGCCTGACGCTTCTGGAAGGACGAACGATGCGCCCGGTGGAACTCTCGCTGCCGCGCGGCCTGGCGGTGCGGCGTCGGCGCCGCCTCACGCCGTACTACCTGGTGGCGCCGGCGGCCATCTTCCTGTTCGTCGGCACCATCTTCATGTTGGGCTACTCGCTGGTGATCAGCTTCACGCAGTACCAGCTGCAGCTGAACACGGCGCCCGAGTTCACCGGGCTGGGCAACTACGCGGAGGCGCTCGGCGACCGGCAGTTCTGGCAGTCGATCTCGCAGACGGTTCTGATCGCCGTGCCGGCTTTCCTGGGCGAGTTCGTGCTCGGCTTTGCGCTGGCGCTCCTGCTCAACAGGAACTTCCGCGGCCGTGGCCTGGCCATAAGTTTGATGGCCACGCCGGTCATGATCTCGTCCACCGCGGCGGGTATGGCGTTTCGCCTGCTCTACGAACCGCGGTACGGACCGATCAACGACGTGTTGACCATCATCTCCGGCCAGAAGGTGGAGATCGACTGGCTGGGATCGATCCAGATGGCCCGGCCAGCGCTCATCTTCGTCGACATCTGGCACCTCTCGCCGTTCGTGATGCTGCTCCTTCTAGCCGGCCTGTCGGGGATATCGGAAGAGATCTACGAAGCGGCGCGCATCGACGGCGCCAACGCGGTCCAGATGTTCACCAGCATCACCATCCCGTTGCTCAAGCCCGTCCTCATTTTGGTCGTACTGTTGCGGGGCGTCGACCTGACGCGCATCTTCGACTACATCTACATTATGACCAAGGGCGGACCTGGCACGGCGACCCAGACGATCTCCTACTACATCTTCTCTACCGGCCTCCAATTCTTCCGCGTTGGCTACGGCGCGGCCATGGCGTGGCTGTTGGCCATCGTCACCATCATCTTCGCCAAGTACTACCTCCAGCTTATCAACAAGGAGCGTTGACGTGGCGGTACCGGGTGTGATCCGCGCGGGACTGTCGAGCGCTCCTCCTCGAGCACGACGGAGACCGCTCGACGGGGCGCTGAAACTTGGACGGCGCACGATTTTCTACGCCGTCATCGTGTTCTTCGTACTCTTCTACCTGTTCCCGACAGTGTGGATCATCTCCACGTCTTTCAAGCTGCCGGTCGAGTACTATAGTACACCGCCACACTGGATTCCTACGACGCCAACCCTGATGCATTATGTCCGCATGTTCGTCGACTACGGCGCGGGCGATACAGTAAAGAATAGCTTCATCATCGCCACGGCGAACACGATAGTCACACTGCTTTTCTCGGTACCCGTAGCTTACGCGATTGGGCGGTACAAGGTTGGCGGCAATTTCTTGTCGTTCTGGATCATCAGCCAGCGCATGCTGCCGGCCGTCGCCATTGTCATCCCGTTCTTTCTGACGTTCAAGGCGCTCCAGCTCATCAACACGTTCCACGGCATAGTGCTGGCGTACGCGCTGTTCTTCATCCCGTTCGCGGTGTGGATGCTGCTCGGCTTCTTCGAAGACTTTCCCCAGGAGATCCAGGACGCGGCGCTGATCGACGGCTGCTCCGAGCTGTCGAGCATCGTCCGCATCGTGCTGCCGATCCTGGCGGGCAGCATCTTCGTCGTGGCGCTGCTGCTGTTCGTGTTCACCTGGAACGACCTGCTAATAGCGCTGGTGTTGACGCGCCAGGAGACGCGGACGGTGATGGTCTTCTTCACCGCGGCGCTGGTGTCGCCGACCCAGGAGGATTTCGGCGTCGCCGCTGGCGCGGTAGTGATCGGCATGGTGCCCGCGTACCTGTTCGCGGTGTTCGGCCAGCGCTACCTGGTGCGCGGGCTGTCGATGGGCGGGCTGAAGGGCTGACCGCGATAGCGCGGCACCGCCGCCGACGGCCCGCGTGTGGCCCGCTCGTGGTGGTCCTGGCCCTGTTCGTGGGGATGGCCGACGATCACCTCCAGGACATGCTGGCCCACCGCTGGTCGTGCCACTGCTGGAGCGACGGGTCGGACCTGCTGGGCCACCTGAAAGCCGCGGGCCTGACGGTGCAGTGGCGACCGGTCGCGGGGCGGCCCGGATACACGACGTCGATCCTCGGGGAGGGCCTCGCGGAGGGGGCCAGCGGCGCTGGGGCGATCCGCGGGCTCTGGTCGAGCCCGGGCCACCGGCTGGACCTGCTCGGCCCGTACACGCACGTGGGCGTCGCCACAGGACGGAACGGTGACCTGACGCTGTTCGTGGTCGAGTATCTCGACGAGGGGCACTGAAGTGAGGCGGCCACCTTGCGCCATCTGGTCGCCGTGATAGCAAATAGCGGGTCAGATCGCGTCCTGTGCGTCTTTGACCCGCTCGACCGGCCCAGTATGCTGCGGGAGAAGGCGAAAACGGTTTCCTGGCGCGTTCATTGATCGACTCTCACGAAGGACAGCCAGACCACATGATGTGCAGCCACCCCGGCACGGTCGCGGCCGAAGATCTCGTCGCGTACGCGAGCGGTGACGTCGACATTGATCGGCGTGTCGCCGAGCACGTGCAGGGGTGCCCCGGGTGCGCCGAGACGATGGAAGCGTACCGCCAGACTGAGACCGTCCTGCGCCGGGCTCTGTTCCGCTTCGACTGCCCGTCGCCCCAGACGATTGGCGAGTACGAGCTCCGGCTGCTGGGACCGGGCGAGATGACGGCGGCCGCGGCCCACACGCTCGACTGCGCGTACTGCACGGACGAGCTGCGCACGCTGCGGAGTTTTCTGGCAACCCCGACGGCGCCGGAGACGAGCATCAGCGGCAGCCTGGCGCGGGTGGTTGCCGCGCTCGTGGTGCCCGGCAGGTGGGCACCGGCTGGTCTGGCTGGCGCTCTGCGCTCGACGGGAGACGCTGGATCGGCCGTCTACCAGGCCGGCGAGCTGACGGTGCGCGTCTCGCCGGGACCCCGGCCCACACAGGTGGGAGCAGTCTCGCTCGTCGGCGTCGTGCTGGCCGAGGGCGCGAACGCCTCGCCGCGCGGGCAAGCAACGCTGCTCGCCGAGGCGGGCGGGTCGACTGCCGGGACCGCCGGGCTGAGCGTGGAGATCGACGACCTGGGCAGCTTCACCTTCGACGCGGTGCCGGCGGGGACTTACACGCTGGAGCTCAGGTTGGCCGACCGGGTCGTGGTGATCGAGGGATTGCGAGCCGACGGCTAGGGCCGCGCCATGGCGATAGCCGAGCCACCCGTCGACACACGCACGTCTCCTGGCGAGATCGCCGCCGCGCTCGTCGCCGCGCCCGGCGAGGCCGCGCGACGCACTCTGCTCGGGAGGCTTTTGCAGTCCGCCTCGGCACAGGACGTGACAGCCGTTGCCGACGCCCTCAAGGCGGAGTCGGAGCGCCAGCTGCCGATCCTGCCCGCGCGCGCCGAGGTGATCGCCGCCGTGATCGGCGAGGTCGCAGCCGTTACTGGCCGGGAAGACCTGGCCGCGCTGGGTAAGATGGCGACAGCCGACGCCTTAAGAGACCAGGGCAACTACGTGGCGGCGCTGGCCGCGTACGATGAGGCTGCGACGCTGTACACAGCGTTGGGGGATGACGTCGGCTGGGCGCGCACGCGGATCGGCGCGGCCGGGGCCCGCCGTTACACGGGCGACCTGGACGCAGCGCTGCGTGATGGGGCGGCGGCCCGGGACATCTTGGCGGCGCACGAGGTCTGGTTCCGTCTGGCGCGGCTCGAGAGCATGATCGGGCTCGTTCTCCGGGAGCAGGGGCGGCCCCTCGACGCGCTCGCCGCTTACGATCGGGCGCTGGTGGCGGCGGCGCGGCTCCCATCCGCGTCGCGCGAGCTGATGGAAGCTGAAGTCGGCATCAACCGCGCGGTGGTCCACCTGCGGCTGGACGACTACGCGAAGAGCGAAGCGCTTCTGCGGCGGGCGGCCGAGACGTTCCTGCGCCACGGCGCGCTCGGCTACATGGCCCAGGCGGAGGCGAACCGTGCGCGGGTCCTTGGCGCCCAGGGGCATCTGAGTCGGGCGATAGCGTTGGTCAACGAGACGCGCGCCTCCCTCCGCCGGCTTGGCCGGAACAGCGAGGCCGCCATGGTGGGACAGGCGGGTGTGGAGTGCTGGCTCCGCCTGAACCGGGCTGCCGAGGCGGCCGCGCTGGCCGACGGCGTCGTGTCCGAGCTCGAGCAGAGTGGCGCGGGGATCGAGCTCGGCAAGGCGTTGCTCCTGCGAGCGTCCGCACGCGAGGAGCTGGGTCGACACGAGGACGCGGCGGAGGACCTCGGGCGCGCCGTGGCCATCTTCACCGCCGGCGGCTGCGCCGGCTGGGTAGCCATCGCCCGGCTACAGCGGGCCGAGGTTCTGGGTAGGGTGGGCTCGTGGCCCGAGGCGCTGGCCGAGGCCGGAGCGGTCGCGCGGGTGCTGGGGGAGCAGCGCCAGCCCGTCGGCGCGGCTCGGGCCGAGCTCGTCCGCGCCCAGGCTCTGCGTGCCCTCAGCGACGGGGATGGGGCGGCCGCGGCGGGCCGCGCGGCGCTTGCCGTGGCCCGACGGTGCCGTGTGCCGTCACTCGAGTACCAGGCGTGGCGCCTCCTGGGCGAGATCGACCGGGACAGTGGCCGGAAGCGTGCCGCCTTGCGGGCGTTCCGACAGGCTGTCGCTGCGCTCGAGGAGGGCCAGGGCCGCATCTTGACGGAGCAGCGCGCCACTTTCCTGGCAGGCAAGCTCTCCGTGTACGACGACACCATTCATCTCACCCTCCAGGCTGGCAACGCACGGACCGCCTTCCGCTACGCCGAGCGAGCGAAGGGGCGAGCTCTCCTGGACGCACTGGCGCTGCGCGCCGAGGACGTCGGCGTACGGCCGAGCACGCCGGCCGCACAGGTCCTTGCCGACGAGCTCGCCGCTCTGCGCCGCCGTCGCAGCCGACTCAGCAACGGTCTTTTCGACTCAGCCTCATCCAGCGCCACGCGTGGGCTCTCGGTCACAAGCGAGGACGGAGTGGCCGCTCTGCGCGCGGAGCTCCTGCTCTGCGAGGGCCGGAGCGCGGCGGTGCTCGAGGAGCTGCGACTGAGCCGAGCGGCCGACGTCGAGCGGCTGGCCCTGCTGCAGGGTCGGGTGTATTCACCGGGGCGGCTGCTGGGGCGGCACACGGCGCTCGTGGAGTACGTGGTGGTCCGGGACGCACTGGCCATCTTCGTGCTGCGGCAAGGTCGGGACGTCGAAGCCGCCTGGGCCCCGGAGCCGGACGCCGCCCGACGGGCCGCCCAGCTGCTCGCCCTGCTGGATCTCAGCCTCGACCAGGCCGCCTCGCTGTCCCACGACCGAGAGCGCCTGCGGCTCCACGAGAGACACACCCGCGCGGTCCTTCAGAGGCTGCACACACTGCTCATAGGGCCTATCCAGGGTCAGCTGGACGGAGCTACCCGACTGGTCATCGTGCCACACGGCGTGCTCCACCGGGTGCCGTTCGCCGCCCTGCACGACGGCCAGCGGTACCTGGTGGAGACGCACGAGGTGGCCCTCGCGCCATCCGCGAGCGCTGTCGCCTTCTGTCGCCGCCCGCTCACGCGCCCATCGGAGGCGCCCAGAAGCAGTCTGGTCGTCGGCCACAGCGCCTCTGGCGCCCTGGCAGGCGCGCTCGACGAGGCCCGCGTTGTGAGCTCGCTCTTTCCGGGAACGTGCTTGCTGGAGGATGAGGCGACAGTTGACGCGGTACGATCCCACGCGCCGTCGGCGCGCCTGTTCCACCTGGCCGCCCACGGACTGTCCCGCCCGGATGCCCCGCTCTTCTCGCATGTCCAGTTGGCGGATGGCCAGCTAGCGGCCCTCGATTGCCTCGACCTACATTTAGACTGCGACCTCGTCACGCTCAGCGCGTGCGAGACGGGTCGCGCGGTCGTGGCCCCCGGCGACGAGCCGATCGGGCTGACGCGGTCACTCCTGTACGCGGGCGCCCGCTCGGTCCTGCACAGCCTGTGGCGGATTGACGACCAAGCTACCCAGCGTCAGATGGCCCAGTTCTACCAGCTTCTGCGGCGCGGCGCTGGCCGGGCGGCAGCGCTGCGCGCGGCGCAGCTCCAGGCGCTCCGAGACACGGACGCTGGCTACAGCCATCCATTCTTCTGGGCCGCGTTCGGCCTGGTTGGCAATTGGGGTCCGTTGAGCGACGGACGGCCGTCTCGTACGCGCTCTGGTCACGCGACGCGCGGGGAGGATGCCTTGATGGCAGTCGGAGAAGCGTTATGACGACATCTAGTCGTGCCCATCGCCACGCCCCGGTCTGGTTCCGGCCCGGTGAGGTGGTCGTCGTCGTCGAGCTGCCGCCGGAGGCGCAGCCACAGGCGGTGCAGCGCTCGGTGCGCCTGGCCCTTGAGCAGGACCTCGCGGGCAGCGTGGGTGGGGTGTTTCACCCCGCCCAGCAGCGCGCGGAGCCTATCGTGTTCACGGCGCCCAATCGACCGAGACTCGCCTTCCTCTTCTTCGAGCTGGCGGATCGGGAGTCGGCCGCGGCCGTCAAGCGCGTAGTGACGGCGGCCCACGCCGACGATTTCGACAGCCTGGCCCGAGTGCGCCGGGACGGGATCACACCGGTAGGCGCCATGCCGCATTGGCTCGCGTTGGCCCAGCAAGACTGTATGGGCGGTAGTCCTGGCAGCTTTCCGCGGCCGGTTCGGCGGGCCGACCTGCCTCCCAGCCAGGGGCGCTGGTGCTACCGCTATACCCCTTCGGACCGAAGCCTTGATCTGCGCGCCCGCTCGGCGCGGCTGGCGCGCTCCTGCCTGGTTCCGGTCGTCGTGCTGGACACAGTGCCAGACGAGCGCACCGTGCAGCGTCAGGCGCAGCGATTCCACGAGGTGAACGGCCAGATTGAGGAGGTCACGCCGCTCGTCGATGCCGCCGCCGCGGAGTCCGGACCCCACGCCGAGCGCCTACATCACCTGGAGGGCCTGCCCTGGCGCGTGAAGCGGTCCCACCGCAACGCGACAGTGCCGGTGGGCGACCTGGCGGACCACGGACTGTTCGTCGCCAGCCTCGTCAGGGAACTGGCGCCGCGAGCGCCGCTGCGGCTGATGCCTGTCCTGAGCTCGCACGGCATCGGCGACCTGGAGACGCTGCTCCGGGCGCTGGCGAGCGTGACGCGAGCGAAGACGCCGGCTGACCCATTGGTGATCAATCTCAGCCTGGGCCTGATGCCCCACGTCGAGCGCCTCCTGTCCGTGTGGTACGGGATGCCACGGCCCCACGATCCCGAGTTCGTGGCGGATCCCGCGATGCGGACCGACGGGCAGGACGCGGGCTGGGTGGTGGACAACAGGAACGAGGCGGAGCGCCAGGTGGGTCTGCTGCACGCCGGACTCGATCGGGTGGCTACCTACCTGCTGGAGAACAACTGCCTGGTGGTGGCCGCAGCCGGCAACGACTCTCTGCGGCAGGTTGAGGATGGGCGACCGCGTCTCGGCCCGCGGGTCCCCGCCCGCTACGAGTCGGTGCTGGGCGTGGCCGCGACCGGCCGCGACGGGTCCCAGGGGGCGCGGTACTCGAACGTGGGCGACGAGCAGGAGCTAGGCGACCACGTCGCCAGCCTCGGCGGCGACGTCGACGACGACGGCGAGCCGCTCGATGGCATCATCGGCGTGCACACGGCGGCCTACTTTCCCGACGCGCGCACCGGGCGACCCTCCCGCGCGCTGCCGAACGAGACCGGCTGGGCATCCTGGTCAGGCACCTCGTTCACCACGGCCATCGTCAGCGGGATCGCCGCCAACTACTGGGCCGCACAGCGCGGCAAGGGCTCATCGCCGCACGCTCGCCAGGTGCTCTACACCCTCGGCAGCCAGGCGGACGCGTACGCGCCATCGCTTCGCACGCCGTCGCTCGAGGTCACGGGAAGCTGGGAGCCCGTGTAGCGGATCGATGGGTCGGCCTAGCGCGTGGTGTCAGACAGAGGTCTGCGTCGTTAGCCCTCGGGCGAGCTCGAAGGTGGCGGCCGGGTCGTCGGCGGAGGCGCGGCCGGCCATGACCATCACGTAGCGCAGCAGCAGGCCGCCCACCAGCACCAGCGCCGAGGCGGCCGCGCTGGCGGACCGCGATCGCGGTCCGGACGCGAGCTCGATTGCCAGCGGCAGGGCCAGTCCTCCGCCCAGGACGCCGCCACGGTGGAGCAGGCCGAGCCGACCGGTGTCGAGCGGTCTGGCCAGCGTGCTGCCGAGGTGGCGACGCATGGCCACCAGCAGCGCCAGCTCGGCCGCCAGGGTCACGCGATGCAGGCGCTCCAGCCGCCGCAGGCTCGTCGCGGCGCCGCGCGTCGGGGACAGCGCAAGGGCAATGGCTGCCGCCGCGTTGGACAGCCCCGAGGCGAGGAATAGGGGCCCGAGGAGCAGGTAGCTGCGGGTCCACAGCGGCACGGCGGTCGCCGCCAGCAGCACGCCCGTGTAGCTGCTGAGGAAGAACGCCGGCCCCAACCCGAGCAGGCCGATCAACCGGGCGGGCAGCGCCCGTAGCAGGCGCGGGGGGACCGTGTCTTGGCCAAGCCAGCCGTCATGGGCCGCCTGGATGAGCGCCGACAGCCCGCAGAAGCCGCTGAAGCCGAGCAGCCCCCACACCCCCACGGACATGGGCGAGCGCAGCTTGACCACCCGCATCATGTAGTAGAAGCGCTCCGGCCGACCCAAATCGAGGATCAGCAGCGGGGGGCAGGGCAGCAGCGCCAGGAGCGAGAGGTAGCGGCCAGCGCGGGTGATGCGCCGGCCGCCGTTTCCGCCAACCAGGTCGGCGATGCTGGCGATGACGTAGCTGCCGCCGGCGATGCCGCCCAGCCAGAAGTAGACGCTGACCAGCCAGCGCCAGTGGGGCTTGTGGATGGCCGGGATGCCGTAGTAGCTGTTCTGGGCCTGGTCGGCCACCGAACGGCCGCCTCCCCGCTTCCCGGTGTCCCAACGGCGCTGGTAACCCTGCTGGCCAGCCGTACCTGCCCGGTCCACCGACGTCTCGGCCATCGGGTTCAGCGGCCGCGCAGCGACACGGCAGCGGCGATACCGAGGACCAGCGCCGCCCCGATGCTGGCGAACGACGCCGGGAACGTCTTGCGCTGCGGCAGCTCCGGCTGGTTCGGCAGATTGTACACCTCGGACGGCGCGGTCAAAATGAAGAAGGCGTTGAGCCCGTCGATGCCGCCCGTGCCGCCCACCGCGCGATCGCCGTAGACGTAGGCGCTGTCCACTCCGCGCCCGTGCAGCGTGGCGACGCGCTCCTGAGCGCGTTCCATGAGGCGGTCGTTCGGGCCGAAAACTATCGAGTCCGTGGGGCACGCCTTGGCGCAGGCGGGCTCGAGGCCGTCGTTCAGCCGGTCGTAGCACAGCGTGCACTTGTGCGCCTTGTGGTCGGTGGGGCTCATGTCCGGCACGCCGAACGGGCAGGCCGGGACGCAGTAGCCGCAGCCGTTGCAGATATCTTGCTGGATGACCACCGTGTCGAACTGGGAGCGGATGATGGCGCCCGTGGGGCAGGCCTCCATGCAGCCGGCGTTGACGCAGTGCTTGCAGATGTCGCTCATCATGAGCCAGGTCGGCCCGCCTCCGTCGGTCTGGGCGCCGCGGCGCTCGACGAACGCGACGTGCCGCCAGGTGGCCGCGCCCAGATCGCGGGTGTTGTCGTAGCTGAAGCCGGTCCAGTCGAGACCGTCCATCGGCAGACCGTTCCACTGCTTGCAGGCAACTTCGCACGCTTTGCAGCCGATACACAGCGTGGTGTCGGTCAACATGCCGACGGCGCCCGACCGGGCGCCGGTCACATGTGCGGCTGGCGCGTCGCTCATCCGCGTCGGTCTCCTTCGTCGCTGGCTCGGCCACCGGCCGTGGCATCGGGCAGGCGGCCCTTGCACACGTTGCAGGTGAAGGACTTGGCTTCGTGGATGCGCGAGTTCGGGTCCTCGATCAGCGCGCTCAGGTCGTTGGCGATCCCGCCCCTGGCCAGGCCGCCGTAGCCGAAGTGCCAGGGCATGCCGACCTGGTGCAGCGTCTTGCCGTCGACGACGAGCGGACCGATGCGGTCGGTCACCAGCGCGCGAGCGTCAGTCGCGCCGCGCAGCGTGGACACCGTCACCCAATCGCCATTGTCCACGCCCAGCTTGCGCGCCAGCTCGGGGTCGATCTCGACGAAGCCGGCCGGCTGGAGCTCGGCCAGCCACGGGAGCCAGCGGCTCATGCCGCCAGCCGTGTGGTGCTCGGTCAGCCGGTAGGTGGTGAAGACGTAGGGAAACCGCGGGTCGCTGGACTGCTGGTACGGGTTGTCGGGCCGCGGGAAGGTGATGGCCACGGGGTTGCGCGGCTGCGCCGGGTACAGGGCGTTGGCCACTGGCGATTCCCACGGCTCGTAGTGCGTCGGCAGCGGGCCGTCCTTGAGCGAGGGCCCGGCGAAGAGAGCGCCGCGACCGTCGGCCAAGCGCACGAAGGGAGCGTCGCCAGGATGGGCGTCCATGCCCTTGGAGCCCTCCGCTGGGCGGTAGTCCGGCGGCTTGGTGGACGGGAAGTCGGGCTTGTCGTAGCCCGTCCACTCCCCCCTCTCCCCCCTCTCCGGATCCCACCAGACCCACTTCTTGCGCTCGCTCCAGGGCCGGCCCCGCGGGTCGGCGGAGGCGCGGTTGTAGAGAAGCCGAACGTTGGACGGCCAGGCGAAGCCCCACTCGAGAGCGGCCCGGTCGTCGCCACGGCGGCGGCGCGCTCGGTTCTCGCCGTCCTCGGCGAGGATCCCGGAGTAGATCCAGCAGCCGCACGCCGTCGACCCATCCGGGCGGAGCGCCCAGAAGTCCGCCACTGGCCGCCCGTCGGCCACCGTGTAGCCGTTGATCTCCTTCACCACCGCGTCCATGTCGGGATCGCCAGTGGCGTGCTTGGTCGGGTAGTCCCACGTCAGCGCCCCGATCTGGCGACCGCGCGGGCTCGTGTCGCCGGCGTACAGCTCCTTCAGCCGGTTTCCCAGGGCGTGGACGAACCAAGCTTCGGAGCGGCAGTCGCCAGGCGGCTCGACGCTCTTGTCGTGGAACTGGACCAGCCGCTGCGTATTCGTGTACGAGCCGTCCTTCTCGGGGGTGAGCGCCGCCGGCATGAGAAAGACTTCAGTCTTCACGTCCGCCGGCCGGACGTCGCCGCGATGCACCTCGGGCGCGTCGTACCAGAACGAGGCCGACTCGATCTCGTGGACGTCGCGGACGACCAGCCAGTCGAGCGTGCCGAGCGCCTTGCGCGTCAAGGCGGCGTTCTGGCCGCCGACGGCCGGGTTCTGGCCCATGCAGAACAGGCCCTTGATGACGCCATCCAGGATGAGTGGCACCATCGCCTCGAACGAGTAGTCGCCGCTGATCTTGGGCAGCAGGTCGAAGGCGAAGTCGTTGTCCTCGGTGGCCTGGTCGCCGTACCACGCCTTCAGCAAGCTCACCAGGTACTCTGGCAGGTGGTACCAGAGGCCCGTTTCCAGGCGCTCGTGGCGCAAGAACTCGGCCAGCGAGCCGTGGCCGGGCAGGGTCGGCATCGGGATGTACCCGGGCAGCAGGTTGTACAGCGTGGGAATGTCGGTGCTGCCCTGGATGGTGGCGTGGCCGCGCAGGGCCAGGATGCCGCCACCCGGGCGGCCGATGTTGCCCAGCAGCAGCTGCAGCAGCGCGCAGCAGCCGATGATCTGCGAGCCGGTGGTGTGCTGCGTCCAGGCGACAGCGTACGCCATCGCGGTCGTGCGGTCGCGGCCGGAGTTCGCCACCATGGCCTCGGCCACCCGCCGGAACAGCCGCTCCGGCACGCCGCAGGCGCGCTCGACCACCTCAGGGGTGTAGCGGGAGAAGTGGCGCCTGACGATCTGTAGCACGCAGCGCGGATCCTGGAGCGTCGGGTCCAATTGGGCGGCCAGAGGGTGCCCGGTGTCGGCGCCACCCTCGCGCGAGTGCGCATCCTGGTGCGGGTGCTGCGCGGCGCCGCCATCGGCCTGCTGCCCGGCGTACTGCCACGTGCCAGTGTCGTACCGCCGCTCCTCGGGCAGAAAGCCGGAGAACAGCCCGGCCAGGTCCTCAGTGTCCCGGAACCCCTCGTCGACGATGACTGGCGCGTTGGTGTAGTGGCTGACGTACTCGTGGAAAAACGGGTCAATGTTCCAGCGCTCGCTGCTCAGGACGTGGTTCACCAGGGCGCCGAGGAACACGAGGTCGCTACCGGCGCGGAGCGGAACGTGCACGTCGGCCAGCGCGGAGGTGCGCGTGAAGCGCGGGTCCACGTGGATGACCGTGGCGCCGCGCTCCTTGGCCATCGTGACGAAGCGGAAGCCGACCGGGTGCGTCTCGGCCATGTTGTTGCCCATGATGACGACGCAGTCGCTGTCGGCCATGCTCTGCTGCGTGGTCGTCGCCCCACCGCGGCCGAGTCGGGCGCCCAGACCGGGCACCGTGCTCGAGTGTCATATGCGGGCCTGATTTTCGATGGCGACCATCCCCAGGCCAGCGGTGAACAGCTTCTTGATCAGGTAATTCTCTTCGTTGTCCAGGGTGGCGCCGCCGAGGTGGCCGATGGCCAGCGTGCGATTGACAGTGCGGCCGGCCTCGTCCGTCTCCTGGTAGTCGGCGTCGCGGGTGTCCTTGACCAGCTGCGCGATGCGCTCCATGGCCCAGTCGAGCGGGCGCTCCTCCCAGCGGTCGCTGTGCGGGGCGCGGTACTTGACAGTGGTCTCGCGAAACGGGCTGTTGACCAGCCCGAACGTGGCCGCGCCTTTGGGGCACAGCGTCCCGCCGTTGATCGGGCTGTCGTCGTTGCCCTCGATGGCGATGATCGCGCCGTCCCTGGTGTAGACGCGCTGGGAGCAGCCGACCGCGCAGTAGGGACAGACGCTGACGTGGACGGCGGCGTCCCGGATGCGCGCGTGGCTGGCCCGCGTGGCAGCGGTGATCGGGTTCGGCACCATGCCGACCGAGTTCTTGAGCTTGAGAAGGTCGAGCAGCCCCATCGCCGTCCTTCCAGGCGGTACACGTTATGCGGCAAGCTCGCGCCGCGGCGGCGCACAATCGAGGCCGCTGTACGTAGCGTAGCGAAAGGACGGCAGGAATGGAACCACAGCCAGACCGACTGGCCACCGACCGTCTCGCGGACGGCGGCAACCGGACGAACCGGACGAACCGGACGAATAAGTGGGCCGTCCTCGCCTTGGTCGCGATGAGCTCCTTCATGACGACGCTCGACGGCTCCATCGTCAACATCGGCCTGCCGTCCATCGCGCGCTCCTTCGAGACGCCGCTTGGCGGCACGATCGAGTGGATCATCATCGGCTACCTGCTGGTGATCGCGGCGGTCCTGCTCACCTTCGGCCGCTTGTCGGACATGGTCGGGCGCAAGCCGATCTGGGCAACCGGGCTGGTAGTGTTCACTGTCGGGTCGGGCGTCTGCGGCGCCGCGCCGTCGCTGGGGACGCTGATCGCCTTCCGGGCCGTCCAGGGGCTCGGGGCCGCGCTGCTGTTCGCGCCCGGCATCGCCATGATCACCGACGTGTTCGGGCCAGGCGAGCGGGGCCGGGCGATCGGGCTGAACTCGGTCGCCGTGTCGCTGGGCATCACCGCTGGCCCCACGCTTGGCGGCTTGATCACCGAGTACTTCACCTGGCGCTGGATCTTCTACCTCAACGTTCCGATCGGCGTGGTCGGCCTGGTGGCGGCGCTGCGCCTGCTCCAGGGGACTCGGCGGGGCGGTCGCCAGCAGTTCGATCCGGTGGGGGCGCTGCTGCTGGCGCTTGGCATCGGCTCGCTGGTCCTCGGCCTGTCGTTCGGACAGGAGTGGGGCTGGACGTCGGCCCGTCTACTTGCCGCGCTGGCGGTCGGCGTGGTGGCCCTGGTGGCGCTGGTGATCGTGGAGCAGCGCGTCCCGGCGCCCATCATCCACCTGTGGCTGCTGCGCGACCGCGTCTTCGCCTCGGCGCTCACGAGCCTGGTTCTGAACTTCCTGGCGCTGTTCGCGGTGAGCTTCCTGCTGCCGTTCTACTTCGAGGAGCTGCGTGGCTTCTCGACGCAGAAGTCGGGGCTGCTGCTGACGCCGATGTCCCTGACCGTCGCCGCGATAGCCCCTGTGAGCGGGTCCTTCGCCGACAGGATCGGCTCCCGCTGGCTGGCGGCAGGCGGGCTGTCGCTCGCCTGCGTCGGCCTGTTCCTGATGAGTGGGCTCGACACGCGGAGCTCGGAGCTGGACGTCGTCTGGCGGCTGGTCGTGATCGGCTGCGGCATCGGGATGTTCCAGTCGCCGAACAACCGCGCGCTGATGGCGGCGGCGCCCCGGTCCGAGCAGGGGGAGGCGTCAGGCCTCCTGGGGACGGGCCGCGTGGTCGGTCAGAGTTTAAGCGTGGCGCTGGCGGGCGCCGTGTTTGCCAGCCTCGGCGGCGCCGTTGCTGGCGCCCAGCTGCTGGCCGGACGCGAGGGCCAGCCGCTGTCCGCCGAGCAGATCGCCGGGCTCCAGGGGACGTTCGTCGGCGCCTTCCACGCCGCCCTGCTGGTGTGCGCCAGCCTGGCCGCCATCGGCATCTTCACGGCCCTGGTCCGCGGGCCCGAGCCGGGACGGGAGAGCCGAGGCGGTGCCGGCAGTCAAGCGGAACCACCGCGCCAGGTTGTCCTGCCCGTCAGCGTTCCGTCTGCGCCGGGTAGATCGGGTAAATAGTCGCCGGCTCGGCGTAGCGCGCCTCCGGCAGGCGGAGCCGGCGCATCATGCCTTCGATGATCGGCGCGATCCGCACCAGGTGCTGCCGCTCCTCGGGCGTCACCGGCAGCCCGGCCCGCGCTAGCGCGACGTCGACGCGCTGCTCCGGAGTTGTGTCGGCCGCAACGTGCTCGGCGTTCATACTGTCGATGCCTCCGCCACCGGATCTCCGCCCGGCACCCGCGTGTGCCAATCGGTGAGGCGTTGGTATGCGTCACCAGCCGCGAGCACCCGTGGCTCGTCGAACGGCTTGCCGACGATCTGCATCCCGATCGGCAGACCCGCGCTGGAGAATCCGCACGGGATGCTGAGCGCGGGCAGCCCTGTCAGGTTCCAGATAGAGGTGAAGCTGGGGTTGGTAAAGGTGCTGTCCGGGTCCCACTCGGCGAACGTCGGCGCGGTGGTGATCCCGGTCGGAACGACGAGAAGGCTCACGCCGGCCAGCGCGGCGGCGCACTCCTGGTTGACGAGCGAGCGAACCCGCTGTGCCTGAACGTAGTCGGCGGCGGAGTACAGCGCCCCTTGTTGCAGCGTCCGCCGCGTGTACGCGCCGTACAGCTCGGGCCGTGCCTGAAGGTCGGGCTCGTGATAGGCGTACGCCTCGGACAGCATGACCACCCGCTGAGCGATGAGGGCTTCAGCCGCGTGCGGGATGGTGACGTCCTCGACGACCGCGCCAGCGCTCTCCAGCAATCCCACCGCCGCCAGGACCGCTGCCTCGATCTCGGGGTCGAGCTGAGGCACAGTGAAGAAGTAGTCGCGCGGGACGCCTATACGGAAACCCGCGGCGTCGCCGCTCCTATTCATCAAGGCCTGCATGTCGGGCACGGCGACGTTCGCCGCGCGGGGGTCGGCCGGGTCGTACCCGGCCAGGATGTCGAGCAGGATGGCGCAATCACGGGCGGTGTGGGCCATCGGTCCGATGTGGTCCAGGCTGTAGCCCAGCGGCACGCAGCCCTGCTTGCTGACGCGGCCGAAGGTCGCCTTTAGGCCGCTGATGCCGCAGTACGCGGCCGGGCCGCGGATAGAGCCACCAGTGTCCGTGCCGAGGCCGCCGAGGACGAGGCCAGCAGCGACGGCCGCGCCGGTTCCCGAACTCGAGCCTCCGGGGGTACGGCTCGTGTCCCAGGGGTTCTTCGGGATGCTGAAGCCCGTCGCCGGGTCGGGCCAGCCGATGGCGAACTCGTGCAGGCCCAGCTTGCCCATCAGAACGGCGCCCGCCTCGCGCAGCTTCCGCACCACCGTGGCGTCGTGGCCCGCCCCCCAGGCCGGATCGAGCACCCGGCTGTTGGCGGTCGTCGGCGCGTCCGTCGTGGCGATGATGTCCTTGATGCCAAGCGGGATCCCCTGCAGCGGGCCGCGATCGACACCGGCGGCGAAGTCGGCATCGGCGCGCCTGGCTGCCGCGCGTGCCGGCTCGTCGGTCAGGACGTTGAAGGCCGCCAACGTCCCCTGCGCGGCGTGGGCCTGCCCGAGCAGCGCCTCCGTCAGCGCGGCAGACGAGATGCGCCCGCTGCGCAGCCATTGGGCGGCCTCGACGATCGTCCTCGGGATATCGGCCATGGGCCCTCCTCATTCCTCGCTCGGCGTCAGAGTCAGCCTCCATCGTTGATCGCCGCGCACCCCGCCGTCAAAGCGGGAGTGAAGTGTGAAGTGGTGAAGTGGTGAAGTGGTGAAGTGGTGAAGTGGTGAAGTGGTGAAGTGGTGAAGTGGTAACTGTTCAGACTGGCGCGGTAGCCTGAGCGAGCAGGAGGGAGCGGCAGGCGACGAGGGGGTCCAGGCCGCGTGCGCGCCAGGTGCCGAAGAGGCTGGCCAGGGTGGTGACGGTGCGGGTGCCTT